>JAABUX010008339.1_pt1 | contig 11973 bp, 12 predicted proteins | sample 5561851 | NCBI WGS metagenome assembly JAABUX01 (sample SAMN10711883, study PRJNA513361) | rock metagenome | isolation source: Antarctica rocks | place: Antarctica: Victoria Land, Richard Nunatak red sandstone | collected 2016-01-03 | reverse complement strand
GTCGCGATACTCGGCCTCGTGCAATGCGATCACGACGCGGCGCCACAAGCGGCCCGTCTCGAGCACGTTCTGCTTATCGATCGAGGCGACGCGGCCGCGTCGCGTGCGCGCGAGTTCGAAGGCGACGCGCGCGACGCGTTCGACTTCCGGTGCGCGGTACACGAGCGTGTCGGTCGCCGTCTCGATGCCGCCCTCGATGCGCGTGTGGCGCGGTTCACCGAAGTAGAGGCCCGACGTCGTTTCGCGCACGACGACGAGGTCGAGGTCGCGTACGAATTCCGGCTTGAGACTCGACGCCGCCTCGAGGCCCGGGATCATCTTGACGGGCCGCAGGTTGGCGAAGAGATCGAAGCGTTTCCGAAGCTGGAGGATCGCGAATTCGGGCCGCTTCTCGCTCGGCGCGGCGTCGTAGCGCGGATCGCCCACGGCACCGAAGAGGATCGCATCGCTCTGCGCACATAGCGCGTGCGTCGCGTCGGGATACGCGGTCCCGTCGCGTTCGAGCGGCGTGACGCCGACGTCGCCGGGTACGAACGTGTCGCCCGGTCGCACCGCGCGCAACACGCGCTCCGCGACGGCCGTCACCTCGGTGCCGATCCCGTCGCCCGAGAGGACAGCGATCCGATTACCCAACGAACGAAAACGGACGGCGTGAGTTTGCGACGGCGTTCGCCACGGTCGCGTCGGTTAGACGTCGGCCGTTGCGTGGCTTCCGTTACGCGCGACGACATCGGGATCGGGCGGCGCGGGGCGCGGCGTCGTGCGATCGAGCAGCGCGAGATGCGTCATCAGCAGGCTGCGTAGTTCGCTCTTGGCCTTCTCGGCCGTCTCGAGCGCGCGCTGCTGCTCGCGGCGCGCTTCGGCGGTACGATCGCCGTAGGTCGCGATCTCCGTCTCGACGCCCAAGCGCGCCTCTTTGCGAATGAGATCGGCTTCTTTGTGCGCGCTCGCCTTGACTTCGTCGGCCGTGCGCTGCGCGAGCAGCAGCGTGTTCTGAAGCGATTCTTCCATCGCTTTGAAGTGACTGATCCGTTCGCGCAGATCGCCGATCTCGGCTTCGAGTGCGACGCGCTGGTGCGCTTCATCCTCGAGCGTCTCGATGATCTCATCGAGGAACTGATCGACGTCGGCGGGATCGTAGCCCGTCATCTTCTTCTTGAATTGCTTGTGTTGGATATCGACGATCGTAATTTTCGCCATGCGTTAACCTCGCGTCATGAAGTCGAAAGACGGATCGGCCGCGAGCGTTTCCCGGATACCGTCGGAATTGACGCTCGTGCCGGGTGGGACGACGAGATACATCGCGTCCGCGAGCTTTTGAATTTTCCCGTCGAGCGTGTAGGCGACGCCGCTCGTGAAGTCGACGACGCGCTGCAAGAGCGTGCGGTCGACGCCCTGAAGATTGAGGATCACGGTCTGACGCGCGCGCAAGGCATCGGCGATCTCGGTCACGTCGGCGAAACTACGCGGCGCGAAGAGGCTCACTTCGCCGCCTAATCGTCCGGATTTCGCCGGTGCCGAAAACGCGACGACGTTGCGCCGCGGCGGCGCGGCGGCGGCATCGTGCGCGTCTTCGAATTCGTCTTCGTCTTCATGCAGCGAGAAGAACGAACCGATTTTGTGCAGCACGCTGGGTTTCGCGGTGCGCTGGTCGTCGTCGTCGTGTTGGTTCACCGGGCATCTCCTCCGTCGGTCGTGCGGCTACCGAAAAGCGCGGTACCGAGGCGCACCATCGTCGAGCCGCTCGCGATGGCTTCTTCAAAATCGGCGGACATGCCGATGGACAGCGTGTCGCCGCCGACGGCAGCGTACGCGCGGGCGGCGATCGCAAAGGCGCGCGCGACGCCCGAGCGGTCCTCCGTGTTCGGTCCGATCGCCATCACGCCCACGATCTCGAGCCCTTCGTCGTCCCGTAACGTGCGCGCGAGTTCGGCCGCCTCGTCCGGCGCGACGCCGAACCGATCGACAGGCGAGATATTGACCTGCACGAGCGCCCGAACGGGCTTGCCGAGTGCACGCGCGGCGCGCGCGATCGCGCGGCCCGCATCGAGGCGATCGATCGACTGCACGCAATCGAACGTCTCGACGATAGCCTTCGCCTTGTTGGTTTGGATGTGGCCGATGAAATGCTTGCGCGCGCCTGCGACGCCGGCGAGCTTCGGACGTGCTTCTTGCACGTAATTCTCGGCAATGTGCTCGAGCCCACAAGCGATCGCCGCCTCGACGCTCGCGCGCGGATGCTTCTTCGTTACGCCGACGAGGGTGACGGCATCCTCGGATCGCCCCGCGCGTCGCGCGACGGACGCGAGACGTTCGCGCATCGCATGCACGTTCGCGCAAATCGCGTTCGGAGACTCCGCGTGCGGAACTCCGATTCCGAGCTTCATGAGATCGTGCCGTTCCGTGCGCTACCGCGCTTTCCTATGGCGTCGCGACGTCGGTACGACGGTTGCGTCGCGCGAACGCGATGGCGAGGCCGGCGCCGATCGCGATCATCGGCATCGCCAGCAGCTGACCGCCGGTGAACGGCCCGACCGCAAGATCCGTCTGACGCCAAATTTCCGCGATCGATCGCGTGACGCCGTAGAGCGCGAACCACGTCCAAGCGACAACACCGTCGGGCGGGCGGCGCCGATAGATCGCGTAGACGATCGGGAGCACCGCGATATCGAGCAGCGATTCGAAAATTTGCGACGGATAACGATAGCCGTCGGCGCTCGGGAATTTCATGCAGTATGGCCGATCCGGGACGCAGATCGTGCCGACCAATTCGTCGTTGATGAAGTTGACGATGCGGGTCAGAGCGAGACCGATCGGCAGCAGCACGACGACTTCGTCGGCGAGCACGCTGAACGTGAGGTCGGGATGTTTTCGGATGAAGAGCGCGATCGCGACGATCACGCCGAGCATACCGCCGAAGAAACCCATCCCACCGTTCCAAACGGCGATGATGTTGATGAGGCTGCGTGGCATGTCGCCGAAGTAAAGCGCGGCGGTGTGCTTCGTCACGATATCGGCGATCACGAAGAATGCCCGACCGCCGACGAGCACGCCCGCGAGCGCATAAACGAGGAAATCTTGCACGCCGTCGGTCGTGAGACCCAAACGCCGACGGCCAGCCGGGCGCCCCATCCACGCTCCAACTGCGAGAAAGCCCGCGAGGTAGGAGAGGCCGTACCAATGCACCGCGAGCGGACCGAGGCGCAACGCCACCGGATCGATGTTCGGGTACGTGAACCAATGCTGCACGGAACGCACGCTTGCCGCATGCGACGGGACCGCCCTGCCGCAGTGGCCGGAAGGTCGGTTTAGGCTGCGGGCTCGCGAACCGCCACGAGGAACGCATGCTCGTACGCGGCCGCGACCTCGGCGCCCAGACGCGATAGGCGACTACCGATGGCGAGCAGGTCGGCGGGGCGACCTGCAGCGCGCTGGAGGTCGGCGACGATGCGAGCGAGGTCGAGCGATAATCGGCGGGTTTGCGAAACAGATTGGACCATGATCAAACTATCGACTAACCAATCTCTCGTCGCGAGTTCTGCAACGAAGATCGAACGAATGGGGGCGGGTAGAGCTGCTACTTCGCCTGTATCCGGAGATTGCCACTACCAAACGTGCCGTAAGGGCCGCCACAGGCGCCCCGCGTGCGGTCGCGTAGAATCCTCGAGTGCATCAACTCAACATCGCGACGGCGTTCCTCGCGGGGCTCGTGTCGTTCATCTCGCCGTGCGTGTTGCCACTCGTGCCGAGCTATCTGTCCTTTCTCACGGGCACGAGCCTCGAGGATCTCAAAGCGGAGACCACGGCCGCTGCCAAGCGCCGCGTGATCGCGCACGCGCTCGCGTTCATCGCGGGCTTCACCGTCGTGTTCATCGCCATCGGACTCTCCGCGAGCGCCATCGGCGGCGTCTTCACCAGCAACAAACGCGCGGTCGAGGTCGTGGGCGGGCTCGTCATCATCGTGCTCGGCCTGCAGATGATGGGCGTGCTGCGCATCCCGGCGCTGATGATGGACAAGCGCCTGCGCGTCCAGCCGAAAAAGCAGTCGCTGTGGGTTTCGTTCCTGGTTGGGCTGGGCTTCGCGGCCGGCTGGTCGCCGTGTATCGGGCCGATCCTTTCAGCGATCATCTTGCTCGCCTCGCAAGAGAAACTGCCGCAGGCGACCTTCTTACTCTTCGTCTATTCGATGGGTCTGGCGATCCCGTTCCTCATCACGGCCGCGGCGATCACGCAGTCGCTGGGAGCGCTCAATCGGATCAAACGCTATTTGCCCGTCATCGAAGCGACGTCGGGCGCGGTGCTGGTCGCGACGGGGCTCGTCGTCGCGACCGATCAGTTCACGCGCGTCGCGGGCTTCTTTTATCAGTACGTCAAACCGCCGAGCCTGTAGTGATACGGCTTTGGCTCGCCGCGATTGCGGCACTCGTCCTCGATCAGATTACGAAGCAGATGGTCGCTTCGGGGTTCGCTCCGGGAGAGAGTAAGCTCGCGATCCCGCACGCGCTGTATTGGACGTACGTGCAGAACCATCGCGGCGCGTTCGGCCTCTTCGGGAATCACGCGTGGCTGCTGGTCTTGATGTCGCTCGCGGTGCTCGCCGTCTTTTGGTTCGCCTTCCGCGAATCGGCGACGCAATCGCAGCTCGTGCAGGTCGCCTTCGGCGGAATCGTCGGCGGCGCGATCGGAAATATGGTCGACCGCTTCCACTACGGTTTCGTGGTCGACTTCATCGATCTGCGCTGGTGGCCGGTCTTCAACGTCGCGGATTCGTGCATCACGGTCGGCGTCGCGCTGCTCGTGCTCGGTTCGCTGCGCCGCGACGGCGCGAAGACGACGCACGCGCAAGGCGCCCGATAGAGACGCAGGTGCCCGTGCGGCACGTGATCTCCGAAGCGGAAGCGGGCGCGCGCTGCGACGTCGCGATCGCGCGCGTCACCGGAGCCTCGCGCGGACTCGTCGCCGACGCTATTCGCGCCGGACGCGTGCGTCTCAACGGCGCGCCGCCGAAGCAAGCGACGCCCGTCGCCGCGGGCGACGTGCTCGACTTCATCATCGAACCGCGGGCGGTGCTCGACGCGAAACCGGAGGCGATCGGGCTCGACATCCTCTTCGAAGACGACGCGCTGCTCGTCGTCGACAAGCCCGCGGGCATGGTGACGCACCCGGCTCATGGCGCGCGCGACGGTACGCTCGTCAACGCCCTCCTCGCGCACGCGCACGGCTTGCCGGGCGATCCGCTGCGGCCGGGACTCGTGCACCGGCTGGACCGCGACACGTCGGGCCTCCTCGTGGTCGCAAAGACGGATGCGTCGCTCGCCGCGCTCGGCAAAGCGATGATGCGCCGTCACATCGGACGCACGTATCTCGGCCTCGTCGCGGGGATTCCCACCCATCCTAAAGGCACGATCGACGGCGCCTTGGGGCGGGACCCGCACAATCGTCTCAAGCACGCGATCCGTGCCGACGGCAAACCCGCCGTCACGCATTACGAAGTGCGCGAGAAGTTTCGCGATTCGTGCGAGTGCATCTTCGTCCTCGAAACGGGACGCACGCACCAGATCCGCGTGCACATGATGGCGCTCGGCTATCCGATCTTCAACGATCCCGTCTACGGCAAACTCGATCCGCGCGTCGATCTGCCCGGCCAAGCGCTGCACGCGTGGAAGCTCGCGTTCGCGCACCCGACGACGGGCGAGCCGCTCGCCTTCGAAGCGCCGCCGCCCGCCGATTACGTCGCCGCACGCGAGGCGCTGCGCAGCGCGTGAGGACGGGTTTCGCGTGCGTCTTACGCGAAAACGGCATTCGATGAGCAGCGAAGCGCTAAGCACCGTCGATCGTCGGTCCGTCGCGGCGTACGATGCCGTCGATGCGGCTCGTTATGCGCGCATGCCGAAGAGTACGTTGCGGGCCTGGTTCCTCGGCCAAGCAAAGTTCGAGCGCGTCCTCGTTCCGGCGTCCACGACGCCGCTCATGCTTTCATTTTTTAATCTGGCCGAAGCGCACGTTCTCAACGCAATTCGACGGCGCCACGAGGTTCCGCTCAAGCAGGTACGGGCCGCGCTTCAAACGCTCGCAGAGCGTTATCCCTCGACAACGTACCCACTGATTTCGCGGGCGTTCTTGACTGATGGCGTCGATCTGTTCGTGGAAGAGTTCGGCGAGATCGTTAACATTTCGCGCGGCGAGCGCCAGCATCTTCAACACGTTCTCGAGAGCCACGTTCGTCGAATTGATTTTAGCACGGGCGATCTGCCGGTTCGATTATTTCCGTTCAGTTCGGCGTCGTTCGACGAATCCGAGCGACGCAGTATCGTCATCGACCCGAATATCGCGTTCGGCAGACGGGTCATTTTCGGTACGGGCATTCGGACAGAAATCGTGGCAGAGCGTTATGCGGCAGGCGAACGAATGGAGGAGCTCGCCGAAGACTACGGCCGTACGCTAGATGAAATCGAGGACGCGATCCGCTCGGAGTTTTCGATCGCTGCGTGATTTCGTATATTTCATTGACGAATCGCTCGGCATTCATACGGTTGCCAATCGCATTCGCGAAATGAACCGCACCGTCGTCGCTCATACGGAACTCTTTGCAGCTGGAACCGAAGACGTGATTTGGCTCCAAGGCCTCGAAGGGAGCGACTATATTCTGCTGACGAAGGACGGTCGAATCCGCCGCCGTCCTGTCGAGCGAATGGCGTTAAAATCGGCCGCCGTTCATGCCTTCTTTCTTGGGAATCGTCAGATTCGTGGCGACGAGATGGCCGACGCATTCGCGCGCGCGATCCCGCGAATCGAACGGCTCGTCGCCGCAAGCACGACACCGGTTTGGGGAAGCGTACACGTAGACGGGCGCGTTACCTTATTGCACGTCGATGACTGAGATGCAAACGCACGTCGGAGGTTTCAGGCTGCACGCGACCGACGGCACTGCACGACGCGGATCGCTACGCCTCGCGCACGGCGTCGTCGAGACGCCCGCGTTCATGCCGGTCGGCACGGCCGCGACCGTCAAGGGGTTGACGCCGGATGATCTGCGCGAATTCGACGCGCGCATCATCTTGGCGAACACGTATCACCTCTGGTTACGACCCGGTGGCGACACGATCGCCGAACTCGGCGGCCTCCACCGCTACATGGCGTGGGATCGCAACATCCTCACCGATAGCGGCGGCTTCCAAGTCTTCTCGCTCGAATCGCGATGCGAACTCTCCGACGAGGGCGTGCGGTTCCGCTCGCACCTCGACGGCAGCACGCACGATTTTACGCCGGAGAATGTCGTCGCGTTTCAAGAGCGGCTCGGCGTCGATATCGCGATGGTGCTCGACGTCTGCGTAAAACTGCCCGCGAGCGATGAGGAAGTAGCGGAGGCCGTGCGACGTACGACGCTCTGGGCGCAGCGCGCGGCCGCCGCGCGTTCGCGCGCGCAGACCGCGCTCTTCGGCATCGTGCAAGGCGGCCTCGACGAACGCAGCCGCGAGCGCAGCGCGCGCGATCTCGTCGCACTCGATTTTCCCGGGTACGCGATCGGCGGGCTCTCGGTCGGTGAATCGCGACCCGACCTCTACCGCATGGCGCGCTTCACCGCGGCGCTGCTCCCGCGCGACAAACCGCGTTACCTCATGGGCGTCGGCACGGTGCGCGATCTCATCGCCGCGATCGACGGCGGTGTCGACCTGTTCGATTGCGTGTATCCGACGCGTTGCGGGCGCAACGGCCGCGCGCTCACGCGTGGCGGCGATCTCGCGATCCGCAACGCAGGCTTCGCGCGCGATCCCGGGCCGCTCGACGCGACGTGTTCGTGCGCCGTCTGCGCGACCTACTCGCGTGCGTACCTCTCACATCTCTTTCGCGCGGAGGAGATGCTCGGGCCGCGGCTTCTGTCCTACCACAACCTCGCACTGCTCGCGCAATTAATGGCCGAGGCACGCTCCGCAATCGAAACTGGAAGGTGGGCGACGTTTCGCGATGCGATCGTGCCCTACCAGGGTAGCGTCGACCCGTCGTAGGCGAGGTAGCTCCCCGACGTCGCCGCCGACAGGCGATCGATGACGGCGAGCATCCCGTCGACGGACTGATCGGTCGTCAGCGTCGCACCCGAACCACCCATGCGCGTGCGAACCCAGCCCGGATGCAGTGACAGCACCGCGATGCCACGCGGCTTGACGTCTTGCGCGAGCGTGACGGTGAACATGTTGAGTGCCGCTTTGCTCATGCCGTAGGCGAGGCCGCTGGAACCACCGACGTTCGCGATCGAACCGAGTTGCGACGTCATGTTGACGATCTTGCCGCCGTCGCGGAGGTGCGGCAAAAGCGCCTGCGTTACGAGCACCGGACCGATCGCGTTCACGCGCAAGATCTCCGCGATTTCGGCTTCGGCGATCGCGCCGATCCCCGACCAGTTCGCCATGCCTGCGTTATTGATGAGAACGTCGATCGTTCGGCCGCCGGTAGCAATCGACGCAGCCAGCGCGTCGATCGATGCGGCATCCGCGACGTCGGCCACGACGATGTCGACGCGGTCGCCACCGCGTGCGCGAAGCGCTTGCAGGTCGCCCGCGTTCGCAGCGTCGCGCGTGGTCGCGATGACTTGCGTGTCGGGGCGCGAGACGAAGCGCGTCGCGAGCGCGAGGCCGAGACCGCGGTTGGCACCGGTGATGAGCACGTTCGTCATGCCGACTTCTTTTCGCAAACGACGAGCGAAACATCTCCATCGCTCTTACGTATGTCCGGACATGTTCAGCTTTCGAAGCACGACTCGGGTCGTTCGCGCGCTCGGCGGTTTTGCCGCGCTTGTCGCTCTCGCCGCACCCGTGGCCGCCGCAACCAATCGTGGCGGCGTCTTCCCCGTAGTGCAAATCGATGCGCCGCCGACAACCGCGGACCTTACCACCGGACCGTGGGCAAATGCAACGGTGGTCAACAACCTCGAGAACCTGACGACGCGCACGCCCGCGAACCAGTTGCCGACGACCGCGCGCATTCTCTTCGATCGCGCGAACGTCTACGTCGCCATTCACGCGGTGCAGACGGGCGTGCCGCTCGTCCGCACGCAGACGACGAACGATATCGGCTTCGGCGTCGACGATTACGTCGGCGTCGGGATCGACACGACCGGCAACGGGCAGGCATATTTCTTCGAGACCACGCCGACGGGCGTGCGTTACCAACAGAGTACGGAATCCGTTCGGTACCGTCCCGTGTGGAGCGCGAGCGCGCACGAAACACCAGACGGTTGGGACGCGCTGCTGGTCGTTCCGTTCGCGGTCTTGCGGACCGAGAAGTCGCCCGTGCAGAAATGGCGCGTCAACATCGTTCGCCACATCGCAAGCCGCAACGAAAATCAGACGTGGGCGTACGACCCGATCATGAATGATGGCGGCGGCTTTCCCTCACTTTACGACGCAAGGTATTGGCCCGCGCTCGACGGCGTGCGCGTCGGCTCGAACGCGAACCGTCCGCGCCCGCGCGCCGAGATCTTCGGACTCGAAAGCCTCGGGCAAGATCGTGACCGTTACCAACAGGCGACCGGTGCCTTCGCACCACAGGGTACGCGGCATCTCGGCTTCGACGCCAACGTTCCGCTCACGGGCACGATCTCGTTCGTCGGCGCGCTCGCACCCGATTTTTCGAACGTGGAGGTCGATCAGCAGACGATCTCACCGCAAGAGTTCCGTCGCGGCCTCTCCGAGTACCGCCCGTTCTTCTCGCAAGGTGCGAATTTCTTCACTCCGGTCTCGGCGTCGTCGATCAATCAAGCGCCTAATCAACTCTTTTATTCGCCCGGGATCGGACCGTTCGATCGCGGCGAAAAGATCGAGGGCACGTACGGCCTGCAGTCGATCGGCTTGCTCAACGTCGCCGGTGCCGGCTTCAACGATACGGTGCTCGGTTTCAAACACGCGCTCGGCGATCGGACGTTCTCGTATTCGTTCGATGCCGTGAGTGCGCATCACGCGAACGGAAATTTAACAGCTTCGCCGTTTCAAGCGAACGATTTTACCTACGATGCGATGGTCGCGGGACGCAATCTCAAAACGGGGCTCGTCTATACGGCCGATTACGGTGCGGAACGCGGCAGCATCGCGGGCACGACGCCGCGCCTCGCGTATCGGAGCGAGAATTTCCTCGACGTCCACAAATCCAATTACGAGATCTTTACGTCGTATCGCGACATCGGCCCGAAGTGGAATCCGATCGACGGCTTCACGAACGTCGCCGACATTCGCGGACCGGGTTCGTTCGTCGATCTCAACGGCACGCCGGGCGGCGGCGGCCCGTTCAAGCGACTCGAGTTGTTCGTCTTCGGCGATCGTCTCGTCGATCGCTCGGGTGCCGCGCACCAAAGCGACGCGTTCGCGAGCGCGACGGTCGTCTTGAAAAACTTACTTTCCTTCTCCGGTGGTCCCTCGACGAGCGCGCTCCGACTGTACGACCGCGGCGCGTCGCTCGTCGGCTACGACGGCGGGTACCGCCACCCGGTGACGGTGCCGTTCAACAGCCACAGCGTCTCCGTCGGCTACCGCGACGGCACGCCGACGCCCTACGATGCGTCGTACTCGTGGGGTCCGTTCGCAACGTTCGACGCGTCGGGGCTCCCACGCAACACGTACTTGCAGCAGTATTCGGTGTCGTCGTCGCGACCGCTCGGGTCGAAGTTCACGATCGGTGCGGAAATCGACGGCACGCTCGAAGAATTTCCGACTTCGGACCCGCGCGTGCGCACCTACGACGGGCAGATCTTACGCCGCTTTTCGTTCGGTGAGGCGCTGGGAGCCGAATCGAACCTATCGCTCTCGCTTCGCTCGGTTTCCGGCAACGGCGGCTTCGGCACGCCCGGACTCAATCTCGCCGGCAGCTACCACCGGCGCTTCGCAAATGCGAGCGAGCTCTTCATCAACTACGGCACGCCCGCCGCGAACAGCACGCTGCAACGCGTGATCGTCAAGTACGTCCTGCGCCTCGGCGGTGGTGCGGGCACGTAAGCGCGGGGCGCGATCGCGTTTGTCGACGGTTCACTTGCGGAACGACGATGTCGTGAAGAGCACGGTGCCGCCGGTCCGTATCCCGGTCGATGTGGACGAAACGACGCTGACCATCGGCGAGCGCGCGGTGCACCTCACCAATCTCCGCAAAGTTTTCTTCGCAGAAGCGGGCGTACGCAAGTGCGACCTCTTGCAGTACTATGCCGATGTCGCGCCGTTCCTCGTGCCGCACGTGCGCGATCGCGCGATGGTGATGAAGCGCTATCCGCACGGCGCGAGCGGCGATTTCTTTTTCATGAAACGAACCCCGCCGGGGGCGCCCGCGTGGCTCGTGCGATGTCCGATCGATCACGGCGAAGGCAAGATCATCGACTTTCCGGTCGTCGACGACACGGCGGCGTTATTGTGGATCGTGAACCTCGGATGCATCGATATCAACCAGTGGTACGGCCGCTGCGACGACGTCGATCGGCCCGACTATGTGCACTTCGATCTCGATCCGGTCAAAGTCGGGCCGGACGGTCCGACGCCGTTCACCGTCGTGTTGCAGGCCGGGCTCGCGGTTCGCGCCGCTCTCACGGAACTCGGCATGCCATCGCTCGTGAAGACGTCGGGGTCGAACGGTCTTCACGTGTACGTGCCGATCGTGCGCGGACCCGAACAGAAAGAAGTCTGGCGTTTTGCGAAAGCCTTCGCGTTCGCCGTCGCCGCGCGCCATGCCGATATCCTCACTGCGGAATACAAGATCGCGAAACGTCCGCCGGGTCGCGTGCTCGTCGACTACAATCAGAACGCGTGGGGTCGTACGCTCGCGTCGATCTATAGCGTGCGCCCGACGCCGCGCGCGTCCGTGTCGACGCCGCTCACCTGGGACGAAGTCGAACGCGGCGTCGCGATCGCCGATTTCCGACTCGACAACGCTCGCGAACGCTTCGCGAACACCGGCGACTTATGGGAACCGCTGCTCGCAAAAAGCGGGCGTATCGACCTC
>JAABUX010008336.1_pt1 | contig 11974 bp, 12 predicted proteins | sample 5561851 | NCBI WGS metagenome assembly JAABUX01 (sample SAMN10711883, study PRJNA513361) | rock metagenome | isolation source: Antarctica rocks | place: Antarctica: Victoria Land, Richard Nunatak red sandstone | collected 2016-01-03 | reverse complement strand
TTCCTGGTCTGCGTCAACGTCGTCGGCCAGCTCCTCTCGTGCTCGCTGGTGGCCTACGCGCTGGCCTGCATCGACTGGCCGGGGCGGCGCGCCCTGTTCATCGCCATCCTGGCCACGCTGATGCTGCCCACCCAGGCCACGCTGGTCCCGGTCTACATCCTGTTCTCGCAATTGCACTGGGTCAACACGTTCCTGCCGCTGACCGTGCCCGGCTTCTTCGGCAATGCCGCCTACATCTTCCTGCTGCGCCAGTTCTTCCTCACGGTCTCACGCGATGTGAGCGAGGCGGCGCGCCTGGACGGCGCGAGCGACCTGCGCATCTACTGGAGCATGGTCCTGCCCCTGGCCCGCCCTGGTCACGGTCGCCATCCTGGTGGCCACGACGACCTACAACGACTTCTTCGGCCCGCTGATTTACCTGACGGACAGCTCGCACTGGACGCTGGCCCTGGGCCTCAACGGCTTCATCGGCACGCGCGGCTCGGACATCGGGGCGCTGATGGCGGCGACGATCTTCTACGCCCTGCCGCCGACCGTCCTCTTCCTGGCCGCCCAGCGCGTCTACTTACGCGGCTTCGTGCTACAAGGCGTCGCCCGCCCATGACCCCCCGCTTGCCGCTCCATCCCCTTTTTATAGCGCGACGCGGGGACGGGGCGGCGCGGCGCAGCCTTTGTCGACGCGAAAGGAGGTACTAGAGAAGATTGGTAGTCCGTGCTCCCCTCTCCCGCGGCAGGGAGAGCCGGTTGGGCTGTCGGCTCCGCAGAGCCGGGAGACCAATCCGCATGGGCTGGGGGTGAGGGTACCCCCTATACTTACTCGACCTTATCGACCATCAGGAGGTTATCTGACCGATGCGACACCTCATCAAACGCGCCCCTCTACGCCTGCTCGCCGCCGCCGTGCTCACCGCCGGCCTCTTGCCGCTGACGTCCGCCCACGCCGCCCGTCCGGGCGCGCGGACGGCGGCTGCTGCGCCCGTCGTCACTATCGAGCTGTGGGACCACAACACGTACCAGGACCTCGCCTCGCACCTGGACGCCATGATTCTGCCCTTCGAGCGCACCCGTCCTCAGATCCACCTCAAGCTGGTACACAACCAGAGCCTGGATAAAGACCTCATGGCCATCGCCTCAGGCAACGGCCCCGACGTCGTTTGGCTGTGGGACGGCTCCTCGCCCGTCGCCAACTGGGCCGCCAACGGCGTGATCCAGCCGCTGGACAGCTACATCGCGTCGAGTCACTATGACACCCGCAACCTGGTGCCGGCCGCGCTGCAGCAGGTGACGTTCCGCGGTCACGTGTGGGGCCTGCCCTTGATCGCGGACACCTTCTGGCTCTGGTACAACGTCAAGGACTTCCGCGCCGCCGGCCTTGACCCCGCCCATCCCCCGCTGACGCTGCAGCAGGCCATGGACGATGGGGCGAAGCTGACGCAGCGCACCCACACCGGCCGCCTGCTGCGCCTGGGCTTCCGCCCCCCCGCCCTGGGCAACGCGCCCGTCTACGTCAACGGCAACGACGTCAACCCCTACGCCGGCGTGTTCGGCGCTTCGCTCTACAGCCCCGACGGCACGCAGGCCACGCCCGACTCGCCGGCCAACCTGGCCGCGTGGACCGAGATGCGCCGCGAGGCCTCTGTCCTCGACGGGCTCTACGGCCACGACGCTGTGGTCCGCTTCCTGAGCGGCCTCGGCGCCCCCTTCACCGCGCAGGACCCCTTCCTGACCGACCGCGTCTCCATGAAGATCGACGGCGACTGGGTGCCGCAGAACGTGCGCGACTACAAGCCCTCCTGGAAGTACGGCGTCGACTACGCCGTGGCGCCCATCCCCTACCCGGCCGGCTACGCGCGCTTCGCCAATCGTCAGCCCATCGCCACCTACCCCATGGTCGTCTCCAGCCGCAGCAAGCACCCCGCGGAGGCGTGGGAGTTTATCCGCTGGCTACAGGAGCCGGCGCAGGTCGCGGGCATGGCTGCCTATCTGTACAACCTCCCGCAGTATAAGGCGGCCCTGGAGAGCCCCGCCCTAACCGCTCTGCCCGGTTTCAACCAGTTGCTCCCGCTGCTGAACAAGCAGATCACGCTGGTCAGCGACCCCATTGGCCCGGTCAGCGACCAGTACTACAGCATCATCAACAGCTACGCCGGCGCCATCATCAACGGCCACACCACGCCGCAGGCCGCCATGGCGGTGGTGCGTCAGCGCATCCAGCCGCTGCTGACGGCTCAGCTGGCCAGGGCGCACTGATTGATGCGCGCGGACAAACCCTTGCTAGAGACGATGACGTGGCCGGAGGCGCGGCGCGCGACCGAGAACGGCGGGCGCGTGGTGCTGCTGCCGGTCGGCGCGATCGAGCAACACGGCCCGCACCTGCCCGTCGATGTGGACAACCGCATCGTCACCTGGCTGTGCGACGAGGCCGCGCGACGCCGGCCCGAGCTGATCGTGAGCGTCCCGCCCATCCACTACGGGTTTAACGAGCACAACATGGGCTTCCCCGGCACGGTCAGCGTCGAGGTCGAGCACGTCGTCGCCTACGTCTACGACGTGTGCCGCAGCTTCGTGCGCCAGGGCCACACGCGCATCGTGCTGGTCAACGGCCACGGCTCCAACGCCATGCCCTGTGCGCTGGTGGCGCGCAAGGTGGTCAACGCGTCGGACGACGCCCTGGCGGCGGCGGTCAACCACTGGGCGCTGGCGCGCGACCTGGCCGCGCGCATCCGCGAGACGCCGCGCGGCGGCATGGCCCACGCCTGCGAGTACGAGACGTCGTGGTACCTCTTCCTGGACCCCGACGCGGTACACATGGAGCGGGCGGTCCCGGACATGCTGGCCACCCGCTCGCGCTATATCTGGGTCGATCTGATGGCCGGCGACGGGCCGGTGGCCCTGATCGACGACTGGTCGCGCGTCTCCAACGGCTCGGGCGTCGAGGGAGACCCGACGACGGCTTCGGCCGAGAAGGGACGCCGCTACGCGGAGGAGGAGGTGACGAACCTGATCGACTTTTGCGCCGAGTTCAAGGCCATGACCGTCGCGGTGCGACGGGACTACACGGCCCGCGGCCGGGACCCCAACCCCTATGCCGCCGACTAAGCCGTGGGCCGCCGCCGGACGCGGTAACATCTGGCGTGGCTGGTGGGACGGCGGCGTGGCGAGCGCTCCGGCCCTGCCCATCCTCGCGGCGCGCGGTGCGGCGGACGGGCCGACGCTCGTCGTAACCGGCGGGGTACACGGCGACGAGTACGAGGGGCCTGCCGCCATCCACATCCTGTTCGAGGCGCTCGACCCGGCTCGCCTGCGCGGGACGCTGGTGGGCGTCCCGGTAGTCAACGTCGCGGCCTGGCAGGCGCGCTCGCGCGTCACGCCCGCGGACGGCGTCAACCTCAACCGCGTGTTCCCCGGTCGGCGGGTGTCCGGCGTCGAACAGGGTCCGACGACGGCGCTGGCCGAGGCCCTGTTCGAGGGCGTGGTGCGCGGCTGCGACGTGCTGGTGGACCTGCATAGCGGCGGCGCGGCCCTGATTCACCTGCCGCTGGTCGGCTGGTACGCCGGCACGGATGGGACGGCCGAGGGGCTGGCGCGCGGCTTCGACGCGGCGCTGCACCCCTGGATCATCCCCGACGTGCCGGGCGTGCTGTCGTACGAGGCGCACCGCGTCGGCGTCACGGCGGTGGCGGCGGAGTGGCGCGGGGGGGCAGGGCTCGATCCCGCGGGCGCGTCCGCCTACCTCGCGGGGCTACGCCGCGTCCTGGCGAACATGGGCCTGCTCCCGCGCGAGTCCGTGGAGCCGTCGCCGCGCGACCCGCGCCCTCCCATCGCCGGGGACTATCAGGAGACGGCCGTCGGCGGCCTGTTCGCGCCGCGCGTGGCCCTGGGCGACAGGGTCGCGGCGGGCGAGACGCTGGGCCTGTTGCGCGACCCCCTGGGCATCGTCGCGGCCGAGGTCCCCTCGGCCCGCGCTGGGATCGTCGCGGGCCTGCCGCACCAGGCGCTGCTGCATCCAGGGGATCGCGTCGCCTATGTTGGCTAGAGAGGAAGAGGTCATGTTTACCTATCGCGGCTACCTCGGCTGGATCACCGACGTGGCGACGGCGCCGCATGCGACCGGCGCCTGGCCCGTTACGGAGATTGACGAGGGGCTGCTGGCCGATTACGAGGCGGCCTTCGCCATGATGCGCGACGTCGGGCTCGACCTCGCCGTCATCTGGGGGCTGGCTGTCGGCCGGGACTGGCCCCTCAATGTCGAGTCCGGGGTCGATGCGCGGCGCGTCGCCCAGGTGCGCCAATTGCTGGACGGCGCGCATCGCCACGGCCTGCGCGTCCTGGCCGGCACGGGGTTGTATAGCTGGGGCTTCGAGCGCATCATCGCGGAGCGACCCGATCTGAGCCGGGGCAACCCGCGCGCGCTGTGCGCCTCCCACCCCGACGCCTGGCCATTAATGAAGCGCGTGATCGACATCTTCGGCGACGTGCTCGGCGTCGACGGCTTCAGCTTCCAGTCCGCCGACCAGGGGCGCTGCCCCTGCGAGCGCTGCGCGGCGTGGGGCGACGTCGAGTACCATGCGCGCCTCAACGACCGGGCGGGGTCCTACGTCAAGGAGACGTGGCCCGGCAAGACCGTCGCGGTGAACACCTGGAGCCTGCATTTCCCCGACCCGGCCGACCTGCCGCACGTCGTGGCCATGACGCGCCACGCCGACTACCTGATCGACGCGCACAGCTCGGCCGCCGAGCGCGACCCGGCCTATCGCCGCCGGTTAATCGACGCGATCCGCCCCTGCGTCTACGGGACGGTCGGCGGGCCGTTCGTCGAGCCCCCCCTGCATTGGGAGCGCGCGCGCTGGTTCTTGCCCTGCCTGGATCGGCCGGCCCGCCACGCGCGGGAGTTGTATGACGAGGGTGGACGCGCCATGGAGATATTCTTCCACATCGCGGCCAACCCCGGCGACGAGGTAAGCGCGCGCCACGCGGCCCTCCTGCTGCGCGACCCGGAACGGCCCAGTGAGGAGGTGTTGCGTGAGGTCGTGGCGGATCTCTATCGGCCCCACGACGACAGCGCGCTGGACCGCCTGGCCGGCCTGTTCCGCCGCGCGGACAGGGCCTACTTCTCGCGCGCCCGCAACGTGCCGGCCGCGGCCACCCTGAGCATGGAGCCGCTGGTCAGCGATCACGCCGGCCTCCCGGTCTACCTGATCGACCACCTCGACCGCGACGGGCTCGACGCCTACGAGCGGGACATCGCCACGCTGCTCGCGGAGTGCCCATCGCTGGCGGAGAAGGTCGAGCGATCCGACAAGGTGGCGACCATCGGCGCCTGCCTGCGCGGCGTGCTCGGCGACATCGTCCAGGCGCGCGAGACGATCAGCCGGCGACTGTCCCGCCCGATCCCATTCTCGGGCTGAAGAGGATACAAGAACCAACGACCTCCTGATCGTGGGTCGCCAGACGAGCCCTGTCCCGGCCATTTCACACATCCGCTCCATGCAGAGCGGGTGATAGGGAAGCGTCAGGATTCGGAACGCAAACGGGCGGTGGCACGCGTCAGCCTACGGTGGCCCCCGCATTGCATCACGGTAGATCTTACTTTTGGGGAGATGTTGCCTCACGAATAATGTAACCCGAAGCGATCTTAGTGACAGGCCTGTACTGTTCGTTGCCGAGAAGGTTGAGGTTTCCGCCACAAAGCGTGCGCCGTTATGCCAGACAGGCTGAGCCTAGATGCTGAGGAGACCGCTAAGGCGACCGATACCAAAAGCGAGCCCGAGCAGGCAGAGCACTACGCCTGCGGCCACCTCGGCGCGTTCGCCGAGTGCCACGCCCACCCGTTGCCCGATCCACTGGCCGATCAAGCTGACGACAAGGGCCTGGAGCGCGATCGCGACCAGCGCCGGTACGACGGGCACGCGCAGGACACCGAAGGAAAAACCCATCGCCAGTTCATCGATGCTGACCGAGAGCGCGATGCCGACCAGAGGCAGCCCGCGCGCAGCTCATCCGGCTCATCTAGCGTTGCCACCGTCGGCCTCCCTCACTAACGTGGGAACGCGCGTTCCCGCCCGTGCTCGTCGGCGGGCGTGGGCGTGGTTGTCGTCGCCCCGACCCCCTAACGCTCAACCGCAGCAGCGAGTTGTTGTCCTGCGATGTCGTCGCTGTCGCCATCGTCCTCCTCTCGTCTCGTCGCTGGCGGCGCTCGCGGCCGTTTCCAGGAGTGTGCGCCGTCTGTTGCAGCCTGATGCAGCGGACGCTGTCACGGGCCGCGCCCCCGCACTATCCGCCGCAGCGTGCCTGGCCTCCTACCCCTTCAAGCCGACAGACGCGATCCCCCCGATGAGCAGCCGTTGGGCGAAGTAGTAGATCAGCAGCAGGGGCAGCAGGATCACGACCGCGGCGCACATCAGCCAGTTCCAGTTGCTTGAGTATTGGCCGATATACGAGGCGAGGCCCAGCGCCAGCGTGTACTTGTTGTTGTCGCTCAGGTAGATTAGCGGGCCAAGGAAATCGTTGTAGGCGTCGGTGAAGGCGAAGACGGCCACGATGGTCAGCGGCGGCTTGATGAGGGGCAGGAGAATGCGGTAGAGGATTTGCCAGGTGTTGGCGCCGTCGATGCGCGCCGCCTCGTCGAGGTCGTAGGGGATGGTCCGCAGGTACTGCCGGATCAGGAAGATGTAGAAGGCGCCGGCCCCCACGCCGAAGAAGGCCGGGACGGTCAGCGGCAGGAAGGTGTTGACCCAGCCTAGCTTGCTGAACAGGATGAACTGCGGTACCAGCGTGATCTGCGAGGGCAGTAGCAGCGTGCCGAGCACCAGGATGAACAGGGGGTCGCGGCCCGGAAAGCGCAGGCGCGCGAAGCCGTAGGCCACCAGCGTGCAGCAGAACACCTGCCCGACAACGTTGAGCCCGGCGACCAGCGCCGTGTTCGCCACCCAGGTGAGGAACGGCACCGCGGTCAGCGCGTCGGCGTAGTTGTGCCACTGCGGGTCCGCGGGCACGACCTGCGGCGGGATCTGGAACAGGGCGTCGTTGCTCTGCAGCGAGGTGCCGATCATCCAGAGGAAGGGTGTCAGCACGACGAGGGCCAGCAGGATCAGCGTGAGATAGGCGGCGACCGGACCGAGCCAGGGAGCAACGCGCCGGCGCGCGGCGACCCGTGCCTGCGCGCCGCCCATGGCCTCGGGTGCGACGGAGGGATGCCGCTCCATGTCACGCGCCTCCCTTATTCGCGCGGTCCGCCTCATAATAGACCCATTTGTTCTGGGTGCGGAACACGACGAGGGACAGGGCGAGCAGCACCAGCGCCCCGACCCACGCCATGGCGGAGGCGTAGCCGAACTTGGAGCTGCCGAACGCCTCCTGGTAGAGGTACAGCAAGTAGAACAGGGTGCTGCCCTCGGGCGATCCGATGGCGTTGCCGCGGTTGACGCCCGTGAGGATGTACACCGTGGTGAAGGTCTGGAACGAAGCGATGATGCCCGTCACGAGCATGAAGAAGATCGTTGGCGAGAGCAGCGGCAGGGTGATCGCGCGGAAGCGGGCGAGCGTCCCCGCCCCGTCGATGGCCGCCGCCTCGTAGAGGTGCGCCGGGATGTTTTGCAGGCCGGCGAGGTAGATCACCGCGCCGCCGCCCACGCCCCACAGACTGATGAGAACGAGGGCATAGAGGGCCACGTTGGGGTCGTTGAGCCAGTCCGGCCCCTGCACTCCCACGAGGCCCAGAGCGTAGTTGAGCAGGCCAAACTTGCCGTTGAGCCCCCACAGCCACAGGGTCGCCACGGCGACGCCGGCAATCACCGAGGGGATGTAGAACAGGGTGCGGAAGAGGTTCATGCCGCGCAGCTTGAGGTTGAGCAGCAAGGAGAGCCCCAGGCCGGCGACCAGCCCCAACGGCAAGGCGAGCACCGAGTACACAACCGTGACCTTCAGCGACTGCCAGAACTGCGGATCGGTGGCCAGGTCGGCGTAGTTCTGCAGGCCGGCCCACCGCGGGCTAGCCGTCGCGTCCCAGTAGGTGAAGCTGATGTACAGGGAAAAGAGGATGGGGCCGGCGGTGAAGACGAGGAAGCCGATCAGCCAGGGGGCGATGGCGATATAGCCCTCGATGGCCTCTCGCCGCCGCGCCGGCCCGCGCCGGGTCCTCCGACGGGCCTCCGGCGTCACTACTGCTGTCATCGAACCTCCTCGTCGTCGCGGCCCTCCGCTGCCCTCGGTCCTCGTATCCTGGTGTCCTCGTCGACACGCGGGGCCATGGGGGTTATGGCTCCGCGCGTCAATCCCATGGCGCTGATGCGCTACTTCAGGGTGACCTGGCGGTAACTACGGTCGAGGCACTGTTGGCCCTGTGTCGCCGCCGCGTCGACAAGGGGGCCGATGGCTTGCCCCGTACGCAGGGCCTGGCTGTAGGCCGTGGCGAACGCGCTGGCGCAGTCGAAGTAGAATTGGCTGCGCTCGTAGCTTGCCAGGCGGAAGCTCTGCGTGCGCGTGGCGTAGAAGGGGCTCAGCAACGGGTCCTTGTCCAGCCCGAGCCGTGTCCATGTCGGGACCGCCACGGGCGAGACGCTGTACGCGCGGGCCGCGACGGCGCTCCACGCGGGGCCGCTGAGGAACGTCATCCAGGCCCAGGCGGCGTCCTTGTGCGGCGACTTGGCCCACATCGCCTCGCCGATGACGTCGGCCCAGGCGTAGGACGTGTGGCCGGGCAGGGTGGGGAAGCGCATCAGGCCGATCCCGAAGGGCGTCTTATGCATCTGCTGCAGGTCCCACAGCGCGTCGAAGGCATGGCCACGTGGCCGGTGAAGAACGGCCCGTAGGCGCCGCCGATGGCGGAGCTAATCGACAGCGGGATCGACACGCCCGATCGCTGGAGGCCGAGCATGTAGGCGAGCGCGCGCTTCATGGCGGGCGAGTTCATGTAGCCGACGAATCTGCGGCCGTCGGCGCTGATCACGTCCGCGCCGAAGTTCCAGGCCAGGGAGGTCCCGTAGGCGTATTGGTCGTTCTGGCCCACATCGGTGCCATAGATGAGCCGCTTGGCGTTGGTCAGCTTCCTGGCCATCGCGGCGAACTGATCGATCGTATAGTCTCCGGTCGGCGCGGTGATCCCGGCCTGCTTGAAGAGGGTCTTGTTGTACAGGATGCCGGAGAAGTCCATGCCGGACCCGCCCGCGCTCACTGGGACCGCATAGTAGTCGCCCTTGTAGCTGAAGCGCAGGCGCGTGATGGGCTGGAACCACTGGTTCGTGTCGAGGTGGTCGCGCTGGATGTAGGGGGTCAGGTCCTGGATGTCGCCGCGCCCGAACTCGTCGACGGCGCGGAACCAGAGCCACACGTCGGGCGCCTGGCCGCCGGCGAGCGCCGTCTGCACTTTCTGGGCGTAGCCCTTGTCGGGCACGTCGACCATATTGACGCGAATCTGCGGGTACAGCTTGTTGAAGGCGTCGATCGCGGGCTGCTGGTCGGGGTAGCCGCCCGTCGGGGCGTCCGTCCAGACGGTCAGGGTGGTCGGGGCGATGCCGTCGGGGTACTGGGGCGCCGCACTCATGCGCGCCCCCGCGGCCGAGGCCGCCATCGTGCCGGTAGTGAGCGCCAAGCCGAGCGCCAGACTCGCGGCTAATCGCACTACTTTCATCGTTATCTCTCCATACGTCTCTACGTGTGGACTTTGGCTCCTTAGGCCGCATAGCAGGCGGCATCGTACACGCGCTGCCAGAGGTCGCGGGGAATTAGCTCTAGCTCAGGGGTGGGGGTAGAGGCGTCGTCATTCCGGGAGGTCCAGAGGTGGTGACGGACGGCGGCGAGGGCATCGGCGAAGGTGGCCTGGGACTTGGGATACCAGGCGGCGGCGCGCGTGGGCAAGGTAGCGGGGTGCAGCCGCTGGGCCATGAGCACGACGAGACTGAAGAGGCCCAGCAGGCAAGGGGTGGTGCGGGCGATGGCAGGATCGGACCAGTGGCGCTGGGTCGCGAAGCCGAGATGGGCGCGCATCTCCTCGAAGGTGACCTCGATGGTCCAGCGGCTGACGTACCAGGCCACGAGTTGGGCGGGGACCACGTGCTCATCGGTACAGAAGAAGGCGAGGGGGCGGAAGCTGTCCAGCGGGCAGCGCACCAGGACCCAGCGCAGGGGCACGGGGTCCAGGCCGGAGCGGTGCCAGAGGGCGGTGCCTGTGGCCAGGTCCACCTCCTTGGTCCCGCCGCCGTACCAGGGCACCGTGGCTGCGGTCCACATCGTGGCGGCGTCGGCGACACGCGCGGCGAGGGTGGGCTGGCGCGCCCCTTTCTTGGGCTTGGGGCCACGCTTGCTTGGCGGCTGGGGCAACGGCGGGTCGTAGAGCGCGGCGTCCAGGCGCAAGCGGGAGCAGAACGTCACAGGGCGTCGGCGGGTGCGGCACGTCTGCCCCAGGCTCACGGCGGCGTAGCCCCCGTCGCCGACAAGGACGATCTCCCGGTCCGGCTGCCAGCGCCGCACCAGACGGATCAGCACGTCGGCGCGATCCACCGTCGTCCGGTGCCGCTTGCCTTGTTTCTGGCTTGTCGCCGGGGCGAGCGCGGGGCCGCTCAGCAGGGGCAAGGCCCACGGACGACTGCTCCAGGGCACCGGGACCAACACCATCAGGCAGACCCAGCGCAGCCCCTCGCTCGTCACGGTCTGGCCGCCCGTCGAGCGCACCGGGTCGCGGAAGCGCCCTTTCCAGGCAATCGCGCGTGCCCCCCGGCGCTCCAGGGTGTCATCGATCAGCAGCACGAGGGGCGCGCCCGCGGCCAGGAACGTGGCGCAGAGCAGGGCCAGCAGGGTGCAACTGAGCGCGAGCGCCGACCACGGCGCGCGATTGAGCACCCGGTGGTCCGTCGTGAAATGGCGCTCGTGCGTCAACCCCATCGCCCGCAGGGCCGCGGCGACCGTGCGCGCGCCCGGTGCCAGGATGGTCCTATAGAGCAGCACGAGGGCGTGCCGCCACGTCGGGGCGGTGAAGGGGTCGGCAAACGCGGACAAAAGCAGTACAATGGCAGGCGACGGGGTCGGCATCGGTCCTCCTACGAACTGGTGAGTTTGAACACCTTCCAGTGTAGGACGGCTGTAGCTACCCCGTCAGCCTCCTCTCAAATTGGCCAAAGTCCACTTCCAGTGAACCCATTCTCAAATGGAGGCGAAGCGTACGGCACAACTTATCTACTTGCTCACAATGAGCCGTGAACTTTTCTGCCCAAAGGACCGCTGAGAGAGCCTTCTGATCTGGTAGCTGTGGGTAAGCTCCAGCATCACAATTGCGCAGGAGATAGTTTGCTGTCTCGACATCTTCATCAAACGGCATGGTCTCTATCGTGCCATCGAGCAAGCCTTTGTCGCGTTTGCCAGCAAGTACCCCAACCAACTCGTATCCAAGGTTGTTGTCATCAGTTGGCCAACGGCCGAAGATGTTTGAAATGATGAATCGCTTGGTGTGAGCCCCCGGCAACGCCCATGCTGGCGGCTGGCCGGCGATGTAGGCATCGAGGGTTTCGCGCGTCGGTTCCATCTGAATAAGCCAGTGCAGATCGGCGGGGAGATTGGGCAGGCTAGGGATGGGCATCGGGCCGCTCCTTCGGTCTGGTCGCCAAGAGGGCCGCATACGTTGCTACCGAGCGCAGCCTTCGTCCCTAGTCAATTCTAGAACAAAGACGACGACGACACTGTGCGCTGTCCACAGCCAGCCGCTACGCTGCGTCGCATCTCACGCACATCTCACGAGCGACCCGAAAACGACCTTCCAGCACCATCCTCGTCATGCCATTTCTTACAACGTCTATGTGAGATTCGCACAGGAATCGAGGCATCTGGTGCAACGATGTTCCACTCAATTCTACCATTACGCGAGCTTTGCACGCAGAGGGTCGTCGGTTCGAATCCGTCCATCTCCACCACAAGCCGCGGTATCCTACTGTCCGTTGATGGTGAGGCTGTCCAGGTCGCGCGGGTAGTAGGTCAGCGTTTCGAT
>JAABUX010008335.1_pt1 | contig 11974 bp, 12 predicted proteins | sample 5561851 | NCBI WGS metagenome assembly JAABUX01 (sample SAMN10711883, study PRJNA513361) | rock metagenome | isolation source: Antarctica rocks | place: Antarctica: Victoria Land, Richard Nunatak red sandstone | collected 2016-01-03 | reverse complement strand
TCCAGCTCGCCGAACAGGCGCCCCGCAAACTCGTCCACGAGCGGGGTCAGCGGCTGCGAAATCTGCGCAGCGGCAGCGCCGACACAGCAATTTAGCTCGCAGCGCGCCTGCGTTGACCCGTGCAGCCAGGTGCCGTGGTATCCTGCCAGACTACGCTGGTCGCAAGACAGCGCAGGAAGGCATAACACGAGATGCACGTACCAGCGCAACGGCACCTGTGGTCAGCACGTGACCCAAGCCAGCTCGTACCAACCCAAATCTGCTCTTCGGGCTGCATCGTGGGACGCTCGGGACCTGACAGGGCACCCCCGGCTGTGCGCATGAGGCCCGGCGGCAGGGCGGCGCGCGGCACCTGGTAGCGGCCCAGCTGCGGCATGTTCGCGTCGACGGCCGACATCAGGCGGCGCAGCAGCACCATGTCCAGCGCGATCGTGTCGCCGATGCCCGGCCGCTGCACCTTCACCGCCACCTCCTCGCCCGTGCTGCGCAGCCGCCCGCGGTACACCTGCCCCGCACCGCATATGTGAGAGCTCCTTGTCTCGACCGCCACGACCCCCACATGTGCGCAGCACAGCGGCCTGGTCTGCGGCGGCGCGCCAGGCACAGCAGCCGATGTGCACCGGGGTATGGGAGCGCTGTGCCTCGACCGCCATGCCCCTGGCATGCGCGCAGCACAGCAGCCTGGGTATGCGGCGGCGCGCCAGGCACAGCAGCAGAAGCGCACAGGAGGGTGCCGAGTCATGCTGCCGGTTGGGCGCGGGGGGTGCAGCGCAACCCGCGCGCGCCTGCCCGAGGCTGGCGGCGGCCACGGGCTCGGGCGACAGCACCGAGAACACCGCGCCCACCGGCTGCCCCAGCTCCTGCTCGATGAGCGCGTACGCGACCGCGCTCGAGAACGGCGCCAGCCGGTCCTGCAGCTCGCCCAGCACCTGCGAAAAATCCCAATTTTTTAAAAAACCACCTTAGTTTCCACGCGCACTCTTGCTCGATGGCGCATGCATGACCTCCAACAGCCCGGGAACTGAGCCAGCAGGATGTGCGCCGTCACGGCGCGTCTGCAGAGCGAGCACTGTCGCAAAACCCGCCTCGTGTCAGCAACAGCCAGGTCTACCCCACACCCAGCAACTGGGCGCCGAACATCCGTTGCGGCCGACCTTCATCCCAGCCCATGCATATGCTGGCAAAGGACATCAGCAGCCTGCCGCCTACACACTCCCATAGTGACCCCAAGGAACAGCTGCGGAGCACAAACGCGCTGGGACAGCCTGCAGTGGCCGCACCGGCACTCCCAGGCGCGGCAGTAACTTAAGAGGCGCTCGCCGGGACGCTGCCTGGCCACAGCCCGGACAGCGGTGGCCAGGACAGTGTTAACGCTCACACAGGCTAACCACCCACAGTGGCCTAACACACAAGCGGGGCGGGCACCTCCAGGTACGTCTGCGGGAGCAGGTTGGGGGCGCTAGCTGGGACGCTGCCTGGCAACAGCCCTGACAGTGGTAGCCAGGAAAGTGTTCGGGCCGGCAGCGGGGCGGGCACCTCCAGGTACGTCTGCGGGAGCAGGTCGGGCCGCGAGCTGAGCGCCTGGCCGACCTTGACGAACGCCGGGCCCAGGCCGGCGAGCAGGTCCCGCAGCTGCCCCGCGCGCAGCCGCTGGTTCGCCTCCAGCCGGCCGGTCGCATAGTCCTGGCGCGCTCAGCACGATTTAAGCTGCCCCGCTCGCAGCTGCTGGTTTGCCTCCACCCGGCCGGTCGCATAGTCCTGGCGCAGTCAGCATGTGTTGAGCGCGAGCGCTGCGCTTTGCAGCCCTCGCGCTTCTGACGCAGAAACTGCTTGTGGCACCAGGATGGCAGACGTGCAACGTGGCGTGGCACCGTGCGGCCCGTGCGCTTGGCCACGCTGTCAGAGCGCACGCTTGAGCCTGCTGCCCCAGACCGCCAGGGCGCACCGCCGTGATACGCGCGAGCCATGTCCCAAAGCCTGTCACCACGCCGGCCGCGCGGGCGGCCATTTCGAACTCGCACTCCTTGAGCGCCGCGGCCAGGCGCTCTGGCTCATAGTTCTCGCCCAGCTGCGCGAGCAGGCTCTGCAGCGTACCGCCGTTCCGCAGCTGCTTCAGGTCCATCGCCTCCAGCTGCGCCCCGCCACAGCGGGAGGATAAGCATGCGCGGTGCGACGTGCGAATCGTGCGCGACAGGCCCGGCGCGACGCCGCCTTATCAGGCGAGGCGACCGCTGCGAAGGAGGCCTTACCCACGAGCGCTGGCCTGACTCGTGGTAAAACCAGTCGCTGCGTGATGTCGCCGTGCTGCTTGACACGGACGCCCGCGCTGCAGAGCTGGTTGCGCCCTTCCTGCCCGCAGGCCTCGCTGCCCTCCAGAAAACAGGCCCAAGCTGGACAGAGTTGCACTGGCTCTCTCGCTGTCGTTGCAGGATTTGGCATGCTCTGTGCAGGTGCGCATGTTTGGTGCACTGCACACACTGCGTGTGCGTTGCACAGTGCATCATGTTCACGGGCACAAGGGTGTTCTCAGAGCACGTTTATAGCACGTCCAGGCAACGCACTGGGGCGACGCGGTGCTTCCCGCCCGGGCCATCATCATCTACCCTGCTACCCTGCCGTGACACGGCATGGGCAGGCCCTCATGTATAGAATGCATCTGCTCATGCATGCCACAAGTCTGGATGGCATGCAGCCTGAACATGTGTCAAGACGCCGGCAAGTCTAGCAGCGCATGCAAATAAAGCAGCGCAGTTGGTTTCACCCCTGACTCACAAGGCTGCCGTCCGCATGCAGGCACGCCATGCGCTCCAGGCCCATGTTCACGCTCAGGACCACTGCAGAGCAGCGTGGGGGCACTCTTTCTGTTGGGCTACCTCCCAAGCTGCACAGGCGACCTAGTGCCTTGCTTAAGCCACGGCCCGCCCAGCCAAAGGCAGAATATGGTCTGAGACCAGACCATGGGCAGGCCGGGCGGCCGCGGCGGGCGACCACAGAGCGCGCGGCCCCAGCGGCCTCCAGCGCCCAGGAGGCACAAGCCCTAGTCGGCCCAGGCGGCCTCGGGCCGCGGCGGCCGCGGCGGCCGCGGCGCCAGGCTCTGGCGCACGCCGCGGTACACCAGGCCGAGCGCGCGCCCCATCAGGCGCACGAGCAGCCAGGAGGCGGCCGCGCCCGCGCGCGCCAGCAGCCCCGCCAGCAGCGGCGCCGCCACGTCCAGCGCCTCCAGCGCCAGGCTGGCCGCGTACCGCCCGCCGCGCAGCGCCTCCAGCTCCTGCGCGGTGTAGGTTAGGCACAGGTTAGGCAGGTGTAGGTTAGATTACCGTAATCCGCGCCGCCGCCGGGCCTCAGCCCACTTTGAGCGGAGCCGGGCTGGAGTTTACACAGCTCCTGCGCGCGCGGCGCCGCCGCCGTGCCTCAGCCCACTCCAAGCAGAGCCAGGCTGAACTTTACGCAGCCAGTCGCGGCAGGCAGACGCGGCTGTGCCATGCTGCGGGGCCGGAGCGCTTCCCTCGGCCAAGACCGACGCCCGGCCGCCGCACGGGACGACGCAGCACTGGCGCGGCTCCTGCGCGAGGGCGCGCCGGTGGCCGGCATGCAGCGGCGCGACCGCGCACACGAGCGTGCCCTGGTAGGGTCGGGGGGCCCGCACGCGCGCGCGGCGCGCCGGCACCGAGCGCCGTAGCAGGCGGCCGCCGGGCGCCAGGCCCCAGAGGTCGAAGCGGTCCTCGTACATGGCGGCCACCGAGTCGAGCGCGTGCTCGCGCCAGCGCTGCATGGCCACCTGCGCGGGCCCTGCGCGTGCTGGGCGCCGACAGCGGTGTGGGCTGCCGCGCGCTCGTCGCCGTGGGTGCTTGACTGGTGCCCCGCGCCCCCGCACGTTCATCGTGTCGCGGCTGCAGGGCCCGGCTGCGCAGGCGAGCCGGCGGGCGCGTGGGCGCCGGGCGCGGGCGCGTAAGCATGGCCTGTGCGCCTCCCGCAGCAGGGCCAGTGCAGCTGGCACCCTAGCCAGGGCATTGCTGACCCTATTTAGGGCCTCGCTGCCAAACCTGGTTGCGGAAGCGCTCCAGCGCACGCGTGTTGGCCAGGCGCGGGTGCAAGTACGTGGGCCAAGCGCCCGGCGCCAGGCCGCCGCCGGCCGCGCGCGCGGGCCCGCCGTCGAGCCCCAGCCCCGCCTCGGCCAGGTACCCCGCGGCCACCGCGTCAGCCGCCGCGACCGCCATGTCCTCGAGCACCGCGGGCGCGGCGCGCAGCAGCGGCGCGGGCGTGCCCGCGGTCAGGCCCTCCAGCCCGCCGCGGTCCAGTGCCCAGCCCCTGCAGGTGTCCGCATTGCATGGGTTGCATAGCTCTGGCGGCTGCAACGCAGCCGCGGCCGCCATGCTCGAACAGCCATCCAGGCTTTCAGAGATGCCGTGTGCGCGCGCCCGAGCCCGCGCGCGGCAGCGGCGCGGGCATGCCCGCCGTGTCGCGCCCGAGCCCCGCAGCGAGCCGCTGCCCGTGTGCGGCGCATGGCATGGACCGCGTTTTGCATCCCAGTCCGACACTCGAAGCATTGCACCCGCGCATACAGTATATTCTCAGAAGGAAGCAACCAAGGCCCATCTTGTACACTGCCTGTGCCCCTGGAAGAAACGGCGCAAGAGAGCAGCGTCCGCCGCGGGGTCACCAGGCAGTGCAGCACGAAGCATACCCCTCACATGCCTCATTGTGGCTGCAAGATAGGGTTAGGGTAGCATGCAGACCTGATGCCAGGCGCCGCGGCGTGCAGCCGCGCCAGCGCACCCCGCCTGGCAGCCCCGCTGCCGGCGGCGTCCGCGCCCCCGCTCCCCGGCCCCTCGCCGCCCACTGCACGCCCAAGCTGGTGCATGGCGGCGCCGGCCGCGCTGCCACCTAGACGCGTGCCATCGTGCGCTGCCGCATCCGCCGCGTTTGCGCCCGGCTCCGCCGAGAGCGCGCGGGCGCTACGCACAAAGCCGGCTTCAGAGCCATCACAGGGCTGGGAGCCCGGCCCGGCGTCGCGCCCCTGGCTGGGCGCCGGCGCTGCGGTGCTGACCACGGCTGACCCGAAACGGAGGTACCGCGCCACCGCCGCATAGAGCCCTACCTGCGCAGCGGACCGCATAAGGGACGTGGCGACTCCAGGCGACCGACCGCATGCGTTGCTCGTGCAACTCCACAGACAATAAGCGAGCACAGAACTTCAGGTCAGCTGCGTGTCCAGTGCCAGGTGTAAGTGACGGTGTGTCACGCGACTCTGGTGCTGCGCCTCCCTCGCACCTTCTCATCCAGGGCATCCCACTGCCTCTCGTCACCCCCCGCGCTGCCGGGCGCCGCGTCGGCCCCGCCCCGCATTCGCGCCGCGCTGTCCCGGCTGCTGCGCCGCCGCCAGGGCGCCCTGAAGGATGGCGCCCACCCGCCGCCCCATCCGTGCGCCCTGGCAGCGGCGGCTGGCCCTCTCGGACCCCCCTCCCGGACCTCGCCGCCGCCATCAGCTGGCCGCGCGCTCTGCAGCGCGTCAAGCGCGGCTGTGCGGGCTCCCCCGCCTGGCGCCTGCCCCCCAGGTGGCACCCGCGCGCGCGCAGCTGCAGCGCCGCGCTCGGGCGGCGGCGGCGCGCAGCCCTGCGCGGCCTCCGCCGCTGTCCGCTCCGCGCCTGCGGACAGGCCAGGTGGTACCGCTGCACACGGGCACACCTTGATGTGCCAGAGGGGTCCATACCCTAAACCTAACCACACGTTTTCCTCGGTGGTGGGGCACATGCTGTGCAGCCAGACTTGGGCAGCACTGCTGTCGCAACACGCCTCACCGCCGGCCATGCGCTTGCTCGTTCCCTCCACCGGGGAGCTCTCAAGCTGGGACCTTCCAAGGCGCATGCGCGCAGCCGTGGCGGGCTCGACCGTACCGGCGCGCAGGCGGGCGAGCGCGGCGTCGGCAGCTGCTTGGAGCTCGGGCGGCGTGTAGCCCAGCCACGCGCGCGCGGCCGCCGCGCTGGCCGCCGTCAGCAACGCCGGCGCCAGCCGCCGCCACTCTGCCGCGGGCGCGCTGCCGGCCGCAGGCCGGGCAGCCAGGTCAGAGCTTTGCGCATGTTGCGTTGAAACATCGGAGCTGTGCTTGGGGCGGCCCCGCCTGTAGCGCAGCGCTGTCGATTGGCGTGCGCCTACCAGCAGGGCAGGGCGGTTGCGCAGCTGCCTGAAAACCATAGTGAGGCTGCGGGGGTAGGCCAACGCTGTGGAGCCCCTCCGTGCATGGGCTCACCAAGCGCGCCCAGTCCAGGCGCACAGGCTCCGCAGTTTCGAGCTTCTGCCTAGGATTTACCGGCATTTTTTAGTCAACAATGCTCTGCTCAACTAGCCCCTCGGCCTGATCTGTCACACAGACCAGACTGTGTCCCGTCCGCGCGGTCAGCACACGCCGGCCACGCCCACCTGAACGTCTCCGCTGGCAGCGCCGCCACGCCCTGCTCCAGCGCGGCCAGCGCGAGCGCCAGCAGCTGCGCGCGCGGCCCCGGCGCCACGCCCTGCAGCGCCAGCCGGGGCCGCCCCGCGTCGGCCCGCGCCGCGGCCGCGCCGGCCGCCGGCGCCCGTCCAGCGTCGGGCAACGCGCCGCGCGCGCGCCGCGCGCGCCCAAACACCAACCCCAGCCCAGGCCCGGGGTCTGCGGACGGCTGACGCGCCGCGCGGCCGGCCGCGGGCGGCACCGCGGGTCGCCCTGGCGCGTCCAGGCTCCGCCAAGCAGCCGCCCACACCTGGGCGCCAGGCGGCCTGCTCGGGCCGCGCAGCAAGCACGGGCTGTGCACAGCTCGCGGTCGAGGGCAAGCGGCCGACGCTGCGCACCTGGTCCGGCCCAAGGATGCCGAGCGCGGCGGCAGCGTCGCCGGGGCCGCCAGAGGCCGGCGCCTGGTCCTCGCCGCCGATCGGCGACGCCGCGCCGGCGCCGGACTCGGCTGCCGGCGCAGCGCGGCGGAGCGCGCCCGCGGCGCCGCCGTCCCGATCAGTGTCCGGCGGCCACGCGGTCGCCGCGGGTGACTCTTGCCTCGGCGGGCCACGGCGGCCGGCGGTGAAGCCCGCGGCCGCCGCGGCGAGCGCGAGCGCGGTCGCCGGTAGCGCCGGCGCCAGCGCCAGCACGGCCATAGCCGCGTCGGTTGGGCCTGCACGGCAACTTTAATTTTTTTGGCAACTACTAAACCTCCGCGTAAGGCCTGTGGACGCGCATATCTCTCACCGCCTCTGCACTAGCAGGGAGGTGGAGCACAGTCGACCATGCAGGCAAGGACTCCGGCACCCAAGTGCCGCTCGCTCATCAGACTTGGCAGAGTGTCTGGAGCAGCTAGGAGAGCCGCGAGGCAGATGGACCACCTGCCAGGCAGTGCACTGGCTGCTGCCTGCGCTGAGTGCTGCAGCAGCAGCGACGGCACACCAATGCACGCCCGATTGCGCCGTGAGTGGGCGGCCGGCTGACACTGGTGGGTGGCATTATGCCCAGCGCAGCTCAGGGAAAGACCAGAGCGGCCTACGCAGGCGTAAACCACTAGTGGCAAACGCATGCCGCTGCAGCCTGCATGCTACACGGCGGCCGGCACCTCCCGCAGCTGCCCCCTGGCAAGCTGCTGCCCTCCCACGTGCCAGTGGCTATGGGAGGACTTGGCGAAAGTGCGCATCAGGCACCCTCAAGTGCCTGGCGAGGCCTGCTTGTAACCCTGCACAGGGGGGCCATCATCCTAGGCTAGCTTCAGAGCAGAAAGTACCTCAGCAGTCCTCTTTAAGCGTCCCTAGCTACAGCTGAGGCGTCGGGGCCTTTGCTAGCAAGAGGGGGACCCGCGTATCCTGACCTAGGCCGTCTCTGGGGGCTGCTGCTGCGGGCGGTCTGCACTTGTGCGGTACGTCCGCCGTGCCCTGCTCATGTCAAAAAGGGGTTCTACATCTAGAGGCAGAACTGCTTGAACTGTTGCGCACGCCAGAGTGTTTGTGCGTCGCCGCGCTGCTCTGCCCTGGGTGCAGCACGTGCGGGAAGCGCTGCGTGCCAATCAGCGGCACTCGCACACTTTTCCTGCTTGCGTTTAGCGGTGCGCCCTGCGCGCAGGCCTGAGCGGCGCCGCGCACACGCGATGGTGGCGCCGCACGGCCCGGACGACTGCGGTAAGAGGCTGGTCTATGGCACCGGGGCTGGCCTGGTCGCCGGCCTGTTCGGCGGCGCTGTCACCGCGAACTGGACAGACAGTCTGGCCATCGTTGACAACAAGTCGTGGCCGGCCTTCCAGCGCGTGGGTGCGCTGCGCGCCAGGCCGCGCCGCGCTACCGCGTCGCTGTCACCTGGACCCCTCGTCGGCCGTGGCCAGCTTTGAAAGTGTTGTGGCTGACCGGCAGGCGTTCTGATGGGCCAGTACGGCATGGTGCTGGCCGCGATAGCAGCGGCCTTCACGGCCACAGACTGCTTGGCGGAAGGCATTCGCCGTGCGCCCCCACCCCCCCATTCTTCGGGCTGCCGTGCCCGCTGCTGTCTGTGGCCAACCTGACAGCGTGTCCAGGTATGCGGACGATCTGTGGCTGGGGCTTGGTGGTTGGGTGGCCGCCCCTGCAGCCAGCAGGGCGCAGCCTTGCCATTTGCAAGCACACCTAGCAGCAGTGCACGGCGCAAGCAGAACGTCTTGAAGCGAGCGCGTTCGATGAGCTGTGCAGCTCTGCACCTGGACAGGGGAGTCTGCAGAGGCACAAGACGCCTGGGATGCCTTGTATGGCTTTTGCGACACAGTGAACGCATTAGCATGGCCGTAACCGCAGCCATGGAGGCACCAGGCAGCGCTCCGTGCAGCAGGCAAGGTCGCCTGGACGGCGTGCTTGGCGGGGGGTTACAGCCGGCGCGGTGCGTGGATTGAGCACAGCACAATGCCCCGCCTTGTTTGGCGCAGGCAAGAACGATGCTTGGAACGGCGTGTATGGCGGGCTGGCGGCCGGCGCGGTGCTCGGCCTGCGCGCGCGGCGCGTCACCTTCGGCGTCGGCTCGGGCGTTGCGCTCGCGGCTGCGTCCGTCGTCTGCGACATCACCGGCGGCCACCTCACCGGCAAGCCGCTGGTGCGCTCCCCTCGGCCTCCACCAATTCGTCCGCATGGCGGGGAGGTGCCTGCACGGTGAGCAGCTGGGAGGTGGCAGGGGTGATCGCTGCCCGGGCCCTGCCATGTGCACCACCGTCGGCGGCTGCTTCACCGCCTAAGCCGCCGGTGCGGACTGACTGAATGACACTGCTTCACCCCTGCATGCAGTACGTACACGGCGCCGTGGTATATTATACATAGTCTGGTGCTGTCCTGAGTAGCAGGTTGGAATGACGCGGCCGCGCGCGTCAGGTGAACGACGGCGCCACGCCCGTGAAGCCCGTTTTCCCGTTCTCGCGGGCGCAGCAGACCGAGCTGTCCGCCCCTCGCGCCTGACGCCAGCGCGCGCGCGCGGCTTATGCTCTAGCCCTCTGGGGATGTGGCTGACATGCTTGCGTGCTACGCTTCGTAGGAGCAATCCCGTCGGGTGCACCATGCGTCTTGGCTGCTAATGTACTCGTTGAGTGAATGTGTGGATGTGTGATATGCGAAGCAGACAGTCATCTTCTGCACTGCATTACAGAACGTCTAGTCCTAGGGAAGCAGGCATACAGAGCCACTTGCTGGCTGCAGAGCAATTCTCAGATATCCTAAATCAGCAGTTCTACTGCACCAACGACTGCCATGCATACCCACCATGGGGACTTGCTTGCAGTGAGTACTTTAAACCACTAAAGTACCATAAGCCACTCCCCCGCAGTGAGTACTTTAGTACACTGCATTTCTTGCACGTGCAACACAGCACACGCCTGTATAAACAGCTGGTCGCCACAGTTGCACATCGCTGATGCGCTGCTACTTTGACCAACCCCGAAAGCAATCCAGGATGCAATCCAGGAAGACCAGGTCTGCGAAATGGTCTGCAGAACACCTTTCATGGCCCCTTTTGGTCCGCTCAATAACACACATACTTCATTGCAGCTCAGGTTGCAGCGCTCGCAGAAGGCAGAGGCGCTGGCAAAGTTTAGCAGCCAGAGCGGCACACAGAAGTGCCCCTGACGGGCAGGGCCATGCTCTGTGATCATACGCACGCGCCTTATATATAAGGCGCGTGCTAACACAGTCCCCTCACGCCTGACATAGGCGACAGCAGGGGCGCGCCCACTGCGCATGTCGCATACAGCTAGCCAGGCACGTTGGCTTGGCAGGCAACCCCTTGAAACCACCCAGCCCAGACCCACAGCGTTGGCACAGACTTGCATGCGTTCCAAATCCTACACGCGCGGCCCTACATCCTACCGTAGGGCGTAGGCTCCCTACGCCCGCAGCGTGTGGTCCCAGGGGTGGTAGACCAGGCGCGGGATGACCCGGTGCGCGGCCGCCGCGGCCGCCCCGCAGACGGCCGCGGCCGCGGCCAGCCACAGCGGCGCGGCGCCGGCCGGCACGCCGGCGGCGCGCGGGAACACCGCGCATGCGAGCGCCGCGGCGGCGGCGACGGCGGCCGCAAACAGGGCGGCAACGCGCAGCGCGTGCAGGTTGCGCAGCGCCTGCCACGGAGCAGCACGCTCTCAGACTTTTCTCAACATGAGGTCAACAGCACCTATGGGTGCTCCGTCTGCGTGTCGTTGCTGACAATGGTCATCAAACGACCCACGTGTAACCCTACTTGTGGGGGACGTGTGTCAGTCATGACGGGCAAAGTGAGGCCGTCATTGCCATCGCTGCCAGCCAGAGCGCCTCGATGGCCATGCGGCCTCCTCGTTCACACAGCAGCACATACACCGTGATGAGCAAGTCCCCAAAAAAAAGCTGCCTAGGGCAGCATGACCACACAGACACACGGACATAGAGACGATTCCGGAGGACCCGGCTTACGGCCCTTGCAGACACCACCGCAAGCTAGGTTTGTGCTCCTGCCGGGCCAGGAACTGGGGCGCACCCCGGAGCACGAGGGGCACAGGTCAGTGTGGAAGGTCTTGCGGTCGAGCAGCTGCTCCTTGGGCGGCTGAGCCGGCAGGTCCTTGAGCAGCCCGAACGGCCCGCCGCCGCCGCGCGTGTCCAGCCACTGCCGGTAATCCACCACCGGCCTGCGCCGCAGCAACCGCGCCTCGCACATGGTCCTGACATGCTCCTGCCTCGCACATGGTCCTGACATGCTCCTGGGCGTCTCTGTCTGGAGTGGCCGGGCCAGATATGCGCTTGACAGGCTCTTCAGTGCGGCATTGCAGCTGCGCAGCTGCCCATAAGGTGTCTGCAACGTGTCTGGTCGAAGCACGCAAACAGCGCAAAGGGGTAGGGCCAGTAAGCCCGCACCTGTCGGCCTACAAGGGCATGTAAAGGGTATCATAGGGTCGCATAGGGTCAGGGCCAGCAAGCCCGCACCTGTCCGCCTGGGAGGGCATGTAGAAGGTCTTGTTCCAGCGCTCGCCGCGCGCCCCCTCGATTGCCTTCTCCGCGCGCTCCTGCCGCGCGCGCGCATCGCCCTCAGTGTGCGGCGCGCCGGCGCGCACACAGCCGGCCGCACCCACAGCTGCTTGATCAATTGACCAAGTAAGCCCTTGCGCGCAGCTGCTGGACCTGGCACGCCCACAAGCAGGACCTATCGGCGATGCTGCGCGCATCGAGCGGCGAGTCGCAGAGGGCAGGGCGGGCGGGCGCGCAGCCGTGAGGTCCCCCACGCGCGCGCCTGGCCGAACAGCAGGACGCCGTCGCCGTCCAGGACGGCGTTGCCGGTCATGTGGTTGACCCAGGTCGGCATAGCGGCCAGCGCCGCGCGCATCGCCAGCGGCAGCCGCCAGAACCCGGGATCCACCAGGTAATTGCTCACCAGCTGCGCGCGCCCGCCGCCGCGAGTCAGGGGGAGCGGGCGGCGCGGGCGCAGGCGCGGGAGGGCCAGGCCGCACAGGATGCCTCACACCTTTTCAACCGCACCTCCGCCTGTGACATGGTGCAT
>JAABUX010008333.1_pt1 | contig 11975 bp, 17 predicted proteins | sample 5561851 | NCBI WGS metagenome assembly JAABUX01 (sample SAMN10711883, study PRJNA513361) | rock metagenome | isolation source: Antarctica rocks | place: Antarctica: Victoria Land, Richard Nunatak red sandstone | collected 2016-01-03 | reverse complement strand
GCGCAGTTGTTCCAGGAGACAGCGAAGCAGCTCCACCTGGAGATCCCCACGTCGCGGTTCCAGTCGGCCAAGTAAGTCCGCTGATGACCATGTGGTCTCATGCGACTGCCCGTGATCGATCGCACAGTTGTGTCAGCCTTGCATGTTGCGGAGGGCCCGCATGCAAGTGCTTGCAATCTGGTGGTCTTTGTTTAACAGCGCAAGGTGCAGACATCTGCCCAGATCAGCGCGTGCGCCTCCGACCCAACAGACCTTCATACATGGACCAAAACCGCAACAAGTGTATTGAGGTCGGGATTCGCTGTCGTGCCTGCAGGTTAGCAGACGTCGACATGCTGACGGCGGAATTCAAAGAAGCTGGGTTTGCACCTGTCACAGTGACGCCGTACGTCCACAAGCAGGCGAGCGATGCGTCTTACCTTTCAGCTTAATGTTCACCCTGGCTCTGACCCTTTTCATAGCCATCCTGATTGTTAAGTGGTCAACCATCACCGTGGTGAGTGTACACCAATGGTGCGCCGCGATGTCATCAGCGGAAGCACGGATGCAGTTCAAGATGTATGATCATCAGCAGCTATAGCGCACATGGGCGTGCGACAGGGGTCAGACGGTAGGGTCACATGTGTTCTGCTGGTGCGCGCGACAGGTGTGGGACCGCAAGGACTGCGTCACATTCGTCAGCGCGTGGCTGAGGGGCCTTCTGCTGAAGGCTCAGGCGGATGGCAGAGCCACAATCATCGAGGAGGCTCCCGCGGTGAGTTATCGCGATACATTGTCAATGCGTCAGCTGCAGCAAGCTCACTGAGTACGGCGGATGCTTTGCCAGTATCATGACTCAGCACAGCGCCGCCCTTTGCACTTGACAATCTGCACCATGTTACGCTGCTGTGGGTTGTCCATTCGACAGCGCCAACCCGACAGTGAACGCGGTAATCAACAAGCGTCAGCCTGTGCGGGTCGTGTCGTGATAGGGGCGGTGTGACTGCAGGCTGTGCAGGACGCCATGAAGGCTCTGGACTTCATGTCAGACGACGGCGAGCTGTGCACCCTCATCAACCAGGCGTACATGTATGCCGGTGTCAAGCCGGGGGTGGCGTGAGCCTGGCCTGTGACGTCGTTTGTCATGAACTGCGAGAGCGCTAGCTGCAGTGCGTTGAAAGACATGAAAGTAAGGAGCAGACCATGGGGCTGCGTGCATGTCAGACTCCGCAGCGCAGATGGCAGGAGGCTTCGAAAGCGGCGATTGTAAAACATTATGACCAGGATCCGACAACCGCACTCATGCATGCGTGTCGGTTCAGCGCTGCGGTGCACGCACGCTTCCCGTGATACCAGGCAACCAGGGACGACCCGCGGCAAGCCGCTGCTGCACGTGATCGGCACCTCGGCCCCGGACCGTGATTTTGCGTACACAGCGGGGCAAACATGATGAGGCAGCAGGCACAAAGCCAGGAGCAGCCCCGTGACTCAACCGTTAGACACGGAACCCGCTCAGCTTGGCAGTTGTGCTGCTTCTCATCGTTTGGCTATCCACTCCCGCAGCGGCTCCGCGGGTCACCGCAACCTCTGAGGCCAAGCTACGCTGAGGCTAAAGCTGTGCCGAAGCCTTCGCTGCTGCATCACCAATCACAGCCTGAACCCGCGCGGACAGATCATGTGACACTGGCGTCACGCTGACCACGCCTCCACCCTCAGAGTGGCAGCAGCGGCGCAGCTCCAGTGCAATGCCCTCACAGTTTTCGACGCCACGCAAAGCTCGGCTTAGACACGCGAGACAATAGTCTGCTCCTGGTGCCTGAACCACTTAAATGCGAAGATGGAGGTCTGCCCTAGGTCCGGCATGACCGCTTGTGTCCAAAGGATTGAATGCTGCCAATGATTACCTGTGCATATCAATGCTAACGCGGGCGTGACTTAGGAAATGCAAGACCTGCGGTCTGCCCTCGTCCAGTGATACAGTAGCGGTATGCAACAGTGCAGTCCAGTGAGTTCATGCACTTTTACGCAACAGGTGAGCATGACCATTGTCGGCTGGCGGCCAGTGCGCATCATCGATACTTGCACCCCTCGTGCATGTGGGCCTAATTCAAGCCGTTGCATCAGGCAGTATGCAGTGGAGAAAACCCCGCGCCGCCCACGGTGTCGCCGTCTACAAGTGGTTACTCGCTGTTTTTTGCCACAAACAGTGCATGACAGGGGTGGACACTTAGGGGCTCATCGCCTTCATCTACGCCCACTGGGCGTTCAAGTTTCGAGTTGCAAGCTGCTCATGTATGCTGCTGTCGTTATTCGGATGCACAAGGCTGCTAGCCTCGCTTCTGCAAGATCCTGTCAGTGCCGTTCATGTCGCAGCAGTCAGCAAGCGCAGAGGGTCTGCTTGAGGATCTAAACTCTTGAACGCTTGGCAGCTGTTGTCCTCTTTTGAAGCGCTGCTGTTGTCTTCTCCTCAAGAATTACTGCCCTTGCAATGGCTGGGATTAGCCCATCGGGCAGGTGTCAGTGCAGCTGTGGCTTCACGCCGTTGTGCAGAAACGCCTGGTTGACCGCGGTGACCAGCTCGCCGTCAGCCGAAAGCAGACCCAGCGCCTTGATGGCTGCCAAGACTGCCTGCAGACGCAGTGCCAGCCTCTACCGCATGAGCTGCATCAGACCTCTTCAGTCTCAACTCGGAGACACCACCGTCTCAACCTCGTAGCTGTTGCATGGTAGGCCATTGGCGCGACTCGCACATGTTTTGGGCAAGGCAGCATTACATTGAGGCAGTACAGTGATATTTCAGCCCGTTGCGCAAGACGCATGCAAGCGCGTGCAAAGGAATTGTTCACCTCCGGAGCCTCTTCGATCACTTTCGTTCTGCCTTCGGATTGAGCCTTTTGCAGGAGGCCCTTCAGCCACGTGCAGACGAACGTGACGCAGTCTTTGCGGTCCCACACCTGGTAGGGTCAGAGAAGACGAGGGTGAGAAAACATCGATGTCAGGTTTATGATCAGGGTGTTGCGTGCACCAGCAGTCAGTCCCGATTGTCCTGAGCCCCTGTCGTGTGATCTGTAGGCTAGCTGATCATGCATCGAGAGGTAACTAGCAGGGCATAAATCGTTTTCAGCAATGCGCATGGCGCGGTATGGCCGCATAGCTCATGTGCCGATCTGAATCGCAGCCGGCATTGCTTGCTCGCCTGCGTGTGGACGTACGGGGTCGCCCTGACAGACGCGAAGCCAGCTTCCTGGAAGTCGGCAGACAGCTTCTCGACGTCCGCCAGCCTGGCCATGACATCAAGCTGATCGGTTTGCCTGCAGAGTGCGGCCCATACCCATGAGCCACACAGGCTTGCATGAGCGCCCCCTCGCACATGCACTGACCACGCGGCAAAATCAACATTCTACGGAAGGGACACTCAGCGGAGCACTTTGGAGAAAACACAATCAGGGCTGATGGCGGCCTCGCATGCAGCACGTTGGGTGTGCACCATGCAGTGTCGAGTGAACACAGACTGGACCACAGGAGGGCGATCCGCAGCCGAACGCACTTGTCTGCTTGAACCTGCTGCGCAGGGCCCTCGAGGCCGAGCTGCTTCGCTGCCTCCTGGAACAACTGCGCTCGGCGGCAAACAGTCGTCAGCAGCACCAGCATTTACACCAGCTCGCATTGCTGTTGCGTCTTTCTGCTGGTGTGTGGCGGGGCTGCGTGGGCCCGGCGCGCACGTATGCGTGTCTTGCTGCAGCACAGCAACAGAAACCGAGCGCGACAGGCACGCACGAATTCCAGCAGTCAGCATGAGCATAGCCTCTATCACGAAGGTGTCCCTCATGCTCAGCACACGCTCTATTCCAATGTGGCCTGCGTGGTAAAGCCTTGCTGAACATTGCAAGTCTGGGGCCGGGATGTCAGACGCTGTCCTACCAGTCGCGCACCTGAGCCATCTGCTGCTCCTTCCCGAACACGGACGCGGTGAGCAGGCCGCCCGGCCGCAGCACGCGCGCCGCCTCGCGCAGCGCCCGCTTGTGCTCCGGCATGAAGAACAGCCCGTACTGGCAGGTGACGACGTCGAAGCTGGCGTCCTGTGAAGCATCGATGTTAGGCGTCATGATTGGAGTGGAGTTGCTGTGATCTCGTCTGGCTCAGGAACTGCCGACTGTGCATCAGGACAGCTCCGCGAGGCCAAGAAATTCGTTCATGTATACGTACATTGAGACCACCAGCAGCGACTGCCCGTGCCGGAGCAGATTCGGCCCATGGCTGGTTGAGTGTCTGTCACATGCTGCTCTCATGCACTGCGCTGCCAGTTGTGATCAGACCCATGGTGTCGATAGCCTGCATTCTACCAACAGATGCGTGCTCCTGGTTAAACGCAGGCGGGAATGAAAGTCACGCACGGCAAAGTCGCTGAGGTCCTGCGCGTCAGCCTGCTGCGCGGCGATCCTGTCGCCGAGGCCGACGGCCGCGATCCGCTCCCTGACGATGTCCACCATCTTGGGGCTCAGGTCTGCAGCGTGAAAAGGCGAGTCATCAACATGCGGGGGCGTCCCCGCTTCCTTGCGGACCATCTTGCTGTGTGCGTCTGCAGAGTACATTCCAGTCCCAGCGCATTGGCTGTAGGGCGAGTAAACCCACCCTCTTGCTACGCTCTGTGCCACAGCAGCAGCACGGCAACCAAAGGGCAAGGGTACTGTTCTGCACGCCGCCTTTGCTCTGAGCGCTGCAACACTTTCCACACACAAGGGCGGCCAGAACACATCAGACATTGCCTTCCCATAGGTCGGCATCATGCTAGCCATGGTTACCTGTGAGGATGATGCGGGCGTCAGGAAACTCCCTTGCGAGGGGTATGGCCGGGTATCCCGAGCCGCCGGCGAGATCCAACACGTCCAGCCCACCTGCACGCGACACCAAGCGCCTTGGTTGTTGCGTAGCAGCACAACCTCGAGGATAAGCTGCGTATCATATTCATCTCTACGCTGACTTGACGGTGCGCTCAAGCGCCGGGCTGTTATGAACCGTCGAGTTTGTGTGACCAGATTGCTCGGTTTAGAGCAAGTTAGCCATCGTACTCCATCATGCCGCCAACTGGCAGCGACAGGGTGCTTGAGCAAGCGGTAGCAACGACACTTTAGTGGGCGCGTCACAGGACTACCTGCTGCGGACGGTTTGTAGGTGGCCACGTGCCCTTTGATGGCGGCGAGCATGGCGTCGTTGGCAGGCGCCATGACACGATCCTGCATTAGACGGCTGCAGGACGTTGAACTCTGCCCGATGGTCTAGCTCCTGTCGCTGCGTTCGCAATGCTCTGCATTCATCGAATATCCAACAGTGTGGGTTGTGTGCCATGCCGGGACGCCGGAGCGTGTGGTACAGGCTAACAACAAAATTACGGCCGACATGTGTTCCTGAACTAGCCCAAGACTGCGTCCAGGTTGAGATGCTGTAACCGAAGGTCCAGGCGACAAACCTGCACGAAGTTGCTGTGCGTCGCCGCTATGCCGTCCCACATGCCCTTCATCTGCTGAGTCGCCGCCTCCGCATCCATCGCCTGCAAAGCCATAGTCACGAAGGCTGAGGCTGAGGATGGAGCCCTTCATACGCAAGAGGTTTCTGCCGTCTTGGCGGACAAAGCGCAGCACATCCAATAATGGCAGCCTGATGATTACTTTCTCGACTGTATGAATCATGACGATCGTATGTCTTGGGCTTGACTACGCGCAGAGCGGCAGCCAGGCTGGAGACCTCGTGCTCGGACCCCCGCATACAGGTGAGGCCTGTGCAGTGTACAGCTGCTGCAGGCGGGCATCGCTGGGCATGAGTCACATACGATCGGCCGCGGAGTGTTCGAGTGAGCCGCAGAGTGGCGCTCACCATCGGAGTCGTCTGCGGACGGGCGCTGGGGCGCCGAGGTACAGATCGGGACGGGAGGGGGTAGCCACAAGTCTGGACGAGAGTGCGACGCACGGCTCGCATAATGGCCATCGGGCAAACCGCCCCACATGCTCAGCATGTGAGTAGTGGATGACATCATGGCTGGGAGCTAAACGCTTGCACGATAGGACTGATCCCACGGGGACAGCTCAAGCGTCATCTGCGCCTGCCCAGCAGAAAGTGCAAGTGACAACGCCACCGAGGGCGTAATTTGGAAGGCGCGAGACCTATGGTCTGCTCCTGTCGAGTGGTCCAACCACGGAATGCAAGAACAGAAGGCTAACGAGTCTATGCAGTCGTCAGCAGCGACAGCTGGTGGGCATCCTCCGAGCGGCGGCTGCTGCGTTATCTCCGTCAGGCAGTATGTCGTCGTCAAAGGCTGCGCCGCCGCATAGCCGCCGCGTAGGCTGCCATAGGCGCGTCAGTGCTTCTGTTCTTCACGCCGGAGCTGGCTTGCTGCGCACACGCACACCCGCCGCCCCATCCAATGCACAACACCACCCTAACCTAAGCAGGGTAGCTCACCCTGTATCAAATGGCAGGCTGGACTGCATATCGGGGCTGACGCCTCGCTGCTGAACGTAGCCAGCAATTGCTGTACGACCCGATGGATCAAAAACCCGTGGGCAAAAGCGCTGTCGCGTGCTGCGCCTCTCTGGCCGCAAGTTCTGCTGAGTAACAGCTTTTCGCTTACTGTGTGGCCGCTGGGTGTGCCGAACAGAAGGCTGCTGCCCTGGCTCAGTGACCTGCAATGTCGCAGTGGCCTGCGCTGTTTTCAATTTCTTCCGTCTCCTGTGCATGGTAGCGCTGGTAGCGGGATGCGAGTTGGCGCATGGTACACAAGCAGCTGCAGGTGATGCAGCCGTCAGGTCATCACTGGAGCACAGGAGCAGGGCGGCAGAGGCCTCTCATCCGGTTGTGATGCCACTTGCAATTGCGGGGTAGGCGTACGTGGCCCTGGTCGATCAGCCAGCTGCAATACCTGCTGAGAAACAGCTTTTCGCTTTCTGCGTGATGGCTGGGTCTGCCGGATAGAAGGCTGCTGCTCCGTCTTAGTCGTGCGCACTATATCAGTGGCCTGCGCTGCTTTCAACCTCTTAAGCTGTCGGCCTGTGGTACCTTTGGCAGCAGGTTATGTGTCAGCGCGCTGCTCGCAAGGAGCTTCAGATGACGCAGTCAACAGGCTGTCATTAGAGCACAGGAGCGGAATGATAGGAGCTTCTCCGGTTGTGATGTCATTACATCTGCAGCTGCGGGCTGCACTGGCGGACCCGCCAGCGCTGCTGGCGCTGCGGGCGTCTGGGCTTGTTGCCGGTCACGTTTCTGTCCTCGCCTCACCGGAGGTGGTGCTGGTTCCTCCTCATCCAAATCGGCGAGGATGGCGTATGACCCTCGAGGTCTCTTGCAGGCTCGATCTGGTCGTGAGCATACGGTTGAATCAGTCTGTGCCAGGGTGGTGACTGGCTGGGCTAGACCCTTTTGGCGCTTGCGTCTGACAACTGGTTGCCACTCATCAGGCTCTGGCATCAGTGCAGGTGATGCGTTGCGAGCAAGAGCGCTTGCTGCCACAGGCAGCATGGCATTGGCTGCAGACGGAGAGGAGGCCTCCCCTGACGGGTCTTGAGATGGATGTCGATTAGCCAGCGGGTCGGCGCCAGCCGTACCAGCAGCCGAGGGCTGTCGACCGCGGGCCGTGCTAGGGCCGGGGCTGGGGTCCGCCTGAGGACCACTGTCGCCAGTCTGCTCGGCATTATGTGGTCGGCCTGCGCCATGGCTCAGCCTTGCCCGCTTGAATTTTAGCTGTGTGCCTGATGCTAGAGATAGCAATGTTCTTGGAAGCGTTATGGCGGACGCCTTGTCGATGTCCAAATGCTCGAAGGCAGCGAGAGATTCGGCAGGGATGGTGCCTGCATTGCCAATGATCACCGGGTGTATCGTTACCCGGCCCCAACCGGCAGCAAGTAATGATTTCCTGAGCGCATCATGCTGCGCCATAGCCCGAGCTCTGGCGCGATGGATGTCAAGGTCCGGAGCATACTTGAGCTCGAGGATGCGGATCCATGATTGGTGTGTCCTGCTCGTTGCGACGCTGTCGCCGTAGCGGCCTGCGGTCGGCTTGGCACTGATGAGGCTCAGGTCTGGGTACGAGTGCTGTAGCGCAAGAGCCAGCACCCATGCAGGAAGTTTCACTCCTTGCTGTAAACTTCCACCGGGGAGGTCGCTCATGTTCCTAGCATCCCACGTAATGGTCATGTTGCCGTGCTTGCCTGCCTGCACTGCCAATAGGATTTTGCCGACAGCCTCATCATGTTTGTGCTTGATCAAGCTGATGACCTCCCGAAGGTTGCATTCATTAGCGACATGATCAGCTGATTCCTCTTCTTGTGACAGTATGGGCAGGTCGCATCTGGGACTGCCGTGGTGCCCAGGCACATCCGCTGTCTGTCCAGCGTCCAGAGGCGGTTCGCCCAGAACTGAGCAGGCAGACTCCGCTCGAACGGCTTCAGCTTGTTGCCAGTCCAGATGTGGTCTGCAATCTGAGCAGCAATGCCACCAAATTCGGTTAGAAGCCGTTGAGTTTTACGCAACAGAGAATGCTGCTTTGGGTTTCCAGGATCTGCTCTGCAAACACCGCTTGGACAAGAGTCAGCAGATGGTCTTTGAGGTCTGCGGCGTTTCACAGGTATTCATCCTGTGGCTGCTTTCGGTACTGGATTCGGTGCAGCCCACAGTAATGCATCCACATGAGCGCGTGTTGAATGCGGCATGCACACATGCACCGGTGTGCAGGGTCAAACGTCTCTGATATCTCGAAGCCCGGCAGCAACGATACGCAGCGCCCTTACTAGAGCGATTGCAGTCGTCCGATGCCTTCATACCACTGCATGCCAGGTGCGGAGCTAGATTGCTGATTAGAGACGAAGCTCGTCACTGCCGACTTGATTGACGGCTGCCACAAGTATCTGTGAGCTAGCTAAACGCCCTCTTTGTAAGCACGCTCTCACATCGATATCTGTGACTCTCAGGCTGAAGCACGAGACACATGTTTCATGCATGCACATTGCTTGCGCCCGGTGAGACCAGGATGATTTATGCCGTCAACCTCCTGGCTAGTCTTCCAGTCGTCAGAACCGCCGCCGCTCAGTGCGGCCGCCGCCAAACAGGCGCCCCAGCGCCCGGCGGCTGCTGGCGGCGCCCGGGGTGTTGGCACGCGGCGTCTTCGCTCTCGCTTCCGGGCGCGCTCGCGGGCGCGGGCTGAGTGCAATGTCGTACGCCTGCATTTAGAGCACGCCCGCTCTGGGTATTGCATCACAAACAAATTGAGCAGCACTGGGATTTCGCCTGCTGGTGCTGTCATATCTGTGCTTCCCTGTCTGCCCTTGAAGATAAACCTGGCTGCCATGATAAAACCGCATGCGAAGGTCCCACTTCAATGCCACGAGGAGCAAGTGAATGGTGGGCAGCGCCACGCGGCATGTGCCACTGTGACCTGGCAAGCACGGGCCAAAGCTCACCAGCTGGTCGACGTCCTCGGGAGGAAGGTCGCTGACAGCCGTCCCCCGCGCCCGAGAAGGCCGGCCGGCGCCGAAGGCCGCGGCGGCCCGCTGCCACAGGCCGCCGCCGCCGCCGTCCGCGCCCTCAGAGGGGTTCGTGTCAGCTGCGGCCGCCTGCTGAGCACGCAGTCAGCCACACCCTCTCAGCGCCCGGCAGTGACACAGCTGCCCGCATATGCTCCTTTCCATGCTTCTGTCACACTACAGAGTGCCGATTTTGGAAGTCTGTCAGGAGAAGACGGCAGTTCCTCGCCAGGAAGGCTGAGCCGACTGCGCATATTCTCGTCTCACAGTGGGCGCCACATGCGGCACGGGACGGCGGCTCTCGATTTGCTGCTGATACACACCTGCGGCTCCATGTCGGAGATGGCACGCAGCGGCTGCCACCCGTCTGGACGGTCCGACTGCGAAGCGCCCAGAGGGCCGCCGCGGGCTGCCCCTCTGCCGGTGGCTGCCGGCGACAGCAGCGCCGCCGACCGGCGGACGTTCTGCACGAGCGGTTTGCACCATCAGTGTGCAGTCAAGAGTTTTGCCGGAGCTGGCATACCAGCAAGGATCGCCAAGCAGCTCGAGGTTTCAAAACCAGTTTCTGACGGAGATAGTCCCTGTGGCTGCGGTGGCTTTTCACAACAGCAGGCACGGGCATCAGCTCTTGAGACCAGCAGATCCTCAAGCAATGCATGCTCAGGCTTAGGGTTAAGGCTGGGTTAGGGTTATGATTAGGCATTAGGGTTAGGGTCGGGGACATGCACTATGTTCGGTGTTGCTGGACAAAGCCGAACCTTCCGCGCGGAGAAGACGCCAGAGCGGCGGTGCTGGGAGCTGCGCACGCCGCCCGGGGACGCCATCGAAGCGCGCAACTCGTAAAAGTCCGTCGGGGCCTGCGCGGGACATCCAGGACATGCGCAATGATGCATGATGAGTGGGGCGTGCTTCAGACCCTACTGTGGCTCGGTCACGGGATGTCCCCGCTAATCGACTTACCACGTGTATGACTTGGTCCCCAACATTCTCCCTCAAGCTCCCGTATCTATCCCACCATCTCGACATGTCACGATGGCCAGGGGACGAAGAAGTGCAAGCCCTGTGTTCGCAGCCGCGCAGTCGCAAAAGCAGCGCGTTGCTATCACACCTACAGCGTCGCAGCATTCGCGCAAACTGTCTGGACACCGCTTGTCACCTGATTAGTCGAAGATACATGGCAGCCGTGCCGGCTCGGCATATCATCAGGCATGAAGCATCAGGCTGCAAGCCCAACCCTGAACCCTGATCGCCCCGTGTGTGCGCCAGGCTTCCAGCAGCAGCGCACCTGCAGTGCGGCGTGCGACAGCTTCATCGTGCGCACCGCCGGCCGCATCCTGACCAGCGCCCGGCGTGGCTCCCGTCCAGGGGTCCGGCCGACGCCGCGATGCTTGTAGCTGTCTTCCTCAGCGTCAAGCCTGGTCTGAGCCTGCAGCTGCATGCATGGATATGTCGATAGGCTCGAAGCGCTCCTGTTCCCTGGTGCCTGGGTGCGCATTTAGGGGGGACACAGGGCCCTAAGACAATGCACCGATGCACGGTTGGACCCTGAGCAGCCTCAGCACACAATCGCGTTCAGCCCCTGTGTGCGAGATTTGGGTTCGATCGCGGGCAAGCCTGCAACGCACCAAGTCCCCGCTCTGTCGTCGCGAACGGCTCGGCGTCTGTGGCTGGTCATGTGCATGCAGCACGTCCGCGGCGGCCTCTGCACGTCCCCCGAACCCATCCGCCGGCGACGACACCAGCGGCTCGAGCGGCGTCACCGGCGCGTGCGGCCCGCGCGCCTGCGCAGGGTTCAGGGCACGGCCGCCCGCTCGCAGAGGCTCCTGCAAGCCGGCACCGGGCGCGTCCTGCTCTGAGGCCCCATGCCCTAGACCCTGCCCAGGACCGGCCTCATTGAGCATGCCGCGCTCGACGATGGTGATGCTGGACCCGACGCGGTAGTGCAGGTCGTCCCGAGGGACACCCACGTCGGCCAGCAGCTGCGAGGCAGCTTCCGGCGGCGCGGGGATGCCGCCCGGCGTGATCAGCCGCAGCCGGTCCGGCATGGCGTTCATCTCCGCCGAGGCGCGCACCCCGTTGCCGAGCGGCCGGCACGCCTTGACCTGCGCTGAGCAGCATGCGCTCACCTAGGCGCGGTTTTTAAAAAAGATTCTCAACGCAGCTGTGTTGTCAGCCATACGTTGCCGTCGATGGCCTCTATAAGCTGCGCTGACCACTGTGCATGAGGGTGTCCGTGCATGTATCATGCACGGCGGCACCAGAGTGCAAGGAACAACGTCCCTCGACGCCCCGCTGGCCCAACATCGACCTGCTGAAAAGACGTAGCGCGACACGGGCGACCAGGCGCCGCAACTGCTTTGCTCCTCATTCACCTCAGCGCGCACCTCTGGCGGGGTGTCACTGGCGCTGGGCTGCCTCCATCGCTCCTCCGCTTCAGTCTCGTCTTTGAAGCCGGCCGGGGCTGCTGCGGCCGTCGCCGCTTGCTGT
>JAABUX010008332.1_pt1 | contig 11978 bp, 1 predicted proteins | sample 5561851 | NCBI WGS metagenome assembly JAABUX01 (sample SAMN10711883, study PRJNA513361) | rock metagenome | isolation source: Antarctica rocks | place: Antarctica: Victoria Land, Richard Nunatak red sandstone | collected 2016-01-03 | reverse complement strand
GGGGTAGTCTACTTATTATCTAATAGTACCTACTTATATATAATATTTCTTATTATTTAGCTAGATATATATTTAGGAGTTTTAGGCCTAATAATATAAAGGTTTCCCTATCTTATTACTTATAATAAAGTTATATATAACTAATTATAACTAAAAGTAGGCCTAGTTTATAAGTTAATACCTACGTACTTTATTAATTAGCCTTATAATTTATTAATAGTTATAATAAATACTAGTTAAATAGGGTACTACTTATAAATAAAGGGGGTAGGAATCCGCCTATTATTTTCTTTAGATTATAACGGCGTCTTAAATAGTATTACCTTCTCGCCGTTATAAGTACTACCTATAATCTCCCCCTTAAAGATATACTTATTATATCTTATTACTTATAATTAGGTCCTATTATATAGATATAACGGATTAAGGTTCCTTAGTAGTATAACTAGTACGCCTAGCTTAATATATAGCTTATAAGATAGTAGGGAGGGTTTATAAAACTTATAAAAGTACTTAGGGGGGAAGAGTTTATTATCTTCTTCTAATATAGTATAATTAATACTCTAGTATATTATTATATTACTAGGGATACGCGATATTATTTTAGTATTAATACTAGTAATATCTTTATTAATAATAGCGAGAATAGCCTATTCTAATAGATAAACCCTCTAAGAGATATTTATCCTAATATTAATATAGATAATCTTAACTAAATTATTAATAGTATTTCTAGGGGTATAACTATATTTCTAATATAATATATCTTTATTAGTAGTAGGACTTTTCTAGATATTAATACTATTATTAATAGCGAGGAGATCGCTTATAAATAGTCCTATTTTATAATATATAATATCTATTAGGTCGGGATTATTAAGTTACTTATTAATAGTAAGATTTAAATATATAACCCTATTCTAGAAATAGGCCTTTTAAAATACGCCTTAATAACCTAGCTATTAGATCCTCCTAGAATAACTAAGAGTATCTATTAGAAGTTATATAAAAGTAGACTACCTTACCCTTAAAAGAAATCTAATTATTATTATAAATATCTTAAAGGCTATAACTAATAACTTCTATATTATATTAACTTTATATAAGAGACTTATCCTAAAAGATATTATAAGCTTACTTAATTAGCTTAGTAAGATTAGTCCCCTTTTTAATCTTATATAAAGAGGTAGTATTAGAGTTTAAGGGTATCTTAAATTATAAGTAAGTAGTTTAACCTCCTTATAATAGTATTAATATAATATTAGAAGATACTATTATTAGAGTAACCTTTTACTAGGAATATAGCCTTTCTATAATAGTATTTTAAACTATTATCTTATTAGTCCCTCTAGTACTATTAAAGAAGAAAAGTATACCTAGAGTACTAAATTTATTATTAGTATTAGTATTAATAGTAGTAATAATCTAATTAGTAGTATAGTATTAGTTAGTATTTAGCTTATTTTATAAGACCTTAGCCTTATTAGGGGTAATTTAATAAAATATCTTTTCCTATAAAAGTCTATTTAAAATATTATTAAAATTATTAAATAGAATAATTAGAATAGGTAGGCTATATTAGGCTAGATTCTTAATATATTTAGGGGTTAATTAATATTCTAATTAGCTATTAATTAGGTAAAGGGCGTATTATTTAGTAAATAACTATTACTTATAGTAATTATCTAGGATCTAAAGCGTTAAAAAATCCTATTATAAGAGGTATAAGTAGTTATTTAAGATATACTCCTTATACTTATTTTATAAGGTAAGAGTATTAGTAGGTTAAAGTTTAACTAATATTAATATTAAAAGACTATATAACTTATAACCTCCCTAAACATCCTTTCCCTTATTAAGGATCTTATTAGTATATCTATTATTTTTAGTTAACTTAAGCTTTATATAAGCCTCCTTCTATCCTATTAGCTAGCCGTCTATTATTCGGAGGTTATTAAATAATATAGCCCCCTTAATATAATAGAGGAGTAGTTAGTAATAGTAGAGATCTTTAGTTTTAAGACTAATAAAATTAATACGCCTAAGAGTCTCCCCCCTTTTATATATTTTCTAATATTTATTTCTTTTATTCTATATAAAGACCTTAATAAAATCCGCGTATAAATATTTAAGTGGATCCCTTATAATAGTAGGATATTTCCTATTCTATTATAAAGGGTAATAGCTAACTATTATTGTAAGCTTCTTTAATAAGATAGTTTATATTAAAAAACTCTATTAATATAGTCTTATAGAGCTTATTACTATCTATTAGCTTTTATTTAACGGCATTATTAGTAGCCTAGTTATTAGCCGGCTTAAAAAGGGTATACTATTAATCTAGGAGGTAGATTTATAAACGCTTTATATAAGGCTTTATAATACTTATACTAAATAAGAGTATCTTTTAATAGCCTTAGTAGACCTAATCTAGTAAGTAGACTAAGACTTAATAATCTTATCTACTAACTCCCCTTACTATCGCGGCTAGCTATTAGGAGCGAGATTATTATTATTATAAGTATAATTCCTAGTAAGGGAGATATTAGCCTAATTAGGTCCCTTATTTTTATATTTATATAAATAGAAAATAGACTTAATAAAGTTATAGATCTTAATATTAATATAGGTACTATATTTCTTTAATAGGTATAAGTTATAAGGGATAACCTACCTATTATTAATAGAGGAATTAGGTTTAAGGGAGCTAACTAGATATTTATAAAAAGGATAACTCCTATTAAGTATAAAAGATATCTCTTAATAAAAATCCTTTAAAAAAGCCTTATTATAATAATTCTTCTCCTAACTAAAATATCTATTACTAGGGACCCTAGTATAGTAATTATAAATTATATATTATAAGACTAACTTATATAATATATTATTATTCTATTAAGGGGGGATAAATACTTAAATAATGCTATTAATATTACTAACTATCTAGATCTAATCCTCTTCCTATATAATAAGGAGAATATAAGTATATAGGAGGTTATACTTCTAAAACTTAATAATATAATAATAGCTTATATAAATATTAAGGATATATTCCTTAAGGAGGTCTTTTATTAGCTCCTAGAGCTTCTAATTAAAGATATAAGTAATTAGGTTATATAATACTCTAATATCTAACTAGATACTAGTAAGCTCTAAATATTAAGCTACTTAAGATTATATATAAAGGTAATAAAAAAATTAAGTTTACTCCTTTTTTAAATTATTATTATAATATCTTATATTCTCGCTTTTATAGTTTATAGGCTTCCTAGTATTATTAATAGGAGGATAGTTACCTTACTACTAATATCTTTAAATAAGATATCTAGATTAGTATTAAGCCTATCTATTAGGTTAAAGTAATAGTCCGCTTAAATAGTCTATTAATTCTAATAATACTAATTTAAGTTATTAAGCTCTATTAATATCTAGATATTAGTAGCCTAGTAGCTAAATAGATATCTACTATTAATAATATAATTAAAGAAATTAGGCCTAATCTAAATATTAGTCAGCTAATTATTTAAATTATATTAATTATCCTCTAGCCGTTATCTAAATTATTTAAAACTATTTATAACTAAGCGGATTTAGGTCTAGAAAATAACTAGGGAAATATATTAAATAGTCTTACTTATATCTATTTTATATAAAATTATTATCTTATTACTTACTAAGACCTATTATAACCCTAAGGTATATACTCGCTAGTAATATACTAGTCTAGTTCCTACTTAAGATTACTACCCTCTTTCTACTCTAGTTTATTATTACTACTAATTAGGGTATACTAGGTAAGCGTACTAGTAATATAGTTCTATCGCGATATATATAATAGATAATCGCCTAGAAGCTAGTAGCTAGCTAATAGGAGGCGGTTATACTATAACTATTTACTAAAGGGAAATAGGAGTAGATATTAGAGGGCTATATAAGAAGGATATTAATTAGGAATTATTATAAGGCCCCCCTTAATAGTTTTAATATAAATATCCCGCTTAATCCGGCCTCTTATAATATTATTAGGAGTTATTATAATACGGGCTACTTCTATAAAAGTAGGGTAATTATAAGTACCTTTATCCTATTATTTAAGATTTAGCTATTAGATATAAATACTTATAATATTAATAAGATATTATAATTTATTCTCCTTAAGGTAGTTATAATAGGATTTAAACCCCTAAATATATAGGTTAATAGATTAGAGGGTATATTGAGTAGAAGTAAGGGTATTTTAATTTAAATTATTAAAATATTAATAGTAAATATCTAGTTACTCCTATATACTATCTAGTATATATATCTAGGCGAATTTTAGCCTAAGGCTATTATTAATAATAAGAGGACCTATTAAATAATAAATAGACCCCTAGATTTAAAAGGTAGTTTAATTAATATAGGTATTAATATTAGTTATACCCTTACTAGTAAAGGAGAGATAATTAATATAACTAATAATATTATCTAAAAATTCTTTATTATATATAATCCTCCTTCTTATAAACTATTTATTAATAATAATATTATCTATATTACTTAGTAGTTTATTAATAATTTATACCTTAACCTTAGCCTCCTTTCCTAGCCCTTTAAGTAATAAGTTAATATCAGCCGGCTTATATAATTAATTAGGGGCTAGCTAGTTATTCTTCCTATTATTATAGTATAGCTATTAATTATCTCCTAAGTTACTATATTTATTTTTCTATAATAGTATATTATAATAGGGATATTTATTATTAATAATATTAAATAATTTATTAACCTTATAAAGCTCTATATCTCTTATTATATAAGGATCTTTATATACTTAATATCCCTAACCTAGCGTCCGCCCCTGATATATATTATTCTAATATTAGTATAGGCCTTATTAAATAGGGGGCTAGTACTTAGTATTATTATCTTAATTAGCCTACTAGGAGGCGTACTAGCGACGCGTATATAGATAATATTTAAGAGCTAGCGGAGGAGGAATTTCTTAGGGGGTCTCTTTAAAGATAGGGGGAGTAGGTTATTAAGGGTTCCTAGGCGGAATAACTACTTAAATAGTTATATTAGCGACGGCTATACGCTACTAGGGAGTAATAGCCTTATTAAGGTAGTTATAAGGGCGAGTACCTAATAGTATTTCTCTAGGGTAAGGTTCTATTAATATAATATCTCTAGGATTTACTAGCAAATTACTAGACCTAACCTAGGTATTTAAATTAGTCTTTTTTAGGTATCTAGTACGCCTTATACTATTTACTTTATAAGATCTAACCCTCTTATTAATAGTATTAGGGTATAGGTTAGAAAGAGGTAGGCGCTTAGAAGGTATTAATAAGGAGCTAGAGGAGCTAAATTTAATATAGGAAGGGTAATACTATATTATTTAAAGGCGGCTAGTATAATTTATATATTAAGGATTATAAGGAGAGGTATTAATATCTATATAATAGTATTAAAAATATAAAAGAGGTAGGAAGAAAAATTCTTTAATATAATAGGGAGGCGCTAAGATATAAGATAGTCGGACTAGGTTAATAGGTAAATATATAGATTTAGATATATCTTTTTAACTAATAGACGGATTTTAATAATTTTTAAAGTATTAAGTACCTTAGAGTAAGCTAAGTAATATTATCTCTATAGAAAATATTATAAAGTATTAGTATAGATAAAGGTAGAATATAAAAAAATATTAGAGTTTTAATATTCACGCTAGGCCTAGAGGGGTAATTAGGGTACTTATCAGCTAACCGATAAGGTATAATAAGCTCAGGGTCCTAAATTACAGATATTCTATTATAGTAAAGAAGATAAGGTTTATACTATTTTATTTTATTTAGTTAATACTCTAGATAATACTTTATATAAGCGCGTAAGTATTATGATAAGTAATAAATATATATAGATATTATAATCCTTTTGTATATCTTATAATACCCCTTATAATCTTATTAATTATAAGTAATCTAAAATACCTCCTTTTCTAATAAATAAGGAACATATAATTACTCCTAACTATTAATAGAATTTATATAATATATTAGGTCTTTATAAACCTTAAAGTAAAGACCTAGGTAGTATTTATTATTATTTATGTTAAAGTCTTTAATTATTACTTTAAGTAGTTATAATAGTTAGGACTATAGGCTTTAAAGATATATTAAATAAATTCCTCTAATATCTCTATTAAAGTAATATAATATATAGGATTAGGATTATTATTATAACTTTATTAATAGGCCTTACTAAAGGCTTTTATATATAGAGTATTAAGTATACTTATAATATTAATTAATAATTAATCTATTACCTATAATCTTAATAGGGTATTAAAAATAATATTAGACTTCCTAGACTTATACTTAATTAAAATATTAGGCTATAATAGGTAGCCTAGACTTATACTTAATTAAAATATTAGGCTATAATAGGTAGGAAGAGGCGTAGATAAGTCTTAAGTTTAATTTATTACTTAATAAGAAAGTTAGACTAGTCTAGTAATAAATAGGAATAGTTATTAAGTAATTTATATATATAATTATTAAGGGCTTTTTATATAACTTAATAAAATACTTTATTCTTTTTACTACCTAGATAATACTAGCGACCTTTAGCTTAATAGGTTAATAGGTTTATTTAGCCTAGTTTAATATTTTAGTTAAAAATATAATTAATTAGATATTTATTCTAGGGAAGCCTTTTATATTATCTCCTTTTATATAATATATTATTATTATAAAGCCCTACTTTTTAGGGGTATTAAGATTAATAAAGAGGATTCTATTATAATTAAAATCAATTAAGAAGGTAGAATTATAAAAGATAGTTTTTAAATTATTAAAAGCTTATTATTATTTTATAATAAAGGTTATATATAATTTATATTAATTAAGTTTTTTAGGTACTACCTCTTAAACCCTTTAATAGTATTCTTATAAAGTTAGTCTTTTACCTCTAAAGTAGATTTATATACTATATATATCTTAAAATTAATAAATTTAACTAGTTAATAAGGCTAATAAAGATTTCTAAGTCTTAAGGGGAGATTAAGAAGATTAGTAAGCTAATAGTTATAAGCTTTTTATTTAAGGTTAATAGCCCTAGGGAGTTAACTCTCTAACTTAGGAGGGTAATAAAAGAGTAGCTTAAAAAGGTCTTTATTAAATTAAGACTTATAAAATATTTTTAATAGAGATTAAATAGCTAATATAAGTAGGATAGGTACTTTAATAAAGTTTTTAAAAAGGTAATTATATTATTTATATATACCTTTATAAAAGTACTTAAAAGGTTAAAGAAGCTTATTAGTTTATTATTAGATATAAGGTAATAAACCTTTATACCTTATAAGGGTAATATTATACTATTCCTAATTATAATATAAGATAATAGTTAGCTTATAATACTTCCTTTTCTAGATATTAAATTAATAAAATGACCTTATACTATTTATAATATATATATATATATATAGATACCCTATAATAGCTAAGGTAAGTTTAGATTATAAAGGTAAAGGATAACTATTTAATTAGGTAATTTTATTTAATTCCCTAATATTAATAACTACTTAACCTTTATAACTATTTATAATATTACGCTAAATAATAAAAATAGGGTAGTTAAATAAAGTAGGCTAGTTATTAGGATATCTTAATATATTTAGTTAATATAATAGCGGCCTACTAGTAATATTCTAGTAGTATTAGTCTAACATCTTATTATCTAATAGATATCCTTTTATTTAGATATCTAAGAGGCTAAGTAGCTTTTTTAAGGGGTATTTAAATAGTCCTCCTTCTACCTCCTTAAAAGGTAGAGATTAGTTCTTTTATAATTATAAAGTTATTAGAGTATTAAGTCTACCTTTATAATACTACTTATTTACTAGTAGTTTATACTATCTATTTTAGCCCTTAAGAACTAGTCTTTTAATTTAGTTCTTAATAATTCTAATCTCTCTACCTTTAAAGGGGGATAGTCTAGATTATAATAGTATAATAATATAAAGATATTTAATATTAAGTAAGATAAAAATATATTAGAAGTCTATTATAATTAGACTAATTATAAGGAATTAAATTTATAATTAAATTTATAAATATATATAATATTAAATCTATATAGGGTATAAGTTAGTTATAAGTAGTCTAATAATTTAAGTTAATACTAAAAATAACCCTTAAGTATTAAAAAAATAGTTAGTTTAATTATAATAAAATTAATATAATATTAGACTTAAATATAAGAGATATTAAAGTAATAAATAGTATACCTAGTAATAGAATTTTTAATAAAACCCTTATTAATACTATTATACTTAATAAACTTATTACTACTATTAAAGTTAAAGAAGAGTAGTTAATAAAGGAAAGAAAGCTTTAAAATATTTAAGAAAAATAGCTTAATTATAAGTAAAAGTAGATAAGGCCTTACTAGATTTATAATAAATTACTATTAAATTAATAGATAGGATATAATAAGGGTTAGGACTAAGCCTAATAAAGAACTACCCTCTAAATTAAGATATAAATATATAAGGTATATTAAACCCTAGAGTAGGCTTTATCTTTAGTAATTTTACCCTAAGTTAACTTACTAGAGGCTAGTTAGAAGAACTTAATAATTAATACTTTAAAAGCTATTTAAAACCTAAGGGCTTACCCTTTTATAAGGGGAAGAATATATATAAATATAAGAAATAATATTAAGTTATAAATATTATATTTTAATTAATACTTAATAAATTCTTAATTAAGTTTATAAGATTACTTAGATTATATAATTCTTAAAAGGTAAACCTAGTAAATTATAAGATTATTATAAAAAGATATTATTAGAGAGAGTAGTTACTTGGGAGTACTTTACTTAATACTTATTAAACCTTATTAAAGACCTAGTAAGCTACTAGCTTTATAATATATAATTATACTTAGATATATAATAAAATCCTAACTAATTAATATAAAGCTTTAATATATATTTAAATAAGATTAAATTATAAATCCCCTCCCTTTTAAAGGAATATTAGTATATTAACTTCTTTATAAAGTTATACCTAAACTTTTAAAAGGCCTTTATAAACTACTAAGACCTCTTTATAATTAAAGAAAGCCTAATTACCCTTACTACTTAGTTAAAGAATAACTAGTAGTATTATACTAAAATAATAGTAGGTAATAGTTATATTATTAAAAAGGAGTATTATTCTAATAAATAAAATAAAGGTTAAAAGAGGGAAGAAAGTTAAAATAGGGGTATTAATCCTTTCATAAAAGTAGGAAGTATTTAACCTACTAGTAGTTATAATAATTTACTAAATACTAAAGAAATTTTAATATATTTTAATTATAAAAAGAAGGGGTATTATAATAGAGACTATTATAGGCCTAGGATACTTAAGAACTTAAATATAATACCTATTAATATTATTAGAAAAGGGACTATTAAATTAATAAAAGGAAGCGCGCCTAGACTAACTATTTTTTAGTACTTAGTACTAGATTTTAGTAATAACCTAACTTATTAAACTACTTACGGCTAGCTTATTATCTATATAGGTTTAGCGTTATATAATAATTATAAATTTAGTTCTAAATAGAACTAACGCGGTTAGTCTAAGCGCGCCTCTATTTAGACCTTAATACTAAGGCGCTTACTTATTAAAAGGGGTTTATTATTAATTTATAATATTAATATTAGTAGCTCTATAAATATATAGGGTATATAAGACTATATAGACTTTTTAATAAATATAAGAGTAGAGATTAATATTATCTCTTAAAGCTTTACTAAGTAATATAACTTAAAACCCCTGGAGGGTTATTAACTACTAATCTTAGAGTAGATAAATAGTTAGTTAATCTATTATTATAATAAATAGTTAGTTAATCTATTATTATAATATATACTAGGTAGAGTACTACCTTATTAAAAGCTAGGGTATAAGTAGATCTAAGGAGTAGAAAGTAGTAATTCCTATTAAATTCTATTAATATATCCATCCTAAAGTTATAAGTATTTATAAATATCCTTAAAGGTAAATTAGTAATTTATATTATTATTTATATTAAGTTATCTTAAGTAGAAACCTAAAGCTTTAATAATAAAGTACTAGAGCTACTTAAAAGTCTTTATAACTTTTTAGATATCTTTTTGAATTAGGAGGTAAGATAACTACTAATATAAAATATACTCTAGTTTATACGCTTTACTTAGTAATAGCGGAATAGCTTCTACCTCCCTAATACTTTATCTTTCTTAATAGCCTTAATAGCTTTCTTAATTAATCAATCTATATAAATTAAAAGAGTCCCTATTAATATAGTAGTAATACTATATAAAAGGCTTTGTGATATTAATTAATTATCTTAAACTATTAAAAATACTAAAGCTACCCTTATAATACTAATAATCCCTAAAGTCCTCTAATAGTATAGAGAAGCCTATTTCTCTATAATTAATCTATCTCTATTTATTACTATCTATTATAATAGTAATAAGCCCTAATAATATACTCTACTATTATACTTAGGTATAACCTTATACTACTTTAACTTACTATTAAAGGCTTTAATAGCCTCTTTTATTAAATTCTATATAAGTATATTACTTTTCTAGGGTTTCTTCCCTAAGACCTAAGAAGCCTTTCTTTAAAAAGAAGCTATTAAGGTAGCTTAACTACTACTACCCCTTAATTATTATCTTATTATATTAGTAAATTAAATTTATAAGTTTATCTAGGATACTAGTAAAGTATATATTTATAAGGTACTAGAGACTATTAGGTATTATATTAACTATATTATTACTTATTATAAGCGTCCCCTATAACTAGGGATCCCTAAGTTAAGTAATTAATATACTACCTTAATAGAACTATCCTTCTATCTATTTAATTAGGCTACTAATAGCCCCGCCTTTTAAAAAGTAATTAAATATTTTATTAAGAGTACTAAGTAATACTAAAGTCTCTTATAACTCTTATTATATTTTATAAAGTATTAGCTACTATTAACTAGGAATAGTCCTAAGAGATTCCTATTAGTTAAAATACCTACTATATCTTCTACTCTTACTCTATCTAATATAGAATTATCTATAAGAATACCCCTAGTAATATTAAGTATTACGCTACTAAATTTTAGTATAGATCTTATAACTTATAGGACTTCTATTAAAGAAGTAATCTATAAATAGCCTATTAGACTAGTATAATATCTAGTTATAAGTAAGAACGTTAGCTTTATTAAGGCTTAGCGCACTAAGTTATAAGAAATGATTACTAATATTATACTATTAGCCCTACTACTAGCGCTAGGACTAGTAGATCCTAGTATACCTCCTAGAGTACCTTATAATAATAGTATTCCCCGCTTTAATTCTAATAATATTAGATATTTTAATCCCTTCTATAATAATAAATCTATAAATACTACCTCTAATATTAAATATACTAGTAAGACTACCTATTTCTATAATATTTATATATTTATAAACTATATTAAGGATATTATTTAAATAAGGGGTAATACTATTATCTATATAAACCTTTAACTATATCTCTAAAGAGCTACCTAGGGATAGTATACTATTAAGCTTAAAGAAGGGGATAAATATTTTATTACTTATAATATTAATAAATAGTATTATCTATTAATATAATAATAGAAGGCCTTATATTATATTAGTATAAGTACGCTAATTTATAAGAAGTATACTATATAAGATACTTCCTAATAGAGAGAGCCTTAGGAGTACTCTTAAACTATTATAAGAGTATCTAAGGATTTAGAGATTAGGGTAATAAAGGATTATATTCTTCTTATTTAGTACGGTCTTAATATAGAATTCTAGCGTAATATTCCTAAACCTAGTAATAATATTAACTATAATAAGTTCCTTACCTTATTAGATTATAAGAAGTATTAATAGTAGAACTATACCTCTTAATATTTAAAATTATCTTAGTAAAAATAGTA
>JAABUX010008331.1_pt1 | contig 11979 bp, 10 predicted proteins | sample 5561851 | NCBI WGS metagenome assembly JAABUX01 (sample SAMN10711883, study PRJNA513361) | rock metagenome | isolation source: Antarctica rocks | place: Antarctica: Victoria Land, Richard Nunatak red sandstone | collected 2016-01-03 | reverse complement strand
TGTCCTGGCTACTTATGGTATCCGTGCGACAAATTGCGCAATTTGTCGCACGGATACCATAAGTAGCCAGGACAGCCCCCCCTGTCCAGGTCGCGGCGCGGAGTCGTATCAAGATGCTACGAGGCCTAGGCACGATGATGCCGCGGGTAATCCAAGCCTATCGCCTTGGCGAGTTTGCCGACGGTCAGATCGTCACACACGCCGCTCAACTGCTCGAGTAGCACGACGACTAGGTCTCGAAAGCGGCGCAGCATGCGGTCGTACAAAGCCGAACATCACGAGCGCATAGGGGAGCGCGAGCACCTATTAAGAGGCGGCCAACGGCCGTTGATACCGCATTTGTACGCGTTTTGCAGGTGATCCCCGCCGCATCAGACGTTTCCGTCGATCGTAAGCGCGCCTCCTTGCTCCAGGACGACGAGTTCGGTGCCCGTGCCGGCGAGGTGTGGGGCGACCGCGTACGGGTCCTCCACCCAAGCCTCCCAGATGTCCCAGTGAACGGGCAAGACGCGCCGCGCCCGAAGAGCAAGCGCGCCGCGGGCCAACTCCTCCGGGGTCAAATAGATCTGCGCGTCGATGAGGTCGCGCCGGTTGCGCCCCAGCGTGAAGACGGCGAGGTCGATCCGATGCTCGCGCCCGATCCTTGTCAGGTCGTCGAAGAGGAGCGAGTCGCCGCCGATGAAAATGCTCACGCTGCCCGACGATAGCACCATCGACGCGGCGCCCTCGTCCTCCCAGTCGTTGGCCGGGTAGCCCGCGACGGTGATATCCACGACCGTCCTGGTCACACCCGGCGCCATCTCCCATATGCGCGCCGGCGCGAAGCCCCACTCGGCCATCAAACGCGCGGAGGACGGGGCGGCGGCGAAGACGGCGGACGTGCGCCCGTAGATCGGGCGCAGGGTCTCCGGGTCGCAGTGGTCGGCGTGGTCGTGCGTGGACACGACGAGGTCGGCCCGCGTGACCGCGCGCGGGGAGAAATAGTTGGGGATGGCGCGCACGAAGCCCTGCGGGTCGTCGGGGCGCGGGTCGGAGCGGTACGGGTCGACCAGCACGAGGGTACGCGGGGACTTGATGGCGTAGCTCGGGCCGCCGAACCACCACAGGCGCAGCCCACTCGTCACCGGGGCCGCTTCTATGGCCGGGACGATGTCGTCGCGGTCGCGCATGGATTATTCTCCTCTCACCATCCGATGGCCTGGGCCAGGCGGCGTGGGTCGGCCCCCGCCCGCAGTGTGCCGTGCGCGCGGTCGACCAGGATCGCGCAGACCGAGCCGCTCGCGGCGATACTGGCCGGCCACCGTTCGACGCGATGCCCGCGCGCGATCAAGGCGTCGACCGTCGCCTCCGGCAAGCGCCCCTCGACGCGCACCAGTCCGGGGAAGCGGGTGTGCGGGTCGAACGAGTCGGGGAAACTGTACGCGGCCACGCGCGGCGCCTCGACGGCCTCCTGCGGGTCCATGCCGAAGGCGACGATGTTGAGCAGGACCTGCGCCATCGCCTGGGGCTGCACGTCGCCCCCCGGCGTCCCGTACGCCAGGAACAGTTCGCCGTCCCGCAGCACCAGCCCCGGGTTCGGCGTCAGGCGCGGCCGCTTCCACGGCGCCACGGCGCTCGGATGGGCGGGGTCGAGCCACGACTGGTCGCCCCGCCCCGAGACGACGAGGCCCAGGCCGGGGACGACCGGCGTGTACTGCACGCCGTCGCTCGGCGTGGCGGAGAACGCGTTGCCGTCCCCATCGACGACGCACACGTAGCTGGTGTCCGGGCGCGGCTCGCCCCGCTCCAGCGCCCCAGCGGCGGCTCCGGGACCCCCGAGGGCACCGTCGAGCAGCGGCGGATCGGGCATGTCGGGCGTGGCGCGAGCGGGATCGATGCGCCCGCGCCAGGCGGCCGCGCGCTCCGGCGACAGCAGGGCGTCGATCGGGACCGGCACGACATCCGGGTCGCCGTAGTACCGCTCACGGTCGGCGAACGCGGCCTTCAGGCTCTCGACGAGCAGGTGCAGGTACGCCGGGCTGTTGTGACCGAGGCCGCGCGGATCGTACCCTGCGAGGATGTTCAGGGCTTCGAGCAGGACAGGCCCCTGGCACCAGGGGCCGCAGGCATACACGTCGTAACCATCATAGCGCGCGCGGACGGGCGGCTCGATGCGCACATGGAAATCCGCGAGGTCATCCGCGGTCAGGAAACCGCCTTTGGCGGCGACGAAGCGGGCGATGTGCCCGGCGATGGGGCCGCGGTAGAAGTAGTCGCGCGCCGCCATCAGTTTCTCATGGCGGTTGCCCGGGCACGCGCGCTCGGCCTCGACCAGGGCGCCCAGCGTGCCCGCGAGATCGCGCTGCACGAAGAGTTCGCCCTCGGCCGGCGGCCGGCCGTCGGGCAGGAAGACGGCGCGCGACGACGGCCAGCGCGCCAGGAGCGGCGCGGCCGCGCGCAGGTTGAGCGCCAGGTAGCGGTCGACCGGGAAGCCGTGCTGCGCGAGGTCGAGCGCGGGGGACGCGACCTCGGCCAGGGTCATGGTCCCGAAGCGGTCGAGCGCGGTGACCCAGGCGTCGACGGCCGCCGGCACGACGGAGCGCAGCACGCCGAGCGGCATGCGCCCGTCGGCGGCCGCCCGCAGCCGCGCCACGTCGACGCCGCGCGGCCAGCGCCCCAGCCCGCTGATGGTGTGCACCGCGCGCGTGGCGGCGTCGTACACCATGATCGGCGCCACGCCGCCGAGCGTCGCCTCGTCCGGCTGCACGACGTTGATGCACAGGCCGGCCGCGACCCCGGCGTCGATTGCGTTGCCGCCCCGCTGCAAGATGGTCGCCGCCGCAGTCGCGGCGAGGGGGTGCCCGGCCACGGCCATGTGCCTCCGCCCGAAGACCGGCGGCCGCGCCGTCGCCGGCGGGGCGAAGGCGTAGAGGGCCGCGTCGGGCGGCCGCAGCCCCGCGCCATCCGCCGCCTGGCCCTCCACTGCGGTCACAGGCCCGCCTGCCGCGCGTCGCCCGCGGTCGCCGGCCGATAGCCCTCCAGCAGGCGGGCCATATTCTCCCCCTCGATCAGGCGGCGCGCCGCCGCGTCCGGCACGGCGCGCGCCAGCTTGAGGCGCTCGACCACGAAGTCGCCCGCCGGCCAGTCCGTGCCCATGAGGATCTTGTCCGGCCCGCAGACGCGCACGGCGTCGCGCACGTAGAGCGACATGGCTCCGGAGGTCTCGACGTAGACGTTGGGCGTGCGCGCGGCGACCATCATGGCCTCGTCGGCGTTCCAGAGCATGCCGAGGTGCCCCACGATGACGGGCACGTCCGGGAAGGTGCGCGCCATCTCCTCCCAGTGCAGGGGCACGTTCCAGAACTCGTGCCAGGTATGGCCGTAGACGGGGATGCGGTAGCGGGCGCAGGCGTCGAAGATGGGGTCGAGCAGGCCATGGTTGGACGCGTTGTAGGCGTTCATGGTGGGGTGCAGCTTCAGCCCGCGGAAACCGCGCGCGCCGACATAGCGGTGGACGGTCTCAACGGCGCCGTCCTCGCGTGGGTTGATCCCGACGAAAGGGACGAAGCGATCCGGGTGCGCCTGTGCGCATTCCGCGATGTACGTGTTGTCGACCGACTGCCCGAGCGAGCAGATAACGACCTTGTCCACCCCCGCCTCGTCCATCTCGGGCAGGATCATCTCCGGTGTGCGGTCCTGGGACGAGAACTCCTCCACGCGCTTGGTGCTGCGCCAGAGCTGATCGTAGCAATCGATGACCACGTTGTACCCTTCCTCTCCTGCTGTATCCGTCGCATCCATCCTCACGACGCGCTGTTGCGCGCGCAGTACGGCTCGAGCGGGGGCTCCGCCCACCCCCGATAGAAGCGCCGCAGTTGTCCCAACAGCGCGTCGCGCCAGGGCGGCGGGGCGGGGGCGTCGCGTAGGGCGCGCTCCGCCGCCTCAGCGACCCGCGCCGCGACATCCGCGCGGTCGACGCCCGTCAACCGCCGCTCCCGCATGACCACCCGCCCGGCCACGAGCACGCTGTCGACATCCGCGGCCGTCCCCCGGCGCAGCATCAGCTCCAACGCGTCCACGCGCGGGTGCGTGAAGGGCGCGCGCATGCGCCCCTGGCGCACCAACGTCAGGTCGGCTGGCGCGCCGGGTTCGAGGCGGCCGGGCGGGTCGTCGGCCCCCAGGACGGCGCGCGCCCCGCCCGCCGTCGCCATGCGCAGCACCTGCGCGGGGCCAACGTCCGGCGCCCCGATCCCCGGGTAGGCCTGCAGCGTGGCGCACAGGCGCATCTCGCGCAAGAAGTCCTGGTCGTCGTCCAGGGCGACACCGTCCAGCCCGAGGCCCACGGTGAGCCCGGCCGCGAGCATGGCCGGCACGGGGGCGATCCCGCTGCGCAGGCGCAGATTGGAGCTGGCGTTGTGCGCCACGGGGCACCCGGCGTCGGCGAGGAGCGCGATGTCTCGCCTCGTCAGCCACACGCCGTGGGCGCAGGTCAGGTCCGGTCCCAGCGCCTCCAGCTCGGCGAGCCGCTCCACCAGCGTGTGCCCGTCGTAGGCGCGCGCGCCCAGGGCGCGCTGATAGCGCGTCTCAAGCAGGTGCAGGTGGCGGCCCAGGCCGTGCGCGCGGGCGAAGGCGGTCAACCGGGCGAGCATGGCGTCGCCGCAGCGCCACGGGCCGGCCGGCGACACCAGCAGGCGCGCGCGCGGGTGCTCGGCGCGCACGGCGCGCGCGAGGTCGGCGACGATCGCCTCGTATTCTCCCACCGGCAATCCCGCCCGCGTGTCCGCCCACGCGCGGGCCGGCGGGGCGAGGTCCGGCGGCAGGCCGGCCAGGAAGGCGTCGTCGTCGAGGCTGAGGGCGTTCTGATCGAAGAAGGGCACGCCGAGCCCCACGCGCAGGCCCAGCTCGTCGTAGGCGCGCAGGGCCGCCCGCGCGCCGTCGGCGAGGCCCATGCGGGCGGACGGGATGTAGTCGTGCATGACCGTGGTGACGCCCGACTCTATGAGCAGGATGCCCGACCACAGCGCCGAGAGGTAGGGGCCGATGTCGGGGCAATCCTCCAGCAAGAGCACCCACGTTTCGAGCGGGCCGTCGGCGACGCCGCCCTGCGCGTGGCCGAGGCCGCGCGCGTGGTCGTGGGCGTCGACGAGGCCGGGCAACAGCAGGTGGCCCGCCGAGCCGATCTCGTCGGCCGCGGGGTGGTCGGCGCGCAGGCGCGCATACTCGCCCACCGCCGCGATGCGCTCGCCCTCGACCAACACGCCGCCGTCGCGCACGCCCGGCAGGCCCGGCCCGCCGGAGGCTGCGCCCGCGACGCCCGCCGGGATCTCGCCGCGCACCAGTAACACCCTCGCCCTCCTTATTATTATCGTATGGCCGGCTAATCCGTCACGCGTCGTCGCGCGCCGCGTAGGCGCGCCACCCGCCGTACGAGGAGATGTCGGGGTGGCGCCCTTCGGCCAGCGCGCGCGGGTAGAGGATGCCCCACACCGCGCGCCCGTTCTCCAGAACAATGCGCCCTCGGTAGAGGTTGAGCGGCTCGCCCGCTTCGATGCGCCGCCACGTCGCGTCGTCGACGCGGTACAACTCGCCCACGAGGGCGACGCCGCCCTCTTCGTCGTCGGCCAGGCGGTACATGCCCGGGTGGACATCGCCGATGCTGTGTAGGCGGTAGCACGGCTCCGTGCGGTACTCGCCCAGGAACTCCGCCGTCCCCATGTTGGCGTGCAGGGGCAGCCCGCGCATCAACGTCCCGTTGACGAATAACTCGAAGGCCATGGGCTCGTCCTCCGCTCCGGCCACGCCATCCCCCGTCATCCCGGTCACCACCGCGCCACCATCGCCCGCAGCACGCGGCTGGCGGTCTCGATGTCCGAAACGGACACGAACTCGTCGGCGGTGTGCGCCTGGTCCGACGAGCCCGGGCCGAAGACGGTGCACGAGGCGCTGCCGGTCAGCGCGGCGACCATCGACGCGTCGGTATAGGCCTCGTGCCCGTCGGCCCCGCCCGAGGCGAGGGCGCGCCCGGCCACCTCCGCGTAGGCGTCGCGCAGCCGCGCGACCACGTGGGCGTCGTCGGCCGCGCGCACGGGCGGGCGCGCCACGCCGAGCCCGTGCAGCTCGTAGGTCGCCCCGGGGAAGTCGACGAGCACATCGTCGACCACGGCGCGCGCGATGTCGAGCGCGTCGTCGGTCGTCATGGGCGGGACCAGCCGGATGTCGAGCTGGGCGCGCGACGACGGGGGCACCACGTTGGTCGCCACGCCCCCGGCCAGCACGCCGCAGGTGAAGAGCGGGCAGCCCAGCAGGTCGTCGCGGTACGGCAGGCTCGCCACCCTGTCTTTGAGCCGGTCCACGACGCGGGCGACGACGTGGTTGGCGTCGATGCCAAGGTGCGCGCGCCCGGCGTGCGCCATGCGGCCGTGGACGGTGAGCTCCAGCCAGCGCAGCCCCACCTGCGCGATGCGCAGCCGCAGGCCCGTCGGCTCGAGCGCCAGGACCTGATCGCCCGGCCCGACCACCCCATCGGCCACCAGCGCGTGCGCCCCCGCCATGTCCGGCCCCTCCTCGTCGACCGTCGCGCACAGCACCACATCCCCGCGCGGCGGCTCGCCCGCCGCCAAGTCCTCCAGCAGGCCGATGGCGACCGCCAGCCCCGCCTTCATGTCGGCCGCCCCGCGCCCGTAGATGCGCCCGTCCCGGACGAGCCCCTCCAGCGGCGGGACGGTCCAGCCCTCGCCGATGGGCACCGTGTCGAGGTGGGCCAGCAGGACCAGGCGCGGGCCGTCACCCCTCCCGGGGACCCGCGCCACGACGTTGTCCCTGCCCGGCGACGCCTGTCGCGTCGTGACATCGATGCCGGCGTCGCGCAGCCGCCCATGCGTCCAGCGCGCGCAGGCGCCTTCGCCCACGCCCGGGTTCTGGCTGTCAATGCGCACCAGGGCGACCGTGTCGCGCACCATCCCGGCTATGTCGATCGAGTCTCCCGTGGTCATTACTCTCCCCTATCCGCCCTCGGTCCGCGACAAATCGGTAGGACGAGAGCCCTGGGAGCGCGGGCATCCTGCCCGCAACCGTTGCGGGCAGGATGCCCGCGCTCCCAGGATCGACAATCCACAGACCGTGCCTATCCGCTCAAGGCGCCCGCGTCGACGTTGATCGCCTCGCCCGTCACTGCGGAGGCCCGCGGCGAGGCCAGCCAGACCGCCACGGCGGCCACCTCGTCGGGGCGGACGAGGCGGCGTGCGGCGGCGGCCCGCGCGAAGTCGTCGTACACCTCCGCCTCGGCGCGCCCCTCGCGCCGCGCCACGTCGCGGGCGACCTGGCGCAGCAGCGGGCTGTCCACGTTGCCGGGGCAAAGCGCGTTGACGCGGATGCCGCGGGCCGCGACCTCCACGGCGAAGCTCTGCGCGAGCCCGATCAGGGCGAACTTGGACGCGCAGTACGCCGAGGCGCCCGCCTCGCCCCGTTTGCCGGCCATCGAGGAGAGGAACAGGAAGCTCCCGCCTTGGCCGGCCGCGAGCATGCGGCGCACGAAGGCTCGGGCCACGTGGAAGGCGCCATCCACGTTCACGGCCATGAGGCGGCGGTACTCCGGCCAGTCCGTCTCCGCCACGTCGGCTGTGAAGGCGACGCCGGCGGCGTAGACGACGGAATCGACGGGCCCCTCGCGCCACACGGCCTCCGCGAGGCGCTCGACCGCGTTTTCGTCGGTCACGTCGACCTCGCCGTGGCGCGCGCCGGGGCCGAGCCCGGCGGCCAGGGCCCGGACCGCCGCGCCGTCGCGGTCGGCCGCCCACACCGCGGCGCCGGCCTCGGCGTAGGCGCGGCCGATGGCCCCTCCGAGGGCCCCGCCCGCCCCGATGACCACCGCGCGGTGGGGCGCCAGGGGCGCCATCACGCCCTGTTCCCTATCATGCGTCCTCCTAACTAACCATCGGCGCGAGCTTCCCCGCGACGGCCGGCCGCGTTGTGTGCGGAAAGCCCCGACCAACGACTGACGGCTATAGTCTACGACGCCAGCCACGTCTTATGCAGATACAGCTGGTACGAGCCCAGCGCGGCAACGTCGACGCCCTGGACGCTGCTGCCCATCACGACCGGCAGGCGCAGGTAAGCGAGGTAGACGTACGGGACATCGTCCAACAGGCGCCGCTGGATCTTGAGATAGTCGCGCTTGCGCGTCGCCAGGTTGGTCACGGCCAGGGCGCCGTCCAGCTCGGCGTCGAGCGTCTTGGCGTCGGGATAGGTGCTGTTGGCCGTCTCGAACTTGGCCAGGGACTGGTCCGAGCGCAGGATCGGCGTCAGGAAATCGTCCGGGTCGGGGACGAGCGAGGTGCGCGTCGTCGCGCTCATCATGCTTTTGCCCGCGAAGATACCGCTGAAAAACGTGCCGGCGTCCAACTTCTGCAGCGTGGTGTTGACGCCCACGCGCGCGAGGTCGGACTGCAGCGCCTGGCCGAGCAGCGGCCAGTACGAGGTGTTCTGCACCTGCAAGGTGGCCTTGAAGCCGCGCGCCAACCCGGCTTTCTTGAGCAGGGCGGCCGCCCGCTCGGGGTCGTGCGTGCCCATGGACTTGAGCGACGCGTCATAGGCCCACTGGTTCGGGGTGACGATGCCGGCCGGGACCTGCCCGACGCCGGGGAAGGCGACCCGCACCAGCGCCTCGCGGTCGACGGCGTAGTTGATGGCCTGCCGCACCAGCTTGTTGTCGAGCGGCTTGAAGAGCGCGTTGAGGGCCAGGAAGACGGTGACGGCGGCCGGGGCCAACTGGGTGCGCAGGGCGGGATTGCTCGAGAACTGCGCGAGCTGGCTGATCGGCGCGAAATCGGAGAGCGCGATATTGCCGGACATGAGGCTGGCGGCGAGCGTCGACTCGTCGGGGATGCCCTGGATCACGACGCGGTCGAGGTACGGCGCCCCGTTCCAGTAGCGCGGGTTGGCCTTGATGGCGATCTGCGCGCCTGGCTGGATGCTCTCGAACACGAACGGCCCCGTCCCGACCGGGTGCGTGCCGATCCCCTTCGCCCCGTACTTGCGCAGCGCCGCCGGGCTCAGGATCGAGGCAGCGGGGTGGACCAGGCGGGCCGGCTGGGCGGCGTCGGGCGTGCTCAGGACGATCTGCACGCGGTGATCGCCGACGACGCGCACCTCTTTGGCGTGGGGCAGGGTAGACGAGGCCGTGTACGCGCCGGGATAGGCGAAGGGGTCCTTAGGGTTGAGCTGGCGTTCGAGCGACATCTTGACGGCCTCGGCCGTGAAGGGCGTGCCGTCGTGGAACGTCACGCCGCGCCGCAGGTCGAACGTCCAGACCAGACCGTTGGGCGAGACGGACCACTTCGTCGCGAGCATCGGCTGCAGGCTCGTCGGGTTGCTGAAGTCGTGATAGACGAGGCGGTCGGCAATGTTCGTCATCGCCATCCAGCTGGCCCAATCCTGCCAGATCGTCGGTTCGAGCGTCTGCTCGACCACTTCGGCCCCGAACACCAGTGTCCCGCCGCGCCGGGGCGTCGGCAGGGCCGCGGCCTCGGCAGGGCGCGCGAAGAGGGCCGCGGCGGCATTGGCGGAGAGGCCGAGGAGGATGGCCCGCTCGATAAAGGCGCGGCGACTGAGCGCGCCACGGCGGGCCGCGTGCAAGAGGTCGTCGAGGGTGTCCCCGGGCATGTGTTCATACTCCTCTACAGAAAGACATTGTGACGATGCGGGCGTTCCCTACGCCCCTGCTATGTCCCCGCGCGCCGTCCCTCCTTTCCATCTCGCGTCACGCGACGCCCACCGAACCCGCGCGGGCCGCGGCCGGCGATGGGCGTATGCCCAGCCCCGCCCGGCCCCGCCCGCTCACCGCGTCTCGGGGTCGAGCATATCGCGCAGGCCGTCGGCCGCGAAGCTGAGGGCCACCACGGTGACCGTGATGGCCACGCCGGGGAAGAACGCGAGCCCCGGCGCGGAGAAAACATACGTGCGCCCGTCGCTCACCATGTCACCCCAATCGGGGGTGGGTGGCTGTATGCCCAGCCCGAGGAAATTGAACGCGGCGACGAGGCCGATGGCGAGGCCCATCGTCGTGGCCGCCTGCACGAGGATCGGCCCCAGCATATTGGGCAGCATGTGCCGCCACAGGATGCGCGCGTGCCCCACGCCCTGCGCGTAGGCGGCGTCGACGTACTCGGCCCGCCCGATCGACAAGGCCACCGAGCGGCAGAGGCGGGCGCACACGGGGATCTGCGTCACGGCCGTCGCGAGGGTCAGGGTGACGATCCCCGGGCCGAGCGCGGCGACGAGGACAAGGGCCAGCAGGATGAACGGGAAGCTGAGCAGCACGTCCATCAGGCGCATCAGCGCCAGGTCGAGCAGGCCGCGCACATACCCCGCCACCGTGCCGATGGCGAGGCCACACAGCGTGGCGATGATGACCGCGCACAGGCTGGCCAGGAGCGTGGGCTGGCCGCCCACCATGGTGCGGCTCAACAGGTCGCGGCCCAGGGCGTCGGTGCCGAAGGGGTGCGCCGGCGTGGGCGGCTGGAGGATGTGCAGCGTGTCAGCCGCCAGCGGATCGTAGGGCCTGACCCAGGGGGATAGGGCCGTGACGGCGGCGATCAGCAGCAGGACGAGCGCGCCGACGGCGGCCGCGGTGTGGCGCCGGGCCAGACGCGCCAGGCGGGAGGCGCGCCCGCGCGCCCGCGGCGTCGACGCCTGCCCGATCTCCGTGTCCGGCGCGGTGGTGGACAACATCATCGGCCCCTACCCCTCCTGGCGCACGCGCGGGTCGATATAGGACACCGCGATGTCGGTGGCCGCGTTGGCCAGCACGAACATGGCGGCGATCAGGATGACCCCGCCCTGGACGACGGGATAGTCGCGCGCGAAAATCGAGTCCACGAGCAACTTGGCCACGCCGGGCCAGGCGAAGATGGACTCGACGATGAGCGCGCCCCCCAGGAGGCTGCCGAACTGCACGCCCAGGAGCGTCACGATCGGCACGAGTGCGTTGCGCAACGCGTGGCGCAGCGTCACGTTGGCCGGCGGCAATCCCTTGGCGCGCGCCGTGCGCACATAGTCGCGGTGCAGCGTATCCAGGAGCGTGGCGCGCACCGTGCGGGCCATGAAGCCGGCGCCGGTCAGGCCGAGGGCGAGAGCCGGCAGAGCCAGGTGGCGCAGCGCGTCCAGGAACAATGGCCAGTCGCCGTCCAGGGCCGTGTCGAGGAGGTAGAAGCCCGTGCGCGGGTGGAAGTCGACCAGGGGATTGAGGCGTCCGTTGACGGGGGTCCAGCGCAGCCGCACGGCGAAGACGACGATCAGCATGAGGGCGAACCAGAACCAGGGGACGGCGAAACCGAGCAGCGCGACCCCGCGGCATAGATAGTCGAGCGGCGAGTTGCGGGTGACCGCCGAGAGGACCCCCAACCCGATGCCGAGCGCGGCGGTCAGGACCATGGCGACCACGGCGAGCTCGACCGTCGCCGGGAACCGGCCCGCCAGCAGCGCGTCGACCGGCGTCCCGCTGGTGAGCGACACGCCCAGGTCGCCGTGCAGGAGGCCGCCCATGAACGACGTGTACTGGCCCCACAGCGGGCGCGAGAGGCCCCATTCGGCGCGTATCGCCGCTTGCTCTCGCGGGTCGGGCAGGTTGGCGGCCAGCACGTCGACCGCGTCGCCCGGCACGAGCCGCATCACGAGGAACGTGAGCGTGGTCGTGGCCCAGAGGACGAGGGGGATCGCTATGAGACGACGGGCGAACACGACGAGCATAGGCGAACACCCCGGGGAGGCTAAACCCGCTCACGGCGATGTGACCACATATCGCACGATCGAGTGGTACAATGGTTGTACCATTTACGGGCTACTATACGCCGCCGCGCCCGATTTGTCAACACGCACGCGCAACCCCGATGCGCGCGCTCCCAGGTGGCCCGCGAGGCGGCGGCTGGGGAGGCCGCGTCCGGCGCCGTCCGGCACGGCGATGGACGCGCGTTGCACGCGCGCCCGCTCGGGCTGGGCGCGCGT
>JAABUX010008329.1_pt1 | contig 11979 bp, 8 predicted proteins | sample 5561851 | NCBI WGS metagenome assembly JAABUX01 (sample SAMN10711883, study PRJNA513361) | rock metagenome | isolation source: Antarctica rocks | place: Antarctica: Victoria Land, Richard Nunatak red sandstone | collected 2016-01-03 | reverse complement strand
CAACTCTGGCTCACGGATGCCTGGGTGCGCGCGGCCGGTTTGCCCGACGAACTCGCCGTGGCGGGGCAATTCCGCGAACTGCGTCACCCCTTCGTATCGGACGGCCTGGACGAACTGCACGCCTTCCCCACGGCGCTCACGCCCTGGCTCGACCTGCGTAAGAAGGGCGAGGCAGGATCGGGCGTGTCCATCGTGTTCCCGTTGTACGACGAGCACGCGGTGTGGGGCCTCGACACCGACGGCGCGACGCTGCTAGGGGCGCTCGTGGCCTACGCGGAGGCCGTGGGCACGCCGTACTACCGTAGCCCGGGCAGGACGGGGATCGACCTGCTGCAGGAGCTGGGCAAGCGGGGGGCCGACGCCAAGCGCGCGTATCCCGAGCGGCTGCCGGCGCCGGCGGGGCAGGCCGATACGGTGGCGGAGTTGAGTTGGCTGCGCACGCTCTCGCCCGCTGAGCGCGCGAAGGCGTATCTGCACAGCTACGACAAGAACGCGCAATGGCTCTCGGCCGCCGGCGTGGTCGAACTGGGCTTGTCCGGCATCGAGGAGCGGCGCGATCCAGGCGGAACGTTGCCCTTCGACAAGAAGCTGCCGGGGTACTGGCTCGCGCGGATCGCCGGCGGTGAGGAGCGGTGGGCCTGCACGCCGACGGTGGCCTGGGCTATGGAGCGGGGCCAGGCCGTGACGATCACCGAAGCGCACGTCTGGACGCAGCACAGCCGGGCGATGGAAACGTGGTACGAGCGGCTACGGAGGGCGCGCACGGCGCTCTACGCGGACACGACGCCGGCGGGGGCGCTGGCCCTGCGCGCGCTCAAGCTGACCTACAGCCTGACGATCAGCGGCTTCAACAGCGTGTGGCAGCGCGACCGGAAGAGCCCGCTGTACCGGCCGGACTGGCGGCACCTCATCATCGCGCAGGCCAACGCGAACCTGTCGCGGGCGCTGCACAAGATGGACCGGGACGGCTACACGCCCGTCGCCGTCCACAAGGACGCCGTGTACCTGGTGAGCGACGAGCCTGACCCAGTGGCAGCGTGCCCGCCCTCGGTCACGCTGGGGACGGGGTTGGGGCACTTCAAGGTGCAGGACGCGGCGATCCCCTTGGAGACCGTGCGGCCGGCCTTCGACGGGACGCGCGGCGGGATCGGGACATTGCTCAAGCTCTTGAAGCCGTTGCGTGCGCCGACAGCGGAGCGGATGCCTGCGGGGGTGCTGTAGCGTGTGTCGCGTGTGCGCCCGCGTGCCGGTCCAGCAGTCGATCCAGGGGGGCGAGGAGGGCGTCCAGCGTCCAGGGCTTGCAAACGAGGGTAGACCGCGGATGGCGCAGGGCGGTGACGCGATCGGAGGCGTGGCCGTCGTCGGGGACGCAGGCGACGAGCGGGATGCGGCGCAGATGGTCGTCCCGTGCGAGGAGGGCCAGGAGACGCCAACTCGCTGCCTCAGCGGCGGCGGGGAGGTCGAGGATGAGGGCGGCGGGGGCGAGGAGGCGCAGCACGTCCTGCGCGCCGGCATCGCTGTGGAAGGTGCGGGCGGCGTACCCGGCGTCGGTCAGGACCTGGCGCAGCAGAATGAGGACCGCTGGATCGTCGTCGAGGACGGCGACGCGCGGGGGCAGAGGAGCGGAGAGGGACAGGGATGTGGACAAGAGATGCTCCTTTCGTGCGGGGTGGATGTGGGGCGCGGGAGAGACCACGCGCCCGACGCCAGAGACACGGCGCGTCGGGGGCTGGAAGGGCGTGTGAGGCAGCATAATCCCCCACCTGGGCTAGCGGCAATAGCCCAGGTGGGCTATTCCTGTCCCCGTGGGGAGCAGCGCGGATCATGGCGTGCGCGCCCAGACGCGTCGGCGGATGGGGGGGCGGCGTCGCATGTCGGACCTGGGCGCGGACCTGGCGCGAGCGTCGGGGGTTCCGGGGGGTCTGTGCGGGCGCAGGAGCGGGTCAGGGGCAGGAGGGTGGACCTGACGGGCGCGGACCCTAGGGCCGGCGTTGCCGCTGTCGGCGCTCCTCAGTCTATCCGTGCGCGCGCATACTCCCGCGCCGCGCTACGCGCCCCTGTACGCACGAGGAGGACGATACCCCCGACGAGGACAACAGGGACGCCGAGGACGATGAGCAGTTCGTAGATGTGTCCGCCGAGCCCCGGCTACCTCCTAGCCGGGGCGAGAGGGGTGCGTGGGCACACGTCCCCTCTCGCCATGAGTTGCACGCCTTGGTGTCAGGGTAGCACGGGGACGGATTGGCCACAACAGGCCGCGAGGAGCACGCCATGGAACGAGAGGACAGGACGATGGGACCAACGGGCGGCGCCGGCGCGCGCGTACCGACGGGCGCGGCGGGCGCGGCGGTCAATCTCGACGGGATAAGCGGGGACGCGGAGCGCCCGTGCGACACCCGCAAGGCGGCGTAGCGTGTCGGACCTGGGCGAGGACCTGGCGCGAGCCTACGAGGCGCGCGTAGCGGCGGCCGACGTGGAGCTGACGCCGGCGGCGATCCGCGCCGTCGTCCAGCAGCTTGGGGGCGGCGAGGGGCGCGCGCAGGTGGCGGCGGGCAACAAGCAATTGGCCGGCCAACTCGGCATCTCCGTCCGCACGGTGCAGCGGTGGCAGAAAGAGGGCGGGGAGGCGCGCAGCGTGGCGCGCTCGACGCCGGGGTTGCGGATCAGCGTGCAGGGCATCGCCACGGCGCAGCAGCGGCAGGCCAACGCGCGGGCGTTCCGGGAGCGGGTGCAGGAGCAGGGGCTGGACGTGGTGCCGTGCCGGGTGATGGTAAAGGTCTATAACGAGGATCGGGCACGGCCGCGGAGTATCGGCGCGCAGCACATCGGGGGGGACGAGCTAACCGCGGCGCTGGACGCGCTGGAAGAAGGCGACGTGGCGGGGGCGTCCGAGGCGTTCGGGCGCGCGTGGTTAGATGCCTACGGCATGGACGACGTGGACGCCACCATAACCGATGTCGTGGGGACGTTCAGCGCGAGCTTGTAGGAGCGACAGTCGGCGCGCGACAGCGGCCGACGCGATAAGGGACGTGGAAATAGCTACGCATCCCATCCTCTTGACTGGGAGAGCCCGAGTTAAGCGCAATGGGTGGGATAGGCACGTATTTCGGCGTCCCTTAAGTGGCGCTGCGACGAGACCTATGTGAAGGTGGAGGGATGCTGGTGCTATCTGTATCAAGCCATCGACGCCGACGGGAACCTCGTCGACTCGATGCTGAACGAAACGCGGGACATGGACGCCGCCAAGCGTTTCTTCACGCGCGCTCGCGCGGTGGTGGGCCATGCGCCGGAGAAAGTGACGACGGACGGGCATGACGCCTACCCACGGGCCATTCGTGAGACGCTCGGGCCGGAGGTGCGCCACCGCACGAGTCATTATCTCAACAATACGATGGAGCAGGACCATCGGGGCATCAAACAACGGTATTATCCCATGCGCGGCTTCGGCTCCTTTGAGGCGGCGGCCCGCTTCTGCTCTGCCCGTGATGAATTGCGCGACCACTTGCGTTTCCGGCGGCATCTAAACGAGACGGTCTCCCTGGCGGACCAGCGGCGCCTCTTCGTGGAGCGGTAGGGCGAGGTGTGTGCACTGCTGCAGGCGGCGTAGCCGCAGGCGACGTCGGGAAACGACGGGCTAATGCGTGCCAGAGCTTACGTGCGTTCCGAGTCCTGACGCAACCCCTACTGTGACGCCTTACGCCCGGTGGGGAGCGGCGACCCGAAATAGCGCAATGGGCGGGCGCGTGGGGCGCGCTGTCGCGCGACGACCGGGGACACCCTTAACACGCCTTTAACACATGTCCTGTTAAGGTACGAGCACGACTGTCGCGGGAGGAATTGGACAAGATGGCTTTTCGTTATCGCTGGCGGCGCACTGTTCGGTATGGACTACTGGCGTCCGTCTTGCCCTGGCTTTTCATTATCGCGAGCGGCGCAGGGGCGGCACGGGCGAGCGCGACCCCGCCGCCCACGGACGCTATCATACCAACGCTCGATGGCCGTGTCGTCCATTTTTCCTTGAGTGGGATTGAGCCGGATTTCGACCCCATCGACCGCGTCATCATCGCGGCGCGGCTGCACAACCCGCATCCCTCCGCGTCCGCGCTCCCCGACACGACGCTCGTGCTCTCGACCTATCTGGAGAACTTCCAACCGAAGACGATGCCCGTGCTCCCGGACCTGCTCCGGCAAGATCAACTTGCGACATCGCTTGGCGGTTTCATGCAAGGCAAAGCCGCCCTCGTCGACGGGCTGGGGCGCGTGCGCTACCGCGGCAGCGTGCTGGCCGAGGTGTTCCTCGACAACACGGTGCATGCGATCGTCGACCTGGACCCGCGGGGGCTGCCGGCAGCGGCGCCCGTGCGCCTCGTAGGCGCCTTCACGCTGCGCCAGGATTTGACGCTGGCGGGAACACTACGGCCGTCACGGGCGTTCGCGCCAGCCGAGGTGGCGGCGTTGCGCGTGACGCATTCTGTCCCCGTCTCCTGGCAAGCTATCGTCGGAAGCCTCCAGGTGCGCTTCCCTAAGATGATGGGCACAGGGGGGAGTAGGGCGGCGTCGGGGGCACAGGGCGTGCCGCCACAAACAGAAGGAGCAGGCGGTGCCCCACGACATATGAGGGCCTCGAGCCCTTCGCGGAGGCGGGCGGCGACGGTCGCCCCGGCGCGGCCAGCGCCGTCGCCACGCGGGCAACAACCACGAGCGCCGGCGCCGAGCCCCCTGGGAGCGATCGTCATGGGTCTTGTCGCGCTCGGCGTCCTTGCCCTGGGGGCGGTCTTATGGCGTGTGTGGAGCGGAAGGCCGCGCCGCATGGGCGCGGATACCGCCGCATAGGTGCGATATAAAAGAGCGCGCCGCTGCTCTACATCTAAAGCTTTTCCCTTCCCGTGCGATCGAAAAGCTGGAGGGGCTTTCCCGGTCGGTCCGCCGCCATACACCGACACGATTTTTACATATCCTTATTGCCTGTTTAATACGCGCTTAACGCTGTCTTAACATAGCGGTTGTAGAGTCAGGGAGACGATCCGCGCGGATCGCGGATAAGGGGTAGTGGCCCGGGGCGCGGCGTCGCTCGGCCCACTCTTCGTCGCGCTAAGTTTCCGCCGAAGTCGAATATGATGGCCGAGCCCCACGTACCACAACGCGAAAGGACTGGAGAGTATGCGCTTATCACGACGCTTCCCGCGCTCCGCTGCTTTGGCCGCCGCGCTACTAGTCACTACGACGGGGGCAGCCTTGCCGGGCGCGCACCCGGACACAGCGCACGCGGCCATGGCGCTGCGGGGGCAGGACGCGCGTCATCAACAGCGCCTGCAGGACACCATCGACGCCCTGCGCGGCAAGGTCAAGTACGTCTTCGTGCTCTACCAGGAGAACCGCTCTTTCGACTCGTACTTCGCGACCTTCCCCAGCGCCAACGGCATCTACGCGCGACCCGCGTCGCAGACCCCGGGCTACTACCAGCCTATCACCAACACCGACGGCACGACCTCCACGATCCAGCCGTTCCGCATCGGCCCCTCCTACTACGCTGCCGACACCGACGATGTCGACCACTCGCACACGATCATCGACGCTAAGATGAACGTCGTCGGTGGCACGCCTCAGATGGACCGCTTTGCGCAGGGCGAGGAAGTGGCTAAGGGCGCCCGCGGGACGACCGTAACGCTGGCGCAGAAGCAATATGGCGAACTGGCCATGGCCTACGCGGACTGCGACACGGTCCCGTTACTGTGGAGTTACGCCAAGAACTTTACCTTGATGGACAACATCTACCAGCAGATGACGGGGCCGTCGACGCCTGGCAACCTCGCGATCATCGGCGCGCAGGCCGGCCAAACACAGCAGATCCTGCACCCTGACCAGGCGTTTACTGACAACGGAAACGGTGCGCGCGGCGTCCCCGTGCTCAATGATATCTGCCCGCTCTGGGGCTCCCGGACGGACCCGTACTCGAATACAACCGGTGCCCCGTACAACAGCATCAGAGAGTGCCACAACAGCGGACCCAGTCCGACCGGCGGCGCCAACCCGACGGTCAACAGCTTTCAGCAGAACCTGACCTACGCCAGCTTGCCGGTCAGTTTCGAGGGTCCGAACGCGATCGCGACGTTCTCCAACAACAACGATCTCGGCGGCGGCAGCGACCTCGCGGACCTCTCGTCCATCACGGGCACGAGCAGCCTGTCCGACACCGGCGCGGTCGCCGCGACCAACAAGCAGGTCGTGCCCTGGGGCTGGTACGAGGAGGGCTACAACGCCAACGACCCGGTGCCCGTCCCAGGCCAGGGGAACGTATCTTACGCCTCGTACATCGTGCATCACAACGGCCCGCAGTATTTCGGCTACGTCATGAACAATGCGATCGAGCGGGCGCACCTGCACGGCTTGAACGACCTCTTCGACGCCGTCAGCAATCAGACGCTGCCCGCGTCGGGCGTCTTCTACGCCAAGGGCGGCTACTACAACTTCAAGGGCTACAAACCAGTCGATCCCGATCCCGCGGTACAGAAGAACTTCACGGGCGACGACGACCACCCGGCCTACTCCGACGCGCAGATCAGCGAGGCCGTGGTCGGCCAGGAGATCGACGCTATCGCGCGCAGCAAGTACTGGAGTCAGAGCGCGATCATCGTCACGTACGACGACTCCGAGGGCAACTACGACCACGTGCAGCCGCCGATCCAGAACAACGGACCCGCCAGCGGTGGTTTCATCGCCGACGGCCCGCGCGTCCCATTCATCGTCATCTCGCCCTACAGCAAGCAGGGCATCGTCCACTCAGCGGGCGACCATGGCTCGGTGGTCAAGTTTATCGATACACTCTTCGGGCTCACGCCCCTGGCCAACCTGCCCAACGAATACGGAGCGCGCCAGGCCGCGTCGCAGCCCAATTACGGACCCGACGATGCCCTGACGCCGGGGATCGCCGACTTGGTCGATGCCTTCGACCCGGCCAAGCTCGACGGCAGCGTCGCGCCGCTCCCGGCCACATTGGCCGAGATCCCCGCGGGCTTCGATCTCTTCCCCACGCAGGAGGGGCAAGGTTGCGCCGCGGTCGGCATCACGCCGGTCCAGCCGCTGACGGGCGAGTCGAACGCGGCCCCGGTCGATTTCAACCCGCGCCCGAGCACCAACCCCGGCCTCTTCACCCCGCCGTCCGGTGGCGGCAACGGCACCCCGGAACTCGGCTCGGGCGAGTTGATCGCCACCAGCCTTGTACCGGTCGCACTGCTGCTGCTCTACCAGCGACGCCGGCGCACGCGCCGCGCATCACGCCGGATGAACAACGCCGGGGCGTAACATCGGCTCCATTGCATAGAGCGCCCCATTGCATAGAGCGCCCCATCGCATAGAGATAGAGGAGAATCAGCCCAATGAACCGACGAGACCAGCATCTCATTGCACCACCTATCCTATCCGATACGCGCCATCGCCGCCCCTACGCACATAGCCATATCGCCCTCGCAGCGATCTTGCTCGCCGCCCTTGCACTGCCGCTCTATGCCTCGGGCGGTCGCGCGCACGCCCAAGCTCCCGGCGCCAGCGGCGAGCCTGGGCGCGGCGACAACGGCGCCGGCCTGCTCATCGACAACCGCTCCATCACCCCGGCGGGCAAGCAGTCCTCGCTCGGGAACCTGCCGCTCAACGCGGTGTTTTCCCCCGACGGACGCCACTTGCTCGTGTCTAACGACGGTGCCGGCGTCCAGTCGCTGCAGGTCGTCGACACCGCCACCGGCGGCGTCGTGCAGACCATCCCGTACTACGCGCCTAAGGCCGTTTTCGTCGGCCTGGCCTACAGCCCCGACGGCACGCGCGCCTACGCCTCCGGCGGCGGCAGTAACGTGATACACACCTACGACGTGGGGGCGAGCGGCCTGCTCACAGCCACCGCCGACATCGCCGTAGGCGACCCGACCGTCCCGCACCCACTCGGCCGTGGCCCCTGGCCGATTGGCCTGAGCATGAGCCCCGACGGGGGCACGCTCTACGCGGCCGACAATCTGGCCAACGCGGTCTCGATCATCCCTACGAGTGGCGCGACCGCGGCGACGACGGTGACCGTGGGCAGCTATCCCTACACCACGCTAACCAGCCACGACGGCGCGCGAGTGTACGTCTCCAATTGGGGCGACAATACCGTTTCCGTGATCGACACGGCGAGCCAGACGGTCGTGGCGACGATCCCCGTGAGCGTACCGAATACAGTGGCCCCGGCCACCAGCCATCCCTCGGCCATGGCCCTCGGCCCCGTCGAGACGGCGGTGGCTAACCTCCTCTTCGTCGCCCTCTCCAATAGCGACGCTGTTGCCGTGATCGACACGGCGAGCGGGAAGGTTGTGCGCACGCTCTCCGTCGCCCCCTCGGGCGGCGCGAAGGTGAGCAGCAGCCCCGAGGGGCTGGCGGTGAGCCCGGACGGCGCGCGGCTCTACGTGGCCGACGCGGGCAGCGATGACGTGACCGTATTCGGCCTGGGCGGGGCCGCCGGCCCCGAAAGGAAGCTGGGTCGTATCCCGACGGCCTGGTACCCCACCGCGGTCGCGGTGAGCGCGGACAGCGGCAAGCTGTTCGTCGTCAACGGCAAGGGGCGCGGCGCCGGCCCCAACGGCCCGAACGGTACCTCGTACTACCCCGATCCCACGCGCGACCCGGCGACGACGCCCATCAGCAACGCCGTCACGGGCAACGCCGACGGCTACTGTAATTGCACGTTCGACAAATACAGCGGCAGCATGATCGTAGGCACGCTCTCGAGCGTCACGGCACCCACCGCGGCGCAGTTGTCGGCGTACACCGCCGTCGTGGTCGCCAACAACCGCGAGAACGACAGCTCCGTCAACGATCGCACCCCCGCTAACCCCGTCCCGGTTCCGGGCGGCGCGTCACCAATCAAGCACGTGATCTACATCATCAAGGAGAATCGCACCTACGACCAGGTGTTCGGTGACGAGCCGATTGGCGACAGTGACGCGTCGCTGACCCTGTTCGGACGCGACAGCACGCCGAACCTGCACGCCCTGGCCGACCGCTTCGGCCTGATCGACAACTTTTACGCCGACGCCGAGGTCAGCGCCGACGGGCATAACTGGGTGATGTCCGCGAACGCGTCCGACTACAACGAGAAGATGTGGCCGCAGAACTACTCCTCGTCGCCGGGCCGCAACCGCGGCTACGACTTCGAGGGTGGCACCACAATCAACCTCTCGCCCGGCGGCTACTTATGGGACGCGGCGGCGGCGGCGGGAGCCAGCTACCGCGACTACGGCGAGTTCGTCAACAACAGCTCCAGCGCGACGGCGGTCACGCAGACGGCGAGCGCGTCGTGCGCTGGCCCCGTCGCGGCGTCCTACATCGGCCGGACACTCCCCGCGGGCAATGTCTTGTGCTTCGGCCCCACCGCAGCCACCGCGGCCACTACGCCCAACCTGGTGGGTCACACCGACCCGCGGTTCCGCAGCTACGATCTGAACTACAGCGACAACGATCGCACGGCGGAGTGGCAGCGCGAGTTTAATCAGTTCGTCGCGAGCGGGACGCTGCCGCAACTTGAGATCCTGCGCTTGCCCAACGACCACACGGCCGGCACGCGCGCGGGCTTCCCGACGCCGCAGGCGTTTGTCGCCCAGAACGATGCCGCGGTGGGCCGGGTTGTCGACATCGTTAGCCATAGCGCGGCCTGGGCGAGCACGGCCATCTTCGTGACCGAGGACGACGCGCAAAATGGCCCCGACCACGTCGACGCGCATCGCACCGAGGCGCTCGTGGTCAGCCCGTACACCTCACGCCCCGCCCCGCGCGTCGAGCACGGGCTCTATGACACGGCGGCAATGGTGCGCACGATAGAGCTCATCCTCGGCCTGTCGCCGCTGAGCCAGTACGACGCCAACGCCCAACCGATGAGCGCCGTGTTCACGAGCACGGTGGACCTGACCCCCTACAACGTCGTGACGCCGAGCGGCGGCAGCGGCGGCGCGCCCACCCCGGAGTTGGGAAGCGGCGAGTTGCTCGGCGGCGGCCTATTGGCCATCGGGATACTGGCGTGGCGCCGCGGGCGACGTTCGCGCCGGTTACCGGGCGAAGACGCCATCATCCCGACGGCATTGGTCATGCTCCTGCTCGTCGCGGGCCTCCCGGCGCTCGGACACCACACCGTGCCGTCCTCATTGACCCGCGCGGCATGGGGCGCCCCGGCGACCCCACGGGAGCGCGCTCTCCAGGCGGACTGGGCTGCGGCTTCGGGCGTCATGTTCGCGGGCCAGGGCGCGCTTGCCGCGGATCTGCCCAACGCGGCCCTGCTTAATCACGCCATCTGGTACGGTGTGAAGGGCTATGGCGTCCCCTATCCTGGCGACAAGGCGGTGCTGACACCGCGGCAAGTCTTGGCGGAGGACCACTACCTATGGCAATTGCGGCCGGACCTGGGCGCGCGTCACCCGGGCGAGGGCCGGGCGCGCCGTTAGGGCCGTAGGGCCGCATCTGATCCGGAGGGATGGAGGCCGACGTTCGTGCCGGTCTCCACCTCCATTGTGGGAGTATAGACGTGTGAAAGCCTCCTCACCGCGCACGGTCGTGGCGCCCATGACCCGGAACGCCGGCCGTCGCCTGGTCTGCCTGCGCCTGCTGGCGCCCCTGTGGCTGGCCTTGCCCTCAGGCGCTCAAGCCACCCAGGGCGCTCAAGCCACCCAGGCCATACAGGCGACCCGCTCCGCTTTCGCCTCCACTCTAACGGGGGCGATGGTGCAATTCGATCTGGGCGGTACCGAGCCCGACGGCGATCCGATCATCCAAGCCGTCATGGACACGACGCTGCGCGAGGCCCACGCGGCCAGCGCCGTTGTGCCCTCCACCCGGCTTGTCCTCTCGACCTATCTGGAGAACTTTTCGCCTGGCACGACCCCCGTCCTGCCAGACCTGCTGCGTCCCGATCGGACGGCGACCGGGGTGGCCGGCTTCATGCAGGGCAAGGCGGCGCTGATCAACGCGGCTGGCTATATCGCCTACAGCGGCGCTCTGCTCGCCGAAGTATTCGCCGACAACTCTGTCCATCTCGTCGTCGACCTGGAGCGCAGCAAGGCGCCGGCGACAACGCCAGCGCTGCGCCTGGTAGGGAGCATGACGCTGCGCGGGAATCGCGCGCTGACGGGGGAAGTTCGCGCGCCGGGGGGATTGGGACCGTCCGATGTCGCGGCGCTGCGGGTACGACCGGGCCGCGGCCCGGGTCCGTCATGGCGGGAGATCGTACGTGCCCTCGCCGTGCGCCGGCCATCCCAGGTTGGCACAGGACGGGCGCAACACTACGTCATCCCCACGCCGCCGCCGCGCCCGCGCGGGTAGCCTGTGCTGGCTGTTTAGTTCACCCTTGCAACGATAGAGAATCTATCGTTGCAAGGGTGAACTAAACAGCCAGCACAGGGGAGTGTCGGCGGTCTTGTGGCGGGGGGAAACAGGCGTGGGAGGGTCGGGCGAGGCTCACAAGGAGCACGCGACGTCGGATTGGCGCAGGGGTAGTGGGACAATGTGCGCACCTTTCGTGAACAACGGCGCAACTCACCTGGAATCCTACAGGGGGATCGAGGGGGCGGCCTGGTCTGCCGGAGGTGTGGTCGAACGCTGTGCGTCGGGGGGTCTGCGCCGGGTGTGGCGCGTATCATGCCTCCTCCTTGTCCTTGTCGCCCCTGCCGTGTCGCCCGTGGGATGAGCGGCGTGGAGACCGACCGCCGTGCCGACCGCCGGGGATAGAGACAAAGGAGGAGTCGTGCGTCGGCCTCGCGCCCTCTCCCGCGCCCTCTCCCGCGCCGTCCTTGGCGCGGCCGCCGCCGTGCTGCTGCGGCTCGCCGCGTCGCCGCCGCCCGTCGCCGCCCCGACGTCGCCCCCGCTGCCCCCGCTGCCCATTGGCGGGGCGGGGCAAGGGGCCTCACTGATGGGGGCCGCGTTCCCCGGCGACGCGTGCGCGAGCCCGGGCCTGCCCGCGCCGGGGCA
>JAABUX010008328.1_pt1 | contig 11981 bp, 13 predicted proteins | sample 5561851 | NCBI WGS metagenome assembly JAABUX01 (sample SAMN10711883, study PRJNA513361) | rock metagenome | isolation source: Antarctica rocks | place: Antarctica: Victoria Land, Richard Nunatak red sandstone | collected 2016-01-03 | reverse complement strand
GGTCAGCGCCGGCGGCGCCGCCGCGGCCGCCCACAGCCCGTGCATCGCCCCTGCGGTCAGGGCCGCGCTCAGCACACCGCCCCAAGCGACAAAAAGCGTGGCCGCACGGTAACAGGTCGGCGCTACCGCGCCTGGCCACGTGAGGATACCTGGCAGGCAGACCGACAGTTCGCTGCCAATCAAACCCCAAGCGCCGTCCGCACAGTGCAGCCCCGACAGGCGCGAGCGCGGATGCGCGGCAGGCCGCCTGCCCGACGCTCTGTGCCGCCAGGGTGGCGGACGAGGGCCACGGCGCGTCGGCATTCGAGCCCCGGCGCCGCACCGACGGCGAAGCACTGCACGCCGACGAGCTCGAGCGCGACCAGCGCGGGCAGGTGAAAGGCGCCGCCCAGCACGGCCGACGGCTCGCGCGGCCGCAGCGCCAGCGCGCTCAGCCGCGCCAGCGCCGAGAGCGCGGGCGCCAGCGCCCAGCTGCGCGCGCCGTGGGAGCCTCAGGCGCCTCGGGCGCGGCAACTGGCGGCCTCCTTCATGCGCTTCAGCAGGCTCTGTGCCTATGATAAGCAATGCTACTCTGCCTTCACCATTCCTGCCCCGTCCACAAGTCAAGCAGCTGACTGGCTGCAGTGCTCGCAAGCGCTGCCGAACTGGCGTGCAGGCTCGGAGGTGGGGGGATGCGCACGGGCCAGGCGTGACAAAGCTCAGGTCCATGTCCTCCAGCGACGTCAGCACGGCCAGCTCGCCAAAGTCCGGCGCGTGCGCGCCCGGCGCCCGCGCGGGGGCGTAGGTCTCCACGCGCAGCGCTGCGAGCTGGCCGCAGTGCCGGCCCAGCGCCGCTATCACGTCCGGGCCCACCTGCGCGCGGTCCGCAGCGTCGGGCGTTGGCCTCGTGAGCCTGCGCGGCAGCCCGCTTCGCTCGCCAGCCAGCGGCAGCGTCTGCCTGCGACGCTCGCGGGGCGTCTCCTTCATGCCCGCGTCGGCCTGAGAGGGCGTCAGAGCATCCTCCTTGCCACGTTCGGAAGCGTGCCCCGGCTCGGGCTGGCACTACCCTACCCCAACCCTACCTCAGCACCCACCCCCACCTTAACACACTGGCTCACCTCGCAGCCCTGGGTCCCCCGGCACCCAATTCGGGCGACCAGAGCCGACACCCGCGCCGCGTCTCAGGCGGGGCGCAACCCTGCAGGGCCGGCCTCGCTGGCTGGCCCCGGGCCAGGGGAGGCGCGCGCGCCTCGCAGCGCCGGCCAAGGTGCAACCGCCGCAGCGCCGCCAGGCCGGGCACGTGCGGCAGCGCCAGGCGCGGCCGCTCCAGCGCGAGCGCGGCCAGCGCGGGGCAGCGCGCCGGGCGGCTGGCGGCCACCGCGCCGCACGCCAGGCTCGCGCAGCGCAGGCTGTCGGACACCAGGTCCAGCTCCGCGACCTCGGCCACCTGGCGCGATGTAGGGTTAGGGTTAGGTAAGGCCTTCCACCGGACCGTATGTCCGGCTGTGCCGCCTCAGCTCTGCCACTGGCCGCGCACCGCGCGCGTCACCGCCCTGCGCACACGCCAGAGGCCGCCGCGCCAGCCGTGCGACAGAAACGCAGCCGCCCACGCGCTGGGCGGCGCGCGCGGTCCGCTGCATTGCCGACCCAGCCTCCTCTCCAAGCACCGTGCAGCACGCAGTGCGCGCCCTAGCACAGGGATTGAAGGAGAATGAATCCAGCATGCGCGCCTGCAGCGACAGGCGGGTCAGGTGCGCGGCGAGCGCGGCCAGCGGCCCGCGCGCGGCGCCGCCCTGCTGGTGCAGCTCCACGGCGTGCGCGAGCTCCAGGTCGGCCAGTCGGCCAAGCGCCGCCCAGCTGGCGCCCAGGCGCACGCGCGCGTCCGTCTGCGCGAACCGCACGCACAGCCGCTCCAGGCCTGCGACGCCATCCAGCCCCAGTCCGTCACGTCAGCCAAGGGAGGTGTGGGGCCGTAACTCCACCATCAGTGTAGGGTATCCATCCAGTTGCCCAACAAAGCGTTCCGTAAAAATCGTCAGGTAGAAAAGCCCTGTTTCAGCGAGCTGCCATTGCAGGCATGCAGCTGGCCGGGTCAGGCAGCGGACGCCTCTCTTGTCCTCTTACGAGCAACCCTCGCGCGCAGGCAGCCAAAGCCGGCACAGCCCCGCCGCAGGGCGCGCGCCTGTGAGCGCGGCAAACTCGTCGAGCGCGGCGGGCGCCTCCGAGGGCGCGACCGTGTATGCGGTTTCCAGTGAGCGCAGCGCGGGCAGCCGCGCCAGCCCCGCGATGGTGCCTGCGGTCACCGCAAAGCGGCCCTGCGGCGCGCGGTCCGCCGTTGGGACGGGGTGGTGCACCGCGGTGTTGTTGAGCTGACACGCACTGCTCGCCCTGTGCATGTGCGAGGCGCCAGCCAAAGCCAGGGCGTCGAATCGGCCTGGCATCCCTGCGCTGACGGCACACACAGGCAGCAAGAGTGACAAGTGATGTGCTGCCAGTGGGTGCCTGCTCCCACCCCGCGTCTCCACACGCATGCATACCCATCCCTCCGCGCACATACTGGCGGCCCTGGGCACGCCAGGGCGGCTCACAGCCCAGCTCCCGGGCGGTGAGGCGGCCGCGGGCGGGCGCAGCGCGGCCGCGAGGTCGACACCCCAACAGGCGTGCCGCAGGCGGGCGCGGCGCGGCGCCCGGGGCCGCGCCTGGGGCTCCAGCTCCTGGCGCAGCGCGGCTGCCGAGTGTACACCCCTTCAGGCAGCCGCGGGCGGGCGCAGTGCGGCCACACCCCTTCAGGCATGCTGAAGGCGTGCGGCGCGGTGCGGCGACCAGGGGGCCGCGCGCCTGCGGCTCCAGCTCCAGGCGGAAGAGGCGCGCGTAGGCGGCCAGCGCGGGCGCGACGTCCAGGCGCAGCGTCGGCAGCGAGGGCGCGCGCCGGCCCACCACGGTCAGCTCCTGCGCAGCCCGCCGCGGCCGCTTGCTCTTTGCTCGGTGTGATGCTCGAGACGCGGGTCCGGGTCAGCGTGATGCGTCGGCAGCGAGGCTGCCCGCCAGCCCGCCATGGTCAGCTCCTGCTGACAGGCGGCAGCCATGCCTCTCGCGACATGTGCTGCCCCGACACAGACAGCGCGTCTGCCTAAGCACCGGCAGGATGCCGTGATGAACGGCTGCCCATCCCTGTCCTGTGCATTACGCACGGCCACCGCGGGCACAGGGAGGCCCCGCGGGAGGGGGGTGGGAGGGGGGGACCACACCCGCAAGCAGCCGCCAGCGGAGCTCCCGCGGCGCTCCAGCCAGGCTATCTGGGCCAGGAGCTGCCGGCTCTTGGTCTCTTGCAGCTCCATCGCGGTCCAGGTGCGCAGGACGCAGGCGGCCCACTGCCGGTCGGTCGGCGGGCGGGGGCGGGCCTCAGCAGACGGTACCAGGTCAGGTTGCGCAGAGGCCACACCAGGCGTTTGGTGTGTCAGCGGGCTGTCAGATGCGGTGCCAGCTTGCAGGGATGCGGACACGGGCTCAGGGTCGGCCTGTTTGAAAACACACATCTTTTCAAAAATGATGGGGCCACATGGCGCTGCACTGGCTGGCCTGTCCGGCAGCATGTGCGTGCACCTGCTTGCACACGAGCGCGAGGCGCAGCCGCGCCGCGGCCTCCGGAGTGAAGGACAGGATGACCGCCAGCGCGTCATCATCCAGCCGCGCCAGTCCGCTGCTCGTGCATGCCTGCTTGCAGAAGGCGCACAGACTTGGAGGCTGCGGGAGTGTACACGAGTGGGTGGCAGGAGGCAGGACCGGCGGCGACAGGCGAAAGCGCTGAAGGCTCCTCCGCCTGGTGCAGCCTGCGGCGCGCACCTCGGCAGGCTCAGGCGGGGCGGCCTCCCACGGCGGGCTCGTCTTCAGGATGTGCGCCAAGCTCTGCGCGGCGCTGGCGTGGAACCCTGCCGGTGGCTGCGCGGCCCGGTCATCAACATCCTGAGCCGCCCACTTGGGCGACTGCGGCCGCCCCCACAGTTTCTCATACATGTACAACAGGGCGGCCATGGGGGCAGATGGGAAAAAAAACTTATTACGGACTGCTCAGGCGCCTAGCCCCTACATGAGGCCACCGGCTCCAGACCTCGGCTCACCAACCTGGACGCCCGCCTTCCCGACTCAGCGAGCGAGCGCGCCGTGCAAGTGGCGCAACTACTTTGGACGAGGGTGTTTCTGCCCTAGGCATGTGATTATGTAGTATTTGAAACGGTGGAGGGAGGTCGGTTGGCGCAGAGGCGGTCCTGCAAACTGCCATCCAGCACGCGATCACCTGGTCATGCTACAAGACGCCCTGCGACAGTTCTCACCCCGGCACCATGCCTCGAGGCCCGGGCAGAAGCGCCCAGGCTGCTTCAGGGCGCCAGTCACTATGGTAAGCACTACCCGCCTCGTTGGTGGGCTGGCATCCGCTCAAAAGACACCTGCTTGTGACTCATCAATCGCCGTGACACTCTGTCTGCCACGGCGCCCAGCCAGGTCAGGCCGCCCCAGGCCCTGGTGCAAGCAGGCCGCGCCTATACGGGCCTCACCTGCTTCGTGCTGCAGGCGCACTCGTCGCCGCCCAGGAAGAAAGTGTGCGTGCTGGGCGCGGGAGTCGTCGGCCTGTCCGCGGCCCTCCGCATAGCCTCGGTGCGCCCGCCGCCCCTTCACGCCGCCGCGCGGCAAGCGCACAGCTCAGCACGAGCGCCGCCCGGGCGCCTCAGGGCTGCAGGACTACGCCTGCAGCGCCCAGGCCGCCCGCCGACAGCGGGCCGGCGCGGCGACAGGAGCTGCGCGGCGCGGCGGTGACGGTGGTGGCCGACCAGTTCGGCCGCGCCACCACGAGCGACGGCTCGGGCGGCCTGTGGGAGCCGTACAAGCTGGGCGACACGCCGCCCGAGCTCGTCAACCGGTGGGGCGCCGAGACGTACGAGCACCTGCAGGCGCGCGCCCGCCCCCGCCCCTGGCCCGCGCTCGCCGCGCCGTGCCGCCGTGCGGGCTGCGCGCCGCGCGAGCGCGGCCGCCCGCTTGTTACCAGGCGCGCTCCATCTGACCCAGGCGACCGTCAGGGGTGACTGCGCATTGGCAGAGGGGCGCCAGCTCACCACGGGCTGACCATTCCGCCCCGGCGCGCTGCTGCGGGCGGCGCTCCGCCGCCCCGCCCCAGGCGCCCGCGGGTCCTGCGTTGGCGCCCGGGGACACATGTGCTGCTTGGTCATCCCAGCTGTGGCTAATGTGGTCGTCCCCCCTCTTTGGGCGCATGCCACTGCAAGCCACTGCGCGGCCTGTTTGGTCGACATGAGCGAGGAGGCAGGCGGCGCTCGTCGCAGCGCTCCCTTAACTACATACCCTACAGGCGCCGCACGTGCGCGGCCAGGGCCTGTACCACTCGGAGGAGGGCGGCGAGGCGGGCGTGACCGAGGTCGCCGCGCACCAGCTCTACACGGCGCCCGGCTGGGCCGAGCCGGTCTGGCGCGACGTGGTGCCCCACTTCCACGTCATGGCGCCGCGCGAGCTCGCGCGCTTCAACGCCGCGGGTGCGCGCGCGCGCGCGCCAGCCCCGCACGCCCATGCCCCTGGTCCCCGGCACGCCGCCCGCCCCTGGCCGCCGCCCAGCCCCGCGCCCACCGCCCACGGGCGCTCCGATCAAGACCGGGTGTTCAAAGGCTAGCTGCCGCAAGCCGAGCCATGCGCCGGCTGTCAGCCTGCACATACAGTCTACGCGTGCGCATGCACATGCGCCTGCCCAGCACGCGCAGCAGCCCGGGGCCTGTGCACACCCCACAGCGGCGCGGAGGTTCCGGCAGCCGCCTGGCTCCCTCGCTTGCGGGGGACGCCTTGCGAGCGCGTTACGTGTAGACGGAACCCCCGGCTGCAGGCGCCGCTCGTCTGTGCTCAGCGCGGCGGCGCGGCGCGCAGGCCGCGGCGAGTACGCGGGCGGCTACAGCTTCACCACGCTCATCTGCGAGCAGCGGCGCTACCTGCCCTGGCTGACGGAGCGCGTGCTGCGCGCGGGCGCCATGCTGTCGCACCGCACCGTGACCGACCTGCGGGCGCGCGCGCGCCCGCGGGAGGACCGGCAGCTCTCCCTGCAGCGCATGACTTAGCTGCAGCCTTGCTCTGAGCTGATGACGGCAGTGACTCTGAGCTGATGACGTCAGTGACTCTGGCAGGCCGGCCAGGACGAGCATGTGCGCCGTGCGGTTCCTTGTGTCGGTGTCACGCGCATGCATAATCTTCACCAGTGGGCAGGGAGCATTTTGTATCGTTTACAATAACATGCACCATGCAAGCTGGTGGCAAGGGAGCATGCAGCTGGGCATGGGTGGGTCAGCTGAGGCTCGCGACGCTCCCGGGTCTTGACGGCTTCGACCACACCGCCGGGTCGAGCGCAGTCTGCCACCTCTATTGGGTGTGTACCAGGCAAAGCACTCGATTGACGCGTGCCGCATTGTGCAGGAGCTGGAGGGCTACGACCTGGTGGTCACCTGCACCGGCCTGGGCGCCAAGCTGCTCTTTGGCGATGACGCTGTGCACGCAGTGCGCAGGCCCAGAGCTCCCCCGCCCTGTCCGGCCACCTGAGTGCCTTGCCTGTCTGTTCGGCGTCCTGTAAGATGCCCACATGCGCCCTCTTCGCCCAAGTCTGGCACAATCGCCGCACGAGCAGCCGTCGCACGCTGATCACCCTGGCAGCGCATGTGGCAGGCGAGCTGCCATGCAGAGCCGCAGAGCGCGGGGCCGCTCGCGCGCGCAGATCCGCGGCCACGTCATCCGCGTGCGCGCGCCCTGGGTCAAGGCCAACTACTTTGTTAACGAGGACAACTACGTCCTGCCCAACGTCGACTCCGTGGTGCGCCTATCCTACCCAACCCTACCCTATGCCCGCCGGCCCGCCCCGGCAGGTGCCTCCCCGCCACAAGCCTGAACAGGGCGCTTCCTGGTGCAGTGTGGAGCTGGAGCGGAATGGCAGGGGGCAGGCTGCAGCAGGCCGGAGTTGCTGAGGGTCAGGGTTGAGGGTCAGGGTTTGCGCGCAGGTGCTGGGCGGCACCGCGCAGGTGGGCGACACGGACCTGCGCCCGCGCGAGGAGGACCGGCGGCACATCTGGGAGGGCTGCCTGCGCATGGTGCCCAGCCTGAAGGGCGCGCCGGTGCGGGGCTCCATCTTTACTAGGGAGCTTCTGGGAGGGCTGCCTGCGCAGTGTGCCCAGCCTGGAGCGCGCCTTGGTTTCATTGGTCAGCGCCTGGTACAAGGCCGGTCTGGCAGTGCATGCCCCCGGCTTCCCAGGTGCGCTCTGCCCTGGATCGGCGTGATCATCCGTCACGTGCGGCCAGGGGGAGCAGAGCGAGCGCCCGCCGCGGCCAAATGAATACGAAATTGTCAGGCCTTGCGCGCAGCAGATCACCATGCTTTCTGCGCTCGGCACGCGCTCGCCTCGGGGCCAGGCAACACGCGGCGGAATGCTGCACAGACACTTGTACTGGCGGGCGCCAGGTGGAGCGGGAGTGGGTGGGCCTGCGGCCCGGGCGCCCCTCCGTGCGCCTGGAGGCCGAGCGGGTGGCGCTGCCCCCGGGCGATGGCCGCCCCGAGGGCGCCCTCAGCGTGGTCCACTGCTACGGTGCGCGCCCTGGCCCTTGCCTGTCGGGCTCTGATGCGAGCTCAGATGTGACCAGACGTGCCAGAAGGAGGAACGACTGATCCTGATATTGTGACATCGGCTGACGCCTGGCTGGAGTGTTGTGGGGCCGCAGGCCATGGGGGCGCGGGCGTCACGCTGCACTGGGGCTGTGCCTCAGACATCGTGCGCCTGGCACGGGACGCTTTGGAACAGCACGCCGCACCAGCCCACGCCGTCGCACGGTGAGCATGTATACTGCAAGTCTGCACATGTCTTACTGTGGGTTTACTATAGGTTTGATATTTGCGGCGCGGCATGGCGATGTAACAGGAGCTGCAACGCCACAGCTCGCGTGTGTACGCGGGTGCACCTGCGCATTGCTGCTAAAGCAGCCATGTGAAACACCAGCCTGATGTTGCCACAAACAGATGATTGCATGGGCGATGTGGGCGCTGCAAGCGCCCTGCCGCCCTACCTCCGCTTCTTCTTTGCCTTCGCACCTGCGAAGCGTTGGACCCCATGAGATTCTTGACGAGAACATCTGTTGGGGTGACCCACACACTGCAAGCTCAAGGGCTTGATGTCACCATGCAGCAGCCGCGCGGCAGTATGTGCCGTGCACGGCCCCCCTGCACAATAGGCAATGCATGCAACACAGATCACAATCAGCAAGTGCACGCCCTGCCACGCCCGCCTCCGCCCGGGCTTCGCAGCCGCTCAGTGAGCTGAAGGCAACCCGCTTGCATGCCTTCACGGAAGGCACCCACGCCACAGCGGCAGGCACGGCGCCTGTGCGCACCCTTCCGCTTGGCAGCGCCTGCGCCGCGCGGCGCCTCCCCCGCCGCGCCCGCGCCGCGCGGCTGCGCCAGCCGCGAGAAAGTGCCCGCCGGCTGCTTGCGCGCGTGCGCGGCACCGGACGCAGCGTCCGCAGGCCGGCTGCCTGCGCCCCGGCCCGCGAGACGGCCCCCTCGCGCGCAGCGCCCGCCGCGCCCGCGGCCGCGCCCCGCCAGGGCGCCCCGCCCCGCGCTCAGCCCAACTTGGCCGCTGCCAGCAGGCCGGCCCGACGCGGCGGTGCCGGTGCGGCCGCCCGCGCGTTCCCGCACGCCTGGGGCGACACCGCGCGCGCGCCGGCCTGCGGCGCCGCTTGCGTCCTCGCCCTCGCCCTCGCCGCCGCTGCTGCAGGGCTCCTCATCGCTGCGGCGCGGGGAGGGCGTATGAGGCGGCGGCAGCAAGTGCGGTCACGCCGGCCAGCGCCGAGCTGGACGATGCAAGCCTGGGTGCGTCCGCGGCGGCAGGCATCACGCCAGACGGCGCCCAGCGGCTGCAGCAGCAGCATCCTGCCATGCGTAGCAGGCACCCGGTCCCCACAGGTCCCCAAGCGGCCTCTGCACGAACACGGGCGGGCCGGCATGCGGCATGCACGGGACGAGCCCCACGGCTGCGCCCCCTGCGGGCGCGCCTGTACATCGAGATGGGCGCAACGGTGACCGTGGTCTGCAGGCCGCTGGCCGCATACTCGAGCACGCGCGGCGGCGCGCTCGCCGTGCCGGGCGGCGCCTCGTCGCCCGACGGCGGCGGCGTCTCGTAGCGGTCCAGCTGCAGCCGCGTGCGCTGCTCCTCCCGCTTCTGCGCCGCCCGGCAGCAGCGCCTCGCTGCTTGGCGTGCACTTGTGACTCAGGACTGCCGCCACACATTGCGGTGTGCTGGCGAAGCGGTTGCGCCCGGACCTGCTGCCGCTTTTGCTCCACGCAGCAGAGGCAGAACAGGGTGCTCGGGGGGGCACCCACTCGCAGGCAGAAGCCCCCAAGCACTGCACTCTGCTGAAATTACACTCTCCCTTTTTGTTGCCAAATTCAAGCACTTCAGTGGGTGTGTGTTCAGTGGCAAGCAAGCCATGAGCGGCGCGTGCAGGCGCCCGGCGTGCGCGCGCCTTGGCGCGCTCCTCCAGCCGGAGCTTCCGCGCCTTCTCCTCCAGCTTCCTGCATGCGGCCCGTCCTGTTGAGTCCTGTGAAGGCACCCAGGCCGGCGGGACAACACACAGCGGCGCGGGGGCGGCCGCGCACTCTTGCGCCTCCTTGCGCCGCTGCAGCTTGCGCTTGTGGAAGCCTGTCACAAACTCCCTGCAGGCCGAAGGCGGCAGCGCTCAGACAGGCAATATCATGCACTCCTGGAGGCTCGACGGCGCAGGCCCGCGGCGCACTTGTGCGCAGCCGGGTCGAACACGACCTCCAGGCCCTTCCGCTTCAGTCTGCGCTTGTCCACGTGGTGCGCAGTGGGCACAGCGTCCCCCGGGACGTGCTCTGAGAAGGAGAGCGCGTTGCTCTCGCTGAAGGTGCCGCCCCACGCCTTTGCCATGGCTTTCCGCGCAGGAGGCTGTCAAGTGTGAGACACCCTTGCGCCTCCCTCACAGCGTCCCGAGCCAGAAGGCTCTGCTGCAGCCTCTGCCAGCCAGACTCAGCTGCGGGGGCACGCGGCTCCCTGTGCGGCCGCCCAGGCACTGTCGCGGGCACAGAGTTGATCAGCAGGAAAGCCAGACTTATCTCATAAAGTCAGAGGCTGTGGCGCCGGAAGCACGAGAGGGTTCCCAAGCCCCTGTACTACACACTCCTCGCACGTAATCGAGTCTTTCGGCCTGAGCGACGTCCGTGAGTGATGAGCGCTTCCCTGCCCCACGCGAACAGGAGGGCAGCACGCGCTGCGCGTGCGGATAGGAGGCTAGCGGGCAGCGCGGCGCAGGAGGCTGAGCACACGCGCTGTCGCGCCTCATCCCCGGGGGGCATCTGTGGGGGGCCGAGCCGCTGCGGCGGCAAGGCCGGACAGTAGAGCCGGCCCTGGCCCTGGCCTGTCGTGCATGGTAGCGCGACATCAGAGGAAGCCTGAGGGGCCAGGCATATCCGCCCAGACGCGGCGCGCGGCAGTCGCAGCGAGGCACGCCAGCTGTGTGAGGCGGTCGCGCGGCGTCGGCGGGGCCCGCTGCGCATGGTTGCGCTGCGCAACCGGGGCGCGCGTGCGGCGGCCGGGGCGCTGCTGCGCGCGCTGCTGTGCGCGCTGCTGTGCGCGCTGCCAGCCTGCGCGCAGTGGGACATGGAGGGGCGGGCGCAGGTCGTCGGGCTGAGCGATATGAAGGCGTTGAAGGCCCTGCGGCTGTTGGGGCGGGACATGGCGCCGCTCGTGGCGGCCGTCGAGGCGGCCGGGGCCAGCGGGGCGCCGCGCGCGGGCCTGCCCTGGTGCAACCTGACCTCCTACGGGCACGGCAAGTCGCGCCTGCAGCTGTGCGCGCCAACCCGGCCTGCCCAGCAGTGCCGGCCCGCGCCGCCTAGTGCCTGCGCCTGCTGCAACCACCGACAGCGCGCACAGCGGCCCTCAGCTCAGCACGGCCGTGTCCCCGCCACGCGGTTTGTTGAGAGTAGGCAGTGGCGAGCACACGCCTTTCTTGTCTCGTGCCAGTGTCCTGCACGGCGCGCGCGCGCTGCATCGCCTCTGGGGAGCATCATACAGGAGACACAGTGTGTGTGTTTTGACTTCCTGTGCCGGCCACCAGCCCTATGCACCCGCACGCTCGCACACCTCCGGCCGTGCCTGCCGGCTATGATGGCCCGGGGGGCGTCTGCCGCAAAGCCGCCGCAGCCACGACCCACGCCAGGGCTGCACTCGCGGCGGGCCAGAGGCGGCGCGGCGGGCCGAGCGCGTGTCGTCGCCGGCGGTGACGCGCGCGCGCGCGCAGGTGCAACCTGGCGGCGTACCCGGCAGCGGCCGGCGTCGCGGACGGGTCGCCCTGCGCGGCGCTGTCGTTGGGCGTCGGGCGCAGCTTTGGCGCGGAGGCCGACCTGGCGCGCCGGCACGGCTGCCGCGCGTGGGTCGTGGACCCGCTGGTGCGGCGGCGGCCGGCGGTCGCGCCGCCGGGCCGCCTGGACTTCCTGCAGCTGCCCTTCGTGCAGGCCGCGGCGGGCTTCCACGACGGGCGGGGCCTGGTGCGGGCACAGCCCGGTCAGACGGCATCTTCCCGCGGGGGGTTGCCCTGTGGCTGCTTGGGCAGCCCCTGCTTCTGCGCCAGCGGAGTCCTGCGCGCTGGGCAGCGCCCTGCGCCAGCGCGCCCAGCCTGTCGAACCGCGTACAGGCTGATTACGGTGGTGATGGGCTGCGCTAGGCGAGGGCGTGTGCTGCAGGTCGGCGGTCGCGGGGGCGCGCGCCCGCGCTGGCAGACGCTGCAGTCGGCGGCGCGCCCGGCAGCCCCCGGCTCGGCCTGACATCAGAGTGCGCGCCGGTGGCCGCAGGTGCGCGTGCCGGCGCTGGCGGACGCGCTGGGCGCGGCGCGGCTGGCGGCGCTGCGGCTGGACTGCCGCGGCTGCGAGCTGGGCCTGGGCGCGGCCGTGGAGGGCCACG
>JAABUX010008327.1_pt1 | contig 11982 bp, 9 predicted proteins | sample 5561851 | NCBI WGS metagenome assembly JAABUX01 (sample SAMN10711883, study PRJNA513361) | rock metagenome | isolation source: Antarctica rocks | place: Antarctica: Victoria Land, Richard Nunatak red sandstone | collected 2016-01-03 | reverse complement strand
ACTTGACCGAAGCCGCGTCCATCGCCGTGCCGTCGTGGAACAGCACGCCGGGTCGCAAGCGCAGGATCAGCGTGGTGGGATCGGCCCACTCGTAGCCGGTGGCGAGCATGGGCACGATATTCAGCTTGTCGTCGATGTCGAACAGCTTGTCGCACAGCCCGGCGAACACGATGCGGCCCATGACGGTGCGCGCCAAGGTCGGGTCGAGGATGTCGGGGTCTTCCCGCAGCGCGACACGAAGGGTTTGCGCGTGGGCGAGAGTGGGCAGCAGCAGCAGGGCGGCGAGCAGCAGGCGGCGCATTACGGTTGGTTCCAGAGATATGCCGCTACAAAAGCAAGAGTCAGGCCGATTTGCCATCCCGCGCTACAGCGGCGTCGATGACGGCGCGGTCGAACACGCCGCACGGGCTGTCGCGGCCTGGCATGAAGCGGCGATACACGGCGAACCGTTCCCCGCTGACCCGGTGCAGCCGCCGCAACTCCGCCAGCGGGTCCGGGTGGTCGTCCACCCGCAAGTCGAGGTCGGGATAGGGGTCCGCCGTGGCGATCTTCAGCGCGGCGGACTGCTTGCCGCGGCTGTCCCCGCCGGCTGCCTCTCCAGCCTCAAGCGCCGTCATCAGCCGCTCGGCCAGGCTGCCTTCTGCCGCCGTGAATGCCGCCAGCGTGCGGTCGAGCACGGCGGCCCCGGCCAGCATGTTGCCCGCGACCGACACGTCCGTTCCCAGGGTGCTGCCGCACCACTCGACGCACGACGTTCCGGTATGCTGCGCAACCTGGCCGTCCGCCCCCAGGATGTGCAGTTGCCGCATCGCCCGCCCGGCATCCGCCGCCAGCAGTGCCGCCACAATAGCGTCCGGCGGCGTTCCGGCCCGCAGCGCCGCCATGCCGTCGACGCCATACATCGGGTTGACCAGCGCCTGGGTCGCCAGCGCCGCCACCCCGCCCTCGACGTGGATGCACAATGCGCCGACCGCGAAAAACCGCGTGGCGACGGCGGCTCCGAGCGCGCCGGTCGCAGGATCGCGGGCGAGGATGGACCAGGTCACTCCGCGGGCTGCCGCTGCCGCTCCGGCTTGCGCCAGAACTTCAACCGGCCGAGCGACGGCCGCTTCGCCTCCATCACGACCGGATACAGCGAGGGCAGCACCAGCAAGGTGAGCAAGGTCGCCGTCACCAGCCCGCCAATAACCACCGTCGCGAGCGGCCGCTGCACTTCGGCGCCGGCGCTGGTCGAGACCGCCATCGGCACGAACCCGATCGAGGCGACCAGTGCGGTCGTCAGCACCGGGCGCAGCCGCTTCTCCGCGGCGTCGAACGCCGCGTCGGCGGCACCCCGGCCTTCGGCGCGCTCCTGCTGGATGTAGCTGGCCAGCACCACGCCATCGAGGATGGCGACGCCGAAGGTCGAGATGAAGCCGATCCCCGCCGTGACGCTGAACGGCATGCCCCGGAGCATCAACGCCGCGATCCCGCCGATCGCGGCCATCGGCACGTTGAGGAAGATCAGGGCCGACAGCCGCAAGCTGCCGAAATTGAGATAGAGCAGCAGGAAGATCAGGGCGAGCACCGCGGGCACGACGATGGCCAGCCGCGCGGACGCGCTCTGCAAATTCTGGAACGTGCCGCCCCACTCCAGCGAGTAGCCGGGCGGCAGCTTGACCTTCTGCTCCACGGCGTTCTGCGCCTCGGTCACGAAGCCCTGCACGTCGCGTCCGCGCACGTTGATCTGCACGTCGATGCGCCGCTGGAGCTTGTCGCGCGTGATCTGCGCCGGTCCGTCCGCGACGCTCACATCCGCCACCGCCGAGAGCGGCACCGCCTGTCCGCTCGCCAATCCCACCGGAAGGTCACGCACCGCGCTCGCGCTCGTACGGGCATCGGGCGGCAGGCGCACGACGATCGGCGTCTGGGTGTTGTCGGTGCCATAGACCGTTCCCACCACACGGCCGCCGACCGCCTCCACGACGGCGAGTACGTCGGACGCGTTGATCCCGTAGCGCGCGACCCGCTGGCGATCCACCTTGATGGTCATCGCCGGCAATCCGTTCTCCTGCTCGGCGCGCACATCGGCGGCGCCTTTGATCGGCTGGACCACCTGGACCGACTGGTTCGCCAGCTTGCCCAGCGTGTCGAGATCCTCGCCGTAGATGCTCAGCGCGACGTCGGACCGCACCCCCTGCAGCAGGTCGTCCATGCGCATTTGGATCGGCTGCGACATTTCGAAGGACACGCCGGGCACGGCCGCTTTCACCTTCTTTTCCATCGCGGCCAGGATTCCCGCCTGCGTGTGCGCGGTCTTCCACTGGCCCGGCGGCTTGAGGATCACGTAGCTGTCCGAACTCTGCACGCCCATCGGGTCGGTGGGCGTCGCAGCGCTGCCGGTCTGCGTGACTACCGTCTCGACGTCGGGAAAGGCGCGCAGGACCTTCTCGATCTCGGTCACGGTGCGTATGGACGCGTCGAGGTTGATGCTCGGCAGCTTGGTCGAGGTGACGACGATGGCACCTTCCGACAATTGCGGGATGAACTCGCCGCCAAGCTGGGTCGCGAGGAAGCCGGCGCCCGCAAACAGCACGGCGGTGAGGCCGACGGTGATCCAGGGATGGGCCGTGGTCCGCCGCAGCACGGGCGTGTAGCCGCGCCGGGCCCAGCGGACGATGAAGGTGTCCTTCTCCGCCGCCTTCGCGCCGAGGAACGCGGCCGACAGCGCCGGGATCACCAGGATTGTCACGATCAGGGCGCTGACCAGCGCCAGCATGACCGTCAGCGCCATCGGGCGGAACGTCTTGCCCTCGATGTCCTGGAGGGAGAGCACCGGCAGATAGACCAGGGTGATGATGGCGACGGAGAATATCACCGGACGCGCCACCTCGGCCGCGGCGACGGGCACCGCCTTCACCGGGTCGGTCTCGCCGCCCTCCTGCGACTGACGGCGCAGCACGTTCTCGACCAGCACCACCGCGCCGTCCACGACCAGCCCGAAATCGAGCGCGCCCAGGCTCATGAGGTTGCCCGAGATGCCGAGCGCGCGCATTCCCGCGAAGGCCATCATCATCGACAGCGGGATCACCGTCGCGACGATCAGCCCGGCGCGGAAATTGCCGAGCATCAGCAGCAGGATGGCGACCACCAGGAACGCGCCCTCGCCCAGATTGTGCGCCACGGTGTCGATGGCGCGCTGGATCAGGTCGGAGCGGTCGTAAAAGGTGTGAATCTCGACTCCCGGCGGCAGCGTCTTCTGCACCTCGGCGATCTTGGCCTTCAACGCGGGCAGCACCTCGCTCGCGTTCAGCCCGAACTGCATGTCGGCCACGCCGACGATCGTCTCGCCTTCGCCGTCGCGGGTGACGGCGCCGAGCCGGACCTGCGGCGCGAGCTTGACGTCGGCGACCTCGCCGACCGTGACCGGGATGCCGCCCGGCGTGGTCTTGAGCACGATGCTCGCGATATCGGACTGGCCTTCCGCGAGGGCCAGGCCGCGCACGACCTGCTGCTCGTCGCCACGCTCGATGTAGGCGCCGCCACGGGTGGCGTTGTTCGCCTCGATCGCGGCGAACACCTGCGGCAGCGCGATGCCCTGCGCCCGCAGCTTCTCCGGCGAGACCTGGACCTCGAACGTCTTCAGTTGGCCGCCATAGATGTTCACGTCCACGATGCCCGGCACGAGCCGCAACTGGGGCACGATCCGCCATTGCAGCATCTGGTAGAGCTGCATCTGGGTGAAGCCGGGGCCGCGCAGCTCGAACTCTAGGATTTCGCCGAGCCCGGTGGCGAACGGCCCCTCGGTGGGCGTGCCGACGCCGGGCGGCATCATCGCGCGCGCCTGCTGAAGGCGTTCGAACACCTCGGCACGCGCGGTCTCGACGTCGGCCGAGTCGTCGAACGTGACGTATACCGCCGACAATCCGAAGCGGGATTTCGACCGCACCTCCTTGAGCAAAGGCAGCCCGGACATCTGCATCTCGACCGGGACGGTGACGAGGCGCTCGACCTCCAGTGGCCCCAGGCCCTGGGCCTCGGTCAGGACCAGGACCTGTTTGGGGGAGATGTCGGGCACGGCGTCAATCGCGAGCTGCTGGAGGTTGACCCACCCCGCCCCGACCACGCCGAGCGCCATGACAAGCACGAGCCAACGCCGGGCGACCAGCGCCTCGAAAAATCGTTGCATCGTCCTACCCCGCCTCGCCGAGCATGGCTTTCTGCAGCAGCGCCTTCAACTCGAAGCTGCCCTGCGTTACCACCTCGTCGCCCACGCTCAGCCCATCGCGCACTTCGACCCAATCCTGCCGCTCGACGCCCAGCGTCAGGTCGTGGCTTTGGAACCGGTCATCGCCCAAGGTGGTGAACGCCACGCGCTTGTCACCCACCATCTGCATGGCGGCGGCGGGGATCACCAGGTTCTCGCGTCCGCGGCTGCTCATCAGCGTGACCTCGACGGACATGCCGGACCGAAGCGCGCCATCCGCGTTGGCGAGTTGGATGCGGACCGGAAGCGTGCGTGCCTGCGAGTCGATCGCCGCGCCGAGTGCCACCACCTTGCCGTCCCAGGTCCGGTCGCCGCCGCTGGTCAGGCGCACGCGCGCCGGGTCGCCGGTGGTCAGGAGGGCCACGCTGGATTCCGGGACCTGGGCGAGCACGAGCACGACCGAGAGGTCCGCCACGGTGAAGGCGCCGCCCGTGGTGTCGACCAATTCGCCCGGTGTCACCCCAACCGTGACCACGACGCCCGCGATCGGCGAAACCAGGGACGCGGTTCCGGGAGTAGGGCCTGGGTTGAGCCGCGCGACATCGGCCTGCAGCGCCGAAGCGCGTGCGTGGGCAGATTCGACGCTGGCAGTGGCCTGTGCCAGCACGAGCCTGCGGCGCTCGACCTCGGCGCGGGCGAGCGAGCCGTCACGGGCGAGGATTTCACCGCGGCGCAGGGCGTCTCGCGCGACGGCGACGCCCGCTTCCAGCTCGCGGTTGGTAGCGTTCGCGGCCGTCACGCCGGCCTGGGCGGTGACGAGGCTTGGAATCTGCAGTTCGGCCAAGGACTGACCCGCGCGGACCGCATCACCTGGCTGGGCCAGCAAACGCGTGACCAGCGCTTGCGCGAGCGGGCGCAGCACGGCGACGTGCCCCTGGTCAAAGGCGATCGTGCCGGGCACGCGCACCGGCTCCGTGATCGGCTGGCGATCGGCGCGGACGGTTTGCAGCTGGATGGTCTTCTGCTGCTCGGCGCTCATGCGCACGACGCCGGGTGGATCCTTCGGCGCGGGCGCCTTGGCCTCCTCGGCGTGGGCCGTCCCGATTATCAGCGCAAGGATCGCAGCGGCCCACCTCATGGCAGCGCGCCGTCCGCAAGGCGCAGGCGCAATCGAGCGGCAGCCAGGTCGGTGCGCGCCTTGTCCCGGTTGTACTCGGCGTCGTAGGCGAGCGCGTTGGCCCGCACCACCTCGATCAGCGGCATCTCGCCCATGCGCCAGGCCCGCTCGATCTGGCCACGGCGTTTCTCCAACTCTCCCGCGGCGCGGTCGGCCGCAACATTGGCGCGCTCGGCGCCGGCTAGAAGCGCTTGAGCCTGGCGGATGCCGGCGAGAACGTCCCGCCTGGCGAGGGCAAGCTGCACCTGCGCTTGGGTGTTTGCCAGTTCCGCTGCAGCCCGCCGCGGCGCATTACGCGCTTCCGTCGCGAACGGAAAACGCACGACCACGCCGAACCTCGTGTCCCAGCGCGTGCCTGGCTGCTTTTCGTTGATCCCGTCGAAGGCGATCTCGGGATTGTCGCGGTTCTCGATTTGGACGAGCTTGGCGCTGGCCTGCGCCACTGCGACGGCGCGCTCGGCCGCGGCAACCCGTGGATGGGTCGCAAGCGCGTCTGCCGCCTTCGATTGCGAGGTGGAACCCGGCATGTCGAGCCGAGGCAGGAAATCGGCGCCGACCACCGCTGCCAACGCGGCGCGGGCGACGCCAAGCTGGGCTTCCGCGCCGCTCAGCGTCACGACCGACGCGGCGGCGTCCGCGCTCGCCGCCAGCGCATCGCTCTGCGGCGACTCGCCGACCCGGAGTCGTCCGGCCAAGTCGGCGGCCAGCGCCGCGGCGGTCGCTAGGCGGCGCGCGGCCACGTCGCGAGCGTTCACTGCCAAAGTGGCCTGCGCCACGAGATCGAGAACCTGTGCGGCGAGCGCCAAATGAGCCGCCTCGATTTCCGCTACGACCGCCGTGCTGTCCGCCTGCGCTGTCTTCTGCGTCGCTGTGCCCTCTCCGGGAAGCCACACCGGCGTACCCAGCTCGATTTGGGTCGTGATATAATTGTAGTTGCTGCCGAGCGCCTTGTCGTCGAAGTAGGTGCCGTTGAGGTAGGGCGCGTTCGGGAACAGGGCGCTGCCCGCGGTATATTTGGCGGCCGCACTTCCCTGCCGGGCCGCAAACTCCTGACGCTGCGGCAAATTCGCCCAGGCCGCTGCGACGGCATCGTGAAAGCTTGGCGCCTGGCGAGTTTGCGGGCGCGCCAAGGCAGCCGCCGACGTCAAGCCTGCTGCGAGCCAAAAACTCAATCCAGTCGATGCGAAAGCCAGCGCGCATCGTCGAATTCCGCGCAAGCCGCTAGAGTGCTCTTCTGGCATCGGTCAACTCCGGACGGCGTGCAACGTGAATAGCGTGGTATAGTTTCCGGAGATCGTCTTGCACGGCAGGGGACGATCACGCGGTCCACGACAAAGGTTTGAGGACTTGGATTTGGAGAGATCATGATCCGCAAGGCCAGCAACGCCGACCTGCCACTTGTGCAGACGATCTCACGCGAGGCCTATGTCGCGTATGAGCTGTTGCTCGGCGGGCTGCCTCTGCCGGCGCTGGAGGATTACCGGCCGCGAATCGCCGCGGGCGAGGTCTGGATCATGGACTCCGACGGCCTGCTGGTATTGGAAACGCATGACGACCACGCGCTGGTCTACAGCGTCGCCGTGCACCCGGCGTCGCATGGCCAAGGTCTCGGCCGCCTGCTGCTCGCCCACGCGGAAGCACAGGCGCGCGCGGCCGGGCTGACGGAAATCCGCCTCTACACCAACGCGCTGATGGACCGGAACATCGCAATCTACGCGGGATACGGATATGCCGAGACGGGGAGACGGCCGCATCCGCAGCGGCCGTCCTTCACCGTCGTCGATATGGCAAAGCGACTGGGCTGAGCGGTCGCCCGATCAGCTTCCGGCGACGGCGCGCCGGGCCATGACGCCGATCAGGTGGGCGCGATAGGCGGCGCTGGCGTGGATGTCGCTGTTCAGCCCATCCGGCGGCGTCACGATGCCGGCGATGGCTTCGGCGGACCAGGTCTGGCTCAGCGCCTGCTCCATCGCGGCATGGCGGAACACGCCGTCCTGCGCCGCGCCGGTGATGGCGACGCGCACGCCGGCGGGGCCACGGGCGACGAACACGCCGACCATGGCGTAGCGCGACGCCGGGTTGCGGAACTTCTCGTAGTTCGACTTCTCCGGAACCGGGAACTCGATCGACGTAATCAGCTCGTCCGGCGCCAGGGCGGTGGTGAACATGCCCTGGAAATACTCGTCGATCGGGATGCGGCGCTTGTCGGTGACGATGGTCGCCCCAATCGCCAGGGCCGCCGCCGGATAGCACGCCGACGGGTCGTTGTTGGCGAGCGAGCCGCCCATCGTGCCGCGGTGGCGTACCTGCGTGTCGCCGATCCACGACGCCATCTTGGCCAGCCCCGGGATGCGCGCCTTGATGTCGGCGTTGTCCATGATCTCCTGGTGCGTCGTCATCGCCCCGATCGTGATCTTGTCAGCCGCCGCGGTGATCCCCACTAGGCCCAGCGCGTGTAGGTCGACGAGGGCGGACGGCCGGTTAAGCCGCTGCTTCAGCACGGGGATGAAGGTCTGCCCCCCGGCCAACGCCTTCGACTCGTCCTCACCTAGCATCTTGACCGCGTCGGCGACGCTGGATGGCTTGTGAAATGCGAAATCGTACATCGGATGCTTCCTACTCGGCCGCCATGCGCGGCTGGTTGGCCTGGATGATGGCCCAAATCTTCTGCGGACTGGCCGGCATGTCGAGGTGCCGCACGCCGTAGTCGCGCAACGCATCGACCACCGCGTTGATCACCGAAGGCGGGCTGCCGATCGCCCCCGTCTCGCCGCACCCCTTGGAGCCCAGCGGGTTGTGGGTGCACAGCGTCATTTCGGTGCCCGTGGTGATGTTGGGGAAGTCGTGCGCGCGGGGCATCGTGTAGTCCATGAACGACCCGGTCACGAGCTGGCCCTGCTCGTCGTAAACCGCGTTCTCCATAAGCGCCTGGCCGATGCCCTGCGCCACGCCGCCCTGCACCTGGCCCTCGACGATCATCGGGTTGATGATCCGGCCGAGATCGTCCACCGCGACGAAGTTGACCACCTGGGTGCTACCCACCTCGGGGTCGATCTCGACCTCGCAGATGTGGCAGCCGCCGGGGAAGGTGAAGTTCTTGGGGTCGTAGAACGCGGTCTCGTCCAGGCCGGGCTCCAGCTCCTCGATCGGGTAGTTGTGCGGCACGTAGGCGGCCATCGAGATGTCGGTGAGCGTCTTGGACTTGTCGGTCCCGGCGACGTGGAAGCTGCCGTCCTTGAACTCGATGTCCTCGACCGACGCCTCCATCAGGTGGGCGGCGATCTTGCGGCCCTTGGCGATGATCTTGTCCATCGCCTTCACCATCGCCGAGCCGCCGACCGGCAGGCTGCGGCTGCCGTAGGTGCCCATGCCGAACGGGATCTTGTCGGTGTCGCCATGCACCACGTCGATCATCGCCATCGGGACGCCGAGTTGGTCGTGCACCAGTTGCGCGAACGTCGTCTCGTGCCCCTGGCCGTGGCTGTGGGTGCCGGTGAACACCGTGACGCTGCCGGTCGGATGCACGCGGATTTCCGCGGTCTCGTATAGCCCGGCGCGCGCGCCCAACTGGCCCGCAAGCTTGGACGGCGCGATGCCGCACGCCTCGACGTAGGTGGACATGCCGATCCCGCGCAGCTTGCCGCGCCGCGCCGACTCCGCCCGGCGCTGCTCGAAGCCGTCCCAGTCGGCCGCCTTCATCGCGGAGGCGAGCGTCGTCTGGTAGTCGCCGCTGTCGTACTGCATAGCGACCGGGGTCTGGTACGGAAAGGCGTTGGCCGGGATGAAGTTCAGCCGGCGCAGCGCCACCCGGTCGATCCCGGTGTCGTGGGCGATCACGTCGACCATGCGCTCGAGCAGGTACGTCGCTTCCGGCCGGCCGGCGCCGCGGTAGGCGTCCACCGGCACGGTGTTGGTGAAGATCGCCTTCACCTCCGCGTAGATGGCCGGGGTGGTGTACACGCCCGCCAGCAGGGTCGCGGACAGGTAGGTCGGTATCGACGGCGCGAAGGTGGACAGGTATGCGCCCATGTTCGCCAAGGTCTTGACCCGCAGCGCCAGGAAGCGCCCGTCGGCGGCGACCGCCATCTCGGCCGTGCTCTCATGGTCGCGGCCGTGGGCGTCGGACATGAACGCTTCCGACCGGTCGCACGTCCACTTCACCGGGCGGCACAGCTTGCCGGCGGACCAGGTGACGATGGCTTCCTCGGCGTAGTGGAAAATCTTGGAGCCGAAGCCGCCGCCCACGTCGGGCGCCACCACACGCAGCTTGTGCTCTGGCAAATGCAGCACGAACGCGCCCATCAGCAGGCGGATGACGTGGGGGTTCTGGCTGGTGGTGTACAGCGTGTACTCGCCGCTGGTGCGCTCGTAGTCGCCGAGGGCGGCGCGGGTCTCCATCGCGTTCGGGATCAGCCGGTTGTTGGTTAGGTCCAGCTTCACCACATGGGCGGCCTGGGCGAAGGCGGCGTCCACCATCGCGCGCTCGCCGATCTCCCAGTCGAAGCAAACGTTGCCAGGGGCGTTGTCGTGGACGGTGGCGGCGCCCGGCTTGACGGCGTCGCGCAGGGTCGCGACCGCCGGCAGGTCCTCGTAATCGATTTCAAGCAGTTCGGCCGCGTTGCGGGCCTGCTGGCGGGTTTCGGCGATGACGACGGCCACGGGGTCGCCGACGTGGCGGACGAGGTCGACGGCGAGCACCGGGTGCGGCGGCTCGTTCATCGCCGAGCCGTCCTTGGAGTGGATTTGCCATCCGCAGGGCACGCCGCCGACGCCGTCCGCCTGCATATCGGCGCCGGTGTAGACGGCGATCACGCCGGGCATGGCGCGGGCGGCGGCGGAGTTGATGCCGAGCAGTTTGGCGTGGGGCCGGTCGGACCGCTTGATGACGGCGTGCGCCTGACCCGGACGGTTGATGTCATCGGTGTAGTTGCCGCGTCCGGCCAGGAAACGTTGGTCTTCCTTGCGGCGGACCGATGCGCCGATGCCCTCGAAACCCATGACTTTGTCTCTCCCTGTGCCCGGACTTGCTGCCGGCTCGCTGAACCTATTCGGCGGCTTGCTGCTGTGGCTGCCCGTGCATCAGCGGCCACGCCGCCGCGATCGCCTTGACGATGTTGTGGTAGCCGGTGCAGCGGCAAAGATTGCCCTCCAGCCCGTGGCGGATTTCGTCCTCGGTCAGGCCTTGCGGATGCATCTGCACCAGGTCGATCGCGCTCATCACCATGCCCGGCGTGCAGAAGCCGCACTGCAGCGCGTGGTGCTCGCGGAACATCTCCTGCATCGGATGCAGCGTGCCGTCGGCCGCGGCGAGCCCCTCGATCGTCAGCACGTCGGCGCCGTCGGCCTGCATCGCCAGTATCGTGCAGGCCTTCACCGACTCGCCCTCGACGTGGACCACGCAGGCTCCGCACTGGCTGGTGTCGCAGCCGACATGGGTGCCGGTCAGGCTTAATTTCTCGCGCAGCAATTCGACGAGCAGCGTGCGGCCCTCGACTTCGACCGTGTGCGGCTTGCCGTTCACCGTCAGGGACACCTGAGGCATGTTTCTTCTCCCATGGTCGCGTGTGGCGCAGAGTGTGGTCAGCCCCGGTTGCGACGGTCAAGCGTAGATGAGGCCGATCGGCGGCTTGGGAAGGGGAGATGACGGCGATGCGGCGCTACAATCTTGTGTCGATGGCCGGGCTTTTGGCCGCGTCGCTCCAGGGCGCATCCGCCCAGGACTATGGGTCGCGCCGAGAGCATGACGGTGGGTATCGAGGATACGACCGCGGCTACGGCGGCGGTGGAGGATACGAGAGGTGGCGCGACGAGTACGGGCAATACGAGGAACAGCCGGATCCCGCGCGCGACCGGCAGCTCCAGCAACAGGAGCGTCGTTACAACCAGGCCGTCCAAGTGCTGCAGCGGCGGCGCGACCATAACGTGGTGGGTCTGCAGCAGGCGTTGGACCAGGGCCGAATTAGTCGCGAACAGTACGACATCGGCGTCTGGCAGCAGCAGCGGCAGCTGGATGCCGGCATCGCCCAGCAGCAGCGCGGCTCGCCGCCGTGAGCGCTAGGTCAAAATCATCGGTCCCGAGCCCGGCAGGCGCTCGGCCAGGTCCGCCCCGACCAGACGCGAGGGCGTGAACGCGCCACCCGCGCCGGTGCGGCCGAGCAGGTGCTGCACGACCGCGAGCGCCCCCGTTATTGTCAAATCATAGCCATTCGCCGTCCGGAGGCGAGCGGTCCGTCGCTGCCCGGCTGCATCCTCCGCCTCGCCCCACACGAAGCTCGGCTGCCGCGCGCGAGTGGCAGCGTCCGGGCCGGTCACGCGGCCGGCCCGCCGCTTCAGCAGCGCCTGCACCGGGGCCGCGCCGAACAGCCAGCCGAGTTGGCCACCGAGCCGTGCGGCACGGATCAGGCCGGCGGGCGCTGCGACATACACCTCGATGTTCGGGATGCCGGTGGTGTGGAATGCGGTGCTGACGTCGCCCCAGCCGATCGTCATGGCGGTTTTCTCGCCGTCGCCGAAGTCGATCCGCCGCACCTTCCAGGCTTGCGGCACCCGCATGATCCGGCCGCCCTGGCGCACCCGGCCGCCGAGCGCCAGGCCCTCGACGCTCGTCTTAGCGGTGCCG
>JAABUX010008326.1_pt1 | contig 11983 bp, 25 predicted proteins | sample 5561851 | NCBI WGS metagenome assembly JAABUX01 (sample SAMN10711883, study PRJNA513361) | rock metagenome | isolation source: Antarctica rocks | place: Antarctica: Victoria Land, Richard Nunatak red sandstone | collected 2016-01-03 | reverse complement strand
TCGAATGCTGGGTTGGACTCCTGGCAGTGAGCAATACAATACCTCGTTGATGTCATCACTCATGGACTGATCAGACCCCACAGAAGAGCTATACAATGGGCACGACACCGTGCAAAGAGCCCGTACAGATGTTTGCATGCAGACTGGCCTCACGCAGCTCATCGGAAGCCACTGCTGACTGCACAAAGCACAGTACCTGCTTCCCGCCGCGGCTGCGGCTGCGGGCGTCCACCGGAGCTGCATTCAGCTCGGCCAGCACGGTGTCGCACATCGTCTCGCGGACGAGGTCGACCACGTCCTATGCAAGCGCACGCAGGGCTTGAGATTCTGCCCCCACGTCATGGATAATGGCAGACATAGCTTGGGAACGCTCGCCACACGCGGCGTCACATATACTGCAGTGTGATGCTCATATGGCACCGCCATGTAGCACTGCACTTTGCTCTGCCTTCACTTCAGCGACAGAGTGCACGGCGTTGTAACCAGGCGTTGAGCTGCCTGTTGGATGCTGCCTACGTGCTACAGGCATCATGCACCTGCGCGTGCTCGGCGGTCACGGTCTGACTCAGCTCCACCCGCGCCCGCGCTTCGGCCAGCCGGACCAGGCTCTCCAGCTGCCGCGCCTGCATTCCATCCCGCTGTCGGCCAAGCAACGGCAGGCAAACTTCTCGTCGGCCACGGGCATGGCTTTCATGCCACAGTTTGGCTGGCACCGCATACCACGCACAATGTAGACTGCTGCAGGTCGGCCGTCATGACTGGCTGCACATCCACCGTTATGTTCCTTCCTTCAAAAGCGACGCACTGTGACCGGCAGGCCATCGGCGATGGCCGACTGGCGGCGCAACTCCAGGTAAAAGGTCCGCAGCACCTCCCCGGCCTCCGCGGTAAGCTGTGGCGCCACGTAGGTCCGTGCGTACCCGATGTATTTGCGCAGCAGCTGCGGATATGCACGGCAGTGTCGAGTTCCGGTTGCAACTAGTGGTATCACGGGTAGCCAATTGACTATCTTTTGGGTGGACGCCGTGTCACTGAGCCTTTGTTAACGATATATGGTGTTTCTCGTCAGATGGCAATGCAGAAGGCCTAGCAGCGCTGTTGACGTCAACCTGTCTCTGTGACTTCCATCATCTACGCCGTCGCGTTCTCCTTGGAGCAAGCACAGCTCACAGTCACCCTGCAGCTTGCCGGCAGATGAGTGCCGCAGCTGCTGTGCGATGCGCAGCACAGCCGGTGATCATCCGAGTGCACACCTCGGTGGGCAGCGGGTTCGACCCCTCGCCGGGCTGCAGGCGCAGGCGCTGCGCCAGGGGCGGCCCGCGGCCGCCCTCGCGGCCGTCGGTCAGCAGCGGCACCGCAGCGCTGGCACCGCCATCCAGCAGGCGCTGCTGCGCTGCCGCGACGCGGCTCGCCTGGCCTGCCCAATCCCAAAGGAAGCGCACGCTTGAGTACCGGTCAAGCCACAGCATACGCACGGCAAGGCGAAGGTCTTTGTGTGCTACTCGCATCCGATGCAGATCTGCAGCGCGACTGCAACACGGCACCATCATATTGACCATGGACGAAGTGTCGTCAGCACGAGAATCATGAAGATGCCCGCATTGCTCGTGAGCCGCACTGCTTCAGTGGGCTGCCATGCCCATAGTCCGCGTAGACGTGGCGAACGGGCACCTGACCGCAAGGCGACGAGGTGCTCGGACAGCTGACGGTCCCGGGCCTCATCGGGGCGGTCCAGCAGCACGTAGACGAGGTCGAAGCGCGACAGCAGCGGCCCGCTCATCTTCAAGTTCTCCTGCCGGCGCACAGACACAAAGCTGATGCCTTGAAGCTCCGCGGATGCGCTGTGCGTGCTCTGCTATGCTCAACTGTACGCTTTGCTGCAGCAAGTTCGTTACCTGCCTCAGTGTCGCCACTGCAACGTCAGACCAACAAACACAGAACTTGGTCGCATACCCCGCATGAAGTCCAGGTTGCCAGGCATCTGCAAGGTCTGGGCCGCGCAGACTGCATCAGCCGTCATGACACCACAAATGCTCCTCTGGCTGCGCACCTGCAGGGTTCTGGAGCGGTTGTAGTGGCCGCCCACGGGGTTGGCGGCGGCCAGCAGCGAGGTGCGCGCCGGCAGCGACGCCACCACCCCGGCCTTGGCGACCAGGATCTCGCCCTGCTCCATCGCCGACAGCAGCACCTGCAACGCAGTGTGACGCTGGTATCAGGTGGGTCTGTCCACTCCAGCGCTATGTTTGTTCGGAGCTTGCAGCACCTGCGATACAGCGTGTGACGCACACCAAAATGGGTCTGTACGCTTCGATGCTACCTCCAAGGTAGCCTTGAGCCTGTGATCAGTCACCTGCCTGCCTAATATTAGTCGGGATGTCTGCATCATACTTGCGTCATTCACGCAGATAGACACGCAGGGGCAGCGTCTTCGATGACGTTTGGTAGACAGGCGAGCAGCAGACAATTCAAACACATGCCTGGTGGTCCGCCGTCATCTTGTCTAGCTCGTCCACGCAGCACACGCCGCGGTCGGCCAGCGCCAGCGCCCCAGCCTCCAGCGTATACCTGCACCGGCGTGCAGGTTTGTAGACTCGGATCAATGACGGTCGCTGTGCGCGCGCAAGGGGAGGAGCTTCTCCGAAGGTTGCCTAGCATGCACACTGCGGGCAAAGTGCTGGTACGCCAGACATGACGATGTCAGAGGAACGCAACGGGGTCCGGGTACAGGTTGACGAGGCACGATTTTAGCGCTGTACCCTTCCGAGGCGCCGTCGCGCAGCACCGTCGCCGTCAGGCCGGCGCCCGTCGACGTGTTGCCGCACACGTACACGCCCCGCGGCGCCGCGGCCGCGGCGGCCTACGGTTATAAATTGCAGAGAGATCCACTCGTCAATGGCAGCTGCTGACCACTGGCGGGCATGTGCTCATGGCTGTTGACGCCGTTGGCGAGATGTCAATGCCCCGTTGACAACCTGCAGTATCTGCTGACGCCGAATGCTCTGCTTCAGCACTTCTGCTTGACGCTCACCTGCAGGAGCTTGCTTTTACCGATGCCGGGGTCGCCGACCATGAGCACGTGGATCTCGCCCCGCAGAGGCACCGAGGAGCCGTCGCCGCCCTGCTGCCTGCCCTGCGGTGAACAGCATAAGGCATCATGACGACGACATCCGCACTGTCCTCACCGGAGCTCTGACAAACACGCAGCTCCTCCGGGGTGCTCCACACAGACTCGTACACGGCCCAGCTGATGCTGCTCATAGGCGCCATATACAAGCACAAGGCAGGCACAGACCTCTCAGTATTGTGGACATCCAGCATGACAGATGTGGGTGTGCTGACGGGACGCCCTCACCTTGCGCACGCCGCCCAGGAGGGCGAGCAGGATGCCAGCTTTCAGCTGCTCGTGGCCGTAGATCACCGGTGACACCGCGTGCGCCAGGTGCTTGAACTGCACGCCCACCATGCGCTGCGGCTCGCACGACAGGCTCTGTGCAAGGATCGCTTCGGCGTCTTCATTACCGGTGCTTGCGGCAGCTCACTTTGCTGCAGCGCATGATCGATGCCCCTGTCACAGGGATGAGCTGAGCTCGACACATAGGGAATGTGTAGAGGAGGCTCATGGCAGCAGCGTGCCTGGCTGAACACAACCATGAACTCGAGATCCCGCAGTGTTGGCGGCGGCACGCCGGGAATGGCGTCGACCGCGCCGTGGCCGCTGCAAGAAAACAAGTCAACGTGCTTGAAAAAAAAAGCTCATGGCTGCAGCAGGTCACAGCGTGCTGAGTGTTGCAGCATCTCTTGGGCTGGGACGGTTATTGGGTATTTGAGCTTTGACGGAGGGTCTGTCCGACGGCTTGATTGGGGTGCGCAGGAATGCGTGCAGCTTCGGATAGATGCTGCCAACGGTGACGCACGTGACGGCCTCGCACGGTGCTCCGGCCCCGTGGCTGTCCAGCATGCCGCGGCCACTACGACTCTCCGTGACCACCGAGACAGCGTCCAGGTACAGCAAGAACATGCTCTGCTTGCCCTTCACCTTGCCGGCTGCAGAGGGCAACGCCACATGTGTTTTCGCAGTGACATTACGCCAGCTGCGGGTGAGACCTTTCAGATTCGGCGATAGACGGTCGGCACAGCATGCCTATACTCAGTTTCACACAGGCATCGAAGGCAACGTCTGTTCGTCGCATGCTGGGCTGTATGCCGTACGTCTGTGGGGATTCACCGACTGTTTTGCATGCAGACAATCATGGGATCGCAGAGCCTGGACCACCTGCTGCGACAGGGTCCGTGGCGAGGACCTTGACCCAGCCGAGGACGGTGACCACGTCCCCCGCGGCTGCGGCATCCACCAGCCCGCCGGTCAGCTCGGCCTCGATGGTGCGCGGCACGCGGCCCTCCTCCTGCGGCCCCGCCGCGTCCTGCAGCTCCTGCGTGTCACTTTTGGGTTAGGTCTAGGGTTAGGTTTAGGGGTAGGGTTCGGGTCATATGGAATGCCGTCTCAGGGCCGGGTCGCTGCTGACCACACACATAAGGTCACCCTATTTGCCGATGAAGATATGAATGAAGGTAACTCAAGCACTCATCGGCTTTTCCACGGGGATAGCCACTTTCATTGAAGCGCTGGGCATGCACATATACAGTCCTGCATGAGCAATTAATACAGTGCTGCCTGTCCCCCGGCAAACCCTGGCGGATGAGCAGCCACTACTTCCGCGGGGTCTGCCGGGGTCGCCGGGCGCTCCGGCCGTGCCTGGATCCTGAGCTTCCGCCAGTCGACGCTGGCCGCGGTGCCGCGCAGCGGCGCGAACGCCCGCGCGCGGCAGCCGGCCGTGGCGCAGCCGGTCGGCGGCGAAAACACGCCGTCCGCGAAGTCGACCCTGAAGACGGCGCCGCACTTGCCGCAGGAGAACGACATGGCAGTCACGAGCGGCCGCACGGCGCCGCAGCGCACGACCGTGCCCTTCAGCGTCACCAGCTTGCCTGCGGAGGCGGGATGAGCCTATGAATAAATTCAGAAGATATTTGTGAGATACCTAAATTTGCCAAAAGAACTCGTTTGACAGTATTCTTGTCAGATCATCCCATGTTCAGCTCTTGTTCAGCGTGAGCCTCAGGGCTGCAGTCTGTTACTGGACCAGGCTTGACTCATGCTCAGGGCTGGTCCGGGTATGAGGCCAATGTGCGTCTTCCACAGTTTCGGCTGAGATCAACACTGGTTCCGGTGTCGTGCTTGGCTCACACAACACAGCTGAACTGTGAACATCTTAAGACGTGGGCGGACGCACCGATGGTGGTGGCTTTCAGCGCGCGGATGCAGGTCTCCGACTCCGGGTGGTTCACCAGCCGCACGCGCACCCTGCCGGGCTGATCGCGGTCCACGAGCGGCTGCCCGGTGCTGCGGCTCCCTGCGTACAGCACCTGCAGGATGCGACGGGCAGTAAATATCATAGGCTCAGAGAGGCTGTGTCAAACTACTGGCAAGACGTGACTGCGGCTCCCTTCCGAACTATATCAGCGTCGATCACAGCTCGTCTGATAATCACAAGCCGCTAGGTCACGGAAGGTAGCAAGGAGCGCTCGGATGGAGACTGCTGCTGGCTGCTCTGTCGTGACAAACAGAAGGGCAGGATGCGGATTGCTGCGGAGCCATACAAACGCTGAGCCGCGAGCAGCGCGAGCACCTCATGCACCGCGGCGGCGATGCAGGCGAGCGCATCGGCCGGATTCATCTCCATCGCGATCCCCAGGTCGCTGTCGGCGCACCGCCCGCGCAGCGCCGCATAATCCACAACGACGCCCACCTCGCCGTGCCGGACGGCGATGCGCTCCAGCGTCGGCCGTCCCGGTACGGCGAAGTGGCTCTCCAACCGCCGCAGCAGCACAGCACGGCGGTCCTGGGGGAGTGCGCAGGGTGCTCATCGTCAAAGGCTGGATGGCGCGGCAGGGAGCAGCGCGTTGCTGCGTGGAGACGTGCTGCAGACGGCCGTGTGCTGCACCTGAGCGGCGTACTCGACGTCCGGGAAGTGCTGGTCCCAGGCGAGAGGTTTCGGAAGTATGATCTGCTGGTGGCCGGGCATGGTTCGCGATCCTCGCCATACGCTCTGGTGCTCTGTGTGTTATCACTGCTCAGGTTCGCAGCTGCCAAACTCAAACGCGAGGGAGGCAACGCAAGCCGTCTCGCAGCCTTTATTGTCGTGGTCAAGAGATGATCAGGACTCGGACACTATGCGACATCGAGGTTGCATCTGTTTCGGTCCCTCCAGTGACTCGTTCGCATCAGCACACCTTAACCTCCGGCGACTGCGTATCGATCGTATATCGTTCGCATGTTGAGGCTGCATGCGCGGGCGATCCGTCTTGTTGGCCAGCGCCTCGGGCGTGTGTGGGGCCTTCGGGGCGGCCGCACTGAAGGCAGCCAGCGACAGCCCGGTCATTTGGAGACTCGCCTCCTATGCCATGTACATCTCGGTGAGTCTCCCTCTGCCGACACTGCCTACACACCATCATGGGGCCTTCGGACCTTTGCATGCTTGAATGACAATGTTACTGGCATCCATCAGCTCAGCAACGTGCTGCAGGCCAACATCGGCGGTTTGCTGACCTTCACCGCCGCCCTCCGCGGGTTGCCGGCCGTGAATGCTGTGGCGGCTTCGCTGTGCGGCAACATGCTCATGTCGGTGCACGTCCTCCCAGCCATTCTTGAACGTGTCATAGTTGAGTGCTGCAGTCGTTGCCGCGGCTCACAGCGACCCATATACACTGTGCAGGCTTCATTTCGGAGGAACGATGGATCACACGCACACTCAGCATTAGTCTGCAAACTTGATCACTATGCGCAGGCGGTGTTGGGGAGTGTCCTGCTGGACGAGCCTATCACCGGGCGCTGGTTGCTCGGAGCCTGCTGCCTGCTTGCCGGTCAGGGTCTGATAGCGCGGGCAACGAAGGACGGTGCAGATCAGACAGCACCCTCAGAGGCTGCGGCGAAGGCCAAGTAGACGGGCTCGCAGCAGACGCAGGAGTCAGCGACGCCAGCGTGATCGCGCACCGATGCACGCTTGCATACGACGGCACCCCCTTCGAGGTGAGCGGCCCATGTTTGCATTTACGAAGCGACCTGCGGTGCTGGTACATCCCGCAGGCAAAGCGACGCCTTGTCAGCTCTGGAATTCTGCCTCTGGCCATCAGAGGTCGCAACTGCCGACGACAGGGGTTCCAGATTCAACGGGGACGCTCGGGCACGCAGACGGTGCAAGGCGCAGTCGAGCGTGCCATCCGCAAAATCACGAAGCAGCCTCAGGAGGTGAGGCGCTTCCCCACTGAACCCTGCGCGTGCCCAAAACAGTTAGCTTGTTATGTATTTCAGGCTGCTGTCAAGCACAAGTGAGGCCAAAGTGACCAGTGACGATGCGATCAATCGCTGTGCACTACGCAACGTGATCCCGTTGTGCAATGCGCGAGAACCAGTTCTCACATGCTATACGGTGTGGCTGCAGACTCTGAAGCTGTGCGGGGCAGGCAGGACAGATGCTGGAGTGCATGCTCGCGGCCAGGTGATTGTCGCCTGATTGCCTGACACGGCTGAGACTCTATACCGGACCCGCGCCAGCTTAATTGTGACTGCTGCTTGTCTTCACGATCAATGCAATGCTCCGTCAGGTCATCCGTGCTAGTGCGCCAGTCCATGCGCCATCACCTTGTGAGTTTGTTCCAAAGCCTGGCAGTTGCCACTGGAAACAATCCAGCCTTTCACGCTGACAACAAGCCGTTGCGAGTGATCAGCAGGTGGTCGCCTTCCGCACTCCGCCCCTCGCCATGACGCCCCTGCAGCTCCTGCGGGCGATCAACCGCGGCCTTCCGGGGTCCGTGCGCGTGCTCGACTGCGGGCCGACTTGCCTAGGTAGGCACCCTGCAGTGAGCCATTCCAGACATGCCCGGGGCGTGTTGCGTTACATTCCTAATACGCTCATCCACACGGTACAGTGCTGAGCTTGCCTGCGGGGTGACCTTGCTGGCATGGTCAATCTGCAGGGTGGAACCCAAGGCAGGCATCGACAGGGAAGCTGTACAGCTACACAGTCTGCACAGGTGGGGCGCGACTCCGCTGCCCTGTTCCTTCTGCGAAAGGCTGTCCGGAATGGGGTGACCTTGACACCAAATGCGCTGTCCGCAGATGAGATCCTCTCGCCCTTCGGACGCCAGTACGTGCATCACTGCAGGGCTTCTGCGGCCAAACTGCCAGACCTCCAGTGCCTCAGGTGGGGTGCTTCAGTCACCTTGCGCCACGCAGCTCGCAGCTCGACATGACAGCTGCCGTGCGTGCCGTCTTTGTGCACGAATTTGCGTCGAGGCCCACTTTTCTCCTCGCCACGTCAACAACCGCGACCGCATTCTTGCAGAGCATCAGTGGCATTCGCGGGCACGCATGACTCACGCAGTATCCTGCACTAGGTGCATGTTGCAGTTCAAAATATCTCAGCGCCGTTTCTTCCCGCGGACAGCCTGACCTCGAGTGCCCCTGATTACGCCGCCTAAAATACGTTGTAATGCAGGGAGTCGGCGGCGGCGTTCCTGGGGACCCACGACTTCACGCAGTTCTCGAACAAACCCTGGGAGCCGGGCGCCAATGGCAACCCGGTCAAGCGCGTCGTCCGCTGCGACGTGGTCGAGCTGCCGGACGGCTTTCAGGTCAAGGTGCAGGCGTCGGGTTTCCTGTACCGGCAGGTGTGATGGTTGCGCTTACCAAATGGGCGCCGTGCATTCTTGTTTATGTGTGCAGCTTGTGTTGACGGGCACATCTCTGCACGAATGGAAAGCTTCTGCAGGTTGCTTTTGCCAACCCAGACACAGGGCATGTAGCTCGGTTGATTCCTTCATGCCGAAGACGGTTGCTCCAGCACAAATCCTCCTGGCACATGACGTCCTCGCCATGGCAGTCTCGTTCGACAGAGCTACATGCCCTTCCACTCTGCAATCTGATGCTGCACGCCGAACAGCACCATGTTGATGCACATTCTCGATCCTGCAGGTGCTCTGCCATACAGGATGTTGTAGGCTTGGTTTGCTGCAGGTGCGGCACATGGTGGGGGCGCTGCTGTGCGGCTGCGGCCCGGATGACATCTCGCGGGCTCTGGCCCGCGGCAGCAGCGCGGAACTGGACGGCAGCTACCGCGGCTGGCAGGCCGCGCCGGCGTGCGGCCTGTGCCTCGAGGAGGTTTACTTCTGACCGAACGGTTTGGCCGGCGATAATCACCACGGCACTGAGACTGTATACAAATGGTGCGGCACATGACACGGTCTGTGCTCCCTCATCTGTGGGCATGCAGAAGTTGGCCCCTGCGCAGCATACGATCGCTTGTTTACATGAACACCTGGAGTTAGAATGTCCAAACAACATGGCCAAAACCCTGTGCCTGGACCTTGTCAGACAGTGTCAGCCAGATGCACTCAGCTCCCGAAATCAGTGATCCGCTCACGCAGGCAGCCATCATGGACGTCGTGGCGCAGATCTACGCCAGCATGCGGAGCGGCAACGTCGCCGACTTCCTCGCCAAACTCTCTGGTGGGTATTCAAGTCTGTGAAAGCCGCTTGTGGAGAGAAAGTGAAATACCCTCACAATAGCTGTCTCATTGCAACCTTCTGGGTGATAAGAACGTGCTGTCTCGTACATGCAGCAACATACCGTCAACGTGGGCGCTGCGTCGCAGACGACGTGGAGTGGAACGTGCCCGGCGGAACTGCCGCACACACTGCAGCCAAGCTGGTGCCCTACGTGGGCGTGTACAAATCCAAGGCAGCCCTCCTAGAGCAGTACCTGCCGGTGGGCTGCTGCTCGAGCTCGGCTGACATGTCGAGCTTGCGTGACGCATAACGGTACGACGGCCGTGTGCGCGGCGAGCACCTGAGCTGCCCGCTGTGTCGAGTCTGCTGGATGAATACTCACGCAGCTGCTGTGCCGCTGTGCAGGCGTACATGGCGGCTGTGAAGCTGGTCGACATGAAAGTGCTGGACCTTATTGCACAAGGTGCCGCTTGTGAGCGCATCTGTGCTCGCACCCGTGCATGATCCACCTTCTTCTCATGCCCACTCGCGCTAACATTGCGGCTGCACTAAATACACATAGGCGCGCGACTTCAATCATGCTGCCTTCATCGTCCATGCCAGTTGTGTCATAGGCTTTGACTAGCGCAGCATGAGCATGTGTCAGGCCACCGGATGGACTCGCGATGGACCGAGCCACTTTCAGATTGATTAGTGCGCGTGTGCAGGTAACAAGGTGGTGGCCATTGGCGAAACGACCGCAACAGCATTGTCTACCGGCAAGACGGTGACCGTGGAGTGGGCGCAGCTGTGGGTGCTCAGGGACGGCCTGGTGACGCACTTCAAGGACTTCGAGGACACGGACACCGTCGCCAGCGCCTTCCACAAGGCGGACCACAAGCATTAAACGGAGGAGAAGGCACCGGCAGTGGCGCTGTGCAGGGTCGCCCTGGCAATATCTTGCTGTGAGGCAGGGCTGTCTCCAGCATGCGCACTGACGGCAGAAAGACCGCCCTTGTCGCTGTGGGCTTTGGCTTTGAACAGGCTCGCTGTGGGTGCCGTCGACATAAGCAGTTGCAACTGGATGTTCATGGTGACCCTTGCAGCTTGGCTTTGTTTGTCTTAGCTCTACTTGTACAGCACTGACTTGTGACTTGGAACATGGCGCTGGTCTGCATTGAGCACTAACGCGCCTGGGTAACAGTGACCTTCCCACGACGATCCAACATCGGTCAGCTGCTCACGACGGCCCTGCAACTATGCCCATGCTGCGCTCATGTCCTCGGCTTGACCTGCTTCAAGCCCTGGCACTTGAGCAGGAACGCGTACTCGATCGCCAGCTCCTTGAGCTTGTCGAAGCGCCCGGACTGCGAGAAGTGTCCGGCGCCCATGTCGCATTTGAACAGCACGAGGCTCTTCGCTGCGTTTGCCGCTCGCAGCTTCGCCACGAACTTTGCCGGCTCCCAGTCTGCGCGCAGCGAGACTATCGTAAGCTGCAATGCCGGCATTTATATGCAGCTCACAGCATTGCACAATACTGTAGGCACGACACCCGGGCTGCCCCAGTATGATTCAGGCACAGATGCCCCATGTGCTCTGAGTCAGCAGCAGTTATTGATAGCAGTACTCAATCAACCATCACGGACACGACGGATGCAGCCTCTACTTCCGCCACGACGCATAGCTCAGCAGGTGTTACGCACATGCCACGCGGGGGTCGTGCAGGCCGCCGGTGGCGAGGATGTTGGGGTAGCTGCGCCCCTCCGTGATGTTGTCCACCGGCGCATAGGACTTCATGTAGTGGTAGTACTCCTCCTGGGCGGGGTTGCCCCACTCCTCCCACTGCGGGCAGCACAGAACTGCTTGTACAAGGCTGCTGCTGGTTGCACTGGCAGGCAGCAGGGTCCGCGACCATGCCTGCTTTGGCTCGCCATGACTCAGTGAATGTGTCCGGGGTTCAAGCCTGTCGCTAGCAGCATGAGTCCCTGTGGTGTCGAACCCAGCTTGTGACGCATTGCTACACTGTGAGGGCTGATCTAACAGAACACACGCATCAGCACCTCATTCGTGGTCTCTTCGTTCGTCAAAAACAGGTGCTCAACAGGTGATGCCTCACCGCACGGCCTTGACACGACATCAACATGGCCCAATGTCCATGGCTGCAAGTTGGAGCGGCGCACACACAGCAAAACTACGACCAAGCATACCTCGATGGTGGTCAGCGGGATCGAGGCGTCCAGCATGGTGGTCACGACGTCCACGAACGGCACGCCCATGAGCACCGCGTTGACCAGGTCCGGGCGCATGGTGACCACCGCGCCCATCGTGAGGCCGCCTGCCGACCGCCCCTCCGCGCACAGCCTGCAGCATCATCGGCGGATCAGGGTCAGGGTCAGGGTCAGGGTCAGGGTCAGGGTCAGGGTCAGGGTCAGGGTCAGCGGG
>JAABUX010008320.1_pt1 | contig 11986 bp, 9 predicted proteins | sample 5561851 | NCBI WGS metagenome assembly JAABUX01 (sample SAMN10711883, study PRJNA513361) | rock metagenome | isolation source: Antarctica rocks | place: Antarctica: Victoria Land, Richard Nunatak red sandstone | collected 2016-01-03 | reverse complement strand
GCTTCCATTTCTGTTGTTCATGTGCCCTGTCGCTACGACATCAGCCACCCACCAGGCGCATAAATTCTCGTCGTTGCTACCGCATATCGACCTGACAACGGCATCATCAAAAGAGCCCATGAACCCACGTCTTACCCTAGCGAGTTCACCTTCACGTATCTATCCCATCCATTTGTTTCATGATGGCTGCTGAAGGTGGCCGACCCAAAAACGTCAACGGTCATGAGGACAAGTCCAAAACGGAGGGTTGGCACGACCATGGAGCTACTCTTTATCCTGGGCGAGGGACTACTCGTAGCTCTAGTACCATCGCCGCGCTAGTACCATCGTCGCGCCAGACGCCCGCGTAGACCGTGCGCAGCGGCCCCGCGCGCAGCGACGGGGCGGAGGGGAGGGACTACCAGGCCGCGCTCACGGCCGATCGCGGAACGTGCCGGCGACGAGGCTGCCCGTCGTCGCCGCCCCGCTCATCAGGTGGGGGGAGGGGACCGCCGCCGGCACCGCGCGCGACCCGCGTCGGTTCTGCGGACGCAGCCATCAGCGAGGGCGACGCCGCCCTCGACCCGCGCGTGGAGGGCATCGCCGTCTACGCCACCAGCGCCACCACCAAGCGCCTGCAAGCAGCCAAGCGCGCCGCCCAACCAGCGACGCCGTGAGATCCTCGCGTCCGGCGTGGGACACATCGTGCGGCCCGAGCCCAAGCATTACTTCGGAGTGTGAGGATTGCGCCGATAGTTTAAGTCGGCATCAACGCTAGCCTTAGGGGGACCGCTTATGGATAGTGGCGGCGCGACTCAGTGACAAGGTTATCCGATGTAGGATTGGGGTAGGGCGATGGCAAAAGGCAAGCCGCGCCGCGATGGCGGGCCTGAGGCGGACGATCGCCAGCTCGACGAGTATTGGCTTGACGACCTATTCCAAGCCGTCGAGACGGGCGAGGACTTCGCCGTGTTCGCGCTGGCCCTCCAGGACAATGCGCGCCGCCACCACGCGACGTGGCTGAACGCCGACCTGGACGCCTACTTGGGGGCGATCGCGGCCTATGCGCACGAGCGCGGCCCGTTCATCGACGCGGCCGATGTCGCGCTGCCCCGGCAGAACCCGTGGAAAGTCGCCGCGGACGTGTTGTACAATGCGCGCCACACGCGGACATCGTAGGGCGCGAAGCACTCATAGCCCGAGGGGGAAAGGGGGGACACGACGCCATGCACGACCGATCGAGATGGGGCCGCGTGATCGTCGCGACGATCACGGCCGGAGCCGTGCTGCTGACGCCGGGGCGGCAGCCTCCGCCGACGCGGGCCGGGGCGGCCCCCTGTGCCACCGCGGCGAGCGGCGAGACACTCCTATTCACCAGCCGGGCGGCGGGGGCGGCGGGGGCGGCGGGAGCGGCGGACTTGACCCTGTTCGCCGCCGATCCGGCCCGCCCGTCCGCGCCGCGCGCCCTTGTGCGCGCGTTGCCCGACTTCGCGGCCGTCGCCCCCTCGCCGCGCGGCCGCTACATCGCCCTGACCGAGGGCGCGCGCGGCCTCTGGCTCGTCAACAGCGACGGGACCGACCCGCGGCGTCTCCTCCCGGCGCCGCCCCCGGCTCCCGGCCCGACCGGGACCTACTACATCAACGCCGTCGCGTGGTCGCCCGACCGCTATACCCTCGCCTACGCCGTCACGCAGCCCATCGGCTACCCGCGCTACCCCGCGCCCCCGCGCGCCGCACCGGACGGGATTTGGCTGGTCCGCTACGACGGCAGGTCGCCGCGGCTGCTCGCGAGCAACGCTCGGCTCGGGGTCGACGGGATTGGCCGCCTGTCTTACGCCGCCGACGGGCGCACCCTCATCGCTGTCGCCGGGCAGGGGCGGGGTGCCGACAACCTCGCGGTCGATGCGGCGACCGGCCGGGCGACCGCACTCCCCGGAGCGGCCGGCGCGGCGGACGACGTCCAGGCCTCCCCGGTCGCGCCCCGGCTGGCCTATCTGGCGGTGGTCGATGTCCCCGTGCCCGGCCAGCCGAATACGGAGGATGCCGACGAGGGCCTGTATGTCGCCGATCCGGATGGCCACCGGCGCGCGGAGCTGGCCCAGACCACGCTCGCGACGGACATACGTGACCCCGTGTGGTCGCCCGATGGACGGAGCGTGGCTTACATCTGGGGTGGTTCACCGGATCAAGCGCTAAAAGAAATCCACGCGGTCGATGTCGCGACCCGACGCGTGCGCACCCTCGTCAGAAAGCCGCCGCGTCAGGAATTCATGAGTCTCGCCTGGATGCACTGCCGGGTTTGAACGGTCCGGGCCTGTACCGCAGGGCGTACAGCGATCTTTCGGGCCACGGGTAATGCGTCAGGGCGATGATCGCGTCGGGCCGCCGGTGAGACCTTCGGGCGCAAGGGTAACATTCAGCCGGTAGCCGGAATCCAAGCAAGGAAAGGTGCGCAGGCGTCGCCCCCCTTAGACTACAGGCATGAACACACAACGACCGTGGCAGGTGCTCTTGCTTGGCGGTGCAAGCGGGGTGGGCAAAACCAGCGTTAGCTATCGGCTCGCCCAGCATTACGGCGTGGGTCTCACCGAGGTCGACGACTTCCAGGTCATCTTGGAGGGCATGACGACCCCCGACCAGCAGCCGGTGCTGCACTACTGGCGCACGCACCCCGACGAGGCGCGGCGCATGGACGAGGAGCAGCACCTTGCCCACATGCTCGCTTACTCGCGGGTCATGTGCGCCGCTGTCGAGCTCGTGATTGCCAACCATCTCGACAGCCGCACCCCGATCGTGCTGGAAGGTGACTTCCTGTTGCCCTCTCTCGCCGCCCAATCCGCCTACAACAACATCGCCACAGAGGGGCAGGTGCGGGCGATCTTTCTATATGAGGGCGATGAGCAGCAGATACTCCGCAATTATCATCAGCGCGAGGGGGAAGAGCAACGGAGGCGGGCGCGGGCCAGCTGGCGGCACAGTGAGTGGCTGCGCCAGGAAGCGGAGAGGCTCGGTATCCCGACCATTCCCGCTCGTCCCTGGAACACGGTGTTGACGCGGGTCGTTGACGCTCTTGAGACCTGAGGCTGGTAATGCGCGACCCTTCGGGGCGGGGCTCGTGCCGCACGAGCCCAATGCTTACGAGCCTCGGGCCCCAGGGTTGCATCGGCGATCTGTGCGGTATGCCCCCACGCTGTCAGCAGTGCCCACTCAACTAACCTCTCGCCGTTGGCAAAGAGAATGCATGAGTATGCAGGCCGGCAGCCGGCAGGCCATCCGATAGGATCGGCGACGGAGGCAGCGGATAGGGCGTGTGGGCGAACCGTTCCGGCGCATGGTGGGCGCGCATGCCTTGCACGACATGCCCCAATGTCTTTCACTGAGCAAGTCGGAATGGATCGCGACGGGGGAGGCAGTGAAGTACTTCGGCGAAACCCCTTCACGCCGGAGCCTATGATACGGACGACACTTCCGCTAACGCCGTCGTCCGTTCCGCTGTGCCTGTCACCCTCTCCGCGCGTCGGTGGCCTATGTTTGGGACGCATGGTGGCGGGCACACGGGAGCCGTTGACAATCGTGGCGCGGTGGATAGTTATGCAGCCGCGTCGCGGGAGGGGCTTTATTTACCTGGTCCTGCATTGAAGGTGCCGATCCCATGCACAATGTTTGCACCAATTGTTGGTTGCTGCATGTGCAGGCACAGCATTGACCGTACCAGTCACATCATGCGCTGATGGATGTATCGGCCAGCGCGGGGGCGAAAGGCATCGATCTGAGAGGGTAGTCGCCGCATAGCAACGTTTTATGCATCGTGGGCTGAGTCCCAAACGGCGTAGCCAATCGGTTTAGGATTCGGCCCAACGCTTTACCTATATCGATGGGTTTTCATCGACTGCCACCTTGATCGTTACGTGTCATCCTAGCACCAGAAGGCTATCAGGGTTGCCCTCGTCTCAGCACGTCACGCCGTGTGTACGAATCCTCGCTCCAAGGCGCGCCCAGATCGCTGACTTCCGATGCGGTGGTCCCAGGCCCAGATGACGGAGCGCGCGAGCTTGGTCGGGTCGTGGCGGATCGCGTTGGTCTGGTCCACCACGTCGGACGTGATGAGGGTCGCGCCATGCGCGTCACGCCACTCGGCGGCCACGACATCGCTGTGCCAGTATGGCGGTTGCGCCGCGTCCAGCCGCGTGTTGGTGATGATGGCGTCGAATACTTGCGCGCCGATGTGCTGCTCCACCGCAGCCAGGAAATCCTCCACCTGGTACGCGTCGGTCTCGCCCGGTTCGGTCGCCATGTTGCACACGAACACCTTATAGGCGGCCGACGCGTCCAGCGCCCGCGCGATGTCCTTGACCAGCAGGTTGGGCAACACGCTGGTGTAGAGGCTGCCTGGCCCGACCACCACGATGTCGGCGTCGAGGATCGCCTGTACCGCCTCGGGGTAGCCCACCGCGTTGGCCGGCTTGAGGAAGACGCGCTCGATCGGCGCGCGGACGTCAAGATCGACGTCGCCCGACGCGTGGTCCTGGTGCATATTGGACTCCCCATGCACGCGCGACTTGTCGCGCAGTTCGGCCACGAGCGCCACGTCCTCGAGCGTCGAGGGTAGGATCTGCCCCTGCACGGCCAGGATGTGGCTCATCTCGACCAAGGCCTGGTCGAAGTCGCCGGTGATATCAGCCATGGCCGCGAGCAGCAAGTTGCCCAGGTTGTGGCCTTCGAGGCCGAAGCCCTCCTTGAAGCGGTACTCGAGCAGCTTACCCATGAGCGGCTCGACATCAGCCAGCGCGACGATGCACTGGCGGAAGTCGCCTGGCGGCAGGATACCGAATTCACGGCGCAGGCGGCCCGAACTGCCGCCGTCGTCGGCCACGGTCACAATCGCCGTCAGGTTACCTGTGTAGCGCTTGAGACCAGAGAGCAGAATGGAGAGGCCCGTCCCACCGCCGATGGCGACGATGCGCGGGCCACGCTTGAGTTGCCTCTTTTGATAGAGCAAATCCACGACGCGGGCCTTACCCTGTGGGAAAAGCGCGTTGATGACGGTGCGGTTCAGGCGCAGCAGCGCGACGCCGGCCAGCGCGCCGCCGACGAGCAGAAAGAGCGTGCCGCGCACGCCGCGCGGCCAGAACTGCAGAGTGAGGTAGTAGACCCAGCGGGGAAACGTGAAGGGGGCATCGTAGAGCACTTTAGCGAAGTAGCCACCGCTCAGGCTGACGATGGTGACGCCGACGACCAGGAGGATCAGCCAACGCTTGATGCTAATACCGGGGTGTAGCCAACGGGGTGTGCTCACAACAACCATTACTTTCTTACTTACTATATGAGGCGCGAGTGACATGCTGCGATAGTGCGACAGCGCAAGCGGTGACGCAGAGGTTCGCCTCTTTCCAATCACAGGGCACGGTACCACGCAATCACACCATCAGTATCGCAGAAAGAGGTTAAGGCCGGGTTAAGAAAGGCTTTCCGGTGGTTAGGATCGGTTAAGGGCCACTAGCCAGCGCATATGGAGCCGAGAAACAAAGTGATCGTGCAAATGGTTGCCACTTCTTGTAGCATATCCGCGACGCATGCCACGCTACACGTCGTTAGTAGTAACGCACGGCGACCATGCACGCATGATTATGACGGCGTAGCATAGCCAATCATGCTACAAGGCCATGGCACAAGCGGGCCAGTCCTATCGTGCCAACCCATTGGCCCCCCTACGATCATCATATTGATTTGGACATAGGGCGACACGCATAGTGGACTGAGCCACTGAATAAAAGCAGTGAATCGAGCGATAAAGGCAAACCCATCGTGAGGTGGGGACGCAAAGCTAGGGGACTCACCGCACATAGTGCAGTTAGCCCGGCTACCGAACCGAGGAAATCCGCGCAAGCCACGGAATCCGAGGATATCGCCTTGGGTTCCGTGGCTTGCGTGCGCTTCGGCGCGTTATTCAAGAAAGAGACCATGTCACCATGCCAAGACCTAATAAGACGATAAATAAGCGTTCGCATATCCGCCATACACTGACGAAGCTCGCGCCCGGTCTTCTAGCGCTGGTCACGTTAGCTACCGTTGTTCCCGCCGCGACACGCCACGCTCATGCGACATCGCCAATCGCCCTCGGCGCGGCCATCCAAGATTGGGGACTTGAGGCCCCCTGCGACGCCGCCGCGATTGACAACTTCTCTAACCTTACCGGTCGCGCCCCCGCCATCGTCATGACCTACCAGCTATGGGGTGAATACTACAACAGCTTCCCCGGTATGGGCCGCTGCATGGACAATGTCCGCGCCCGCGGCGGCATCGGCATGATCACCTGGGAGCCGTGGGACGGCAACGCCTCAAACCCAGCCTACAAGCTCACCGCCATAACCCGCGGCGACTACGACGCCTACATTCGCCAATACGCCCAGGATGTCAAGGCCTGGGGTCACCCCTTCTTCCTGCGCTTCGCCCACGAGATGAACGGCGCCTGGTACCCCTGGGGCGTTGCCCCCGGCAATCCCAACGGCAACACCCCCGCCGACTACGTCGCCGCCTGGCGCCACGTCCACGACATCTTCGCGCAAGTCGGCGCTACCAACGCCCTCTGGGTCTGGTCCCCCAACGTCGTCAGCGTGCGTTACCCCATCCCCGCGTCCCTGTACCCCGGTGACGCCTACGTCGACTGGGTCGGCATGGACGGCTACAACGAAGGCTCCGATCCGGGGGCCGGAGATGGCGGTTGGACCTCATTAACAAATCTGTTCGGCCCAACCTACGACACGCTCACCGCGCTGACCAACAAACCGCTGATGATTGGCGAAATGGCCTCGGTCGAGACGGGTGGAAGCAAGGCTGCCTGGATTACGCAGGGGTTGCTCACCGATGTCCCGACGCGCCTGCCGCGCGTGCGTGCCGTCATCTGGTTCGACAAGAACAAAGAGGCCGACTGGCGCGTCGATTCCTCGCCTGCCGCTGTCGCCGCCTACCGCTCCGTCGTCGCCTCCCCTCTCTACCAGGGACAACCCGACATGAGCAGCACGAGCGCCACCCCCCCGGCAACCAACACCCCCGTGCCGATGGCGACGTCACCAACCAGCACCTCTACCGCGCCTGCTCTCCCAATCAATACGCTCACGGCGACCAACACAGCGGCGCCGCCGATGGCGACGGCGACCAACACAGCGGCGCCGCCGATGGCGACGGCGACCAACACAGCGGCGCCGCCGACGGCGACGGCGACCAACACAGCGGCGCCGCCGACGGCGACGGCGACGAGCACGCCAAAAGCCCCGGCGGTGCCTGCGACCAATACAGCAGCGCCGACGGCGACGGCGATCAATACAGCGGCGCCGCCGACGGCGACGGCGACCAACACCCCCGTGCCGATGGCGACGTCACCGACCAGCACCTCTACCGCGCGTGCTCTCCCAATCAATACGCTCACGGCAACCAACACAGCGGTGCCGCCGACGGCGACGGCGACTAACACAGCGGCGACGAGCACGCCAAAAGCCCCGGCGGCGACCAACACGCCAAAAGCCGTGACGGCGATGGCGACTAGCACGTCAACACTACCAATCGCAACACAGACGGGTCCGTCCCGGTCGCAAGGACACCAATTCCATCCATCGCCGGCGCCATCACCGACGGCGCCCAGTCTACCAGCGATCGGACCAAATCCTGCGCCGTATGGGATCAACGGCGAATGGCGCTTCGACGAGGGTAGCGGGGCGACAGCGGTCGATTCTTCCGGCAACGGCAACTCCGGGACGTTGCGGGGACGTGCGTCATGGGGAGTCGGCGAAATCGGATCGGGCGCCTTAAACCTCGATGGGGACAGCGGCTATGTGGATGTGCCCCACGCGGTCGTGAACACGAGCAAAAGCTACACGGTCGCCGCGTGGGTTAACCTCGCCAACACAAGCGGCTGGCATACCGCGGTGAGCATCGAGGGCGGTAATGTCAGCGGCTTCTACCTGCAGTACTGCGCGGACTGCCACGCATTCGCCTTCAGCGTCCTAAGCCGGGACTCTAGTGCCGCGACGCCGATTCGGGCTGCGGCAGCGAGCGCCCCGGCGACGGGGATATGGTACGACCTCACGGGTGTGTACGACGCCACGAATCGGCGGATCAAGCTCTACATCAACGGCGCCCTGCAAAGCACTCGGCCATTTAGCAGCGCGTGGCAGGCTAGCGGGCACACCCTCATCGGCCGGGCCAAGTGGGGAGGTCAAGCCGTCGATTTCTGGCGGGGAAGAATCAGCGATGTCCGCCTATATAACCGCGCTTTGAACCAACAAGAAGTTCAAGCCCTCGCTCACGGTTAAAGGACGGGCTGGGATGAGAAGGGCAAGGCACACCCCACGCGCGGGGCTTGCTATCCTCATCCCAGCCCTGTGACTCGCAGCCGTAGCTGCGGATTGTCTAGCTCTTCCCGCATCGCTGGTATAATCAAGGCGCACCACATTGATCACGGCCCATATATCTCTCCACATCCACCGTTAAGCCTAACGGGGACAGGTCAGATCAGACGCAACCGCGCCTCATGAAAAAACAAGTTGCATTCCTGTTACTGACCGGGCTTCTCATCGCGCATCTATTCATGGCGCAGGCCGACGGACAGACGCACGTCGATGCACATCCGCAGTCGACGCGCGACAAGATTGCGCTCGGCGCCTACATCCAAGACGCGCCGACAGACCCGACGGCTATCGACAACTTCGCGCGTCTCACCGGGCGGATGCCAGCCATTGTCATGTGGTATCAAACATGGGGCGAATCCAAGCCAGGCTTCCCGGTGCAGCTGGCGAACGTGGTACGTCTGCACGGTGCGACGCCGCTGCTCACCTGGGAACCCTGGCGCGGCGACATCAATGGCTGCGCGTATAAGTTACGCAACATCGCGCGCGGGGACTTCGACCGATACATCCATAATTGGGCTATCCAGGCTAAGAGGTGGGGCTACCCTTTCTACCTACGGTTCGCTCAGGAAATGAACGGCAACTGGTACCCCTGGGGTGTCGGCCCCCGCAACCCCAACGACAACACACCTGCCGACTACGTCGCCGCCTGGCGTCATGTGCATACTATCTTTACACAAGTCGGCGTCACCAACGCCATCTGGGTCTGGTCCCCCAACGTACTCTCATTGAACTCGCCCGACCCGACGCCTGCCTATCCCGGTGACGCCTACGTTGACTGGATTGGCTTCGACGGCTACAACACAGGAAAGGTGTGGGCAGGAAGCCGCTGGCAATCACTGTTGGACGTGTTTGATTCATCCTACAATCTTCTCACCTCTTTATCCAGCAAGCCATTGATGATATCGGAGATGGGGTCGACAGAGGTAGGTGGCGACAAGGCGGACTGGATCACGCATGGCCTACTCGCCGATCTCCCGACGCATCTCCCTCGCGTACGCGCTGTCATATGGTTCGACAAGAACAAGGAGACGGACTGGCGTATCAATTCTTCGCCCACCGCGCTAGCCGCCTACCGCAAAGTCGTCGCATCGCCGCTCTATCACGGCGAACTTCCTATTACGCTAGTTGATAACTTAGACAACTGGAGTAAGACCTACAGCCACACTGATGATCTGCACTTTGACACTAACAATATCCAGTACTTTGATGCTGACGCCTCTCGGGTCAAGAGATCGACCCCAACCCCCGGTGAGATTGTATGGTATCAGCCACACATCAACCAGTTCCAACTGGACACGTACTTTGATCCATCGCGAACGGTTTCTCCCTTCGAGTTGTATTTGTCGCGCGACGGGATAAACTGGGAGCGTGCGCATCCACATATAGTAACAAGCCATGGCGGCGCGCTTTGGGCGAAATACACGTATATTCTGGACATGACAATGCGTGGTACGACCACACAAAACGGTGACAGTGGCGGGTGACGGGCCGCATGCGGGATACTCAAGGCACCGATGACCAGTCCTCAGCGGTGAGGAGCGCCCGCATGAGCCCGTCACCCGTATTTTGCCCATATCTGGACTGCGCCCACAAGGGCCTGACCGACACGGAGACCATCAGCGTGCATGCCTACAAGAGCCGGGAGGAGCGCACCCCGACGCGCTACCACTGCGCCGCGTGCAACCGCACCTTCTCCGCGCGCCGCTGCACGCCCTTCTATCGGCTGCACCACCCCGAGGCCCTCATGGTCGTCGTCCTGACCCTGCGCGCGCACGGCTGCCCCATCCCCGCGGTGGTGCTGGCCCTGGGGCTGGACGAGCGGACGGTGCGCACGTGGCTGCTCAAAGCAGGCGTGCACGCGGCCGTGTTCCACGACCACCGCCTCGCTGAGGCGGGAGGGGTGGAAGCGGCGCACGTGCAGGCGGACGAGATCTGCGTGCGGGTGCGGGGCGGGCGGATGTGGCTGGCCCAGGCCATCGAGGTGGGCAGCCGGTTCTGGCTGGGGGGTGTGGTGGCCCGGCGCCGGGACGGCCTGCGGGTGCGCCACCTGCTCACACGCGTGAAGGCGGCGGTCGTCGCGCCCACCTTCCTGCTGCTGGTGGACGGGTTCGCGCCCTATGTGAGCGCCGCCCGCGCGCTCTTCCGCGTCCCGCGGCGCACGGGGCGGGTGGGCCGGCCGCCGCTGGGCTGGCCGGAGGGCTTCCTGCGGGGGCAGGTCGTCAAGGCGGGGCGGCGCACGGGCGGGGGCATCGTGCGCCGCGCGGTGGTCGGGACGGAGGCCGCGCTCGTCGCGCGCCTGACGGCGACGCGCAGCGGGCTGACCCTGCACACGGCCTATAGTGAGCGATTGAACGCGACGACGCGGGAGCGCCTGGCGGTGCTGGTGCGGCGCACGCGGTCGCCGGCCCGCCGCCTGACGACGCTGGAGGCCGGGATGTGGCGAGTGGGCTGCTGCTCCAACGGGTGCGACGCCCACGCGGCGCTCCGCCTGCGGCAGGTGGGTTGCGCGCACAAGTGGCTCGAGCGCACCCCGGCGATGGCGGCCGGCTTGACCGATCGGATCTGGACGGTCGGCGAGGTGTTAGGGTATCGCGTACCCCCAATCCCGCTCACCGCCCCACAGGCACCACGGCGGGGGAGGCCATCATCCAAAGGGAAAGTGATCGCCCTCCCCGGCCGTCCTGATGGGCGATCAGGGCCGCCGGGGAGGCAGGCGGCGTGATCACACGTCCGTGTGGTCGTACCCAATGCGTGTGAATTATGTAAAAGTGCGCGGCTCTCCCGACGACTTGGTGAAACCGATTGGGAGAGAATGTGGGAGGTAGATCGACAAAACGCCACGTGCCACGCACGGTAGCGGTCGCCTAACCCCATAGGGCAGCACGAAGTGTCTGGCACGCCTCCACATTGTTGCTGTCAATCACTCCCGTTCTTGGGCCCTAAAGCGCCGCCATAAAGTGGTGCCTCCGTTGCGACTTTCGTAGCCACACGCGGTCATCTTATCACCTCACCGAACCGATTGAATCACATCTCACCGATGGCAACGCGCTTTTCCTGGATTCCGGCTTCACCAAGTCGTCGGGAGAGCCAAGTGCGCTGGACCAGCACTAGCTCACCATACTACTACCCGCAACTCGGAGGGGCTATTATTACATCGGGCTACCAACTGCTTTACAAGCGCTGAGACGGTGCGATGTTGCCGGCGCGACGCCAGCGAGTCTGGCGATCAGGGAATGCGGCGGTGTACACATCGCGCAGCATATACGTCGCCTCCACGGCTACCACGCCGAGCCATCCCACACTTAATCCAATCAGCCCACCAACATAGGCGCCCATCCCCACAGCAAGCAACTCGAAGACACCGCCAATGGCAATAACCATCGCTGCGTGGCGTAGCCGGCCGCGCACACGACAGACGGCGACGTAGTGCGTCCTGACGATGAGCGGAAAAACGGCGAACTCCAGGATACGCAGGCTTGGGGCGCCACCCGCGTATCACTCTAAAAACACGGGGGCAGGTATACGGGGGCCACTGAGTAGGCGTACGGTGGAGGAGAGCAGGGATGCTGGACGATCTTGATCTGAGCGGGGTCACGGACCCG
>JAABUX010008319.1_pt1 | contig 11987 bp, 13 predicted proteins | sample 5561851 | NCBI WGS metagenome assembly JAABUX01 (sample SAMN10711883, study PRJNA513361) | rock metagenome | isolation source: Antarctica rocks | place: Antarctica: Victoria Land, Richard Nunatak red sandstone | collected 2016-01-03 | reverse complement strand
ACAGCTACCCGGCCCTTCCCTTGCTGTATTCGGATCAGCGTCGGTAGGCGCCTGCGCTCATCCTTTTGTTTCCTGTTCTGACGTGTGGGGCGCTGCCGGCATCGCGCCGCCCCGCCATCGAACGCTAGCGGCGAGTCGTACCACGATCCGTCCCAGTGGTCTGGTCCTCGACGCCGTCGACGATGACGCGCTCCTTGCGCACTGTATCGCTGACCTGCTGTTGCTCGGTCACGGCCTCCTTGCGCAGGCGGACCTCCTCGACCTGATGCGCCTGCTTGCCGACGACCGCCTCCTCGCCCATCACCGGGACCACGATATCCTGGCCCTGGAAGGCGCCTGACAGATCGGCGGTACCCTGGCCGGTCACCGGCACGCGCTCCACGACGACCTCCTCGTGCCGCAACGTCACCGGGACGTTTTGCTGCTCGGTCACGATTTCCTTGTGGACGCGGACGCGGCCCTGCTCCTCCTGGCGCTTGCCGACGGTCAACTCCTCCTCCACCACTGGGATGCGGAGGTCGCCGTCCTGGGTCTGCGTCTGGACCTGCTGCACCGGTTGAGCGGTCTGAACATACTGCTGCTGAGGCGCCGTGGCCACCGTCGCGGTCTGGTCATAGCCGCCGCCGTAGCCGCGGTCCTGCAGGTCCTCGGCCCCGTCGCGCAGCATGATCTGCCGCACCTCGGCCTCGCGGCCCTGCGCCCCTTGCGCGTCCACCGTCACCAAGGCGCTGCCGGCGTGTACGCGATCCTCATAGTACTGGGCCTCTTCCTTGGGGATACCCAGGCCCACCAGTCCGCCGACCAGCCAGCCCGCTGCCCCACCGACGAGGGACGTGGCCAGGATGCCCGCCGAGACGAAGGGGCCAATGCCAGGAATAACCAGCGCGCCGGTAGCCGCCAGGAGGGCGCCGGCCGTGCCGCCAATAATACTGCCACCGATGGCGCTCTCGGTCGAGTGTGTGCCGTGCTCCTCGGTGACCTGTTGCGTCTCCTTCTTGTCCTGCATCACCACACCAATGCGGTTGGGGTCAATGCCGGCGTCCTTGAGGTCTTCGATGGCCCGCTCGGCCGACATGCGGTCGGGGAAAAGCCCTGCGATAGCTCGTGCCATGTACGTACGTCTCCTTCTATTTATCCGAGGTACTCTCGGGGCTGCGGTACGAGTCCCCTCTCTCAGGGAAGGGGGCACATGCCTCGCACCCGCGCTGTCGTGGTATCAATGCACGATCCGTACCATAGGCCGGCACGAGACCGGCAAGACACGTTTCCCTACGCGGCGTTGGGGAGGGGCGCTGCTACGGCGCGCGCCTTCAACTCAACGTAGAGGACCGTCGTCGCCGCGGCCGCGACGGGTTGCACGACAAGGGCGATGACGATGCTCAGCGCGGTTTGCAGCAGCGAGGAGGGGAGGCCAAGCGCGTGGCCGAGCGCGGCCGCGAGCAGCGCCGGGGGGATGCCGATCAGCACGAGGACCAGGACCACCACGACGATGAAGAGGTTGGACGCCTGCTGCCAGTGCCCTTTGACCAGGCGGCGGCTGCGCCCGCTGGCCCCGCCGCCGCTGCTGCCCTCCAGCATCACGGCCTGCGGGATGAGCGCCCACGCCACCAGGACGTAGATGAACGCGACAAGCCCTACGATCGTGGGACAGAGCAGGAATAGAATAGCGAAGCGGATCGCCGCCCAGCAGAACGCGGCCAGCAGCGCGCCTAGCCGGGCCCTGACCGCGCGATAGGCCGCGCCCACGCCAATGGGACGCCCTTCCATCCGGCCCACGATGATCGTGGCCAGCGCAGCCGTGGTCAGCACCCCGACCAGAGACGAGAGCACCAGGCCGCCGATGGCGCGGACGCCGATCTCCACGACAGCGGCGATATGCGCCGTCGTGACCGGGTGTACAAGCCGGAACGTCGATCCCTGCAGGGATGGCAGGTTTACCAGCGCGGAGACCGCGAGCGGCGGGATGCGCGGCGCGGTCAGGTTCAGCAGCGCGGTCACGAGCTGCAGGGGCGCGTTGAGCACGGCGACCACGGCCACGAACCGCAGTGCGTCCGCGCGGTACAGACGCAGCGTCTCCTTGAGCATCGCGCCGGTTGCGGGCAGACGCTGCTCCTCCGGCGTTCCATCGGACCCTCGCGGCAGTGAGCTGGACATCGGACGCTACTCCTTCACCATGCATGATCTTAACATGTGTCGCAGTGCCTCGGAATGGTCGTCCGTCAATCCGCCTCATCCGCGCTGACGTAAGCGCGCGCACGGAGCTTTCGTCCGACGCGGCCGAGCGCCGTGAGGAGTTCGGCCAACTCGAACGGTTTGGGGAGTACAATGTCGTCCTGGCGGAGCAGCGTGCGCAGACGCTTCTCAACCTCCGGCGTCCCGTCCGCGCACACGACCAAGGGCACGCCGCGCGGCGAATCGTCCCGTGCGATCATCGTCAGTATCCGCCAGCTTGCCGCTGGATCGCGCGCCGGGATGTCGAGTACGATGGCCTCGGGGGCGAGGCGGCGCAGGGCCTTGTCTACTCCGACGCCGGCATGGACGAGAGCGGGCGCGTAGCCGGCGTCCGCCAGTACCTCGCCGAGGAAGGCCAGGAAGGCAGGGTCGTCATCTAGTACGGCAACACATATGGCCAATGCACTTGTCCTTCCCGTGATGGAGGGAGTTCGTTGGGCGCGGGCAGCAGGCCAGCAGCGCCGCGCGTCGGGTAGAGCATACCACAGGATGTGGACGATGACGCGCTCACGGGTGATAGCCCCGCGAACGCGTCATCACCCGACTGCTCTATGCATCGACGCTCAGCGCGCGGCGTCGGTACGCTCCCTGGCAAGAGGGGCGTTGCGGTCGGCGGATTGATCGGCGACGGATGTCGTGGGGGCCGACGCCCCGCCCACGAAGCGGTCGTAGAGCACGGCGGCGACGATGCCGCCGATGATCGGACCCAGGATATAGATGATGACGCTCGGGTAGGTGGCGCTGACGATCATCGGCCCGATCGCGCGGGCCGGATTGCCGGCGCCCCCGCTGACGGGTCCGCCCAGCAGCACGCCCGCCGCCAGTGCGAAACCGACGGCCAGCGCGGCGCCGCCGGCCGGCGCACGCTTATCGGTCGCCACCGCCATGACCGTGAAGACGAGCAGGAAGGCGATCAGCGCCTCGACCAGGGCGCCCTGCAGCTCGGTCGCGCCGTGGACCGGCGACGGGGTGCCCAGGTGCGCTTTGTCATAGGCCTGCTGGCCGAAGGCAACCCACACCGCCAGCGCGGCGACAATGGAGCCGACGATCTGCGCGCCGATGTAGGCGGGCACGTAGCGCCAGGGAAACTTGCCCGTGACGGCCAGCCCCAGCGTCACGGCCGGGTTGACGTGGGCGCCGCTGGCCGGTCCGAGGGCGGCGACGATGGCCGTGAGCACCAGGCCGAAGGATAGCGCGATGGCGAGCGAGTCGTAGGCTGGACCCGCCGTGTTCTTGCCAAGGGTCGCGGCCGTGGCCACCGCCGTCCCTACCAGCACCAATAGGAAGGTGCCGACCGCCTCCGCCGTGGCCGCCCGCGCCATGTTGCTCCCCGTCGTCGATCGCCTCGCGCCCCGCGAACCTTGCCCGTCTCCCCTATCGGCCATGACCATCCCTCTCTCGCGCCCTACGCGGCGCGCTCAATCGTCCGTCTCGCCTTACATCAACATGGGATGGAGTACCAGCGCCACCCCGAATTGTAAGATTCCCTTCGTACGTCGTCCATGTTCTTCGTCGCTAGGGCGCGCGCCCCATCCTCGTCGCGCCGCGCGGCCTTAGCGGTCCTGGTTGTTGCCGGTGAGGTTCTCGATGCCTTCCTTGAGGCCGCCGATGCCCTCCTTGGCCTGCCCCGCGCCCTGTTGCTCCTGGCCGCCGGCCCGCGGGTCGCGGTTGCCGGTCAGGTTGCCCAGGCCTTCCTTGGCCTGGCCCACCAGTTGGTCGCCCTGGCCCGCCGCCTTTTCCTGGCCGCCCGTCCGGCCGAGGGCGTTGCTAACGTCGTTTTGTAGGCCGCCCACGCCCTGCTGGACGTTGCCCTGGGCCTGCCGCGCCTGGCCCTCGGCCTGCTGCTGGTGGTCGCCGGTCAGGCCGCCCAGCATCTCCTTGGCCTTGCCAATGATGCCCTCGCCCTCGCCCTTGGCTTGATTCTCGTTCATCGTCCGTTCTCCGTCCTTTGATTTCCCGCGCGTCAGGCTGCGGCGCGCGGGCACTATTGTCATGCCCACGCCGGGCGTATGCCGTCGGGACTGTACGGATGAGCAGTCTAGGACCGTTTGCTGAGACCAACCTGAGAACGGCGCGACGCTCCAGAGACCACTGCCCGCGGGCGCTTATGACGCCCGCGGAGTCCAGCCGACTGATGCCTGCGGAGTCCAGCCGACGCCGCGCACGGTGTGGATGAGATGAGTAGCCACGTGTATGGCTGCTCCGTCGACAAGCGCATCCCATCATAGAGTATCCTACATGGTGACAGCCCATCCATATCCTCTCCGTTGAGGTAAACACGCCGGCTCCCCAAAAAGTGACGCGGCCGGCACGCGTGACTTTACCGGGTAGCGCCCGGGTTCTCCTCAAGGGGAAAGACGCGCATGGCAAGATCGTGGGGGAGAGGAGGACCGACGCGCCAGGAAGCCGAGTCTCCCCCGATCACGCGGGTACGCCGCGAAGCCGACCCTGCCCTGATTGCGCGGGCGCGCCACGACCGCGTCGCCTTTGCCGCCCTCTACGACCTCTACGTGGCGCGCATCTACGCGTTCTGCGCCGTGCATAGCGCGAGCCGCGAGGAGGCCGAAGACCTGACGGCGCACACCTTTGAGCGGGCGCTCAGCGCCATCGCCCGCTACGAGGAGCGCGGTCAGCCGTTTTCCGCGTGGCTGCTGCGCATCGCGGCCAACGCCGCGGCCAATCGTGCGCGGCGCCCCGCCGCTGTCCCCCTCCAGGCGGAGCGCGTGGATGGTGCATCCGCCTCGTCCGAGGATGAGGCCGCGGCCAGGGATTCCGCGGCGGAGAGTTGGGCCGAGGAGTGGGAGCGCGCGGACTGGATCGAGCAACACCTGGCGGCGCTGCCGGACGATGGGCAGTGCGTGGTGCGGCTGCGCTTCTACGACGACCTTAGCTTCGATACTGTGGCGGCGCGCATGGGCCGCAGTGAGGGCGCCGTCAAGCAGTTGCTGCGGCGAACGCTTACCATGCTGCGCGCGCGGCTACACGAGGAGGCGGTGCGCGATGGCGACGCGTAAGAGCGATGGGACGCACTCCGAGGAGGCCCTGGAGCGGACGCTGACGGACATGGGGCCGCTGCTGCGCCGGCACGCCGCGGTCGAGCAGCCGGACCCGGCGTTCGTGGCCCGCCTGCGCGCCCGCCTGGCGGCGACCAGCGCCGCATCCAGCGCCCCGCGGGACGAGAGACCCTCTCTCCCTGTCTCGGTCTCGCGGCGACCGCGTCGCGCGCGCGCCCTGGTTGCCATCGCGGCGATCGCCGCTCTTGTGCTCGGCTCTCTGGGCGCGCTCGTCGTGCTTGAGCATCGCTCGCCCGCCGGGCACACGCCGTCGCTCTCCTGGAGGCCGCCTCAGCCCGGTCTGGCCGATCTGATGCAAGGGTTCCCGTCGCCCGCCGTCGCCCGCGCCGCTGGCCCGCCGGACCCCACGGCCGGCATCAACGCCGTGCACGCCGGTCGCCCCTACGCCGGCCGCGTGCGCCTCAGCACGGCGGCCCTGCCGGCGCGCCCGTTCCGTCTCGAAGCTTTCCGCCTGGACGCGAGCATCGCCGCGTCGCCCGCGCGCGTCGCGACCCTGGCGCGCCGGTTGGGCGTCCGCGCGTCCATCTATCGCGCGCGACGTGGGGGCGCAACGTGGCTCGTGGCACGGGACGGCGGCGGTTCCTCCGCGCGGCCCGTGCATAGCCTCGCCGTGTCTCTAGCGACGGGAGATGTCGTCTACCATGACGCGTCGTACCCGCGCCTGATGCGCTCGCCCCGCGAGACGTGGATCGACAATGCGGCGGCCGTCGCCGCCGCGCGCGCCTGGTTGACCGGCCTGGGCTGGCCAGGGAGCCGCATGCCGCTCGGGGCGATCGAGCACAGTGGGCTGCCCGGCGGGATACGCGAGCTCGAGTTTGGGTGGATCGGCGTTGGCTCGGCCGCCCTCGACGCGGCCACGCTCTGGGTGACGCCGCACGGGCGCGTGGTCGAGGCGGACCTGTGGCCGCCGCTGGAAAGCGCGCGCCCGATCGCCTCGCGCAGCCTGACCGCCGCGTGGACCGCCGTGCGCGGCGGACTGGTCCCGCTCGCGGTGGAGGGCGTGCCGCCAAACACGCGCGCGCCCGGCGACGGACGGATGCGCACGGTAACCATCACGCACGTCCTGACCACGGGGATCGACCATCGTCTCTACCTCGTCCCGACCTACCACTTCAGCGGCACGGCCGTGCTCCGCGGGATCCACGGGGCGCGCATTTGCTACGCCCTGGCGCCGGCGGGGCAGGCTGGATAATCGGCTTGAGCGCCTTATGAGGCTACGGGATCAGCAGCACCTTGCCCCTGGTGCGGCGCCCTTCGAGATAGCGATGCGCCTCGGCCGCCTGATCCAGTGGGAAGGTCGTGTCGATGCGCACGCGCAACTCTCCGGACGCGATCCAGGCGAAGAGGTCATCGGCGCGCCGGAGCAGCTCGGCGCGGTCGGCCGTGTAGTGGGCCAGGGTTGGCCGCGTGACAAACAGCGACCCCTTGGCGTTGAGTTGTTGCGGGTCGAACGGCGGCACGGCGCCGCTGGACTGGCCGTACAACACCATGTAGCCGCGCGGCCGCAGCGCGTTCAGGCTGCCCTCGAAGGTCGTGCGTCCCACTGAGTCGTAGACGACGTCGACGCCCCGACCCTCGGTCAGGCGCCGCGTCTCGGCGCTAAAGTCCGTCTCCGTGTAGCGGATGACTTCGTCGGCGCCCGCCTCACGGGCCAGCTGCTCCTTTTCAGCGGTCGACACGGCGCCGAGCACGCGCGCCCCGCGCCGCTTCGCCATTTGCACCAGTAACGCCCCCACGCCCCCGGCCGCCGCATGGACCAGCGCGGTGTCCCCGGCGCCCAGGGGATAGGTGCTATGGGTGAGGTAGTGCGCGGTCATGCCCTGCAGCATCACCGCCGCGGCAGCGCGGGTATCGACGCCGGAGGGCAGCGGGACAAGCGCGTCGGCCGGGCCAACGGCGTAGTCAGCGTAGGCGCCGGATAGCGCGACCGAGGCGACGCGGGCGCCGACCGCCACCACGGTCACGCCGGGTCCCACGGCGTCGACGACACCCGCTCCTTCCGATCCTACCGTGAAGGGCGTTTGGCCGGGATACTGGCCGCTGCGGCGGTACGTATCGATAAAGTTGACGCCCACGGCCTCGATGCGCACCCGCGCCTGGTGGGGACCCGGCTCGGGCAACGGCACGTCGTCATAGCTCAGGGCATCGGGGTCGCCAAACGAATGGACACGGACTGCTTTCATCAGCGGGCCTTTCTTCCATGGACGAACTATAGTCTCAGCATACCCGTGCTCCGCTGATGGCGCGCTCGACATCACAATCGTGAGTACACCCGCAATCAACCCGTGTACGCCAATGAGGTGCGACAGATGATACCATGTCTAGCATGGCCAACCTTCAGAGATTGCCCGCCAACCTGCCGGCTCCCGTCGAGGACGGCGCGCGCGCCCATCTCGCGGGCATGCTATTGCAGGGCGTGCCGTTGATGTCGACCGCGGGGACCGTCGTCGACGCGGCAGCGCTGCCCGGCCGCACGGTGCTGTATTGCTATCCGCGCACGGGGCGTCCCGACCAGGAGTTGCCGACCGGGTGGGATGCCATCCCCGGCGCGCGCGGCTGCACCCCGCAGTCGTGCGCCTTTCGCGATCACTACAAGGACCTTCTGGCTCTTGGTACGCGCGTGTTCGGTCTGAGCACGCAGGACACCGACTATCAGCGCGAGGCGGCCGCTCGCCTCCACCTGCCCTTTCCACTGCTCGGCGACGCGGATCTGGCCTTCGCGCGCGCCTTGCGCCTGCCCACCTTCGAGGTCGACGGCATGACTCTCATCAAGCGGCTGACGCTCGTGATCGACGACGGTCGTATCACGGAGGTCTTTTATCCGGTGTTTCCCCCGGACAAGAACGCCGACGACGTGATCGCCTGGCTTTCAGTACATCCCCGCGCGATCTGACAAGGATTGGCGCGCAACCAGCGTAGAATAAGAACATGGATCCGATCGTGCCGCGCCACCCGCCTGGCGGCCGGCGCCCTCCGCGTCCGCGGGATATCGAGCCGTGTCGTCATTGTGGTGCGCCCGTTGGGACGACCTATCCCGCGTGCGTCGCCTGCTCCGAGGCCGTCGATCGGTATTGGCAGGCGGACTGGGCCGCGCTGCTCGCCGCGCAGGGGGCGGCTCCGGGCGCCGCTGGCGAGACGGCGCTGGCCCGTGTGGTGCTGGCCCAACCCGACCGCCATCCCTGGACGGTCGTCGACGTTGCCATGTCCCGCGTCCGCTGCGACGCCTGCGGCTGTGAGATGGGCGGCGGCCCGAAGGACTGCACCGCGTGCGAGATGGCCTTCGGAGGTCTCTGGGCATACGACGTGGAGGCCTTATACGACGGCGCAATGACCGGCATCGAGCACGCGCTACGCGTGGGGCGCTGGGTACTGCGCTATCCGCATCGCCAGAGCACGAACGTCGTGACGGCGTGGCGGGGCAGCATGCCGCTGCTGCTGACCGGCGGACTACCGGCGACGCGCGACGCTCAGGCGGCCATGGCGCGCATAAAAAAGGCGAAGGGCAGTTAGACCATGAATTCTCTAATCGAAGCTCAGGAGCGGACGATACAGCGGACGGAAGAGTTCGTCCGGGTAAAGTTGACTGGTGAGGGCTCCGGGCACGATTGGTGGCACGTCTACCGCGTCTGGCGGAACGCCATGCACATCTCCGCGCACGAGCCGGTTGATTCTTTTGTGGTGCAACTGGCCGCGCTGCTGCACGACATCGCCGACTGGAAGTTCCATGGTGGCGACGCCTCGGTCGGGCCGCGCGTGGCCGGGGAGTGGCTGCGCGAGGTCGGCGTCGACCCCGGCGCCACGGAGCACGTGTGCGAGATCGTGGGCACGCTCTCGTTCAAGGGCGCGGGCGTACCGGCGCTGATGCGTACGCGCGAAGGCATGGTGGTGCAGGACGCCGACCGCCTCGACGCCATCGGGGCCATCGGCATCGCGCGCACCTTCGCCTACGGTGGCCACAAGGGGCGTCCACTCCACGACCCCGACGCGCCGCCGCTGCTGCACGACTCGGCGCAGTCCTACATCGCCAACACCGGTTCCACGATCAACCACTTCTACGAGAAGCTGCTGTTGCTCAAGGATCTTATGAACACGGCCACGGCCAGGGATATGGCCGTGCGGCGCCATGCCTTCATGGAAGAGTTCCTCGATCGCTTCTACAAGGAGTGGAACGGCCGGGCCTGATGCTCCGTACTCGGCGTCGTCCGCGACCGCAAACGGGTCCGCTGAGACGTGATGTAGTGCTCGCAGGGCTGCCGTGTGTCTGGGGAATAGGGCAGCTACCGTGGCCATCGGCAGGTGCAGGCGCAATTGATCGCGGCATCGACATCCAAGGCCGCAATCCTCCTCTATCGGTCTCCCATGACGGCGTCAAAGAACTCTCTCGCCTCATGCAGGCGCGCGTTCGGCGGCGGGTTCACCAGCGCATCCACAAAGGACTGCTCGTACTCCGCGCTGACTTTGGTCATCTTTTGGGCTTCGATGATGCGCTCGGCCGAGGTCTGCGCATGCGCAAGTAAAAAGTCCGTCAGTGACCGGCCCTCGATGGCCGCTGCTTCTTGCAGCAGAGCCTTCTGTACCGAGCTTAGCCGCACCTGCAACCGATCCCGCTGCATTAGCTCCTTACCATCCCTCACGTGAGGCCTCTCCCGTAACCTGACTGTACCGGACCCCATTTCTCACCTTCCTACTCTTTCCCTGTGACCTGGCTAGACGCGGCAGCGTCTAGCAATGCTTTCGTAGAATGTACTCCATTTGTATTTACATGGTCAACGTCGTGCGATACGGGTGTATACTTCGCGGCATACTTGTGCGGGTGTCTCTGGGGTAAGCCGGCATGGTAGGTAGGTGGTCGCTGGGAGGGCGGCATGAGTTGGAGTATGGGCTTCGTCGTGGTGAGGGACTGCCGATCGCCCGATGTCCTGAGTCGTATCCAGGGGGTCCGGCTGACGGGCGAGTCCGTGGCTGCCGCCGAGGTATTCACAATGGAGTTACCCCTCGGCTCGCACCTATCCGTGGCCGAGGTTGATGGCTGGTGCGTCATCACGGAGCCTTTCGGGCTTCTATTCACAGATATCCTGGATGTCTACGGAGACATTCTGGGTGTTCTCTCAAGAGGGACGGTGGCTATGGGCTTCTTCCTGGCCGGTGGTATGGGCACATGCGCGTTTCGCCTGTGCATCGATGGGGTCGAGCGCCGCTGGATCATGTATGAGGCGCGGGAGATCGTGGACGAGCGCGGGACCGCAATTCCGGAAGAGCTGGACATCCCGATGCGGGCTTGGGGCTACGACGAGGATTGGGTCTTCATCCTGCTCGAACGCGTTACGGGACTCACCTGGTCTCAACTGGAAGCGCACCGCTTTGCCCTAGCTTCAGCTCCCGCGCTCGACCCCGGCGCACTAGGTTGACATAATCAGAGTCGATGACGCTCGTCCTGCTCCCCTCTCCCACGGTCGGGAGAGGGGTTGGGGATGAGGGCTACCCGCTACGCTCGCTCGGCCACAACCTGAGGGATAGGGGCAGACGCGTCCTGTCTGAGAACGTCCGCGCTCGCCGCTGTAGCCACGGCCGTCTCTTTGCGCCGTCGGTACGCGCCGGGCCAGCCCGGCAGGAAGATCGCCAGCAACGTGGCCACGATCGAGACGATGAAGGCGGCGACGTAGGCGTGCTGGAGGCCCGTGATGTACTGCCCCTGGAATGTGTGCAGGCCGGCCAGCGCCGCCTCGCGCGCCGGGGCGGGCAGCCGGGAAAGGTTGGCGGGTACGCCGCCCCTGGGCAGCGTGATCGTGACGGCGGTGGACAGGATGGTCGCCAGCACCGCCACGCCGATCGCCTGCAGGGTCTGTTGCGTCGCGCTGTAGAGCGGCGTGGCCCGCGTCAGGCGGTTGGGCGGCACGTCGGTCAGCGCCGCGACCTGGGCGTTCTGCACCACCAGCGCGATGCCGATCCCGCGCAGCACCACCAGGATGGTGATGTAAGTCAGGCTCGTCTCCAGTGTGATTTGCGCTAGCTGGTAGGTGTTGAAGGCCAGCAGCAGGAAGCCGGCCACCACGGGCGCGCGCGGTCCGATGCGGTCGGCCAGCACGCCCGACAGCGGGATGACGATGCCCGAGGCGATTGCCAGCGGCAGCAGGAACAGGCCGGCCTCGAAGGCGGTGCGGCCGCGCAGCACCTGCAGGTAGAGCGGCAGCAGGAACTCGGCGCCGAAGAGGGCCACCGTCCCGATCAGGCCCACGGCGCTGCCCAGGGCGAAGCTGCGCGTGCGGTAAAGGCGCAGGTCCAGTAGCGGCTCGGGGGCGCGCAGTTCGGCCACGACCAGGGCGGCAAGCAGCGCGACGCCGAGGGCCAGCCCTCCAAGGACGCGGCCATCGGTCCAACCGGCGCCGGGCTCGCCGGAGATCGAGGCGGCGAAGAGCAGGGCGCCGAAGCCCAGGGGGGCCAGGACGATGCCGGGGACATCGGCCCGCGCCGTTCGCCCCTGGCGCCTCCGACGCAGGAAGCGGCCGCTGACCGCCAGCCCGAACAGGCCGATCGGCAGGTTGAGGAAGAAGATCCAGGGGATCAGGTTGTGGTCGACCAGCCAGCCGCCCAGCAGCGGTCCGCTGGCCGGGGCAAAGACGAGCACGATGCCGAACACGCCGAAGGCGGCGCCGCGCTGCTCGGGCGGGAACGCGCCGAAGA
>JAABUX010008318.1_pt1 | contig 11989 bp, 8 predicted proteins | sample 5561851 | NCBI WGS metagenome assembly JAABUX01 (sample SAMN10711883, study PRJNA513361) | rock metagenome | isolation source: Antarctica rocks | place: Antarctica: Victoria Land, Richard Nunatak red sandstone | collected 2016-01-03 | reverse complement strand
AGTAACCGTAAAGGAATGGAGTGAAACCTAGGAATAAAGAACATGTCTTGATTAGCTACATTAATACTCGCCCTTTGATCCCAACTTTGGTTTTCGACGAACATCTGAATTTCCGGCTGCCAAAAAGAGCTCGGAGACATCTATCGAGGACAAAACCATCCTCGCCAATCTATTATTATATCGGTGTCCAAATTGTATAAACGTATACCCTTCGACGTAGCCTACGGAAGACATCGCACAGAACAGCAGAACACTTCCAGGTATCCGACAGCCGAGTAATAGAAATCGAGATTACCAGCTACGATGTCTGACCAATCATCTTACATGAATGCCCAAGGACCGCTAAACCCCGTGGAACATTCCAGAGATCAACAACCGCAGATATCTTGTACCGAAGGACCAGCGCGATTCCTCATGACAAGCGATGGCACCAAGGACTGCTTGGCGTTGCTTGTTCCCAGGACTTTCGTTAAAAGGCTTGCAGACTTATTCAATGATAGTAGCAGCATAAATGCAATGCAAAGCCAACTCAATCAAGTCAAAATGGACGCTCGCGATACTGAACTATCAATACGAATGGCCAAGCAATCGCTCGACACTATTGAAAATGGAAATGAAGTGATCAATCTTCAAAGGCACCTGGAGCACCAGGAATTTCGGCTGCCCGAGATCTGTAAACGAAGGGATGCGCTCGAGGAAGCAACTCGCAACATGCGCCACGAAGTTGAAATCTCTAGGGCCCACACAGAATGGGTCCTAGAGACAGCTATGGAGGCCGGAAACCTTTTGAAGCCAAGACAATCTTTTATACCTGTCGAATACGATTGTGATAATGTGTCGCAGCGTTCGGCATTGTCAGCTGTAGTCTCAATTGGTCCTGCAAATCCTATGGTTGATCCTGCGGAGCTGCGTCGCCGCGAGGCAAACGAAGAATTCCGTGAGCGTTTGCACGAATTGGAGGAAGCGCAGAGACTCTTCCATGACAAGGAAAGAGAATACGAAGAAAGGTTGGTAGATTGGAAGCATGGCGAGTTTGATATCTCCCGAAGCGAATTCGACAGGCGTATGCTGGTATACAACCAGCAGATTACCGGTGTATTGATCGACCGCGAAGCCTCTTTTGAACTGGCGAAGGAACGAGCAGAGGAGCTCAGCGTAAACTCCGATGCCGGCCAATCATCTCCCCACAGTCATAGACGTGAGGGGAGTATGTCCCCTGAGGAAATAGCCTGGCGTGTGTCTTCAATCGACCGAAGATTCATTGACGCCTGGAGGGCAGATATAACAACCTCTGGCTATCAAGAGGATCTCCAGGTGATGCACGCTGAACATGTGGACGCTGGACTGGTACAAATATCGGACAGCACAAGTGCGGTAGATGACGGTGAGTACACCAATATGATCAATCGTTGGCAGAAAGCTCGCGGAGTCTATGAAGGAGCTAACCGACCGCGGACGAACGATCTCTGGACCAGAGATATTGGAGCGATAGATCGACGATTTTCGTCGTGATCAGCGAAGGTTTGAGCTATGTAGCATCGCGAATGAGCATGTCCTCATAAACTGACATACTTATGCCACGGGTGCTCCTCTTTGAAGCCTAGTACCTCTCTCGCCTTCCTGTTGCTCAAGGGTGCCTCATAGTCGCCCATCTCCCTTGTGATAGGTGTGTTGGAACATGCGTCCTTGAGATACTGAGTTGTTGGTACCTTCAGCGAGGACGTTGTATTTGTGGCGTTGAACACCTGATATCCTAATCCATCTTTCTGAATGCACAAATCACAGATCTGGCCGAGGTCTCTTGCGTCAATGTAGCTCCATGCGTTCCTCTTTCTCGTCTCAGGCTTGTTCACATAGTCTGGAAAGTCAGATTCGTACTCGTGTGGCTCAATAACATTCCCGATCCGCAGGGCATAGATATCTGTTCCTGGAAATCTTCTGTTGAAGCTTCTTGCACAGCGCTCTCCACATAACTTGCTAGTCGCATAGGTATCCATTGGATCTACCACAGCACACATCAGCGCACCAAATCTTCTTCTACTGAAGTCATGAAGGTATTACCGCAATCGTAATCCTCCTCCAATGGGAAGGAGTGGTAGTCACTCTCTCCTTGGGCAAAGCAAACCCCATAGGTAGTCTCACTACTGGCAATTATAACTTTCTTCACCCCCAATTTACAAGCAGCCTCGATCACATTGTATGTGCTCAGCACGTTCCCTTTGAAACATTCATTATCCGGAACCAGCATATTTCTTGCATACGCCGCGAAATGTATGACTGCATCAATGGGACCCACAGGCACGGTGTCAGAGTGCCGAGGATTTTCGTAGTCGGCGATATGAAAGTTCGAGGTTAGAGCATTGAAGACTTGGCCGGCATCTGTGAGATCGGTCTTAAGGGTATAGACGGAGGGATGAGGGAGTGGGATTAAGTCGAGGTTGAGCACGGTGTGACCGCGCGAGAGGAGGTAGGGAATCACATGGCGGCCAGCTTTGCCTGAGCCGCCGGTGAACACTATACGCTTGCTTGCTGTTGATGCTGTCATGGTTCAGGGGTGTATTGAGACGTGGAGGAGGGTATCTGGGCAAGCTGGGGAACGCGTTGACGTTGAAATGGGCGCTGCGGGGTGGGCAACGGCTCGAACGGGGCCCAGAGCTCCCGACCCAGCCGGGAGCCGCCCACCCGGCCATGCATCTGAGCAACCTTGTATATCAGAGAGCCAACGGTGACATCGATGAGTGTAGGAGCTGACATTAACACATATTCTAGACCAAAGCTGTTGTTGCCCACCTACAGCTGACTCGGATGCCAAGCGTCTATGTTGTTGGCCGTCGATGCTCCTGAAATTGTATGCCAACAGAAAGTTATGTTAGCCCACCAGCCTCACGCTGATCAGTATCATGATGTATTCGTACGGAAAGTGCCCACTTGATACTTTCTCATTGCATTCGTAATTAGATGGTCGTGAGCAGCTTGGTGCATGGTAATGTACAGGCAAATCAACACCTATCAAGGTCAAGAACGTCCCTCTGCTTTAGCTCCACCTGGAAAGCCTGGAAGGACGGTACATACGGTGTTCCTCAGCTGGCGCTTCCGTACATACTGGCTCATAATGGGGCGCTTGCTGTACATGAGAGGATCTGACAGCGTTTAAGAAAACACCTTATGATCATCTTTAGCGCGGTGTAATCGTATGCGGGCAGAGAACCTGAAAATATCGTTCGACGCATTGAGCTTAAAGCAACTTTGCCAGACTTGACAGCAGAAACTTCTCTTTCTTGAGAGCTGTGATGCAGATGTTGTGCCCTTCTAGTCCCCTTTTCCTTTGATCCCCCTGGATCGCCGACGAATCAGCAGCCTGAAACATCCCTCTTCAGACAATTCTAATAATGGCCTTAGAATAAGACGGGAGCTAATGCAAAACTCCGCCACATCACGCTAATCATCAGTTCATCAACGTTCAGTGTAACTACGCAACAGCCTTGCGAACCTGCCTCGTCACCAGCGACCGCAGGCCATTACCTCAAAAGCCCGCATATAGGAATCGGTCGTTATAACATTTCGCGCGCAAGACCCGGTAAGACCATTTTGCACAGAAGACTGTGACATTACAATGTTGGACGAGAACTTGCCCAGTAAGCTCTTCCCATCGCCCCCAGTATACTGCTCTTCTGACGAGGCCTAGCGTTCTACCTTCGGTCTTCAAATGACGGCATAAAGCACAATGCTTCCATCCTTCTTTCACGTTGCGGATCCGATGCTCTTCCCGAGTACTCCCTCCGCCATCCTGATCCCTCCCTCCCCGGATCCAAGAATCGATATGCCGCCGCTCTATACGACAGCTACAACCCCGAGATTCTGTTTGGCGAAGTCTTGATGATTCCAGAATGGACTCAACCAAATCCCACTGCAGAACAGATACGGCTTAACGGAGGTGTGCCACCTCCACCACAGCCAGTGCTACCCTCGGAGTTCACCATACAATTATACAATCCAGATCAACAGGTGATAATCAAGTGGCATGCTGGCACTTGGAGGTCGGACGCGTGTTGGGAGTTTGAGATGCCACAACAGAGCTTTCGGAAACCATCCACTTCGGCGCTCGATCGAACGCAGAGTGACCCCGCCGCATCAGACATCACCCCCAAACTCGGCTTCAAATGGAGGAAAGAGGGCAAACTCTCCAAAGATTTTGTATGCACCTTATCAGGCAAATCATCGAACCCGGATGGCAGCAAGAGAAAGCACAGAGAACCAGACATCACCATAGCGCTCTTCCGGCACTTCAAAGAAATCACAATCTACGAACCCAACCTCTCCCGCGTCGACATGGAAGACCCAAAAGGCTTGGAAGTCGTCCTCCTCCTCGGCGCCATCGTCATCAGAGAAGTCTTCAGCAGCAACATGCGCGAAGCCTTCAACATCACCGGATCCTCCCGCCGCAACAGCGCCGAAAACAACAATAACAGCTCATGTCCCTTCACCACATCCGCAACCACTTCTCCACCATCACGCCGTCACGCCCACTCAGTCTCCACCCCTACAATCCCATCCACATCCACACCTCAAACCCACCCAACCCCTTCCTCCCGCCCGCCCCCAACAGACCCCCGCTCCCAATGGGAACTCGACGTCGAAACCGCCCGCCTCCGCGCCGCGCAAGAAAGCGAACAGCGCGCCCGCCGCAAAGCCGAACACGCCGAAACCAAACGCGTCAAACGCATGCTCGAAGACGAAGAGCGCAAAGCGCGCGAAAAGCGAAGGGAAATCGATCGTGAAACCGAACGGTTGAGGAAACTCTACGGTCAAGAGCAGAATCAGGGTTATGCACAGGCAGCACCAATGAACAATCGACCCGTGCCGCTGCAGCAGCAGCCGCCGAGTAGATCTAGTTACCAGCCTCCGAGTAACCTGCAGCCGCCGCCGCAGGGGTATGCCGTCACTGCTTATCCCCCCGCGCCCATGCCGAGACCGCACAGTGCGGCGCCGGCGCCGTATTTTGCGTCGAACCTGCATTCTGCACATGATGTGGGTGCGGCGGACGGCTATGTGGGATCTGGTTCGAGCAATCTTCTGCCTCGGCCGGCCGCGCCGAAGAAGAAGAGTAGCTTTTGGGGTCTTAGAGGTGGTGGTAATGAGAATAGTCGGTTGGCGAAGCAGAGGAGTACTGTTTTTTAGGAAGAGGGGTTTTTTGGGAGGGGTGGAGTGGGATGGTAAGGGGGTTGGGGTTTGGTGTTTGTGAGAGGGAGTATGATATTTGGGATGTATGATGGGATTAATTTAGATATGTATCGAAATGAATAATGATATTCGTTTTTCATTCAAGGTTTCTATATACTAATCGTCGGCACATGACGACATGCTCCTCTTACCATCGCCGAGAATGACAGCGTAACCGTGAGATGCCACCTCATACTCCCTCATCATGGTCGCTTTATCTAGTCCCTCATCTATATGCGCGACACCGCTGCTCGCTGGCTCCGTAAAAGGTCACCAAATTTGCCAGAGAAAATACTAGACGGAGTGTCGTGTCTCACGCTCGACCTCGAACACCAAAGCGTTGCGGCATGTCAAATCACTAGCCATTCCACCTAGGACACTTTCCGAGTCCCACAACCGCAACCTCGTAGCCTCTGCATTTCCTCACACCCGCCCACCAACATAAATCTACCACAAGGAATATTCAATGTTTGATCTTATACAACCCACCCGCAAAATCCAGCTTCCCACCCCTAACCTCCTCCTCCAAATACAGCTTCAACTCCTCATTCCCAAACGGGAAACCCCCCGCCACGGTCAACTTCAACATCATGACAATCTGCTGCAACGGCATCGGTCCACCATTCGTCAACATGCCAACCACATACTGCGAATACACCTCCATTTTCTCCTGCGCCACTTCGTGCTCCGACAATACTGCCGGTGCCGCTGCTGCCGTTGCTACCTCGGCGGCTGCAGCGTTCGCGGCGGAAAGCGTGCCGGGGTGGGCGGCATCTTCGTCGGAAAGGGTTTCGAGAACGCTGTAGGTGGGTGGAGAGGTGGAGGTTTGTTTGAGGATGAGCTTGCCGATCCAGAATGTGAGGGCGTTTTGGAGGAGGGAATCGGTCATTTCTAGTCTTGAGAGGAGTTCATCAAAGGTGCGGGTTACGGGGCGGGAAGCGTCTTCTGTGGGTGAAGGTTGGAAGGCGTGGATAACGGAGGCTTGCCATGTCTGCACCTCTTCGATGACGGTGCGGTCTTCGAGGTCAAGGGTGACGGTTACTTGGCCGAGAGCATGCAGCCAGGTCAGTTTGCGGGATTGTTTCAGATTCTCGAAGCCGGCGGAGTAACGGGATTGGAGGGTGGAGATCTCGGGTGGAATGAAGAAGGTTTCGGAGTGGAGGGAAGGCCAGAAGAGGTGAGAAAGGATACGGCTGTGGAGTTCGGAGCCGGATCCGTCCCCAGAGTCGAGCACTTGGTCTTTGTGGATGACGGTGTCGACCCTTCGAGAATCTTGGATGTCTCGAAGCATGACCTCGCAGGCTTGAAGCGCGGCCTCGCCAAACCGTAATTTCAGCAGCTCCATCACGCGGATCTCTCTGTCAAATTCGTATTCCTTCTTGAGCAAGCGCTCCCCCAGTATATTTTGGAACTCCTTAACGAAGACATCCTTAGACTCGAACAAGCTAATCATGGAGCCTATGACATCCGAATTCTTTGACTTCTTGTATTCCGGGCCGGCATCAACAGGATCAGGCATCCAATTCAAGTCATCAAAGTCTAGCTCACCATCATCGCCATCGTCCGCTCCTTTCGACTCGGTGCTCTTGCTCATCTCAACCGCAAGTTCTGTCAAAGCATCTCTCGCCATAGCCTCGTCTTCGGGATCTGCAAGGAGACCACCAACGACAATCGTGACCGTATCGTCTCTTTCGCGGAGATACCGACGGATTGGTCGAGCAACTCGATCTAGGAGCACTCCTTTGGGATCAAGCATAGTGAAAGCCCGAATGATAGATATATACATTTGCAGAATTTCGTACGTAGAAGCCCCAGGTTGAAGCAGTCGATGCGACACAACGTTAGAAAACGTAGTCGTAAGGTACGTCCTTGACGATGGCACGGTCACGTAGCGCTTAAGGTCTTCTATCGCGCCTCTGCTATCATCCCAGTCAACGATGACATTGAAGAGCTCGTCAGTACGAAGGACTCCCAGTCTGTTGATGCCCATTTCCTGCCACCTCTCGACATCGGTATGCATAATTTCGGTCACTCTATCGGCCGCCATTGTGGATCTTTCTTTCATGAACGCGAGTATCTCAACCACAAATCTAGCAAAGGTATTCTCGATCCAATGATGCAGTTGCTCTACAACCTGTGATTGTGATGTCCATTGCCCAGCGTACGTTGTCTTGATGTACGATGACAAGGTATCCGACATGACTTCAGCAAATATTCTTTGAGCCTGGTGACCACCAAGCCCCACACTCTGGAGGTTCTGCATGAGCCTGAGCGTTCTTTGCCGAGCATCTGGAAGTGAGTCAAGGTCATATTGCGATCCATTCGTCCCAACCACATTCAATATGAGCGAACACTGTTGCGCAAAGAAAACCTTGAGATTATTCGAAACGTCTCGCAGTGGTAGGGTATGTCTAATAAGCCCGTGTATATCTGTCCGGAAGTGTATAATCTCCTGCTTCCCGCCATCTGGCAGTACCTGCGCAATATGGTTCTCCAGTGGCCAGAGGTATACAAGTTGCGTAATGTGCAATCTTTGACCAACCTGGAACAAAGCATCAGGGTCCTCCACACCGTTCAAAATCTGACACTCATCAGACGAATACGACGCTCCTGTTGTGTCGTTTGATATACCTTGATCAAATCAGGTAGCATGAACTCTACATAGTGCGCCAAAACCACCTCTTCAAAGTACCAGCGCAATAAATCATCCTTGTCTTTCCGCAACTGACGTCCCCTTGAATTCGCAGATACAACGTACTGTATCGCTGTCTTTGTCTGCGTAGAACATGGTTTGATCCATTTTTCCCTTAAGATCTTCTCATCCTGATCTGTCTGAATGGGCACGTTGGGGAGAGTAAGGAAGGTTGTCACCGCATGCCAAGCTCGATCCCATTTGATCTGCTCTGCGGCGCCTGACTCAACAGCTGGTAGCGGGAGACTTGGTGAGCCAAACGGTTCTTCAAATGCAGAGGAGCCGAGTGCGGGGGTAGTTGCTGGAGTAGGGACATCAACCTCGGTTGGAGCTGGAAAGACCGAGGCGAAGATGCGGTCATGGAGCGTCATCGTCTAGAGATGTACAAGAGCCCCGCATCGCTGTCGCCAATTGGTACTGATGAGGGCAAAGGCGTATGTTGGACATGGAAGTGACCGTGTTTGAACAAAATCGCGGAGTCACGTGCCGACACCCGAGTCGCGAGGCGAATGTTTGGCACGCATTGTGATGGAACAGTTGAATAGACGGTCTCACGCTCACATCTCAAGTAATCTAGTCTACGAACATTCTATATGAGCAGTGCAGCCACCAAGCGACCAGCCATAAGCGGTTTCGATGCGTGGATCCAATTAATATCACTGTAGTAAGGGATCCCGGAAATGCTTTTGGCTATTTCCCCCCTTATCAACACCCCATTGATACTGTTTTTGCGTCCGTTGAGCACGCCTCGTCTCCCTCTTCTCAACTGCTTGGACTTCCCGTTTCTTTGCATCAGTCACCCCTAGCATGCCCTCTCCACCATTGGCTCGGCTAACCACCTGTCTTCCTCGTTCGTTGCCATCGGACATTTGGGTGTCTGGATCTGAGGCGGATACGTCTTGAAGTAAACGCTGTTGATTGCGCTCTGCCGGACTCGGGTGGTTATGCAAATTCTGGCGATAGTACCGCGAAAGGGAGCGGTGCCCAGCCGTACGACCAGAGGGTAGCTGAAGCTCGAAGTCCGAATGAAAAGCTGCATGGCGAGAGTGAGCATGCGAATGGAACCCGTCAACCGCACGGTGGGGCCTCGGATCCGTGTGCGAATGATGTCGATGCATGGACAGCCGTTCGTAGGCGTGTTCGTGATCAATAGGCACAGCTGTGAGGTCTGCAGAATCCAGAGAGGATTCTGAACTGTCGGTCTCCCAGCCATCGGCGTTCTCCTCACCATCACCCATCTCTTGGTCCCCATTTGCGTTCGATATAACAGTTTTGAGAATTATCTGGGGGTCGACTTTGACACCACCATCAGCTTCTTTCATGAGATCATCCAAGTCCTCATCACCACCTTCATCATCTGAATAGGTGCTACTGAAGTCGTAAAATTGGCCAACATCAATCATGTCTCCTTCTGACTCGAATGCTATCATGCAGTGCCCTTTGTCCCGCATGTGTGTCTGGATTCCTTCTGGTGAGCTCTTACGTTTGTGACAATACAGACACTCATTGTCCTCGAAGATCTTTCCATAGAGCCATGTGACGAGACCGTCCAAGTCAACGAGGTAATTTTGCTCCGGGATGAACATGCCGTGATACTTTGTCATATGGTTGACACTGAGCTTGAACGTGGGAGAATTGTAGTTGCAAAACAGACATCGCTCTAAAGGCACATCAGATGTTGCTGGAGTTTCTTCCGTTGTGAATGTGGCGCTTCCAATCATGTCTTTCTGCGGCGACAAAGGATGCTCCGAGCGCTTTCCATTCGACGAATGATGGGGTCTCGATGGCCTACGAGAAACTAGCTCCTTCTCCGTAGGCTCTGTCTCATTTATATTAGCCTCCTTTATCCCGTTAACGACCTTCGAAAATTCAGCCTCAGCTTCTGGGTCTATCGATCCCACTGGCGGCTCTTTCAGGTCACCGCTGATCTGACCTGTGTTGATAGGTTCCCCTAAAGATATGACAGAGCTCGTCACGGACACACCGCCGTCACCCACCACTACCTTGCCATCCTTTGCCGATACCGCTGCTCTAAGCCGGTGCTTTTGGCTACCAAGGTGGTTCTGGTACGCATTCTCGCTATAGTAGGTCTTTTGGCAGGCAGTGCAGACCCTCTCGAAGGATGCCTTGGCGGCTACAGCAGAGGATGATGCCTGAGCGTTAAGCACCTTCTCGGCAAAGACTTCTGACGAGAGAGGTGGAAGGGATGCAACACGGCGCTTTAGATTGTACCGGCTGCATTGTATTAGTGAATATCATTTGAACGTGAGGCTTCAACCACTTACTGCCAATCCGTACGCATGTGGCTACGCTGGAGGTCACTGTTTCTGAACGCCACTTGACAAGTGTTGCACGTGTAGGGATGTGTTTGAGCGGTGTTGGAGACTGCGGCTTGCTGAGGTCCAGTTACAATAGATCGGTTCCCCATGATGGTACCCATAGTCGTTCTTGACGGTGATGGAAGTGAGGGGCAAAACTCTGTAGGAATGTGGGCGATATTTAGAGCATAGATCTTCCAGAAATCGAGTCCTTAGATATCGACAACAAGGAAAGGTGTTAAAAGCGAGACCTCTGACTGTATTCACGAATGATGAGTAAGAAAACTGTGCCTCTGAATCTGAATGAGTCTCGAAAAGGTGCGAGAGCCTTTGCAGTGACGATTGCCAAGCCCGCTCGGTCTCCGCTCCGGAACCTCAAATAAACCATCGCGCCGCGCGCGCTTCACCCTGATGCCTTGTTGGTGGTACTTTTGGTTCCACCGAATTTGTTCAGCAAGCCTTACCATGCTAACATGACCTGTCTGTATCTGATGGCACAAAATCACATAACAGCCTTTATGCTCCACCATCCCTCGACATCAGTTAGACACGATGACCCGAGGCAGCCTTGGCTCCAGCTATGATGAGCCCGCTGTCGCCTTTCCTACCTACAAGCAGACAAGATACGCACACTTGCCAGACAATGCGAAGCAGACGCTAGTCAAGGATACTGTTTACTTGAATGATCCAGCCTTCATTCTCCCAACCAGGTCGCAAGTGAGGCGCCGATCATTTCAGAATCTACAAAATAGGTGTGTATCTAATAATGCTCGGCTTTGGGTGGCTGCATCTGACTGGGCTTGTGTGATCCAGATACTACCGTCAAATCCTGTACGGATGTACTAACCCCAACTGCGAAACGCCAACATGTCTAAGTCGACAGAAGAGGGTCTCCAAGGGTCCATTCCGCGCATACACCGTTTCAAGCGCTCGCACTCTAGCAACCTTCCTTGCCTCAGAAGATCATCCTGAGGATGGTCTGTGTCCTTACCCACCACTGACCTCCGAGGCTGTCTCTGGGCCGGAACCAACCCGCACAGATGCAAAGCTTGCGCAGAAGGGGAAGAGGAGGTCTGACAATCCGTCGCGAAGTCCGACGTCTGGTTCCGTTAATCGTGCTACTGCTCCGGAGCACACAAAGTCTCCAGTCTCCATATCTGGCACACAACATGTCGAAAATGGGGACTTAATTACAGATAGTCTAGTACAGAGGCAGGTGAAGTCAGAAGCCACAGTAAAATCCAGCGAGATTCTTGAAACTGGCGATCCGACTCACAAAGGGAAGGATCCGAAATCATTTGCGCAATGCCTCTCTGACACAGTCGCCATGAAATGCTTGCAATTAGCAGATATACCTGACGGCTACTTGTCGTGGATGCGTTGGATATCCCGAGTGCGGCGCAAGAGTAGGTATCCCGGGAATCACAACCTGGTCGCGGCTGTTATCAACGACCAATCTCGTGTTGATGCTGACAAAGATGCAAGACATGGCTCAATAGATCCCAAGGTTCTTGTATCACCGAGCAAGAAGCGAAGAGAATCTGTCGATGTAAGCACACTAGAACAAGCAAGTGTCCTTGAATCAGCGAACTCAGGTCCAGGGTCACGCGATGACTCAATTGTGACGCCTTTATCTTCTGATCCGGAACAGCATTCGACGCAAGTTAATGATCTTCGCAGTCCTCTTGGTGGCTACGTGGGATTACGCGCTTGTCCGAAGAATCCAGTGCGAGGAGATATACTGCAACCAAAGGATGGT
>JAABUX010008317.1_pt1 | contig 11990 bp, 23 predicted proteins | sample 5561851 | NCBI WGS metagenome assembly JAABUX01 (sample SAMN10711883, study PRJNA513361) | rock metagenome | isolation source: Antarctica rocks | place: Antarctica: Victoria Land, Richard Nunatak red sandstone | collected 2016-01-03 | reverse complement strand
CGGTGGAGAACGCGAAGGAGATCTGGGAGATCATGGCCCAGCGCAGCCCCGCGCCGATGCTGGAGCTGGTCATGAACCACGGCAGCTTCGCGCAGACCATAGAAAACATCTTTGCGCTCTCATTCCTGGTGCGCTTCTGCGTCCACACATGTTCCAACCATCCTCAGCGGCAAGTGCTTCACAGCATCTCCTTGCTGCTGTCTGTGCTGGTGAGCAGCGAACAGTGTTACAGCGGTTGGTACTTAGATAGCCACGTATCCTGCTAGCCCAGTGGCCGTCCGCTCATTGAAGCCGCCACCGCTGCAGGTGAAGGAGGGCAAGGTGGGCATCGGCAGAGGGCCGGAGGGCATCGGCTGGCAGGTGCACCGCATCGAGGACGCGGGCGCCGCCAACAGCGCCGCGGTTGACCAGGAGCGCACGCAATTCGTCGTCAGCTTGGACCGGGAGGAGTGGGGGTTGTGGCGGGCCCATGTTCGGCGACAGGACTGCCTCATGAAGGTGCGTGTGGCACTCACGCTCGCTGTCGCGCTTGTCTTAGACGTGACTGGTCACAAGTCGCGCGGGCCTCGATGCTGAGTTATTCCGTCGAACGTCGTGTACATCTGCCAGGACCGCGGCAGTGAAGCCGGCGGAGACAGAGATGCAGCTCACTCCCGGCAGCACACAGCCAAAAGCAAAGCAGCAGCGGACGGTGTACGCAGCCCAAACGCGACGGTGAGCCAAGTGCTGCACACGTGTGAAGTGTGCATTTGCTTGCAGATACTCTTGCATTCCGCGCCTTGGGCCCTCTGATTCGGAGCTTGCGTGGCAGGGGGGCGGCTCAGCCACGAGCGACGACAGCGGGTTGAAGCGAAGGAGGTGTTCCTGAATGAAGCCTCCTCGTGCGGATAGAGTCGCGGGTCTGCACCTTTCAGGGCCTAGGCTTGCGTTTCGCGTGGCCCAGACATATTTGTAAACTAGACGAGCGACCGACTCAGACACAGTATCGCCGCGATGTGGTCGCGCGCGCTGCCGGCCACGAGATGGGCCAGCGAGGCGTGTTCCTCCGGAGCCAGCCTGTTCCTGCGACCGGCTTCGCAGGCGGCCTGCCGCCAGTTCAGCGCGCTGCCGGCCGTCGACACCTCCACGGGTGCCTTCAAACCCGCCGTGCACCTGCGTGGCTCGCAGGCCGGATTGCATCTAGTCCGTATAATGTGGCATACACCTGAGTGCTCGCCGGCTGCATGCGGTCACAACCACTGCACCACAGCTGAGCCTGTCCACTGAAGCTCAGTGCCGGGGTGGTGTAGATGAGGGGCGCATGTTCCAGCCGGATGGGTCGCTGGAGGAGATCGACCCCGAGATCTTCGGCATCATCAAGCAGGAGAAGGCCCGCCAGGTGAGTCTTGTCGGCTACGGCTTGGCTGTGTGTGCCATCTGCTGCGCCCTGATATGTCTGTTCTTTTCGGCATTGTCGCGCCTGAAAGGAGATCTTGGCTGCGAGCAGGTGCACGGACTGGAGCTGATTGCGTCGGAGAACTTCACCTCCAAAGCGGTGCGGTTCTCCCGCCCGCGCTTTACATGTGCCGAGATTGGTTCCCGAGGCCACTGCGCAGAGGGGTGTGGTTTGAGCCTTTACAGTTGCTGATGTGCGCTGGTCGTGCACCCAACAGGTGATGCAGGCGGTTGGGTCCTGCATGACCAACAAGTACTCGGAGGGTCTGCCGGGCGCCCGATACTACGGCGGCAACCAGTTCATCGACCAGGCTGAGAGGCTGTGCCAGGTGCCGTCATGTATCTTCTTTCCCTTGACCAGGGTCACCCCCCGGCATGGCTAGCATATTGCATGTTGTTGTATGCGCCAAACGTGCTTCGCAGACCCGCAAACCCAAGCGTGACCTGTGCTGTGTAGCAACGGGCGCTGGAGGCATTCAACCTGGACCCGTCGGAGTGGGGCGTCAACGTGCAGCCGCACAGCGGGTCGCCCGCCAACTTCGCCGTGTACAACGCGCTCATGAAGCCGCACGACCGCCTCATGGGCCTGGACCTGCCCCACGGTCCGCCACCTGACCGTCTCGCGTGTGCATGTCCGTGGTGCACACGCAGTACAGGCTGCCCAACCTCTCCCGATTGGTGTGCTGTGTGTGGATGCACTGATTCACAGCATACAACAGACTGCCGTGTAGTGTATCACAATGCTTGCATGCTGAGCAATACGTGTGTGCTCTGGGCTGCAGGCGGGCACCTGACACACGGGTTCATGACCCCGAAGCGGCGCGTGTCGGCGACGTCGGTGTTCTTTGAGTCGATGCCGTATCGGCTGGACGAGAACACGGGTCTCGTGGACTACGACGCCCTGCAGACGTCGGCGACCCTGTTCCGCCCGCGCCTGATCATCGCCGGCGCCAGTGCGTACTCCCGGGACTACGACTACCACCGCATGCGCGCAATCGCCGACTCCGTCGGCGCCTACCTGATGTCCGACATGGCGCACATCAGGTGCGGCATCGATCGTGCTGTGGGTACAGCTGGCTACATCAGGGTGGCACCAGTGTATCGCGGATGTGCTTGCAGCGTCATTGCGGCTCCAGCTTGTACCCAATTGCCGCTCCACCATGCTGCCTGCCGGGTGCTGGGTTTTCAACACAGATAATCAGCACAGAGTGATACGTTTACAATACGTCCAGCCAAAACACGTGCCAATTCAGAATTCTTGCCGCTGCAGCGGACTGGTAGCGGCAGGCGTGGTGGCGAACCCCTTCGAGACGTCGGACGTCGTGACCACCACCACGCACAAGTCCCTCCGGGGCCCCCGTGGCGGTGCGTGCGCCGCCTGCACTGGTGTCCTTCACCCTGCTGCCATCATCTGCTATTGCCTGCTGTCTTTCGAACAATGCTCAGTCGACCCCGGTATTCGTTGCGTGCGTATGGGAGCTCAGGCACAGGGGAGTCTTGATGACGAGGCGCAAGTGACAAACCAGACAACCCAGTAACTGGACTGTCGTGCTGCCAAACAGGTATGATATTCTACAAGAAGGAGCTAGGGTCGGAGATCGACCAGTCCGTGTTCCCGGGTCTCCAGGGCGGGCCGCACAACCACACCATCGCCGGCCTGGCTGTGGCGCTCAAGATGGCGCGCGGCCCCGAGTTCGTGGAGTACCAGAAGCAGATCATCGCCAACTCGAGGGCGCTGTGCGACAGGTGCGACATGCATGCGCAGCAGCGACGCTGCCCGGGGTGCTCTAACTTTACAACGGAGAACGTGTATGTCCATCCACATTGCACACCCGTCGCAAAGCCTATGATCAGTGACCATGGTGATCATGGTGTAAGGAATGAGGTCGATGGTCTGCCAGCTCTGAAGCACCCCTTGCAACGCCCGCAGATTGATGGAGCTGGGCCACGCCATCATCTCCGGCGGCACGGACAACCACCTGGTCCTGCTGAACCTGAACCCTGCCGGCGTCGACGGCTCCCGCGTCCAGCAGCTGCTCGATGAGGTCTGCCTCATCTGCGTAGGGTCTGCCCTCATCTGCCCACGGATGAGGACTGTTGTCTGGCGATCTGTCTGACATCTTATACAGTGTCAAAATGAGTCCGTAGCCAGCCCATGCCTGCACCATTTGTTCGTGATTCCGCTGCACGCTGGTGTCCACTTCTGGGACCAAAGTCCAGCTCGATACTGACCCAAACTTATGCCTCTTATGATCTGCATCCAGGTCCACGTGACGCTGAACAAGAACAGCGTGCCGGGCGACAAGAGCGCCATGGTGCCGGGCGGTGTCCGCATCGGCAGCCCCGCCATGACGACCCGCGGCATGGTCGAGTCTGACTTCGTCAAGGTCGCTGACTTCATCGACCGGTGCGCCATCGAAATGCCAGTTGTCGTGCAATGCCATCCAGGCGCTCACTGGGCTGCATGACAACCATGTCAGATCATGGTAAAATGCCGAGCTTGCGTTCCTGAGACGAAACATTGGTGGCAATATGCTCGCGACCCCGTCCGCCTGCGTCCGCCTGATGGCTGTTGCTGTGCTGTAACGCAGGGGCATCAAACTGACGGCACAGCTGAAGGCGAGCACGCCGGGCGCCGGCAAGATGAAGGACTTCACTGCATACCTGAACGAGCAGAAGGAGAGCGGCGAGATCAAGGAGCTCGCAGACGAGGTCGCACACTATGCGAGCAGCTTCCCGATGCCGGGAATGTAAGCAGTGTCCATGCTTCATTGGTGTGCCAGCATTGAAAATTGGCGTGCCTGAATTGAAATCTGGGAGGAGGAGGCGTAGTGGTTTGTAGACTTTCTGACACAAGGCTGGTTGGGAATGAGGCTTTTCGAGATAGTATCGTTTACACCGCTCCACCGTCTCACTTCATAGATATGGTTCGCACTACACATGCTGCGGTGCCATTTCTGCGAAGCGCTTCATGTCCCGCTGCAGAATGCCCTCCACTACTGGCGTTAGACCCTGCACATGGCATGCGGTACCTTGTAAATCGGGCCGTTAAGACTTGCACATTGCTGTGTTGCCACACGGTCAGTTGCATTGCCAACGGACAACTGTACAGTGGAAGGGATCCGCACCTCTGCGAATGGGCCAAGCAGGTCTGGTACCTCGTACGAAATGGTCAGTTTAATGATGCACGAGTCTGGTGAGGTCTTGCGGAATCTGATTTGACCTGTGTTCGCAATGTCCAGGCCGCTGCCCATCGTGCTGGATCCAGGGACAGATCGCCAGTGGATCTGCATCAATCCGTACAGTCACTCATACCTGGCGAGAACACAGCGCAGGGAAGGCACAGCACAAGTTTGCTGGAAGTATCTCACCTTCTGGTACTTTATCGGCGCGAGGTTCTGCGCGAGCCATGAGAACTCCCAGCTGCGCCCGAATTGCTCCGTCTCCAATAACCACTTCGACAGCGCTGGATTGTCGGGCTGCACCTGGGCGACCAGGTTCCCAGGAGACTCTCAAGGCCTGCAAGTCTGGCGGACGTGTGAGGGCAAGTACAGCGCCCAAAGCTCACCTTGACGCTCTTGATCCAGGGCATCCAGTTGGGGATTCGTTCCCTGTCTTCCCACATTGCCCATGCGCTCTCGATGGGTATGTTGACCGCCGTCTCAGCACTGCGCAGCCCTTGCACACTCAGCTGGTGGCCAGATCCGATGCTAGAGTTATGCCGGCCGCCAGAAGTAATTTCGATGCCCTGCTGTGCCAGCGTAGGGACGGTGTGCTCAATCACCTGTTCTCGAGCCATCGCGACGCCTGCACCCTGGAGCCATTGCTGCACCTGGACCGCAGCTGCGCACCAGCAAACTCCTGGCGCAGACTGCAACTCCTCCAAGCTGCGCCATGCATCGGCCGACGTCAGCACAGGGCTTCGAATGAGGACCGCGAGGTATGCATGAGTTGGTCTTCCGCTCTAGTCCATGCGCACCGTGTCGCCTAATGTCGCAATCAACCCTGCGCAATCGTAACCCCTGCGCAAATGCGGCGGGCCAATGAGCGTGTGATACTCAAGTAAGCACCCCATCCGGAGGCGGAACAGCGGCTCCAATGCTGACGGCCGGTCACCGGCGTGGCACACCCTGGAGGGGAGGGGGGGTAAGGGGGCCAAGAACCTGGACTGTGGAGTTGTCAGACTGCGATCCGAGGTGGGATGATGTGCTCCCCCGACACGCAGACTGTAGCATGCTCCTGCAGTGAGTGAGTGTCCTGTTTGGAGTGTCCTGCTAGTGTTGAGCTGCGCTGTGTTCTGGGACCAACGATTATACTTTGAAGAGGTACACGTGTCAGCTTCGATATGACATCTCATGGCTCGTTCAAACTTAATCAGCCCTGCTATGGTTTATCGTGCAATGCTGCACCACAGCAACGCCATCAATGGTAGGATTTCAGGAGCCATGAAGGAGCCTATGCTTCGCTTCGGCCACCATGTGCGCGGTTCATTTCGCCAAACGCGGCAAGATGCTTGTTCAATGCTTCTAGCGCGACAGGCGTTGTGGGCTATACACAGAAAAATGAGACCGCCACTAACACGGAAGTCATCAGACAAGGTTCTTCAGGGACGGGTCATGCGCGGCGAGCGAGTGCTGCGGCAACTGCCCACCGAAATCGAGCGACGGCAGGGCACGGTCACGCAGCGCGGCCAGCAGGCTGGGCGGCCAATCGGACGGGTCGAGGCCGTGCGCGTCCAGGAGGCGGCAGGCGCCGGCGCGGGCGGCTTCCAGCAGGCGCTGGTCCCGCGGCAGGCTGCAGGCGCGCAGGCAGCCGATGGCCTTCGCGCCGCTCTGCTTCTTGCCCAACACCTCGCCCGCACCCCTGCGTGCCGTGTGTGCACGTTTGGCCGCTTTCTCCGGGCTTCACTGCGGTTTGACGTGCTTGCAAGTAGTTGCTGTGTGATGGCCTGCTGCGCAGGCCGTGCACTGCCGGCGTTCGTCAGTTCCGTAGTGGGACAACGATTGTGCAGGGTGATCACACAGAGCGTTCCATCAGGAATCCACAGAGCAGGAATCTGCTTGTCGCAACCTGCAGGTGTGGAGTGGAGCTGCAAGCCTGTAGGCATATGTACTCATCATAAGTCTGCGTGTCGACGCACCTGTGTTCGAGGTCGGCCTGCGCGATGAGGAAGCCGTCCTGGGAGCGCTCCATGATGCGCAGCCGCTGCAGGGCGCGCCGCTCGGGCGTGATCAGGTAGCAGTGGCTCTTGCGCCCGCCGCGGCCGACGCGGCCCCGCAGCTGGTGCAGCGCGGCGAGGCCGAAGCGCTCCGCGTGCTCCACCACCATCAGCGTCGCCTCGACCACGTCCACGCCCACCTGCATTGCCTCCGGGGCCTGACTGCTTGCGGAGTCAGTGGCGTTACCAAATCACACAGCCAGTTAGACCCAACAGCACCTGCTGCCGAGGCTTATTGCTGCTTAAACGCCACATGACGCGAGCACTCCGTCACGAGTTGAACTTGCAACATCTCCGCCGCGTCTGCTTCACAGGCCGTGTTGCTCTCCCATACGCGGTGGACAAAAGCATTCATGAAGGGCAGGGCATGTCACGGCAGCAGTGCCAATGTCGGCGCATATAAGTGGCACTGCGCACCTCGACGACGGTGGTGGAGATGAGGACGGGCGTCTCGCCGCTCGCAAAGGCGGCCAGCGCGGCGGCCTTCTCGTCGCCGCTCAGGCGTCCGTGCAGGAGACCCACCCTGGCGCCGCCCAACAGACCCTCCTCCTGCGCACGCGAACCTTGCCGTCAAGACGCAGTTGCCTGTTTTGGCTTGAGCCTGACTCCATTGCTTTCCAGTCTCGCCCTGGCCCTACAAGCAAGGACACAGGCCTATTACATGGCGGGCCTGACCGACACACATTGATGTGTTGGTGCCAGCAAGCAATAAGCGTGATGCTGCAGGGAGGAGCACCTGCAGACGCTCGAACTCGACCTCCACAGCTTTGACCTCCGAGAAGGCCGCCACAGAGCTCGCCTCGACCAGCGGGCAGACGATGTAGACGCGGCCACCGCCACGCAGCTCCGCTCGGATGTGTTCATACAGCTGCGGCAGCAATCGTCGCACGTCAAGACTGCGGGCCAGATGTCGTAAGTCCAGGGAGCACATGCCGCACCACATTGCTGTCTGGTGTTGTGAACGAAATTTCAGGTGGTTTGCAATCCCCAGCAGCTCAGCAGCCTGCGGTCACATGCGACGGCAGGCACCTCATCACGGTGCTCTGCACTGTCCAGTAGCACGCGGGTGCTGATGGGCAGCCGCCCTGGGGGCAGCTCGTCGATGACAGACAGCGCCATGTCGCCAAAGGCCACCTGCGCCATCACCGATCCGCGTCAGCCAGAGTTCATGCGTCCTTACTTCCATATGCCCAGCAGCGACACAGCAAGCTCCATTAGCCTAAATGTACAAGCATTCACATCAGCGCACCAGGGACAGCGTGCGCGGGATGGGCGTGGCCGTCATCGACAGCACGTGCGGCGAGGGATTGCTTTTCAGCTGCAGCATCGCCCGTTGCTCCACGCCAAACCTGCAAGCACATGCCGAGTTCAGGAGTTCAGCCCCCACCATCTTCATAGCTCCGCTTGTGATCTGCGTACTGTCCGCTTGCTGCACTGAACACGCACAGTGTAAGCAGCGGCCGCACTTGTGCTGCTCGTCGACCACCGCCAGGGCCAGGGAGCGGAAGCGGACGTCGGCGCTGATGACGGCGTGCGTGCCGACCAGGATGTCCAGTTCACCCGCCTCCAAAGCCGCAAGCATCTCGCGCCGATCCTTGGCACGCGTCTGCATGAAGCAATCCACATGCATGCGGCTTGACATCTGCATGGTGTCCTGGTCGAGACCATCTGCACTGCCGGCCGAGAGACAGACCGATCATCGGATGTCAGCTTGATGTCATTGCACCGACGACGCCCCTAATTGCGTCGCTTGTACGGTAGAGACGGAGCAACAGCACGGGGCGGCATGGTGCTTCCCGCGGCTCACCCCGCCGGTGATGAGTGCACACGTCGGTCGTCGCCCGCCGGGCAGCTCAGCCGGGAGCCGATCGAGAAACGCAGTCAAGCTGGCGGCGTGCTGGGTGGCGAGCACCTCGGTGGGCGCCATGAGCGCGCCCTGGTGCCCGCCGCCCACCGCCGCCATGAGCGCCAGGAAGGCAACCGCCGTTTTGCCAGAACCTACGTCACCCTGCATGCATAGACGACCTCAAGAGTCCTCTGCCTGAACCATCTGTGCCACTTACAAGAGCGGCGTTTCACAACACAAACATGGTCGGGCAGAGTCACCCTTCTGCTTGCGCTCGAGCCAGCTTGACGGCTGCATTGCGGAGCAGATTTGCAGTGGTGGCAAGACGGGGTCAAGGCATTTGTACCATGAGCAAGCACCTGCAGCAAGCGCGCCATGGGCGCCGGAGCCGCCATGTCGTCGAGGATCTCGCCGAGCGCGCGACCCTGTGCGCCGGTCAGCTTGAAGGGCAGCGCCTCCCGCGCAATCTCCACCAGGGCCGTGTCCGTGATGGCATTGCCCGCCATGTCTGCCTCGTCGCGCGGCGCCCTGCGCAGTGCCACGCTTCGTACCGGCTGCGGTCTGTTGAACTCGCTGAATGTGACAGTGTAAGGCAGCAGGCTGGGGGCGCCTAGCAACAGCCAGTCATGGAGTAGGCGGGATGCCGCAGCCGTCTATGGGGGAGACGGAGTGTGATGCCCGCACCGGCTCAGGGCGCGTCGGACCAGCAGCGTCAGCTGCATGAAGAGAAGCTCGTCAAAGGCCAGCCGCACGCGAGCCGCCTCTGCCACATCCAGGTTGGCGGGATTGTGCACCGACCGCACCGCCTGCCAGCCCAAAGGCACTGTTGCTCAGCAGACTCTTTCAGTATGCACATATGGCCTGCTTCTGCTCTCGATGTGCACAACAGAGCACATGCATCCACGGGGCAGCAATGTCCAAGCTTATGACCCACCTGTGCCCAGTCCATGAGCTCGTGCTCCGCCACCATGTCTGTAGGAAGTGGGTCCTGCCAAGCCGCCTTGTCGCGAGCCAGCACCCGCATGGCCGCATCGACAACATCGCGCATCTCGGGCGCGCTCATCGGCTTGCTGGCTGGGTACACGGGCGCCACGTCGCCCTCGCTGCGCCAGGCGTGGACATCGGCAGGCGCCGGCCAGAGCTCGCTACTATTGCCGTCGAGCGTCCACTTCCCTGCGACGTTGGCACCCCACCTTCGCGTCCGCACCACACTGCAAGCATATTGTACAGCCGTACTCATGGCTAGGCGACAAGACATTGCCTGGCAATGCACCTCGGCCATAGCGCAGCTTGCCGCGGAACGCCACGTCCATGCCAGCGTTGATGCCGGCGATGGCCTGGCGGCTGACCCATGACGACGCCGTGTACTTGAAAAACTGTAGATTGCGGATGTCGCGCTCATTCTGGGTTGCGCTGCCGAGCGGCTCCGCATCGCCTGCCCGTGCAACCAACTCATCAGCATTGGGCTTGCTATGCCCACTGAAGCACGGATGAATCCGCCCTTTAAGGCAGCAACATGTGGTGCAAGCGCAAGCAATCATGTCTGCTTTGGTTCTGCTGCTTCTGTTGGCAAACGAAGGGGCGAACATGCACAAAGCACAACCCTGAGTACGGCGAGCGGCGGACCTGCTCGAACTCTGCACACCTTGGCTGAGGTCCTCGTCGCCTGGTTCACTGAAGTAGCCGCCATCATCCTGCTCTCCTGGAGGGCTAGCATCCACAGCCATGTCCACGATGGCCGCCGGGCCGCGCAAGCCCCTGTACAGCACCCTGGCGACGCCCTTGATGGCGCCGCCTTCCTCCCAGGGCTCGTGCGCGGGCCGGTAGTCAAAGTAGTCCCGGGGGTACCACTGCAGCAGCTCCCAGAGGCTGTGGAAGTCGGCCTTCTCTACCAGCTTCCTGCACGACACCAGCACCGATTGCTTGAATTGCTTGACATCGGTGTCCCGACAGCCGTCAGTCATCAGGAGCGACAGTTGCCTGTAGCTGGACGCCCGGACTGACAATGTGCCATCCTGCAGGCCGCTCCCTGCGAAATTGACCTCGGTGCAGGAGGCAATCCAAGGGCCAGGGTGATCACGCACTTCCAGGTCTTCTGCAGTTTGGGCGCTGTCCCTGTGTCCAGCTCGACCCAGGCCAGCGGCGAGTCCAGGGTGCCGCGCGAGATGAAGTTGTTGCGCGTCATCTGCGCCCACTCCGTCACGAGCTCCGGCTTCTCGAGCAGCTGCGCGCGGTGTCTCGCCTCCGAGTCCCTTCAGAGACAGCACACAAGGTGCTATAGCACTCGAGCTGTAGGGGCGCGGTCGCCAGCAATGAAGACTGAGTCAGAGCCGAAACAAAGAATGTTACCAATATAGATTTGACCTCCCTACCCTACCGATTTTGGGACTATTCCATCTCACACATCATACAGAGAGGTGATGTGTGTGCTCCAGCCAGCATGCCGGGGCGCACCTGTTCAGCGTGCTGACGGGGTCCTGCGCGGCCGCCATCGCCGCTGCCGACTCCAGCAGGTCTTCGATGGCTTCCATCTCCTCCGCCGCCACCGTCTCAGCGTCGCTCGCACTGCCGTCAAGCTCAGCGGCGGCGCCGGCGGCCGCCGGAAGCTCGACATCGGCCAGCAGCTCCTGCGCGCCGGCTCCGAGCGAGAAGCCGGAAGCTGACGAGGGACCCTTCCACGCCCGCCGCGCCTTCGAGCTGCCTGCATCCACGCAGCATGTGTCATGCCCTGTCAGCAAAGACCCGCAACTGATGTTGGTCGCTGCTAGCAGGACCCGCGCAGCTGGAAAGAGACCAAGTTTAGGTTGATGGTTTGAGAAGGAGGTGTCACACACATGAGCGCGGGACGGAGGAGGGTCAGGACTGAGGTTCAACAAAAGCGATTCGACACTAATGACTTTGTGCCAGCACCAACCGCACCGCTGGCGGACAGCTCGCTGACGACGCCAAGACAGCGGGAGGACGTTGCAATGACATGGTCCAAAGTCACGCCGCCGGCCGTCAGCAGGTGCGGCCAGATGGCCGCCAACGTCTGCACGTCCGCCAGCGCCCGGTGCGCGACCCCCACGTGCACGCCGAATTGCTGCGCCAGCGCAGTCTGCCGGAACCCATCGACGCTGGGCACAGCGTACTCCTGTCCATGTCGCGGATTACCGGTCAGGCGTGTGCTGGGAGCATGTGCAGCCTAAGGGAGTGAGTCAGACTCCGCAGCTTGCCAAGGCCACATGCGCAGTAGGAGCTCGCTTCGCTTGAAGACCTCAGCCTACCAGCTAGGACAGTCTGGGTCAATATGTTGTGGTGGAGCGCACCCTGCAGAAAATGAGCGTGTCCAAGTAAGCGCAATGTGCCGGCAGCTCCAGATTGCTGCGCTTCAGCTCATTTGACAAGAATGGAAAGTCGAAACGGCGCCCATTGTGCGCGACGAGGACCGGGGTACCTGCCCCGCGGCATTGCCGGTCTATGTAGTCCAACAGCCTGGGACCTACCTCGCTG
>JAABUX010008314.1_pt1 | contig 11990 bp, 14 predicted proteins | sample 5561851 | NCBI WGS metagenome assembly JAABUX01 (sample SAMN10711883, study PRJNA513361) | rock metagenome | isolation source: Antarctica rocks | place: Antarctica: Victoria Land, Richard Nunatak red sandstone | collected 2016-01-03 | reverse complement strand
AGGACGCGGCCGCTGGCGTCCAAGCGCACGGCGGCGAACGGGTATCGCGCCAGCTTCTCTTCAAAGGTCAGCATGCCGCTCCACTTCTTCCCCAGCTGCCACCGAACCTGTGTTTGGTGTCGAGAACTATCGCTTCTCGACACCATGCCGGGCGGCATGCCGGCCTCTTCCGGAGCTCGCTCAGGAGCGTTAACGTGTGAGACAGGGCCATACTCGCCGAGCCGGCGAAGGGGCTTTCGTGCGGCGCGTGCCCCTCGATGAGCTCGACGATCCCGCGGAACTCGGACCGCCACCGCTCCTTCCCCCATTCGGTACTGCGGTGCGCGAGGCTGCCGGCGCCGCGCCCGGCCCGGCGGCCGCCACTGCCCCGCCTGCCATGCCGCGGCCGTGCGCCGCTGGCGCGAGGGCCACCGCCGGGAGCTCAACGCCCGACGCCGGGACGCCGCTGACGTCCGCTCGGCGGAGGCGCGGCTCCGTAATTCGGCGCGGGCAAAGCTCGCGATGGCGCTTCGGCGTGGCAAGCAGCACCGCGAACCTTGCCGCTTCTGTGGGGCGGAAAAGGTGGAGGCGGTCATGCTCGATCCGAGGGAGTGGAAAAACGTCGGCTGGGCGTGCCGGGAACACCGCCAAAGCCGAATGCGAACGGCGCCGGGCAGCCACGGCGCAACGAACGTACGAGGCCAAGCAGGCGGTATGGTACGACGAGCGAGCGCGGGTGCTAGCGGCGGTCGACCTTCTTCCTCCGGAAGAACAGACGCAGCTCCGCACGATCGCCGCCCGCGGCCTCGCCGGCATGCGGCTCACGCCGGAGGCGCCTCTGTACGTGATGAACCTGGTACGCGTCTACAAGGCAATGTACGAGCATTAGCTCATTTCAGATTTCGTTTATCGGAAATACGAAATGCTCCGGAAACTTGTACGCTCACGGACGCGATCTGGAAGAAAATGTATTGGGTGAGGCCTCCGGTGATCTGCCAAAGGTTCGCCCCCCGCGGGAGGCTCACCAAAACGCTGATACCGTGCGTGGCAGGACCTTACCGTATTTCGGAAATGCGAAATGCGGTCAAAGCGGATGCGGTTTGTCGGGCTGGTGCGTCCGGCGCCGCAAAGTCGACGACGAGCTCTTTTCCGAACACCTCGGCGAGGCGACGCAGCGTATCGACGCTAGGCGCATGATCGCCGCGCTCGAGCCGGGAAATTGCGGACTCGCTAGTGCTCACCCGCTCGGCGAGAGCCTTTTGAGTCAGCCCGGTCGCCATGCGATGCCTGATGACGAGACGCGCAATGCGCTCATACGGAGCCCGGCGCCGCCGTTCGGCACGGTAAGCTGTATCAGTAGTGAGTCTGCGGCGTTCCGCGGTAGCCGCGTCGGACCCGAGAGGCGAGGGGAGGCTCTTCTCCATGAACCTAGCTTACCAAAAATGAGAGGTCAGCGTCAAAAAGGGCGCATGTCGGAAATACGAAATGCTCTATGGCGCATCTTTCCCGACGGCCCGCGGCGGAGTGCGCGGCTGTGCTCTCATGCGTGCCTTGAAATCATCCCAGCGAGCGCGCGCGATCGCCTTCTCCGTTTCAGGAACCTCCGCGGTGTCTTTTCGGAAAATGTGCAGCAAGACGATGAATTGCTGCGAGCGACGGTACAGAATCCGATAGAGCTTGCGCCCATGATGGCAGCGAAGTTCACGGAGCTCCCCTTCGACCTGAGAGCTGTGAGGGAATGGGAGGTGGGGTCTCTCATCCGTCAGTTCGTTGAGCAGCTCGACCGCGTAGGCAACGGAGGCGCGCTCCGGTACGGGTAGTGCGTTGATAAAATCGTCGACCGGCTCCGCGCCGTCGGCACTCCGATAGTACTTCGCGATCAATGGGCCGCTAACTTCGGCGGTAGCGCGAACCGTGAGAGACGAGGATGTTTCGCGCGTCCGGTCGTTCAAGCAGGCGCCTGAGCGCGATCTCCACGACGCTTGTCTCAGAGCAGTCGCAGTCAAATGCAATTTGGCGGACTTCCCGCCGTAAGCCGGGCGGTAAACTGACCGACAGCTTTTTCACCCCGCCGGCGGACTCGTTTGTATTGAGACGCTCGATCGCGGTGCTGACAGTCGACTCGCGTTGCGCCCCGGGGACCGGCGCAAGCGCGCGACGCTCGATCTTCTTAGGCATTTCGTATTTCGCTTATCCGAAAATCGGATTTATGCCTGCTTCTTCGCCAGCTTCGCGATCGCGATGATATGCTCGGCTGCTTTTTCGTATTCGCGGGTCACTGGGCTCTTGGGCGCGTACGAGACGACGGTCTTTCCTTGCCACGGGGCCTCGGCAGCCGCAACTGCATTCGGGACCGTCGCGTCCACCGGGTAGCCGCGTCTGGCGATGTCTTCCAGAACGGTGCCGGTGAGGGTCCGCCGAGGCTCGACCATCGTCGCGAGCGTCATGACGGTCGGGTCGGCGTCTGGGAACGTGCGCACAACGTCGAGCACATCGAGAGCGCCATCCGCGGCGAATGGCTCGGGGATGAACGGAATGATCAAGACGTCGGCCGCGCCGATCGCGCCTCGAGTAAGCGCGCGATCGAACCCCGGGGCCGTGTCAATAATGGCAAGCCGCTGCGCGCAGATATCTTGCAGACGCCGGCGCGCGATGTCGTCGGCACCGGCAATTGCGAACTGCCTCGCCTCGAGGAATGCGGTCTCCGGCGACCCTGGCACGATTGCAAACCACTCTTCTGTTTGCACCTCGGCACAGCGGAGACTGCTGGCGGCGCTGCCGTTAAACGCCCCGGCGAAAAGTGTTTCGTAGCGGTTGCCGCCAGGTTGGATGCCGACGCCTCGGGTCGCATCCGAACGCGGATCCAAATCAAGCAGGACCGGCGTACCGAGACCGTGGCGCTGCTGATCACCTCCCAGGATCGCGGCCAGAGCAAGGGCCGTAGTAGTCTTCCCAACGCCACCTTTGCCCGACGAGACAGTAACAATCATTTCACAACCATATCGGATATTCACCTTTCTGACTTTGCATTTCCGATTTCGCATTTCTACTTTCGGTCTTCCCAAGACGCACACGTATGCTATGATGCGTTAAACCGATGCATCGAAGAACGAGCATTTATCTCGACGACAGCGCCATGAAGGCGCTCAAGCTGCTCGCCGTGGCATCTGGCACGACCGTCTCCGAAAAGATCCGAGAGGCCGTCGACGTCATGCTTACCGCGCAGGTTGGCCAAGTCGATTGGCCGGCGCAGATTGAGGCGATACTCGATCGCGCCGGCGCTCGAAAACTCCCAGACATGACAGGCGAAGAGTTGCAGGACGAGGTCGAAGCCGTGCGACGTGCTCGAAGCGCCGGCGAGAAGAAGCCTCGCTCCGGCGCCTAAGCCCAAGTGCGGCCAGAGCTCGCGCACGATTCATGCCCGAAGGCTGAATACTGATGGCCAAGCGACCTAAGAACACGGCAGTTGACGCGGTTACGAACCCGGACCTAGAAGCGGCGTTTTGTACGAGCGAAGTTTTGCTGCGTAACGGTGGCAAAATCGTGCTCGCTTCGACGGCTGCTAGCTCTGAACTCGACGTCGAAGCGGAGCGCGCGGGACTCAACGCTTACCTCGCACGCGCGCGGAGTTGGTTTGAGCGCGAGTTCGATCAGCTTGAGCTCTTCGAGACCGATATTGCGAGCGTCGCGCATCGCAAGATGGCCTCGTTCGCGCAGCTCACGATCACACCTGAGTGGATGGCGCCAACCAAAATTGAAATGCGCTATGTGCCGCCGGCATCGACGCCGTCGCGGCGTGGAAGCAGCCATCGCGGAGCCAGCGCAATCGCAGCAGAAAGTGCATCAGCGATAATAACGCCGCCCGTTCTGTCGTCGGCGGCATCGCCGGCAATCGCCGGCGAGACGTACATTCTCCCGGCGACATTGAGTCGCCGCACCATCGCCTCAGCGATCACCGGCGCGCAAGAACGCGGCGAAGCGTGGGACAGTGATCCTGCTGCATTGGTCGTGTTCATGCGCGACGGCGCCGCCGCTGCGGAAGTGACGCTGCGCCCCTTTAGCGCCATCAAAGGCGGTACGCTTACCGATCGCGACCGTGAAACGCTTGAAACCGCTTTACGCGCGTGGAAAGAGGTCGACCAAGACACCCTGGACGTCCTCGTTAACAATCTCCTCGAGAACGGCCTAAATGAGCGGGGCTGGGCATTCGCTTCATACGACGCGATCCTAGATGCGCGCGAGCGGCAGAAGAAGACCAAGCTGGAAAACGGTAAGCGCTACAAGGCGGGGCACCGCCTCGAGGACCGGGATGAAGTCCATCGCTCTGTGCACCGGCTCGCTAATCTGTTCGCCGATGTCTTTCCGACCGAAGAGCAGCGCCGGCGGCGCAAGGGTCGCGCGGCTCCGGTAATTGCGATCCAAGAACTCGAGTACGATATCATCTCCGGCGCCGCGACGGGCGTTTGGTACGCGCTCGGATCCTGGGCGGACACCGTGCGCGACGAAGGGATTCTGACGTCGCGGAAGATCCTCGCATATCACCCTGCGCGGCAAGGCGTCGAAAAACGGCTCGGCCGCCACCTCGTCGCGTTGCTCGAAGGATCGCGCCATCCCGAAGGCATTGTCTCGCGGCGCATTGCGGACATTTTCGAAGAATTACACCTGACGGTGGAAGAAGCCAATCCAGGTAGGACGCAAGACCGCTTTGAGCGCGCGCTCGCGCAGCTCCAGAGCGACGGAATCATCGGCCCGTGGCGATACGATCCCGACGTGCGGATACGACCATTGCCGCCCCGTGGATTCCTCGCGGACTGGCTCTCGCGCGAGCTGGTGGTTCGGCCTACCATAGCGGCCCCGCGGATTACGCTGAAAAACCGCTAACTCACAGGGGGGCTCGCGACCCCGACGGTAGCGTGTGAGAACTTGCGCTACCCCGACGGCTGCGTGTGAGAAAAGGGGCTGACCCCGACGGTGGCATGTGAGAATCCCGACGGTGGCGTGTGAGAAGTATTGCGTCGATGCGTCGGCGGCTAGATAATCGTCGCAATGATCGACTAAGAATCGAAACGCCGCCGGCATAGGAACCGGCGGCGTTGTCTCAGAGGCTCGTCCCTGTCCGTTCTCGCTCACGTCCGCCCTAGTAAGTAGGCGCGATCGAGAAATCCGGGGCGGGTTTCGCATCATAGGTGACGAGCCACGTCCATTTTAACCGATGGAGCCGGGCGCGTCCACCCTAGCCGCTGCATGGCCTTCACTCCTGGTTGGCAAGCGCGGATGGAAAGGCCCCGACGGCCGCGCTTGCGCCAGCCGCCGGTCAGGTTCGACCTGCCCTCGAGCGGTTCGCCCGGACTCTCCCGTTTCGTGTCCACGCTACTGACGACTTCCGCCGCGGCGCCTATCGCGAGCGGCGCGAAGTCGCGCGCCGCATGGCCGAGATTGCACCGGACCCGCCGGGCTGGCTGACAGCGCTGCGCTTCGACATCGATACGGAAGGCGGAGGCGCGGCGTGGATCGAGTCGGAGCTGCCGGCGCCGAATCTCGTCGTCGTCAATCCGCGCAACGGTCACGCGCACTTGATCTACTTGCTCGGCGCGTGGGTGCAGACCGATTTCAGCGATCCCCGCCGTCTCAAAGTGATTCGCTACGCGGCCGCGATCGAGCGCGCATACACCGCAGCGCTTGGTGCCGATCGGGCCTATCCCGGCCGCTTTCAACACAACCCGCTCTCTGAAGCGTACGTCACGAAGGTGGGGCGCGACGCGCCGTACTCGCTCGACGAGCTCGCCCAGTACGTCGACCTGACGAACCCGCCGCCGAAGAAGAGTCCGCCGACGGGCATCGGCCGCAACGTCGAGATTTTTGATCGGTTGCGGCGCTGGGCGTACGTAGCGGTCGCGGATTGGCGGATCGGCACGTATGACGCTTGGTATCGCGTGGTTGCCGATCGTGGCGAGCAGATTGCCGCCGGCGTCGGCACCGAGAGTCCGCGCGGGCCGCTGAAGGCCAACGAAGTCGGCCACATCGTCAAGAGCGTTGCACGTTGGGTGTGGGAGCGCTACGGCGCCGATGTTCCGCCGCTCTTACGCGAGGCGCGGATCGCCGCGCAGCGCGAACGCGAGCGTGCTCGTCAAGCAGCTCGAGAAGCGGCCAGGGCGCGATCGCGCATGACGCGTGCGGAATACGTTGCGCCGGCGCGCCAGCGACGCACAGAGGCTCAGGAAATGCGCGAAAAGGGCATTGCCGTTCGCGAGATCGCGCGTGCTCTTTCAGTCAGCATCCGCGAGGTTTACCGGCTTCTTGCGAGCGCGGCTGCTTCGGTCGTCCGGCTCGTTGGGAGCGCGACGGCAGATCGTGTGCAGGGTTCGCCCGGCCTATCAGACTTTGGGGGGTCGCCGGTAGGGGCTTCAGCGCCCTGTTCGGTTTCGGGAAGCGTTGAACGGCGGTTGGTGGACGTGGTAGAGAACGACGATGTTGTAACATTGGAGCCTTCTACCGCGCACGGAGGAGCGATTGCCGCAGCAATCGTCTCCGAGTACGCGGTCCCCGCGCGTAGAGCGGAACCGGAGACCGACGTGATGAGCAATGGAAGGGGGGTTCGGGGGGAAACCAGCGCCGGCGAAAGCTCGATCGCGTATATTCAGCGCCGCATTCGCGAGATCGTTGCGAAGCTGCATGAGCCGGAACGGCCGCCGTAGAGCGTTGCGACGTTCCCGCGCGGATGATGATGTGTCAGCAGTCGTTGATCGCTGAAGTCGAGCGTGATGGTCTGCGTCGCTTCCCCGCCCGAGTCAATCGCTGTTGATCTTCGGGACCGTAGCCGCGGCCGCGCTGGAACGCAAGGGACACTTCCGGTGCTCGCTGCGCTCCGCTCCACGTTCGGCTGCGCCGCCCTTGTCCGCTGCACCGTTCCAGCGCGTCCACGGCTTTCACGGACCCATCAACAGCGACCGCCTCGGGCGGAGAAGGGTTCAGACCAATGACGACGCTCTACACGATCAACGACGACCGCACCAAGTTCTGCCGTCTGGCGATGAAAGCGCACAACGGCGTGTGGAATCCGGTGACCAGTTCCTGGATGTTCACAAATGCCGGCGATCACGCCAACGCGATGTGCGAACTGTACCGCACGACACGGCCGAGCGCGGCGCAGCTCGAGACGCTGCTCGCGATGGCGACGGACGGAACGGGCACGCAGGCGTGGGACTTTGACCCCAGCGTGACGATCCCGGACTTCACGCAGCTCTCGCGCGATGAAGCGTCGCGGCTGTTGAGTGCGGGTTACACCGTGCGGCGGCTACTGGGAACGCATCCCCTCGAAGAGCAACCGGCGGATGTCGCTTCGGACGTCTTCGATGCTTCGGCGTTCGAGGAGCGCGCGCGACGCGGTTCTCGCCGCCGCCACACCGCCGCCGCGTAGACGCGGCTGGGATCATCGCACCGCTGCGGCGCTCGTAAGGGCGCCGCAGCTTCTTTTTGGAGGCTTCGCATGTCGAGCTTTCTTTCGTCGCGCCCGAGCGACGTCGTCTCCGCGCTGCTCGTCGACGCGAGCGAGTGCGATCGTACGGCAATCTCGCAGCACATCAGCGCGTATCCCATGCCGTTGCTCGAGCGGCTTGTCGCCACTGACTGCCGCGTGCGGCCGCTCGCAGAAGTCGAGCGCTACCGTGATGTATCTGTCGCGTTGCGCCGGCTCGGCGTCGACGTCGACACGTGGCCCGTGCCGCCGGCCGGGCTCTTCGTCGTCGAGGAACGCACGGTCTATCTGCGTTCGCGCAGTCCGATGACGATCGGCCACGAGGTCGCACACGCGATCGACTGCGCGCTCGGTGACGGCATCTATCGCAGCGGCTACGATACGCAGATTCGTTCGGCGTTCGCCGCGGCGCGCTCGTTCGTGACGCCTTACGCTGCGACGGGCCTCGACGAGTATTTCGCCGAGTGCCTGCGCTCGTACGCCGACGTGCTCAACGATCCGCATTCACCGTGGCCGCGCGCAACGCGCGAGCGTCTGCGGGCCTGCGATCCCGCGATGCATGCGATCGTCGCCGCAATTTTCGGCGACTAGCCCGAAACGCCGATCTTGCCGGCGTCGCGCAGTGAAGCTGCGCCCGATGAGGGCCATTTCCCCTTACGGTTCCGATGGAGGATCCCATTATGTCTCGCAAAGCCAAGACCAACGGCAGCACCGCGCTCGCGACGGTCGAAACCAACTTGCCGGCGCTGCAAATCACGCGCGCCGAAGCAAATTCGCGTATCAAGGCGCGTGCACTAGAAATGTACCATGCGGCACGCACGGAGCGTGAGGAGCGCATTATCGCGTTTGAGGCGGAGTACGGTCGTGCCGATCGCATCGATAACACCGTTCTTGCGGATTTGCAACGCATTCAGGCGCGGCTCGCCGCGATCGCCGCGCGTCAGCAGCGCGCGAACGGAATTGGCGGAGAACCGAAACTAACTCGCTATGTGGAGCAGATTGGCCTGATGATCGGGCGGTCTCGGCGCATCTGGCCACTTCGCGCGCGCTGGAATTGTTTGCGCCGATCCAGCAAGCCGACTACGTCGGTTGGAACGGCAGCGGCGTTGCCGAAAGGTCAAGACGATACGATACTCGCCGGTTACGAGATCATCGACGATCCGCTCGGTCCGAAGAACGCCGCGCCGACGGCCGATGAAGACGGCGAGGTGTGCTTGCACACCAACGTTGAGCCGTACGAAGACGAGCCGACGCGCGGTGCCTGTCTCGATTGCGGCGAGGAGTTCGGACTGCGCGGTTCGCCGGCGGACGCGTACGACGACAGCGTTGATGAAGCGGAAGAAGAACGGATCATTGAGGCTTCGCCGGAGCGCGAGATGATCGAGGTCGGATGAAGCAGCAAGCGGCCCCGGTTCGAAGCCGGGGCCGTGCTGTTTGCGACGATGCGTGTCCGTCGGGAGTCGCGCGCAAAGCGCACATGCTCGCCATTCGGCGTGCCGCGCGCGATGCGCACCGGGTCGTTTGCGATCGCGATGCCGTCGGTTGCACGATCTGTCGTCACCACGCGGCCGCGATTGCGGAAGCAAAATGGGCGCTAAATCATCCGCCCGCTCCGGCATAGATCACGTCGCCGCACAAAACGCGTGAGCAACTCCACCGGGTGCGGCAGGCTACGCATCGGGGCCACTCCGCGCGCAAGGGTCTGCGATCGCTGCGCGACGCGCTGCGCGCGCCCTTGCGTGCTCCTCCCCGACGCTGTGTGCCGGCAAGTACCCGGTGAAGCTTCTCACCGGCGCTTGAGCGGAGGAACACATCTATGGAATTGGACTCCGAGCGCGTGCTTATCACGATGACGAAGGCCGAACTGGCGGACTTCGGGCGCGTCGTCGCACACGAAGTTATCGCGCGGCTCGATGCCGCCGAACGCTTGCAGGCGAGTGAGCCCGTTATCGCGACCGGAATGTTGACGGTGAACGTACCGGGCCACGAGGTGCTCGTTGATGGAGCACCGGTTAAACTCAAAACGCGCGAGTTCGCGTTACTTGCGGCGCTCGCGCGCAACCTCGGTCGGGTGTTGACCCGGGACCAACTGCTGGATTCGGCTTGGCCGGACTCCGGACGCGTCGATGATGACCGCACCGTGGACGTCCACGTTCGTCGTGTGCGCTTGGCGCTCGGAGCCGCAGCGTCGCTCGTGGAGACAATCCACGGCGTCGGCTACAAACTCGCGAAGGTGCCGGTCAGTCCCGCAGCTCGCGCCTGAAACGGCGGCGGCCTCGAAAGATAATCCGGGGCCGCCATCATCTCTGGGATGCTTGCCGATCACATGGCGATCATCTCGCCATGCTTTACTACGGAGCATGGAAACTGAATCACCGCAAGACGTGAACGTGCACGCACGTCGGGCCGCGCTGATCATGCGCGAGCTTTCTTTTGACCTACTGCGCGCGATGGAGAGCGCGGTTCACGTCGCTCTCGCCGACACGACCGGCGATCTCGCACCGGAGCGACGTGCGCGCATCGCCCAACGGGTCTTCGCCGAGACGAAGGCGCGCTACGCCGTCAATGCCGCCGCGACGCTTCTAACATTGCACTCGGAGAAGTGCACGTGACCGCGCCCTCCTCTCAGCGCCATGCCTGACGGCCAACGTCCTTTCTGTTGGACGCAAGCCTTCGCCGCCAAGCGAACGAATGGTGACGTAGGCGAGGCGGGGCGTACTTCATCACCACCCAGCGGACCGGGGATCAAGGGGGACCCGTCTCGCCACCTTACTTGTGTTTGTTTCTCGGTTAAGCGAAGGCCGATGGACTGTGTGACGTGAGCCTTCTCGGCGTTTTCTCAGTCGTTCAGCGCGTCATGCGTACATAGGATTGCGGCCCGACGCTCGAGCCACGAGTTGGGACGTGCAGCGGCTTCCCGTCGCACGTATTCGACCTCAAGCGGACGCTGAAAGAGCTCGGCCAGCGGAAGCGCGGCCGTCGCCGCGCGCCAGCGATAACCCACCGAGTCGAAAATCTCAAACGCTTCGCGGAACCGCTCCACAGCAGCGGGAATGGACCTGTTCGCCCGGAGGACCGTTCCTTCAGCGAGGCACTCGTAGGCGCGGGCGCGCCGATCGACCGAGTTGAGAGTAAGCGGAGGCAGCTTGGCTTTGATCGCGCGATAGCGGTCGAGCAGCTTGCCGGCACGCGCTGGATCGAACGCTGCCACTTCTTGGGCAAGCTGCGCGAGACCGATCCGTTCCTCGCTCATTGCGTTCCAATCGATGCGATCGGCGAGCTTCGACGCGTATTCGATATCGTCGCGAGCGCGCACGGTTTCTCCCAACTCGCGAGACAGATAAGCGCGCTCGACCGCCGCGAGTATCTTCCACGCGTCGGACGTCGCGAAGCCGCTCATCGATCGGAACTCGCGAAACGCGTTGAGGTGGTCTCCGCGTAACGCGCTTGACCATCCGAGGGCGCGGTGAATTTCGAACTTTTGTGAGTCAAGCTCGGCGGGCCATGTCTCGCAGGCGACGGCCCGTAACGTCTGTGCGTCGGCGGCGAGATCGAAGTCGCGCACGTGGACCGCCAAAAGTTGCCACTGCGTCGCGGTGATCCACAGGTCGGGTGTCTCGGCCTTCGCGGCCTCGGCGATCGCTTCGCGCACGAAGCCGAGCTGGTCGCGATACTGCTGTCGCGTCGCAGCAATGAAGCCACGCACGTTGAGCGACCGCGCGCGGGAGAGTGCCAGCGGAACGAACGCCTTTGCGGAATCAAACACCCATCGCTCGATCGAGAGTGCTTTGACTGCTGCACGATCCGCCGCGTCGAGCTCTTCGAGTGCAAACGCTAGGCAGGCGACGTAGAAATGATATTCTGCTTCGACTGGCGCGCAGGCCGCACCGAGCGCGTAGATGTGGGCGAGATCGAGGCTAGCCTGCGCGAAATCGAACTGACGAAGGCGGATGCAAAGCGCGGCGCGCAGCGTCAGAACTTCAGTGCGGGCGCGGTTTGATAGCAAGGCGGCGTCGTCGATTGCGACGAGCCGCTCAAGGCCCAACTCAGGGTGGCCTACACGCAACGCGGCGCGGGCCAGAAGAAGATCGGCAGCGAGGCCTTGGTGGCCGTGGAGTAGCGTCAGGCATTCCGCCGCGCGCGCGCCGCGATACGCATCGACGGCCTCTTGGAAAGGCCGCTGACGCGGTTGAAGCTGGAAGACTGATGCGGACGCCACGGCAGGCACGACCCTCCGAGCTGATTGCTAAGCAATCAACTCAAAAAACGCTTACACCCGCTTATCGACCGGAGCGGACGCTTTGCCTTCCGATCGGGGCGCACCCCGACGTCACACTTTGGGATCGCTAGTCGATGATCGACCCGTGCGTCACTCGGGAATCGAGCCGTTCGTCGACTCGGGAAGTGCGCCGTGTGTGGATTCAGGGAGCGACCCGTGCGTGGACTCAGGGAGCGCGCCGTGCGTGGACTCAGGGAGCGACCCGTGCGTGGACTCAGGGAGCGCGCCGTGCGTGGACTCAGGGAGCGACCCGTGCGT
>JAABUX010008310.1_pt1 | contig 11994 bp, 9 predicted proteins | sample 5561851 | NCBI WGS metagenome assembly JAABUX01 (sample SAMN10711883, study PRJNA513361) | rock metagenome | isolation source: Antarctica rocks | place: Antarctica: Victoria Land, Richard Nunatak red sandstone | collected 2016-01-03 | reverse complement strand
GATTCGAAATCCGGATAGACGACGTTGACCAAACAGAGGCCTTGAGGCGGCGCGGTCGGGCCGGCTAGGCGCCGATCGCGCGCGGCCAGGACTCCAGCCACGCTCTCCGGCGTGCGCCGCCCGGCCCCGACGTCGAGCAGCGTACCGCTCAGGATACGCACCATGCGGTGCAAAAAGCCGGTACCCTCGAAACGTAAGCCCACGATCTCGCCGTGCGCCTCGATGCGAAGCGCGTGAAGCGTCCGAACGGTCCCGCCGCGATCGGGCAGGACGCCGCAGAACGCGACGAAGTCATGCTCGCCCACCACGCACGCCGCCGCGTTTCGCATCGCCTCGAGATCGAGCGGCCGCCAATCGTGGTGCGCGAACCGGCGTACGACGGCCGACGGCATGCGGCGGTTGAGAACCGTGTACGTGTAGTGGCGCGCGAGCGCCGAATTGCGCGCGGAGAAAGAGTCGTCGCTGCGTTGCGCATCGCGTGCGCTGAGGTCGTGCGGCAGGACGGAATTGAGGGCGAGCGCGAGTTTGCGGACCGGAAAGGCGTCATGCGCGCGAAATGAGACGACCTGGGCGGAGGCGTGAACGCCAGCATCCGTTCGTCCCGCCGCCGTCACTTTCACCGGTTGGGCGAACAACCGGGATAGCGCGGTTTCCAACTCGCCCGCAACGGTGCGCAATGCGGGTTGAAATTGGAACCCGCAAAATTCGGTGCCGTCATACTCGACGACCACGCGATACGTACTTTCGCTCAGACCCCGCATCTGCGCGCCCAAACACCGTGTCCCCTCGGGAGGCGATCGTCTTTTTAACAGCCGCTAGTTGAGCAGGATACGTCGAGCACGTGAAGATGGGTCGCGATGTTGGCGCTGACGCGCGGGCTGATGTGGTAGCTGCCGTTCGCGACGGAGGTGTCGACGGCTTGGGGGTCTTGCTGGATCGCATTGACGACGGTGGCCCACGTCGGATTGGCTTCCACGTTGGTCGCGAACTCGTCGCTGCCGGCCGGCACGTTGCTACCCTCATCCTTATCGGTGATGTAAAACCCGTAGTCGTGCATGGCGCGGATGTACGGCTGCAAGACGACCGGATTGATCGCAAGCAATTGATTTTCACCCGCCGCGTCGAGCCACAGGATCTGTCCGTAACGGGGAACTGCTCCTGCGCCCGTGCAGGTCGTGCTGCCTTGGCCGTCGCTGCCCGTGGCCGGATAGACGTTGTTGCCGCGCTGCGCGCACTGAACGGCGATCGACACGCCGTGCGTCATTTTTCCGGCCAGTAGATCTTCGGGCCGAACAATGCCGGCGACCAGTGAGAGACCGCTGGCCGTTCCGCTGAATCCGGTACCGTCACCGGAGAGAGGGCCCGAGCCACCCCAGCCGATCGCAAGCGAGTTGGTGGCGAGCGGAAACGTGCAGTGGCTGCCGTAGTAACCCGCGCCGAACTGCCCGGAGTTCTGATACGAGGCGCAGGTGAGCCAAGAGTCAGTTTCTGTACCGTTCGACGCGTCGATGAACGCGTTGTGGAAGTCCGTTGCCGGTCCCGAGGTCGTGCCGTTCGGCACATGGACGCTCGTCGCGGTACAGTGGCCCCACGGCTCCAAGCAGCGCACGGTATAGGAAGGATCCGAGGCACTACCGGTCGACACGACGGTGCCGGCCATCCCAGCCGGCGTGAATTGCAAGCGGCCGACGTCGCCCACCGTGACGGCGGCCACCATCGCCGCGCTCTGCGGATCGATGCGTGGATTCGACGACAACGGCCGCGCCAGCGGATTATGCGCGAAGAACGCCGTCCCGATCGGCTGGCCGTCGTAACCAGTCCCGCTTGGGGGCGTCGTGGGGGCCGCCGTGGGCGTCGCCGAGGGTGTCGGTGAGGGAGTGCCCGCTGCGGCCGTGCTGAGCACATTGATCGCGCCGAAGTGAGCCGAGCCGCTACCCCAACACCGCAGCGCAATGCCGCCGCTCGCATACGAAGCGTCGCTTCCGCCGCCGAGTAGTTTGAAAGCTTTGCTCGCACCGTAGGCAACTGATGCGCTTATCGCCCAGTCCGAGAACGTCAAGCGCAGCCGATAGGTGCCCCCGGTCGTCGCAAAAGGGCCGCCCGCGATTTCGCTCCAGGCGCCTGAGTACTTCCAAATGTACCAATATTCGTGACCCGACCCATTGACGTCGGGGCGCAGTTCGAGTTGATAAAAATGATGCGCGTCCACGAGACGGCCGATCAATGCGACACCGGCAAAGGCGCCGGCCGGCGATGTCTCGGCGACGGACGCATCGAGTGCGTAGTTCTGCCACGCCGACTGCCCCCTCTGAGCAGGCATCGCCGCGCCGCCGCCATGCTCGGCGCAGTACTGCTTGGGCTGTCCCGGGGGCTGGCACACGAGCCACGAACCCCCAGTCGGCGTCCATCCTGCGGCGGCGCTGCGGACCGTATCCGATGCAAAGTCGTCCGCGAACAGCAGTGGCGTTGGGTTTGAGGACGATGTTGCACCGCCTCGCGCCATAGTGGCAATTGAACGCGATCGGCTCCCGCCTACGAGCGCTGACGATAACGCCGCGCCGAGGGGATCCGGCGAAACGGCTGCCTGCGGAACGATGGCGCCGACGGCGCTTCGCCCCACCGTCATCGGCGTAAAGGACGAGCTGGAGATACCGCTGCCGCTGCATCCCGCGAGCATGCCGGCGGCGATCAGCGCAACAGCGCAGCGCGTGAGACGTGGCATTGCCGACCCTCGATCGTGACGAAAGCTTTACATCGGGGTCGGCAAAGGGCTGCGTCTTCCTCACCGCAAGACGGTCAAGTATGACGCGCGTCACGTTTGGTCAGGCTGCTGTTAGATTCGAAGTGGGTCCGACGATGCCACGTAAAGCGCGGCAAGCCGTTCGAACAGGAGGCGTTCGCCGTCGCCGAAGCGGGCATGGAGGGGACTGTCGCAGTCGAGGACGCCGAACACGGCTTCGTCGCGCACGAGCGGCACGACAAGTTCCGCGCGGGAGGCTGCATCGCAGGCAATGTGTTCCTCGATCGCATTGACGTCGTCGACGACGAGCGTCGCGGCGCGGGCCCACGCGGTACCGCACACGCCCCGCCCCGACGCGATGCGCGTCACGGCGGGCTTGCCGGCGAACGGCCCGAGAACCAGTTCGTCGCCGTGCGCAAAATAGAAGCCGACCCAGTTCAGATCCCTTACTGATTGCATGACCAGGGCGGCAAGGTTCGCGGCGTTCGCAACAGGGTCGCGTTCCTCGGCCACCAGCTCGCGCGCCCGCGCAAGCAAGGCCTCTGAATCTGGAATCCGTGTCGTGTCAGTCATGCCGGCGTTGCTTCGACATCACTGCGTTAGCGCTCACAGCTCGAGCGAAGTCCGGTGACTTCGAACGAAACGTCATGCGTGCGCAAAGGTGCGAAACACCAGCCTCACGTGAACCCGCGCCCGGCTGTTGGGAAGCGTCGCTGCTGAGCCGCGGTTCAATATTTCATTGTACGGGTTGCCTAATTCGCCAGGACACGCGCCTTCATCGAAGCTCGGAGGGTAGGCAGCGGCGAGCAACAGCCGGCGCAGTGGGCGCCCCGTGCGCATACTCTGCTCGACGGCATCCTGCGTCGCTACCTTGACCGAGGCGTCGCGTGCTCGGGTCTCAAGCGCGGCGCAGTCCAAGACCCCATACGTCTGCGCCGACACGACTCGCGGGGCGAAGAACGCATATGCGCGACGAACGATGTCGCGCAGTCGTGCCGCGCCGGCATTTCCGACGATGCCTCTGACTTGGACTTCATATGCCGCCTCCAGCGGGTTGCCGTTTTGCGAAGGAATCGAATGCGCAGCAATGACGTTGCGCTCGGCTTGCAGCATCGCGACAACCGCCCCGCCGGACGGCATCGTTCCGCTCCGTTGCCGCAGAGCGACGACGATACCGACACGAGAGCGATCAGCCGGCACGTCGGTCCCTCGTTCTGCTTCACCGGTAATGAGCGTTTGCGTTTGCGGGACCTCGATCGGCACAAGGTCCGGACGCGGCGTAACGTTGCTGCTTAAGCTGGGAGACGGTGGCGTTCGCGTCGGGGTCGCGATAGGCGTGGGTAGTACGGTCGGACCGGCTAGGCCTGATCGGAGGACCGCCGCGGGAACGGTCGTCGGCATCGCCAATCTGCGCCAAACCGCGTTGTCTTCATCGGTGAGCGGAAAGGCTGCGCCGACGGCCTGCTCGCGGGGATCGTCCTCGATAAGCGGATACTCGTCCAGCAGGGAAGCCGCGTTGACATGCACGCCGAGATCGCGTGCGAATTCGCGCGCCGCTTCGGCGGCGCTCGCGAAGGCCAGTGCGACCGGACGAAAGCCGAGCGCGTCGGCATCATTCTCCCTCGCCGCACCGATGATGAAGAGTTCCGGACGGTCGGCGGCGACGGTCACCCACTGTGGCGTTGGTTGGAGGCCCCTGAGGTCTCTGCCGACATAGGCTGAAGCCCTGGCGGCATCAGCGAGCGCTTCGCCTATCGCCTGTGAAGTCGCGTCGCCGATGTATCCGTCATCACTGCGTGCTTCGAGCAATAACCCACCGGGCTGCGAGTCGATCAAACCCTCATTCATCGCTTCGGCGGGCGACGCTGAAAGTGAGGTCGGGAACGTCGCAAGCCAAGGACGGTCCGCCGCGTAGGAAACGTCACCGACGGTTCGGATGGCACTATCTGAACCGACGCCTCCGCGAGCCGGTGCAACGCTGGCTGAGCCGACGAGCGGTGCTAATCGAGCAGCAAGAGCTTCGGCCGCGAACGACGCATCAGTGACCGTGCTTCCAAAAGCAAACTCTTCGTCCGAGATGCCGAACGCGCGTCCGACGAAGCGCAGGTTGTGAAATTGCTCGAGAATCACGGCCTGGGCGGCATCGAGTTGCGCGATCTGCCCCAGCACGTGAGAAAACTCGAACGACCAACGCGTCTGGCCTGACTCGTGCACGGTCACGCTGGCCGCGGGTAGACGATAATGCGAGAAGAGTTGCTCGATTCGCCGCATTTCGTCTTGAGCTGAAGGCGAATCGCTCGGCGCCGAATCACTGACGCTGTAGTTGAGAATCGCCGCATCACGAACGTACGCTGCCCTCGCACGGCCTTCAACGAGAAATATCGGCCGGGAACCCGCCAGGCCGTCGATCTCGTAGGTTGCCGTCGGATCGGGGCGCAACACATAGCTCACCGTTTGCTGCGTATCTCGACGCTCGATGAGCCGGTTCCGATGCCGAGCCGAACGACCGCTCGGACCTGCATCGAACACGGGTCGCTCGTTACCTCGCAGCGTGGCAGGTCCACGGATTGGCTATAGCGATGACCGGCCGGAATCGTGATCGGTTCAACGACTCTCGTAATCGTTCGCAGCCGCGGCTCGCGCGTCTCTGACCCGTCGGGGTTGCGGATTACGTAGTCGACCGACCAAAATTTGATGTCGCCGTCCGAGGTGTTGACTATCGTCAGTCGGCCGCTGACGCGCTCGGTGGAAAGATACGCATGATTCCCAACGTCCAGGCTTATTTGAGGTGGCTGGGTCTGGGCCCGATACGCACCGGACGGCATCAACGCAACAGCCGATAGCAGGACGGTTACCATGCTGCGTATCAACATGCGCGTCTTCTATAACGGCCGCTGTAACGGAAACAAGATGACTTCGCGGATCGATTGCTGGTTCGTCAGGAGCATCACGACGCGGTCGACGCCGATGCCGATGCCCGCGGTCGGCGGCATGCCGTACTCGAGCGCGGTGACGAAATCCCAATCGGGCGGCGGGACCTCGTCATTGCCACCCTTGCGCTCCTCGATCTGCGCCTCGAAGCGCACGCGTTGGTCGTCGGGGTCATTGAGCTCGGTGAAGGCGTTGGAAAGCTCGAAGTTAGCGCCGAAGAGTTCATAGCGGTCGACGAGCTCCGGATCGTCGGCCTTGCGCTTAGCGAGCGGTGAGAGCGCGACGGGATAATCGTAAACAAACGTCGGGTCGGTGAGTTGCGGCTCGACGACGCGTTCAAAAATCTTGTCGAGCGCCTGCCCGTGCGTGTGAGACGGCGGCAACCCCATGTCGGCAAGAACCCGTTGGGCCCTTGCTGAGTCGAGCAAGGTTGCGCGATCGAGGCCACCCCACTGCGCCAGCGCATCGAAGTATGCAAGCCGCCGAAACGGCCGGGCGAACGAGATCGAGCGGTTTCCGTAGACGACCTCACTCGAGCCGTGAACCTTCTCAACGATATGCGCGAAGAGCGCTTCGTTGAAATCCATCATCTCCTGCATCGACCAGTAGGCCGCATACAATTCGAGCATCGTGAACTCGGGGTTGTGCGTCGTATCGATTCCTTCGTTGCGCCAGATGCGGCCGATTTCGTAAACCCGTTCGAGGCCGCCCACGATCAAGCGCTTGAGGTTCAGTTCGGTCGCAATGCGCAGATCGAGATCGAGATCGAGCGCATTGTGATGGGTGCGGAACGGTCGTGCCGCCGCGCCCCCTGCGACGTGCAGCATCGTCGGCGTCTCACACTCCACGAAACCGTGCGCGTCGCAAAACCGCCGCATTTCCGCGACGATCGCGGAACGCGTCAAAAAAATCCGCCGCACGCGCTCATCGATCAGCAAATCGACGTAACGCTGACGATAGCGCTTTTCGACGTCGCCCAAGCCGTGCCACTTGTCGGGCGTCGGCGCCAGGGATTTCGCGAGCACCTCGAAGTGCGCGACGCGCAACGTGAGGTCGCCCTTCTTGGAGCGAAACACCGAGCCGCTCACGCCGACGATGTCGCCGAGGTCGAGCGCGTCGAAAGCCGCGAAGGCATCTTCACCGACGGCGTCCGCGCGCACGTAGATCTGCAAGCGCCCGCTACGGTCCCAGAGGTCGGCCCAGAGCGCTCCCTTTCCCATCTTGCGCAGGCCGAGCAAACGGCCGGCCACGCTGAAGGTCGCCTGCGGCGGCGTATCGTCGGAGCCGAGATCGGCATACCGTTCGAGGAGTTCGCTCGCGTGCGCCGTCACATCGAAGCGGGTTACAAGGAACGGGTCACGTCCGTGCGCGCGTAAAGCGGCCAGATTTGCGCGTCTCGCCGCCCGTAAGTCTGCTTCGCGCCTGCCGACATCCCCGGTCTCGTCGCCCGGCGACGAGGACACGCTCACGATGCCTTCTTGGCGACCTTTTTCTTCGTCGAGTTGATGCCTTCGATCTTGTAGGTGCTCAAGCCGCGGGGCGTGTTCACCTCAACCGTCTCGCCCTTCTTCTTGCCGATCAGCGCACTGCCCAGCGGTGATTCGTTCGAGAGCCGCCCGTTAACCGGATCGGCTTCGGTCGAACCGACGATCGTGAACTCGTGGCTGGCGCCCGCCTTGGCCTCCTTCACCTTGACGCTGGCGCCGAGATGCACTTCGTCTTGCGCGTAGTCCGACGAGTCGATGATCCGCGCATTGCGGATCAAGCCTTCCAACTTAAGGATGCGCCCTTCGACGAAGGCCTGCTCCTGCTTGGCGTCTTCGTATTCCGCATTTTCGGAGATGTCGCCGAACTCTTTGGCCTGGCGGATCCGCTCGTTGACCTCGCGGCGATGCACGGTTTTCAGCTCGTCCAGCTCTTCCTCGAGCTTCACGAGGCCTTCTTTGGTGAGCACCGGCTCTTTATCGTTCACGAGACACTCCGCAGGGTCATTACGAAAAGCGACGCGAGGATGTCTCGCGCCAGCGGTTTTATGTTCGGGCAGCCGGGGGTTGAAATCCCGCTGCTTCCCCAGCGAACGTTCGGTTCGGCCGTTCCGTTTCGCGGAACAGGTATCGCCATGATACGTTCGGTCGCCGTAGCTTTTATCGTGTTTGCTGGGCGCCTGCAGTCAAAGCGGCAGCCTCGCAGGGCGCTTCTCCCGCGCCTCACCCGGCATCACAGGCCCCGACGCGCGCGCTGACGCATGCGAGCAGCGATCACGCCGACTGGCTGATCTGAGGCAAAACATTCCGCGGCAACCGCTATACCGGTCTGAGCTAGGGCCACCAAACAGAACGTCGCGCAGTTGCGCAAAGCATGGGTCGCTGCCGTCAACGACGACGGCGACGGCGACGGCGACGGCGACGAGGAGGCGTCGCCGCTGGTCTATCGCGTCAACGTCTTTGTCTCGACGGCTCACGACGATGTTCTGGCCTTCGACGACACGACGGGGAAGCTGCCCTGGGCTTTTCGGGCAATCAATACGCAGCGATTCTGGCGTACCTGTTCTCCTACAACTGCATTCACGCCAGTGGCAGCCGAAAGAGCGCCTTTCCGACGCACGACGAGCCGGCCTTCAAGAGCGTCGCGGTTGCGATCGTGGTAGCATACTCGAATGGAGCAGCACAGGCGCGACCCGTTCTTTGAGCAACTTGAAGACCATTTACGCGAGGGCGTTGAAGCTGCCAATCGGGGTGAACTCATAGTTGCCGATGAATCATCGCAGTCGCTACGCGATCAAGCCGCCGAAATCGAGGAGCGCGCTTAAGCCAAGGGATTGGTGGCTCGACTACATTTCACTCCAACGGCATGGCGTGATCTCCTCGCCATTCTTTATACGTTGGAGCCGACAGCCCGGACCGCGCTCGCATATTCGTCGACCGAATCATCGACCGGTGCACTGTCCCAAAACGATCATCCATCGACGCCGGGTTCCTTCATGAAGCGGTACGCTAACGGAACGAGCACGCGGCTACGCCCCGGGTTCCCGGAACCAGCCGGAGGGCTCGACGGCCAGGTTGACGTTGACTTGTTTGACTTCGGTGTAGGCGTCGTAGCCGTAGGTGCCGAGTTCGCGACCGATGCCTGACTGTTTGTAGCCGCCCCACGGGGCTTCGTTGTACGTCGGATGGTAGGTGTTGATCCACGTGATGCCGGCGCGAAGTTTGCGGATGACGCGGTGAGCGCGTGCGGCATCGTTTGTGAATACCGCGCCGGCGAGACCGTACGCGCTGTCGTTGGCGATGCGGATCGCTTCGTTTTCGTCGTCGAAAAGTTGAACGACGAGCACGGGGCCGAAGATCTCCTCGCGGACGATCCGCATGTCGGGGGTCGTGTCGGTGAAGATCGTCGGTTCGATGTAGTAGCCGCATTCGCCGCCGGAGACCGCCGCGCGGCTGCCGCCGCACAATAAAGTCGCGCCCTCCTCGCGGCCGAGTGCGATGTAGCGTTCGACGCGGTCGCGCTGCGTTTCGCTGACGAGTGGGCCCATCTCGGTGTGCGAATCGAAGCCGTCACCGACGGAGATCGCCTGCGCGCGACGGGCGATTTCGGGCAGAAAGCGATCCGCCAGTTCACGTTGCAGCACGAGGCGCGAGCCGGCCGAGCAAACTTGTCCTGCGTTGGCGTAGATGCCGAAGAGGGCATAGTCGATCGCCGTTTGGAAGTCGGCGTCGGCAAACACGATGTTGGGCGATTTGCCGCCGAGTTCGAGCGAGATTTTCTTGACGTTGCCGGCAGCGGCTCGCATGATCGATTGTCCCGTCGCAACGCTGCCCGTGAAGGCGATCTTGTCGACGAGCATGCTCTCCGCCAGCGCCGCTCCGACCACCGGACCCGCGCCGGGGATCACGCTGAGCGCGCCATTCGGAAGTTCCGCTTCCTGCGCGACTTTCGCAAGCCACAGCGCCGAGAGCGGCGTGTATTCGGACGGTTTGAGGATGCAAACGTTACCGGCAGCGAGCGCCGGCGCGAGCTTCCACGTCGCCATCAAGAGCGGATAATTCCACGGTACGATCTGACCGCACACGCCGATCGGTTCCCGCACCGTAAAGCTCATCGAGGGCGCAGGAACGTCGAAGGTCTGCCCGTGCGGTTTGGTCGCGAGACCCGCGTAATACCGAAAACACGCGGCCGCGTCCGCGATGTCGAACTCCGCTTCGCGCAGCGGCTTCCCGCAGCCGAGCGTTTCGAGCTTCGTGAACGCGGCCGCGTGCCGGTCGATGAGATCGGCGAGCGCGAGCAGCACGCGAGCGCGTTCCGCGGGCGCCATTTGCGGCCACGGGCCTTCGTCGAAAGCGGTGCGCGCGAGCACAATCGCACGTTCGGCGTCGGCGCGCGTGCCTTCGGCGACGCGGGCGACTTCATCGCCGGTGGCGGGGTCGACGCACGCGCGCGTCGCGCCGTCCGACGACGGCTGCCACGTTCCGCCCATGAAAAGAAACGCGGTTCCGTCCGCATCGCGCTCGAGATGTTCCAGCACGGCGGCTCGGTTCGATGTGACGCGATCGATTTGCAGCATGTAAGACTCCGAAGAAAAGCGGTGTAAGGCTTACGCGGTTAGCGGGATGCGCTCGTGCTCCAACGCGTCGAGTGCTTCGGCCAGGATGGTAAAGACGCGGTCGGCTTGCGAGCGCTCGATGGTCAACGGCGGCTCGACGCGCACGACCCGAGAATTCACAAGCGTGCCGGCAACCAAGACGCCGCGATCGAACAGATATTTCGAGGTGGCGAAGCCCACCTCGTCGCTCGTAAACTCGAGCGCAATGAGCAGTCCCTTACCACGCACGTCGACGACGATGTCTTCATGACCGCGCACCGCATCACACAAGCCTGCCAACATGTACGCGCCCATTTCCACGGCCCGCTCGGGCAGGCGCTCTTCGATGAGCACGTCGATTGTTGCCAGCGCCGCGGCGCACGCAAGCGGATTGCCGCCGAAGGTCGTCGTGTGGAGGAACGGGTTTTCGAACAGCCGCGAAAACACCGCTTCGGTTGCGACGGTGGCCCCGATCGGCATGACGCCGCCACCCAGTGCCTTGGCGAGACAAATGATGTCGGGAGAGACGTCCCAGTGCTCGCAGGCAAACATCTTGCCGGTCCGGCCCATTCCCGTTTGAACTTCATCGAAAATCAGCAGCGCCCGGAACTCGTCGCATAGTTTGCGCACGGCAGGCAGATACTCGTCGCTCGGTACGTTGACGCCGCCCTCACCCTGGATCGGTTCAAGCAGCACCGCGCCGACGTCTTGGCCCGTCATCCGGCACGTGTTGAACACGTCGACGAGCGATAAAATATCGTTGAACGGCACGTGCATGAAGCCCGAAAGCATGCGGCCGAAGGGAACCCGGAACGTCGATTTTCCACTCGCGGACAGCGACCCGAAGCTCTTGCCGTGGAAGCCTTTGGACGCGACCACGATCGTCGGCTTTCTCGGATCGTACAGACGAGCCAGTTTGAGCGCCGCTTCGATCGATTCCGTCCCGCTGTTGCTGAAGAACGAATATTGCAGTTCGCCCGGCGTCAGCAACGCGAGCGTTTTCGCGAGCATCGCGCGCAGCGGATCGAGCAGATCCTGGCTATGCAGGGCTTGGCGTTCGAGCTGCGCGCGCACCGCACCGACGACTTTGGGGTGGCGGTGACCGACGTTGAAGATTCCGAAGCCGCCCAGACAATCAATGTACTCGCGGCCGTTGACGTCGGTGAAAACGTTGCCGGAGTCGGACCACTCGACCGCGGCATCGAGCGTGCCCCGCGCGCCGCTCTTGCGATATTCCAGGAAACCGGGGTTGACGTGATCGCGGAAACCGTCGACGGTTTCCTTGACGATCCAAGCCGCTTGCGTGCGGTCGATCGCCCTACTGTTGATGAGTTCTAAGACGCTTTGCGTATAGGCGCGGACGTCGTCGAGCGTGTTGCGTACAAGAATTTTGGACCTCGCTGGATGGAGTGGAGCATTGTTATGGGGAGAGAACCCGCGCGCAGGCGCGTGCGAGCGCGGTGAAGCCGACTTCTAGATCGTCGCTGGTGGCGACGAGGGGAACGAGAATGCGCAGGACGTTGGCGCGTGGGCCGGCCGTCAGCGCAACCAGCCCTTCGGAGAACGCCGCATCGACGACGCGTTTAGCGAGGCTGACGTCGCCCGAGCGTGGCGCTTGCGCGAATTCGAGCGCGAGCATCGCACCGAGTCCACGAACGTCGACGATCTCATCGTGCTGCGAAGCGAGCGCGTCCAGGCGGCGTCGTAACTCCCTGCCGAGCGTCCGCGCGCGGTCAAGCACATC
>JAABUX010008309.1_pt1 | contig 11995 bp, 10 predicted proteins | sample 5561851 | NCBI WGS metagenome assembly JAABUX01 (sample SAMN10711883, study PRJNA513361) | rock metagenome | isolation source: Antarctica rocks | place: Antarctica: Victoria Land, Richard Nunatak red sandstone | collected 2016-01-03 | reverse complement strand
GCTGCTCAGCGTGACAACATACCTCTTCACCGCAACCTGTCTCGAAGACACCGAATCGACCTCCACACAACCGACCAGCCATCGATTCAAAGAAAGCGGTCTCTGTCAATGACGAGAGGTACTAGCGGGTACCCGGTCGCGCGCCGGCATCAACCCAGCCGCCTGCAGGGCATCAACCAGGCCGCCGGCAGGGCGTTGACCCCCGGCGTCCAATTCTGATCGAGGAGGAACCGATGGCATATCACGAGATCGCCGCGACACCGGACAACATGGTGCTCGGCTACCTGGACGCCACCACCCCGCCGGTGCTGGTGGTGGACTCCGGCGACACCGTCCTGCTGCACTCGTTTCCCGCCGGCGGACGCAGCACCTTGCCGGCCGACCTGCCGGTGCCGGAAGACTACCAGGCCGCCCTCGACGCGCTGCCGCCGGGACCGGGGCCGCACTTCATGACCGGGCCGGTCCATGTCCGCGGCGCCGAGCCGGGCGACGCGCTGCAGGTGGACATCCTGGACGCTCGCGTCCGCATGGACTGGGGGTTCGTCGCGATCATGCCGCTGCTGGGCACGCTGCCGGACGAGTTCACCGACTACGAGACGATCCATCCGACCATCGACCACGCGCGCGGCGTCGCCAGGATGCCCTGGGGCACCGAGGTGCCGCTGGAGCCGTTCTTCGGCATCATCGGGGTGGCGCCGCCCAAGGCCTGGGGGCGCTGCGCCTCGCCGGTGCCGCGGGCCTTCGGCGGCAACATGGACAACAAGGAGCTGCGTGCGGGCACCACGCTCTATCTGCCGGTGTTCAACCAGGGCGCGCTGTTCATGGCCGGCGACGGCCACGGCATGCAGGGCGACGGCGAGGTCTGCATCACCGCGCTGGAGATCGGGCTGTCCGGGACGTTCCGCCTGACCGTCCGCAAGGACATCGAGCTGAACTTCCCGTTCGCCGAGAACGCGACCCACCTGATGTCGATCGGACTGGACGAGGACCTCGACGACGCGGCGAAGCAGGCGGTGCGCGAGATGGTCAAGCATGTCTGCCTGCGCACGAGCCTGACGCGCAACCAGGCCTACATGCTGTGTTCGCTGGCCGGGAACCTGCGCGTCACGCAGCTCGTCGACGGCAACAAGGGCGTGCACATGCTGCTCGACAAGAGCCTGCTGTAGCACCGCCCGGCACTTGGCAACCGGCTAACGCGGGCTAACACGACCCTTAACCCATTGACGGCGTTAGCCGAGGATTACAATGCGCTAACGTTGTGCTAGCCTGCTGCCCTCGCCGAAGATGGCGTCAAGCTTTCAAGTGCATGATCTTGATGGGGAAATTGGTGCCGACACTCGGAATTGAACCGAGGACCTACTGATTACGAATCAGTTGCTCTACCCCTGAGCTATGTCGGCGTCCGGGTGCCGCCCTATACAAAACCCCTGGCGCCGCTGCAACATGAACAGCGTCGATCCAGTGCCGGCAACCTAGTGCCGACTAGTGCCGACGACCTAAGTTCCTGCTTTGTTCGAGGTTTGCCTGATGCCTGCTGGAAGGATCCTGTCTTGACCACCACCCTGCAGCAGGTCCGCGGCATGATGCGGCCGCCGCATGGGCCGGTGCTGCGCGCGCTGTCGCAGATCCGCGAGTGCGGCTGCTGCGGGCTGGTGCAGCGGCTGCCCCCGATGGAGCCCGGTTCCGTGGCCCATTGCACCCGCTGCGACGCGATGCTCGGGCGCCGCTACACCAACCCGCCGATCGCGACGCCGCTGGCATTCTGTCTCAGCTCGCTCGTGCTCTACCTGATCTGCATCAGCCAGCCGCTGATGACGCTCAGCATCTACGGGCGCATGCGTGAGATCACCTTGTTCACCGGCCCGATCGAGCTGATGCGCGACGGCTGGATCATGGCTGGAATTCTGGTCGGGCTGGTGACGGCCGTCATCCCCTTCCTCGAGATCCTGCTCATGCTCGGCATCCTGCTGGGCGCACTGCATCATCGCCTGCCCTGGCGCGTGCCGCGCATGATGCGCTGGTACGACCGGCTGCGGCCCTGGTCGATGGTCGAGGTCTATCTGCTCGGCCTCCTCGTCGCCTACACCAAGATGATCGACCTGGCCGACGTCACGGTGGGGACCACGGCGTTCGCGCTGTTCGGCCTGATGATGACGATGGCGGCGACCGACAGCACCCTCGACGACGACGTGATCTGGTCGCAGCGACGGGTTCGTCTGGTGCATCGCTGCCTGGCCCGCCAGGGGGATGCGGCCTGGGAGCATACGGGCCAGGAACATGCCGACCAGGAACATGCAGACCGGGAACATGCAGACCGGGAACATGCAGACCGGGAACATGTCGGCCAGGATCGGGGGAATGCCGAGGATCCGGCCAGGCGCCCGATCGAGGTGGTGCGGCATCTGCCGCCGCTCGACCACATGGTGTCGTGCCGCTCGTGCGAGCTGGTCTGCTACTCGGAGGCGCCGCTGGACCCGCAGCAATGCGTCGGCGCGTGTCCGCGCTGCGGCCAGCGGCTGCATCGCCGCAAGCCCGACGGCCTGAGGCGATGCATGGTCTTCGTGTTCTGCGCGATCATCCTCTATATCCCGGCCAACGTGTTCCCCGTCATGACGACCATCAAGCTGCATCGCGGCGGCGACCACACCATTCTGCAAGGCGTACGCGAGCTGTACGAAGCAAAGATGCTGCCGCTCGCCCTGCTGGTCTTCTTTGCCAGCATCACGGTGCCGGTGCTCAAGATCCTGAGCCTGTGCGCGATGAGCTTGGCCACCTGGCGGCGGTCCTCCAGGTGCCTGCTGGATCGCACCAGGCTCTACCGGATCGTCGAGCTGATCGGCCGCTGGTCGATGATCGACGTGTTCATGATCTCGATCCTGGTGGCGATGGTGCATTTCGGCCAGCTCGCCAACGTCAACGCCGATGGCGGCATGCTGGCCTTCGCGGCGGTGGTCATACTGACGATCTTAGGGTCCAGTTCCTTTGATCCACGCGTCATGTGGGATGCGGCCGGCCTCAACGGCGCGGCGCTGGCCCGCCAAGTGCCTGCGCGCTTCCGCATCGCGGAGCCAGCCCAGGCGTGAGTGGTGAACAGGACGACAACAGACAGGCGCTGAACCCGCCCGAAGCCCGGGCGCGGCCGATACGCTTCTCGCTGATCTGGCTGATACCAGTCGTGGTGGTGGCGATCGGCGCCTACCTCGCCTGGACCACGATCTCGCGGCAGGGACCGGAGATCACCATCGTGCTGGACAGCGCGGATGGGCTTACCGCCGGCCAGACCCAGGTGAAGCACAAGGCGGTCGGCCTGGGCACCGTCCAGGCCATCGAGCTCAGCCACGACCTCAAGCACGTCAATGTCCGGGTGCAGATGAGCGCGCAGTCGGAGCCGATGCTGACGAACCACGCGCAGTTCTGGGTCGAGCGTCCACGCCTCTCCGGCGCCAGCGTGTCCGGGCTCGACACCCTGGTGTCGGGCGCTTTCATCGCCATCGATCCAGGCAATCCCGGTGGCACCCCCGAAACCAGGTTCGAGGGGCTCGACTCGCCGCCCGGCGTGCGCTCCGACGACCCCGGCAGCGTCTTCTCGCTGACCACCGGTTCGATCGGATCGATCAGCCAGGGCTCGCCGGTCTTCTTCCGCGACGTGCCGGTCGGTGAGGTGCTCGGCTACAAGCTGCCTCCCGAGGGCAGGGGGCCGATCGCCGTCCAGGTTTTCGTCAAGCGGCCGTACGACCAGTACCTGCGCCGGGACAGCCGGTTCTGGGACGTCTCCGGGGCCACCGTCGACTTCAGCGGCGGCAACCTGCACTTCCAGGTAGAATCCATCCAGGCGCTGATCTCGGGCGGGGTGGCCTTCGGGTTGCCGATGCGGCGGCGTTCGAAGGAGGACGTCAAGGCGCCTGCCGATGAGGTGTTCGAGCTCTACCAGAGCAAGGAAGCGGCGGATACCGCCGGCTACAAGCAACGCTTCCCCCTGATCAGCTACCTGCGTAGCTCGGTCAAGGGTCTCGACGTAGGCAGCCCGGTGGTCATGTTCGGCGTCCAGGTCGGCAACGTCACCGACGTGAAGCTGATGATCAACCACGACAGCGGCGATGCGGAGGTGCGGGTGGCGATGGAGGTGCAGCCGGAGCGCATCCTTTCCGAACAGGATCTGCCCTCGAAATCGATCTTTTCCACGACCCAGGAGCTGGTCAACCGCGGGCTGCGCGCCGAGACCGAGACCTCGAACCTGTTGACTGGCTCGTCGATGATCTCCCTCACCTTCGTGCCGAAGGTGAAGCCGGTCGCGGTGGTCATGGAGGGCAACGCGGTCGTGATACCGAGCCAGGCCGGTGGGCTGACCGGCATCACGGACAGCCTCTCGACGGTCGCGGACAAGCTGGCCGCGCTGCCGATCGAGCAGATCGGGGACAACCTGGACAACCTGCTCGCCCACACCGACGCCGCCGTCGGCGGCCCGGAGGTCAAGCTGGCCCTGGTCCAGCTCAACCAGACCCTGGGCAGCCTCAACCAGTTGAGCAGCAATGCCGACCGCAACCTCACGCCGGTGCTGCAGCGGCTGCCGACGATTGCCGACAACCTGCAGCAGGCGATAGGCAACGCCAACACGGCGCTGGCAGCCTACGGCGGCAATTCCGACTTCCACAACAGCCTGCGGCAGACGCTGGGCCAGCTCAACGAGACGGCGCGATCGATCCGCTCCCTGGTCGACTATCTGAATCGTCACCCCGCGTCCCTGATCTTCGGCCGGAGCCACCCATGAGACCCCAACCTTGAAAACGATGCGGCCGATCCTCGATCTCTCCCGCCGCGGCCTGCTCGGTGTCGGACTGACCGCGCCGGTGCTCTGGCTCACCGGATGCGGCGCCTCGGAGCCGAGCTACTACACCCTGACGCCCTGGCCCGGAGCCGCCAGGCCCGGCGGCCCGCTGACGGTCGAGGTGCGTACGCCCAGCATCGCGCCCTACCTGGATCGGGACGGCATCGTCCGCAACGACCGCGACGACCACCTCAAGATCGCCTGCGGCGCAGTCTGGGCGAGTCCGCTGACGGACCTGATCGGCCGCACTCTCGCCCTCGATATCGGGCAGCGCCTGCCGGGCAGCAGTGTCCACACCGAGAGCGGAGCGATCTCGACCCAGGCCCTGGCCCTGGTCGAGATCGACATCTCACGCTTCATGGAAGGCGTGCCGGGCCAGGCGGTGATCGAGGCCACGCTCTCGGTGTCTCGGCCGGGCAGCGGCCCCACCGGCAGCCGCAACGTAAGCTTCGTCCAGCATCCGACGGACGACAGCGTCGGCGCCCTGGTGGCGTCACTCAGCCAGTTGCTTGGGCAGGTGGCCGACGTGGCCGCCGACGCGTTGCAGCGCCTGCCGCCTTCCAGCTAGAGCATGATCACCCTGATCATGCTCTGCTTGTACTGAGGAAGAGCAGCTTTATCAGCTGCCCGGGATTGCGCAGCGATTTTAGTCAGACTGATGCTGCTCTAGCGCAGCAGGCTCCGGGTCAGACCTTCTCGACCTGGCCGTATTCCAGGTCGACCGGGGTGGACCGGCCAAAGATCGAGACGCTGACCTTCAGGCGGCCCTTTTCCTCGTCGACTTCCTCGACGGTGCCGTTGAAGCTGGTGAACGGGCCGTCGGCGACGCGCACCTGCTCGCCGATCTCGAACAGCACAGCGGGGCGCGGACGCTCCACGCCTTCCTGGGTCTGCTTCATGATCCGGTCGGCCTCGGCCTCGGAGATCGGCGACGGACGGGTCCGGCTGCCGAGGAAGCCGGTCACCTTCGGGGTGTCCTTGACCAGATGCCAGGCATCGTCGGTCAGCTCCATCTTCACCAGCACGTAGCCGGGGAAGAACTTGCGCTCGGCGTTGACCTTCTGGCCGCGCCGGACCTCGACGATCTCCTCGGAGGGGACCAGCACTTCGTCGAAATGATCGGCCAGGCCCTTCTGCTGGGCCTGCTCCTTGATCTGCTGGGCGATCTTCTTCTCGAAGCCAGAATAGACGTGAACGACATACCAACGCTTCGCCATGACCAGCTCCTCAGCCTCCCAGCCCGAACAGGGCACGGACGCCGAGGCCGATGATCTGGTCGACGGCGAAGAAGAAGATCGCCGTCAGGGCCGCCATCGCCAGCACCAGTCCGGTGGCCACCAGCGTCTCGCGACGCGAGGGCCAAGTGACCTTCGCCGCCTCGGAACGCACCTCGCGTACGAATTTCGCAGGACTGACCGCCACGCCGCACCTTCTTGAAAATTGTGATCCGAACCATCCACCGAACGGCCAGGCCCACACGGGACCGGCTGGCGGCTGGCAGGGGCGGAGGGTCTCGAACCCGCAACCTCCGGTTTTGGAGACCGGCGCTCTAGCCAATTGAGCTACGCCCCTGCATCGCCACCCTCGCCGCTCCCGTTCACCGTCGGCAAGGCGATACGAAAGCCGCGCGAACCCGGCGCAGGGGGCGTAAAGAAGCTGAGCAGGATCTAAAGTCAAGAGGCCTGCGGCGTCGCTGCCCGATTTCCGGCGCGTGGCGCGACAAGGCTTGCAGGCGACCACGACCCGGCATTACAGAGCGTCCTGACGTCATCGCGGGCGTAGCATAGTGGTAATGCTGTAGCCTTCCAAGCTACCGAGGAGGGTTCGATTCCCTCCGCCCGCTCCAGCCCCTTCATATCGACCGCGAACCGTGCTTCCCCACCGCGTGGCCAGCGCGGAATTGGGCCGCACGGCGGAGTAGAAGGTTCGGTGCCACTGCCGCCAAGATCGCCCGGATGACTGAACCCGACGAGAAGCCGCCTCCGCGCAGGGTCCGGCGGACGGTGATCCTGTTCCTGGCCAGCTTGGCGCTGCTGGCGGTGGTGGCGGTCGCCGTGCTGTCGTTCGATCGCCCGCAGGTCCGGCGCGCCGACCCGCAGACCGACAATGCCTATGTCGGCGGCGACACGACGCCGCTCTCGGCCCGCGTGACGGGCTATCTCAGGCGTCTGCCGATCGCCGACAACCAGCCCGTCCGGGCCGGCGACCTGATCGCCGAGATCGAGGATGACGACTATGGCGCGCAGGTCGCCCAGGCGCAGGCCCAGGTCGCGACCGCATGGGCCAGCCTGGCTTCGCTGGACGCGCGGATCCGCCAGCTCGGCGAGCAGATCGCCCAGACCCGCACCACCGAGAACGCGGCCCGGGCCGACACCACGCGCACCTCGCCCGAGCTGATCCGCCAGCAGCGCCTGCAGGCGACCGACCTCGGCGTCCGCCGCGAGCTGGAGCAGGCGCAGGCGAGCCAGCTTCGCGACCAGGCCAACGTCGAGCACGCCCGCGCCTCGGTCGTGATCCGCCAGCGTCAGGCGGATGCGCTGGTCGCGCAGCGGCAGCGGCAGGCGGCGATCGTGCAGGCGCAGGAGGCGAACCTTCGCCTGGCGCAGATCAACCTCGGCTGGACCCGGCTGATCGCGCCGGTCGACGGCGTCCTCGGCCCGCGCCTGGTCCGCGTCGGCGCGCTGCTCAACACCGGCAGCCAGGTGGTGACGCTGACGCCGCTGGACACCGTCTGGGTCGACGCCAACTTCACCGAGCGGCAGATCACCAACATCCGGATCGGCCAGCCGGCGCGGCTGGTGCTGGACACCTTCCCGCGTCAGCCGCTCGATGGCCACGTCGCCGGGCTCTCGCCGACCACCGGCGGCGCGCTCACTTCGGTGCCGCCGGACAACACGACCGGCAACTTCACCAAGGTGGTGCAGCGGGTGCCGGTGCGGATCGCGATCGACTGGCATGGCAGCCCGCTGCGCGGCCTGGTCAGGCCCGGCATGTCGGTGACCGCGACCGTCTATACCGGGCCGCACGCCGCCGCCGGTTTCGGGGCCGGGCCATGAGCAAGACCGTCCTGGTGCGCGCGGTGGTGCTGGTCCTGCTGGTGCTGTCGGCGGCGGCCTTCGTGATCGACTGGAACCTGCTGCTCGGGCCTACCGGCGGCCGGCGCGAGACCAACGACGCCGTGCTGCAGGGCAACCCGACCCAGCTCGCCGCCCGTGTCGGCGGCTACCTGACCGCGGTGCCGGTCCGCGACTACAGCGTCGTGCACGCCGGCGACCTGCTGTTCGCGATCGAGGACTCTGATTCGCGCGCGCGGGTCGACCGCTCGTCGGCCGAGGTCGCCGCCGCCGAGGCGGGCATCGCGCAGTCCGAGGCCGAGCTCGCCCTGCAGACGGCGCAGCTCGCGGCGGATGTCGCCACGATCCATGGCGCGCAGGCGGATCTCGGGCAGAGCCGGCTCGAGCGCATCCGGCAGAGCAAGCTGCTGCATACGGAGTCGTTCCTGCAGCGCGACTGGCAGAACGCCGTCTCGTCCGAACAGCGCCAGCAGGCCACGGTGGATGGCGATCGCAAGGCGCTCGCGGCGGACCATGCCCGTGTCGAGGTGCTGCAGGCGAACCTGGAGAACAGCCGCGCCACGCTCGCCGGGCAGCAGGCGGCGATGGCCCTGGCCAAGGTCGACCTCGGCTACACCAGGATCGTGGCGCCGTCCGATGGGATCGTCACCGCCAGGCTCGCCCGCCTGGGCGAATACGTGGCACCCGGCCGGGCGTTGATCACGCTGGTGCCGCTGCGCGATGTATGGGTGGTGGCGAACTATCGCGAGGTGCAGCTCACCCATGTACGTCCTGGACAGCAGGCCGTCGTGACCGTGGACGCGCTGCCCGGCCTGCGTCTGCGCGGCCACGTGGACAGCCTCGAGCCGTCCAGCCAGGCGATCGGCTCGACGCTGCAGCCCGACCGCGCCACCGGCAACTTCACCAAGGTGATCCAGCGCGTGCCGGTCAAGATCGCGCTGGAGCCGGCGCCCGACCTGCTCGGCAAGCTGCGGCCCGGCCTGTCCGCCGAGGTATGGATCGATACGGGGGTAGGACCATGAACCTGCTGGCCGCCCTGAAGCCGCGCGGGCTGCCTCCCGGTCCCGACGGCAAGCCGCCCTCCGGGCCGCCGCCGCTGACCTGGCCGATCACGCTGGGGCTCGCCGGCACCGTGCTGTCCGCCTTCGCCTCCTACCTGGCGACCCGCCTGACCAGTTTCGCGGCCGTCGACCTTACCGGCGGCTTCGGGATCGGCACCGACGAGGCGTCCTGGGTCGCGAACGCCTACAATGTCGGGGAGATCGTGGTGGTGCCGATGACCGCCTGGCTCGGCGGCATCATCTCGCAGCGCCGGGCGATCGCGATCGCGATGGCCGTGCTCACGGTCGCCAGTGCCGCCTGCCCGGTGGCGCCCAGCTACACGTGGCTGATCGCGCTGCGCTTCATCGAGGGGCTCGGCGGCGGCGCGCTGATCCCGCTGCTGCTGTCGACGCTGCTTCGCTTCATCCCGTTGCACCAGCGCGTCATCGCCTTCGCCTTCTATGCCCTGGTCACCACCTCGACGCCGCTGGTGGCGGAGTTCGTCACCGGCCTGCTTACCGAGCTGCTCGGCTGGCAGGCGGTGTTCTACGCCGTCGTGCTGCTCTGCCCGGTGGTGATGATCCTGGTGCTCGCGGGCCTCCCGGTGGAGCCGGTGAAGTCCGAGGGCTTCACCGGCGCGGACTATCCGGGCATGATGCTGATGGCGCTGTTCGCCGGCACCCTCACCACGGCGCTCGATGTCGGCCAGCGGCTGGACTGGTTCGACGACCCGCTGATCCTGGCGCTGTTCGCGGCGTCCGGCTGTCTGCTGGTCGCGTTCGTGGCGTGGGAGCTGAGCACCCCGAAGCCGCTGATCAACCTGCGGCTGCTCGGCCGGCGCAACCTCGCCTGCGGCCTGGTGCTGATCTTTCCCTTCAGCATGTCGCTGGTCGCGACATCCACAGTCGTCTCGCAGTACGGCACCCTGGTGCGCGGCTTCCGTGAGCTGCAGGTGGGCGAGGTGCTGATCTGGGCCGCCCTGATCCAGGCCGCCGTGTGCGCGCTCGGTCCGCCCGTGCTGCGTCGCGTCGATACCCGGGTCGCGATCGCCTGCGGCCTCGTCCTGGTGGCGCTCGGCTGCCGTTTCGCCACCTACATCGACAGCGACTGGGCGATCCTGAACCTGATCCCCTCGCAGACGCTGATCGCCTGCGGACAGCCGCTGGTGATGATGGGGCTGCTGTTCACCACGACCTCGGTGCTGCAGCCGCAGGACGGCGTCAGCGGCGCCACCCTGTTCAACGTGGTGCGCACCCTGGCCGGCAGCGTCGGCGGCGCCATCGTCACCGGCGTGATGACGGTGCGCGAGCGGGTGCACTCCAACACGATGGTCGATCACCTCGTGTCCGGCGCGCTGCCGACCATGCAGGGCGGCGGCACCGCGGCACTCGCCGGCGCCGTGCGCGTGCAGGCGACCGTGATGGCCACGGCCGATGCCTACGGGATGATCGGCGTGGTCATGGTGGCCACCATGCTGATGCTGTTCGTCACCACCGAGGTGCGTATTGCCAAGTCACCGGTCGCGAAGGCACCGGCATGACCTATCCGGCACTCCGTCGCCCGGCCTTCCGCCTGTTCCTGGCGATCGCGCTTTCGCTGACGCCCGGAATGCCGTCGGCGCGCGCCACCGAGCTCGACGCGGCCTTCAGCCACGCGCTCGCCGAGGCCTACCTGACCAACCCGCAGCTCGCGACCGAGCGCCAGCGGCTGCGCGAGGTCGACGAGGGCGTGCCGCGCGCGCTGTCCGGCTGGCGTCCGACGGTCCAGTTCACCGGCCTGGCCGGCGTCTCGGCAGTGTTCGACACCATGGATCGCGTCCACCACCCGGAACGCCGCGTGCCGCAGGTGGCGACCGGCGCGCTGACCCAGCCGCTCTATACCGGTGGCCAGGTGAGCGCCCAGGTCGCCCAATCCGAGGCGCTGGTCCGGGCGCAGCGGGCGGCCCTGCAGGCGAGCGAGGCCGCCGTGCTGCTGGCCGCCGCGACCGCCTACCTCGATGTCGCGCGCGACCAGACCACTGTCACGCTGAACCGCAACCAGTCGCACGTGCTGGAGCAGTCGCTGCGGGCGACGCAGCAGGCCTACGCGGCCGGCGCCGTCACCGAGACCGATATCGCCCAGGCCCGTGCGCGCCTCGCGGACCAGCGCTCCACCACGGCCGGCGCGGAAGGCCAGCTCGCGGTATCGCGGGCCAGGTTCGAGCAGCAGGTGGGGCAACCGCCAGGCCAGCTCTCGATGCCCGACGCGCGGCTGGCCGTGCCCGAGGGCCGCGAGACCATCCTGAAGCTGGTCGAGGCCTCGAACTTCGACGTGGCGCAGGCGCGGCTGTCCCTGCAGGCGAGCCAGCATGGCGTGGACATCGCGCGTGCCGGACTGCTGCCGAAGATCTCCGCGATCATCGAGGGCGGTCGCCTCAAGGAGACCGACATACAGGTGCAGCACCAGCGCGACTACGACGCCGATGCGCTGCTGGAGCTCTCGGTGCCGCTGTATCAGGGCGGCTCGGTATCGGCCGAGGTCCGCCAGCAGAAGGAGACGGTGGCACGCACCGCGCTGCAGGTGGACACGGTGCTGCGCGCCGCCCGGGAGCAGGCGATGGCCGCGATCGACATGCTGGCGGCGTCGCAGACCCGGGTGACGGAGGAGCGCGCCTCGATCGCGGCCAATATCGTCGCCGAGCGCGGCATCGCGCGGCAGCAGTCGGTCGGCGCCCGCACCGTGCTGGAGGTGCTGAACGCGCAGCAGGAACTGCTGACCGCGCGGGTGGCGCTGGTCTCGGCCCTGCATGACGACTACGTGGGCGGGCTGCAGGTACTCGACGTGATCGGCGGCCTGAGCGCCACCAGGCTGGGTCTTCCGGTGCCGATCTACGACCCGGAACGGCACTACAAGGGCACGCGCGACCGCTGGTACGGCACCGAGCCGTATCGCTAGTACCCCGAGTCATTCACAACGTCGGGTAGAGGCGCTTCAGTTTGACGCGGGCGTCGGCGGTGGTGAACTGCCAGTCGGCCTTGGCGTGCTTCTTGTTGCGGTCTCCTTTCCATGCGGCGAC
>JAABUX010008308.1_pt1 | contig 11995 bp, 8 predicted proteins | sample 5561851 | NCBI WGS metagenome assembly JAABUX01 (sample SAMN10711883, study PRJNA513361) | rock metagenome | isolation source: Antarctica rocks | place: Antarctica: Victoria Land, Richard Nunatak red sandstone | collected 2016-01-03 | reverse complement strand
CTCGACTCGCGCGGCACCGCCGACAGGGTGAGGCGATTCTTCGCCGCCTTGCCGAACTTCATCGTGTTGCTCATGCGCCCAACACCTCCCGGCTATATGGTTGGCGGTTCATGCGCCCAACACCTCCCGGCTATATGGTTGGCGGTTCATGCGCCCAACACCTCCCGCACCATCTGCTCCTGGATCTGCCGCCCACGGTCGAGCCAGTCGACGGGGACCTGCAGGCCGAGCGCGTGCCCGACCAGGGCGGCGGCGTAGCGGTAGTGCTGGCCCACCGGGGTGTTGCGGTAGGCCAGGGCCACGGGGACGTGCGTCTGAGACTCCTTGCCGGCGTGCTCGGTGAAGGGGATTGGCGGCAGGCAGGCCACGCCGTACTCGTGCGCCATCTCCACGAGCGAGCCGAGCGCGGCGGGGCGCAGACCACGCCCGTTGTAGCCGATAGGCAGGAAGCCGACCACCCTCAGGTTGGGCAGCCCCTCCTGTAGGTCGGCCACGAGGCCGAGCGAGCGCACTACGCCGTAGATCGGCTGCGGCAGGGTGAGCGTCGGCGCCAGCACGTGCGTGGCGGCCGCCAGGGCGCTCGTCACGGATAGGTCGAGGTCGGGCTTGGTGTCGAGCACGAGCACGTCGTACTCCCCGCGCAGCGGCGCGAGCAGCTTGGCCAGGTAGCGCTCGCGGTCGATAGCCAGCCGCTCCATGCGCTCCACGCCCGCGGCGAGGCGCGCGCCCGACGGCACGAGCGCGCAGTTGGGCATCGTCGGCACGTCCCAGCACTCGACCAGCCCGTCGGAGAGCCAGGCCCCGCTCTCGGCGCGCCGCTCCTCGGGGTAGCCGCAGGCCTCGGTCAGGTTGAACGCCGTGTCGAGGTCGACGAGCAGGACGCGCAGGCCCCACGTGCCCCACACGCCCGCGATGTTGTGCACGGCCGACGTCTTGCCGGCCCCGCCCTTGCGGTTGACGATCGAGAGCACCGGCGCGGTCGTCACCGCCGCCCCTCTCTCTGTCTCCGGTTGTACCTTCACGCCCATCAGCCACCGCCTATCTACGCGCCGCGCCACGCCTTCTATGTCCATCATAGCGCACCGCGCGATGGCAGAAAAGTTTCGCGCACGAAACGTTAACAAGCGCAGCCCTATCCAGGACTCGTGAATTGTCGGGGCAGGCGTGCCCGTGTGTGCCCGTGTGTGCCCGTGCGTGCCCGTCCGGCCGCACGCGTCGTGGATGGCGGGGGTCTGGGGGGAGCCATCTCCCCAGGTTCCCCCGGAGGTGCGCTGGACCCTCGGCCGCAGCCGAGGGGCCAGTTAGCCATGGGCGGAGGGGGCGGAGGGGGCGAGAGAGGGGCGAGAGAGAGGGCGAGAAGGGGGCGAGAGAGAGGGCAGAAGGGGAAAAGAGGTGCGCCGTATTCTTTTGTGCACACTTCTTATCTTACAATTGCGCACAGACGCACAGAATTGACACGCTTATGTGCGCGCGGGGTTGATTACGGAGGGTCGGTGAGCGCCACCCAGGAGAAGACGACAACCATCGCTGTCCGCATGCCGGAGTCGGTGAGAGATCAGCTTGAGTCGAGATCCTTGCCCTGCAGCACGGACCTGAGAGCTTCGACTAATGTCGGATTGCCGCTATAATGACGCCGGACGAGTGGCGGTCATGCGGGGGGATAGGCATATTAGCGCGTACATACAACGATTACTGGGGCGACGTGTCGTGCGCTACGCGCTCGTCGGCGGGGTTGGCATCCCCGTAAACGATGCGGCGCTCTTCATCTTTTCGCATCTCGGCGTAAACTTCTATCCACTCGCCTTCGTTCTTGCCTTTGAGGTCAGCACAACGGTCAATTTCGTGCTCAATCAAACATTCACATATGGGGAGCAAAAGCATCTGAAGGGATGGGACTGGCCGAGGCGGGCCCTAAGAGCTCAGGTAGCCAGCCTCACAGCCTTCGGTTTCGCATCGGGTATCGCGCTCCTGCTTTTTTATGGGTTGCACGTCAATCGATACGTGGCGAACCCTATCGGTATCGTAGGCGCGTTCCTGCTGAATTTCAAGATTGCTAACCGCTTCGTCTTCCGCCCCGCCCCGCCCCCGCTCCCGCCCCGCGCGAGGCCGGCCCCGCGTGAGAGCATACTCTAGCGCTTGTTCTTGTGACATGGTCCGTCCCGCGTCCCATGTTGCTGTGAATATCCTGTTACCCAGACGCGCTTGTAGCGACGCGACCGCGCTGCCGTGCGTGGCGCGGTCTTTGCCCGGCAAGGGCTAGCGCGCGCACATAATCACCCTGGTATAGCACCGCTCTGGTATAGCACCGCTCTGGTATAGCACCACTCGTGCGAGGTTGTGCAGAGCCAGGGCGACGGCCCGCCTGTCGTCGAGGGATCGATATAGGGCGAGGCCCTCACTTATCGTCATCGCACGTATCCCCCCGCCCGTCGTCCTGCCCGTCGTCCCGCCCGTCGTCCTGCCCGTCGTCCCGCCCGTCGTCCCGCCCGTCGTCACCGCCGCGCGTATCCGTTTCGAACGGGCGGTCGTCGGCCTCGCGGCGCGCGCGGGCGACCGCGTCTTCCAGCGACAGCGCCTCTCCCACGGCCCACCCCGCTGCGTAGGCCTCGGCGCCCAGCATGCGCCTGGCCGGCTCCAGCATTCGCAGCAGCCAGGCCTGCCCGGCCGGGGAGTGCGATAGGCCGGCAGAGGATACGACTAGCCCCAGCCCCGCCCGCAACGCCGTGGCGGCGCCGCCCAGGAGGACGGCGCGCTCCGGCTGCCCGCGCGCGGCGGCCAGACCCGCGCAGCCCTCCAGGTAGTAGATCAGGCCCTGTTTGTCGCCCACGTTCTCGAACAGGGTCCGGCTCTCCTCCAGGAGACCGCGCGCTAAGTCCAGGTCGCCCGCGTGGACGGCGACCTGCCCGAGCCCACAGAGGGAAACGGCGAGTCCGCGCCGATCGCCCACCGCGCGGCGCCGGGCGCAGCTTTCCTCATAGAAGGCGCGCGCCGCGGCAACGTCGCCCCGATCGCGCGCAACGTTGCCCAGGTCGCACAGCGCCATGGCGCGGCCCCACTCGTCGCCGAGCGCGACGAAAAGGGCCAGGCCCTGCTCGTAGAGATCGCGCGCGCCGGCGTAGTCCCCTTCGTGGTGCAGGATGCTGCCGAGGTTGCTGAAATTGATCGCCTCCCAGGACCGATTCCCCAGCGCGCGGTTGATGCCGACGGCCTCCTCGAGGCGCGCGCGGGCCTCCGCATAGTCGCCTCGGCCGCGCGCGATCAGAGCCAGGTTGTTGAGCGAGCCGGCCACGCCCTGGCGGTCGCCCATGGCGCGGCGGATGGCGAGGCTCTGCCCGTGGAACGCCTGCGCCGTCAGGTCGTCGCCCTGGTTATAGGCCAGGTTGCCCGCGCCGTTGAGCGCCTTGGCCCGCGCCGCGCCGGCCGCCGCGGCCGGCGAGAGGGCGAGCAGCTGCGTCAGCCAGTCGCGCCCCTCAGTGAAATAACTGTGGACGTACCAGAAGCGCCACAGCGCCCCGCCCAGGCGCAGGCCCCGCTCGGCGTCCTCGGCGGACAGGTACCAACGCAACGCGGCGCGCAAGTTGTCGTGCTCCTGCTCGAGTCGCGCCAGCCACGCCGTCTGCCCGGCCCCCAATAGCTCGGGCTCAGCCCGCTCGGCCAGCGCGAGATAGTACGCGGCGTGGCGCGCGCGCGTCTCCCTCTCCTCGCCGGTCGCGGCCAGTTGCTCCAGCCCGTACGCCCGCAGCGTCTGCAGCATCCACACGCGCGGCTCCCCCTCGTCTCCTACGGCCAGGTCCCTGGTTGCGGAGAAGCGCCCATCGCCTCCGCGCGGCCCGGGGACGCTTGGCCGCGCGAAGCCCCCGTCACCTCGGCGCACCAAGCTCTTGTCGAGCAGGGCGGTCAGGAGATCGGCGATGTTGTCGTCGGACTCTCCGACGGTAGCCTCGACCGCGGCCACGTCGCCGCACACCGCCTCGACCGCCTCCAGGGTAGCGCCGCGCACGAAGACGGCCAGGCGCCGGAAAAGAATCTGCTCTCCGTCGTCGAGCAACTCATAGCTCCAGGTGATGGCGGCGCGCATGGTCTGCTGCCGCTCCGGCAGGTCATGGGCGCCGCCCGTGAGCAAGTGCAGCGAGGAGTCCCCCGGCGCCGCGCCGCCTCCGTTCGCGCGCGCCAGGCGGTCCAGCAACGCGCGCGGCGGCAAGAGCTTGACGCGCGCCGCCGCCAACTCGATGGCCAGCGGCAGTCCGTCCAGCCGCCGGCAGATCTCGACCACCGCGGCCGCATTGGCGGCGGTGAGCCGCCAGTCGGGCTTGACCACGCGTGCGCGCTGGTTGAACAAGATAACGGCGGGGTACCACGCCACGTCATCGGGCGGCGGCAGGCGTTCGAGGTCGGGAAAGGCCAGGGGCGCGACCGGGTATTCGTGCTCGCCGCGGATACGTAGCGTCGCCCTACTGGTGACCAGCAGGCTCAGCCTGGGACAGGCGGCCAGCAGGTCGGCGAGCATTGGCGCGGCCAGCGCCACCTGCTCGACGTTGTCCAGGACCAACAAGGTATGTTTGTCGCGCAGACGCCCCTTCAGGCGCTCTATCGCCGCGTGCTTGTCCTCATCGCGCAAGCCAATCGCTTGCGCAATGGTCGGCGCGACGAGCCCGGCGTCGCGGATGGGGGCGAGCGAGACAAAAAACAGGCCATCGGTGAAGTGGTCGTGCAACTCGACCGCGACCTGCAGCGCCAGCCGCGTCTTGCCCACTCCGCCCGGTCCTGTCAGGGTCAGCAGATGGATGTCGTGGCGCAAGAGTTGGGCCGCCACCGTCGAGACATCCTGTTCGCGCCCCACGAGGGGCGTCGGCGGGGCCGGCAGGGACGAGTGGTCGTCACCCGCGGCCGTGGCGCGCGGCGACCGCTCGGGCGCGGGTTGTTCGCGCGCAGCGGCGACGAAAGCCTCGCGTTCCGCGCCGGCAAGGTCCAGGGCGTCGGCCAGGAGGACCACGGTCTCGGAGTGGGGAGCGCGGCGCGCGCCGCGCTCGAGGTCGCTCAGGCCGCGCACGCTCAGGCTGGCGCGCGCGGCCAGGGTCTCCTGCGTCAGGCCCGCGGCCATGCGATGCCACCTCAGCGTCTCGCGGAAGGGCGCTCGCTTCTCCATCGTCATCGATCTGTCCGCCATCGTGTCGCATCGTATCGTATGGGCTTCACACAACGCTACAATGATACTTGGATATCTGCGAAGGACCATTCCTTGAGCATTATGGTAACACGCCGCGATCCCTCTTTGTACGACGCTTACGTTTTTGTACGACGCTTACCTTGTGGGCAGTGCCAAGTCGTTGTTGCGTTCGTAGGGGCGTATCGCAAACGCCCAGACCGCGCTAGATGCGTCCAGCGAGATGAGGCGCTGTCCCCGGGCGAGATCGCAGTCGCCGTGCGCTGCCCTCGGGGACCCCTCTGGGGAGGCGGTCGCAGACTCATTCCACACTTTCAACCTGGTAGCGTTTAGCGCCTGGTAGCGCCACCAGGCCGCCGGTGTTGGGGAGGGCGCGATCGAGGTATGGGTTGGGGTTGAGGCCGGTACTCCGTGTTGAGGAGATAGGCCCCGTCACGCGCGACGAGCGCGCCCAGGGCCACAAGCCCGTCTATGGCCAGGCGCAATCGCCGCCTGCCCATGGCCGAGTCGAAACCCGACGCGCGCGTGAGTTGCGCCAGCGTCCCACGGCCATGGGCGGCGACCAGGCCGAGCGCCCGGTGGACGTAGAGGGGGCTCGACACCTCCGGCGCACGGGCGAGCACCTGCGCGGCCACGGCGTCCTGGTCCTCGCGGGACCACCCCGGCAGCGTGGGCGGGGCCGTGCCCGGCGTGTCGCGCGGCGACGGCGGTGGCGCCGGCAGCCCGTGGGCGGCCAGGACACGCCGTACCGCGCGCCCGATCGACTCGTCGTCGTGGGCGCGCAGGCGCGCGAGGTCGCGCGCGAGGTCGGCGGCCAGACCGGCCGCGTCCAATCGAGGCGTCGCCGCCCTGCGCAGGCGCTCGGCGCGCAAGCGCGCCCGCAGCCACGCGGAGGCGGCCTCGGATCGGTCGAGACGCGCGCGTAGCAGCGCGATCTCGTCCGCCAATTCATGCAATTCAGGCGCGTCCCACGCCCCGGGCTGCGCCTGCTGGGGGGGCGCCGGCAAAACAAGCGCGCTGTGGTCGCCGGTGGGGCCGGGGTCGGGTAGCGCGCCCGATGGACCCAGCGGGAGCCGCCGCGACGCGTGCCGCGCCAGGGAGCGCGTGCGGCGCAGCAAGCGCCGCGCCGCGTGCTCGGCGCGCACCGCCGCTTCGCGCACGAGCTCGGCTCGCTCAGCCGCGCCCCTGGGTTGTTTCCCTCGTTTGTCGTTCATAAGCAATTAGCCAGTAAAGACTAGACCGTTAACAGTTAGCCATCGACAAGCGATGACGTACGCGGCTCCGAGGCACCAAAGACAGCCACACAGGGCGATCAGCCATCACTTGGTCGACGAGGCTAGCCGCTAAGTGCTGATCGCTATCCGCAGGCGCCCGCGTTGACCGCTGGCGTGCCGGCCTGCCCGGCGCCGATCGAGGCGGTCCCGCAGGCGGCTCCGGTGGGGGTGAGGGCGTTGATGGTGACGTTCGCCTGTGGGTAGACGCCCAGCAGATAGTGCAGCACCGCCTCCAGCCAGTTCTGCCGTGTCGTCGGCGCCGCGTAGTACCAGCTGTTGTCGAGCGCCCACACCTGCAGCCGGACCGAGCCCACATGCCGCTGGTACGTCTTGAGCGCGTCGCCCGTCGCCGCGCAGCGCTGGTCGCTCGGCCCGAGATCCAGGCGCATATCGGTGGTGAAGGCGTTGCCGACGAACTCGCCCGCCGCGGCTTTCCTGATCAGCGCGATCGCCTGGTTGGCGGCGTCGACGCAGTTGCCCGCGTGCGTATCGAACGCGGCGTCCGCCGCCGCGTTGGCCGGCGCCGCCGTCGGGATCGCCGTCGGGACGGGCGTGGGGCTAGACTCGACGAGCGTCGTGCTCGGCACGAACGACGGGGTGGCGCAGGCGGTCTGCAGCAGGGGGAGCAACAGCAGAGGCAGCAGGAGGAAGGCTCTTCTCACAGGGTTAATGGTACCACGCTCGGGCGATAAAACGGCCGGGGCGCTCAAACCTCTTGTTGGCTACACGCTATAGTCGTATAGTATGCGCGAGCGGTATGAAGCGCGGACGACGAGGTGGCGGCTTTGCTCTGTCCTCCTCGACGCACCTGTTTAGGAGGTAGAGCCATGGGCACGCGTAAAAAGGTGACTATCGTTGGCGCGGGTAATGTCGGCTCCACGACGGCCTTGCGCCTGGCCGATCGCGACTACGCCGACATCGTGCTCGTCGACGTGGTTGAAGGTCTGCCCCAGGGCAAGGCGCTCGACTTGCTCGAGGCTGGGCCGATCCGCGGGGTCGACACGCGCCTCACGGGCGTCGAGGACTACGAGGCGACGGCAGGGTCCGACCTCGTCGTCGTCACCTCCGGCATGGCGCGGCGTCCGGGTATGTCGCGCGACGACCTGGTCGCGCAGAACGCCGGCATCATCCTCACCGTGGTCGAGCACATCGCGCGCTACTCGCCCGAGTGCGTCCTGCTGATGGTCAGCAACCCGCTCGACGCGATGGTCCACCTGGCCTATCGGGCCAGCGAGTTCCCCAAGAACCGCGTGCTCGGCATGGCCGGCGTGCTCGACAGCGCGCGCTTCCGCACCTTCATCGCCCTGGAGTTGGGCGTGTCGGTCGAGGACGTGCAAGGCTTCGTGCTCGGCGGCCACGCCGACTCGATGGTGCCGCTGCCGCGCTACACCACGGTGGCCGGCATCCCCATCACCGAGCTTCTGCCGGCGCACCGCATCGAGGCCCTCTGCAAGCGGACCGCCGCCGGCGGGACCGAGATCGTCGACCTGCTCAAGACCGGCTCGGCTTTCTACGCCCCCGGCACGGCCGTCGCCGAGATGGCCGACGCCATCCTGCTCGACAAGAAGCGCGTCGTCCCCGCGACCGTCTACCTGCAGGGCGAGTACGGCATCGACGACCTGTTCATCGGCGTGCCCGTCAAGCTCGGAGCCGGGGGCGTCGAGCAGATCATCGAGATCAAGCTGACCCCCGACGAGGACCGCGCCCTTAAGCGATCGGCCGCCCTGGTGCGCGAGCTCGTCGACACCATGTTCTCGCGCATCAATATCGAGGGCCGGCGCGCGGGCCATTAAGGCCATTAACGGGCCATTAAGAGGAGCATGCATGGCCGCGGTGACGGAGAGCGACAACCGCGTGGGCGCGCGGCTTGCCGGGGCGCGCGCCGCGCTGGCGCAGGCCCTGCTGGCGCGCCACGCGCTCCCGCTGGCGCTGTTGCTCGCGCTCGTCGTGCGTGCGGCGCTGATCGCGCGCGCGCCGGGTATCCTCGACGGAGACGAGGCGCTGGTGGGCATCCAGGCAGAGAGCATCGCGGCGGGCGCCGCGCGCCCGCTCCCCGTCTACTTCTATGGCCAGCACTACATGGGCTCGCTGGAGGCCTATCTCGCCGCCGGGGTCTTCCGCCTCGCCGGACCCTCCGTCCCGGCGCTGCGCCTCGTCCCGCTGGCCTTCGCGCTGCTGCTGACGCTCTTGACCTATGAACTGGCTCGTCGGATCGTAGGGCGACAGGCCGCGCGCGCCGCCGCGCTCCTCGCCGCCGTCGCCCCCCTGTACCCCGCCGTCTGGAGCGTCAAGGCGCGCGGCGGCTACGTCGAGACCCTGGCGCTCGGCTCGGCGCTGCTGATCGTGACGCACCGGCTGCTCTACGGCCCTGGCGAGGGGCTCGGCCTCACCGCGACGGTCGCGCCCCCACGGCGCGGCCCCGCGCGTCTGTCGATACGCTCGTACCTCGGGCGTATCGACAGACGCCCTCCCGTCTATCTGCTGTGGGGGTTGCTGGCCGGGCTGCTGTTCTGGACCAACCCTGTCGGTCTCTACTACATCGTCGCCGGGGCGGGCGCCCTCGCGGTCGGGGCGCTGCGCCGCCGCGGCCCGCGGCTCTGGCGAGCGGACGTGCGCGGGCGCCTGCTACGCGCCGCGCCCCCATCCCTAATTCCCATCGTGATCGGGGCGCTCGTCGGGGGGCTGCCGCTGTGGGTCGACAACACTCTGTATGCGCGCGGCGCGACCTTCGCCTACCTGCTGGCCCCGTCGAACGGCCACGGCCAAACGCTCGCGCATACCATCGAGCAGGCGCCGCGCGTGGCCGCCTTCCTGGTCAACAGCATCGCGCCCAAGTTGGCGGGCGCGTGGGAGCCGTGGGACGCCGTCAACAGCCCCATCGTGGGCGCCATCGTCCTGGCGCTCTACGCGCTCTCCGTGGCCTACCTGCTCTTGCGCCTGGCGGCGGGGCGACGGGGCTTACTAGGCTACCGCGCGCGGCCGCGCCATGGGCAGGGCCTGCTCCTGTCTTTCGCGCTCGTCGTCGCGGTCGTCTTCTGCCTCAGTTCGTTTGGCGGGGAGGCGCTCAATCCCTTGGGCTTCGACGCCGCTTCGCGCTACGCGCTGCCGCTCGTGAGCGTGCTGCCCGTCGCGGCCGGCGCGCTCGTGTGGTGGCTCTGGCGCGCCCGCGCGCCCCTCGGCGCGGCCGCGCTGGCCGTATTGGTAGGGGCGAACGCGCTCGGCCTCGTTCGAGCGCGCCCGAACGAGGTGTTCCAATCCGAGTACTGGGGCAAGCTGCCGCCGAGCGAGGCGCCGCTCGCCACGTTCCTGAAGGCCAACAACATCCATAGTGTGTGGATCAACCACTGGGCCGGCTACCCGCTGATGTTCTATGCCGACGCCTACGCGCCCGGCCACCTGGCCGCTTTCGACTACAACGACGTGGCGCTGAACAAGGGCGTCGACCGCCTGCCGTGGGCGCGTAAGCAGGTCATGGGCGACCCGCGCGCCGCCTTCGTGCTCGTGACACCGCAAACCCACCCCCCACTGGAGGGGCTGCTCAGGGCACAGAAGATCACGTTCAAGCCACAGCGCATCGGCCCCTACCTCGTCTACTACAACCTCTCACGCCGCGTCGATCCACATAGTGTGAGAGAGGGGCTCGGTTTTTCCTACTAAAGTCAGGACGATTCTACTCCGATTTGAACTCTTTCAAACGGCTATATTCGATGAGCTTGTCCATCGTTCTGAACGTGAAAACTTTTCCTCGTGTAGCGTAGAGCAACTTTCTCATGTCCTCGCGACGAACCCCGAACCCGCGTCCACTTATACACGCGATGACTTCGAATCCCGCGCCGCCTGACACTTCGCGGGCAAGGCTTAACGACGCCAGGTGTTGCGCGCGTGTTACTTTGTCGCGGGCTGTTCCGTCATCCTCCGTAATCTTGGCCTCGATGACAACGTGTGGATTGAATTCGCTCGGAACAATGAAATCGGGCGCTTGATCGAATCCGGCAATACGTTCCGCACGCCTGGTCTTTCGATAACTTATACCCGCGGCGCTCAGGACATCCTCTTCGTCTTGAGCCACCATCCACTGAAGCCGGGGCGCTTGCAGCAAATCAGATTTGAGGTGGACTTCAACCCCTTTCAGCCCACCTAGAGCTTGCACACACTCGGCTACCATCGTTATCTTTTCGTCCGTCGGGCGCTCTCGTTGCCACGACTGCCGTAGCCGCCATATCGATAACCTGATGAGGTGTCCGTAGGTGATACACCGCATGTCGCCCTGCGTCGGTTTCACATTTCCTTGGCGAAGCTGCTCTAGATCTTCGTGGACAAGATTGGCCATCTCTGCCGAGGTATCGACGATCCAACGCCGAGGAATCCTGCCGGTCGAACGGCATACGAACACAGTGTCGATGATTGACGAACCGGTTCCACTAATGTGGATAGATCCTCCCATCTCGGCTGGGCATGGAATCGAAGCGGTACAGGTCAATCCCGCATCAAGAATTGAAACAGCTATCGGATAATATGCCTCGAGGGTGTTGTGATGATAGGTAAAAGCAAGGGGCGCGCCTGGTTTTAACGCGTGGCTCATGCGTGTAAAAACCGCCGACACTCCCTCGGTAAAATGACTCAGTCCCTTGCCCATGGTTACATTCCCGGTCAATTCGTCCATGTTCCTGGTGGAAACCGGCTGGAAGGCGCTCGTCGTGTGCCCGACCAATCGGCGCAACCACACATAACAAAAATCCATTAATTCGGCATACTGGACGTTTCCAAAATACGGGGGATCGGTGAATACCGCGTCCTAACGAGGCTGGCGCCAACTCCGCGGACATAGCGCTTTGACAGCATAGGGTTACTTTACGCCGCTCAGACGAATAGCCTCCATTGCGTTGATCTCCGATCCACTCCCCGCGTATAGGGACAACCATCTTACTCTTGTATTGCTGTCTTAATTCGAAAGGGTGCTCGCAGTACGCTTTTGCCTTGGCGTACTTATCGACGATGTTCGTCCAACCGCCACTTCCAACGTTTGTTCCCTGGTTCCCATTAACTATCCCGAGCAGATTAGACTCACACTGGATTAAGCCTACGGGGAATCCGTGTATTGAAAAGATATCCAGGGACTTCAGAGCCATGGTGTCGTAGCGGCATAGCATATTCTGGTAGCGCAGTAAGTCGGATAGATTTGTCGCAAGGGCATTCCTCACTCGCTCATCCGTCTGCCGCGCGATGAGACGGCCACTAAGTTCGAGACCGAGTAATTGGCGCGCGTTAAACAATTCCGAGTAATGTGTGTAACCCCACTTGTGAAGACGATCAGTCTCGTCGCCTTTAGGGATAGCGTCATCAGGGACGAAAGATGGCTGTATCCGCGACCATTCAGCCTCCGCGTTAGCATATCTTGTTAGATCGTCGACAGTGGGTTTCTTGAAAAAACTGTTTTAGGCAAGACCATGTTGCACAGCGTGAAGATGGACGACAGCCCCCTGTTGCCAGGGGGGGAGAGCGGTGCAGGGCGCACAGGGGCGTGCATCGTCCCTGACCGTGACGGCTAGGGACGCAC
>JAABUX010008305.1_pt1 | contig 11997 bp, 8 predicted proteins | sample 5561851 | NCBI WGS metagenome assembly JAABUX01 (sample SAMN10711883, study PRJNA513361) | rock metagenome | isolation source: Antarctica rocks | place: Antarctica: Victoria Land, Richard Nunatak red sandstone | collected 2016-01-03 | reverse complement strand
TGTACTGTCTCCTGCCTAACGGGTTCGCCAATCGCGATCTGCGCGCGCATCTCGCGCCGCTTCTGGGCCTCGACCCCAGCCACCTCACCCCAGGCCGGATGACCTACGACCTGCGCCGTTTGCGTCTACACGGGTTGATTGAGCGCATCCCGCACACCCAGCGTTATCGCGTCACCCACGAGGGGTTGCGCACCGCCTTGTTCTTCACGCGCGTCTACGCCCGCATCTTACGTCCCGGTTTGGCGCGCATCGTGCCTGCCGCTGCCGCGGGCGACCCTGAGCTACGTCCCTCCTTCGCTCAGGTGGAGGGCGCCATCGACCGCTGGATCGACCAGGCCAAACTCGCCGCGTAAACGTGACTCATTCGCACCATATGTGCCCCCTTTAGGAGTCTAACCTTGTGCAGGGACGGCGCCCTGCACAAGAGGCTCCTGACGGAGCAGCAAACATCGACAAAAAATTGTCGATGTCGGCGCAGCAAGCGCCTAGACTCCTAATACAGGCAAACATGGTGCGATTGAGTCAAGTTTTTGCGTCGCATATATCTCGTCGGTCTGAGGCGGAGCCTCGCTAGTACTACAACGACGCTTGTGTAAAACCGCCGTTTTCAGCGGCAAATCTCGACCGCTGGCGCGGCTATGCTGGCCTTCGGCACCCATTATTGCTGCCATTAGGGTGTCAACATCTAGCACAAAAGCGCCTCTTCATAGCTATTGGAAGAATCCGTCGTTGTAGTACTAGTTGGATGGCGACCTGTCGGATGATCACGTCGCCGAAGGTGGCGAAGTGATAGATGCGCTCTCGGAACGCGTTGTGACCAGCTTCCATGCGAGCAAATGCGAGATGGTACTGAGCAACCGAAGGTGGCGTTGCCATGCGAGCAAGGTCCTCCACCGGAGCAATCAAGCGTCCCCAGTCCATGATGAGTTGATGCTTCTGTTCTGCTTTATCAAGTGCAGAGAAATCCTTGGGCACCATCACGCCTCCGATGGTAATAATATGCTGCCAGTGGTGCATCACGAAAGATCCGTCAACACCTCCAACGGTCCACGACTCACGATAGTTTACGCACAACATCTGCGGTCCGCCACCCCGCAATACGGCGAGGAAGGGCCGGAAAGGGGCAAAGCAGCCCGCCCCCAAGCAGCATCCGAGTCCCGGTGCGGGCACGACGAACGTCATTGTCTGAACCACTGCTACGCGATCTTCGTGTACGGATAGATGATCTTGACATTCAGATGCAAGTAGGATCCTTTCGATGGTGCCACCAATAGCCCCCTGAAGATCGTTTCCGGCACGCCAGAGTATCGGTACACGTTGCCGTTGTGGAAGCGCACTTCCAACGTTCGTGTTCCCTTGCTGTACCCCACCTCGCGCAGGTTGCTTGACGATACGGTATGGTATTCCATGGCATCTGCCTCCCCGATCATGGCGTTAACCTCATGTGGGATGGCCGCCTCGTAGACGTGCCCCACCTCATCCTGAACCGCTACCTTCACCAATGTGACGGCGGCGCCACTCGCTTGTATGTGGAGGATCAGCGTCTTCAAGCGATAGCGATACGCCACGCGTCGGCCAACGTCGATCGCATCGCCCAACGCGGGGTTGAGGTGGTTGAGCAGTGCGTCATCGGGCTGATTGGCGAGCGGACCACGCACGTCCTTACCGTCTACGGTCGCGTGCAGATCGATGGATGCGATGTACGACGGCGCGAGCCCGATGTTGCGTGCGGTGACGACGAGGACGGGGATGTTCTCGAACGCAGGCGGGGGTGTGAGCGTCTCCACCGACACCGCGACGGACAACCGAAACGCGCTGTCCGTCGTGGTGTTGCCGTGCGCGGTCGCGTGCGTCGTCGCTGGAACGCGTGGTTGTGGCGGAAGGACCCTCTTCACACCCAACGCAGGCTTCGGCGTCAACGGCTGGTTCGTGAGGCGGCGGTAGAGCTTCTCGTATTCGTCCTCCGGCTCCGTCCGGTAGTGCGTCCGGCCCCTGACTGGGGCGGGGATGTCGGTGATCACCCCGCCGGGGAGCAGGACGGGGATGAAGCGATCATCGGTCGCCACGTTCTCGTACAGGTACGTATAGATGAGCGTGCTTTCCCAGCCCACACCACGCCCCGTCCCCTGCTTCTCTTCTCCCATGACGCGGCGGTAGTACGTCTCCGTGCACACCATGAGCACGGAGGTCGCGTCGCGGATCTGGCGATCCATCCACTTGGGCCATCCTTCGGGCGGGGCCGGATGATACTGATCGAGGATGCAGTCGACCCCTTCGGCGATCAACCGGTCGGCGAGGGTCAGGACACGCGCTTCATGCTCCGGGGAGTCGTGGCTATAGCTGATGAACGTCGTCGGTTTGGTCGGCGTGAATGAGGCCAAATGCGCACTACGAGCGGACTCCACGGTTTTCCCTTCCATCGATGGTGCTGTACACGCGGTCAGTCTAGCGCGTCATCAACGAATCATGCTACTGCTTATCACCACGGTACAACTACGGGCTCGCGAGGAAACCTGCTGGTCACGTCCCCAGTACCCCTTGGCTCCTTTCATCCAACGTATGCTGCATGGCAACGGCCATACTTTCGAGCCCCAACTGGTGTTCAAGGTCGTAGAAAACGCGGGTAATTTGCTGCTCCACATCGGGAGAAAATGGAGGCAGAGGCACCCCTGCGGCTATGTATTCACCATAACAATAGATAAGATCATAGAGCGCTCGCGCCGTTTCTTGATCTAGATGTAGGTTAATCTCATCCATGGCTTTAACCTTCCATGGCTCTTGCACATGTCATGTGAACCCCGCTTGGCCCAGTATGGGAGTTGAGTCCAATTCGCACGTTGCTTCTGGTAGCAATCACGCTTACGCCGAGCGATTGATGCGGTCGTAGACCTTCTTGATGATGTACGACTTGACGATGGTAGCGAACTCCTCGTCCCCCAGCAGCCGCACGAAGATGTCCTCGTTCTGCGCCCGCCGGTCGATGATGGCTGTCGTGAACGCCCCGTTGATCGCCCCCAGCCCGAAGTTCTCCAGCGTGTTGGCCCGCGCCTGGTCGACGATGGCTTCCTTGGCGACGAGCTCCTCCTCGATCTGGTCGAATACGAGCCGGTCGGCGTCGGTGAACTCGGTGCCGAACCGCTTGTTGAGCAGCGCGACGATGGCCGAGAGCGGCGCCATGAGCACGTCGCCTTCCCCGCCCGTCCCCACCTCGGTCGGTCCCGTCACCGGCGCGTTGTCCACCGTGTAGGCGATGCTTCCCTCGCTCACCTTGCGCAGGCGGTAGTATTCCAGCTCAACGCTCTCGCCCAGGTCGAGGTCGCCCTCGCCCTCCTCGGCGCGCGTTGGTAGCCGCGTGAGCAGGAATCGCCCGTAGGCGTAGAGCTTCTCCAGCGCCTGGTCCCCGAACGCGATGATCTGCGAGAGGAACGCGTACAGGCGCGTGAAGGACATCAGCGTGGACTTGAACTCCTCCCGCGCGTCCTCCTTCTCCAGCGCCTTGTAGCGCGCCACGGCGGGGTCGAGGGCCGCGAACAGCCCCTTTTGGGTGGCCGAGCGACGCAGCGTCTCCGGCGTGAAGAAGGCGGCGGCGAAGGCGGCGACCTCCGTGTCGTCGTAGACCCCCGTCCCATCGAGCTTTGCCTTCAGGTCGTAGAGCAGGTTGGGGTCGGTTGGCTCGTCGATGACCGTTTCCTCGTAGAACGGACGGAAAGAAGCCTGGATGTCCTCCGGGTCGTTCACGAAGTCGAGCACGAGCGTATCGTCCTTGCCGGGGCACGTACGGTTGAGCCGCGAGAGGGTCTGCACGGCTTTGACACCATCGAGCTTCTTGTCGACGTACATCGTGTGCAACAATGGCTCATCGAAGCCGGTCTGGTACTTCTCGGCCACGATCAGGACCTGGTACTCGTCCGTGCCGAACCGCTCGGGCAGCGCCTTCTCCCCGAAGCCGTTCATGCCGGCCTCGGTGTACTCGGCCTTCGCCTCGTCGATGACCTTGCCGGAGAAGGCGACCAGGGTCCGGACGTCAGTGTAGCCCTTCGCCCGGATATAGTCATCGAACGCCTGCTTGTAGCGCACCGCGTGCAGGCGCGAGCGCGTGACGACCATCGCCTTGGCGCGACCACCGATCTTGTGGCGCGTGAAGCGGCGGAAGTGCTCGATGATGACCTCGGTCTTCTGGGCGAGGTTGTACGGGTGCAGGCTCACGAACCGCGCGATGGCCGTCCCCGCCTTGCCCGCGTCGACCTCGGGGTCGTCGCGGCTGGCCTTCTCCAGCTTGTAGAACAGCTTGTACGTGATGTAGTTCTTGAGCACGTCCAGGATGAAGCGTTCCTCGATGGCCTGGCGCATCGCGTACAGGTGGAAGGGCCCGGGTTTGCCATCGGTGCCCAGTGTGCCGAACAACTCCAGCGTCTTCTTCTTGGGTGTCGCCGTGAAGGCGAAGAAGCTGAGGTTGGTTTGCCGCCCGCGCGCGGCGACGGAGCGCACGACCGCGTCCTCGGCGTCGCCTTCCGCCGTGGCCGCCGCCTTGTCGGCGCGCGCGGCGGCCTCCAGGGCCGCCCGTTCGTCGGCGCTCGGCCCGGTGAGCACCGCCTTCAAGTCCTTGGCCGACTCGCCGGTTTGGCTGCTGTGCGCCTCGTCGAGGATGACCCCGAAGCGCTTGCCGGCCAGCCCCGTCACCTTGTCGAGCACGAACGGGAACTTCTGGAGCGTCGTGATGATGATGCGGCGTCCCCCGTTGAGCGCTGCGGCCAACTGGGCGCTGTCCTGGTCGATCTTCTCGACAACACCCTGCTTGTGCTCGAACTGGAAGATGGTGTCCTGGAGCTGCTTGTCGAGCACGCGGCGGTCCGTGATCACGATGACGGTATCGAACACCGGCTTGTCGGCGTCGTTGTGCAGGTTGGAGAGGCGGTGCGCCAGCCACGCGATGCTGTTGCTCTTGCCGCTGCCTGCGGAGTGCTGGATCAGGTAGCTCCTCCCCGCCCCATGCGTTCTCGCGTGGGCCTCGACCTTACGCACCACATCGAGCTGGTGGTAGCGCGGGAAGATCACGGCCTCCCCCTTGCCACCGATGACGGCATCCTTCTCGACGTGGAGGAAGCGCGCGAGGAGGTCAAGCAGGCTGTCGCGCTGCCACACCTCCTCCCACAGGTAGGCCGTCTTGTAGCCCGCCGGGTTGTCGGGGTTGCCCGCGCCCGTGCCGCGCCCCTTGTTGAACGGCAGGAAGGTCGTCTTCTCGCCCGCGAGCCGCGTCGTCATGTAGACCTCGTCCGGATCGACGGCGAAGTGCACCAGCGCCCGTTTCCTCGGTTGGAGCAGCAGGTCGCGGGGGTCGCGGTCGCCACGGTACTGCGCGATGGCGTGCTTGACGGTCTGCCCGGTCAGCGGGGTCTTGAGCTCGGCGGTCGCGACGGGCAGGCCGTTCACGAACAGAGCCAGGTCGAGCTCGTTGTGGTGCCTGGGGCTGTAACGCAGTTGGCGCGTGACGGACACGCGATTCTTCTGGTACAGCTCCAGGGTTTCCGGAGCGAGCGTGGTGGCCGGACGGAAGTACGCCATCGCCACCTTCACCCCGTAGTCGGTGATGCCGCGCCGCAACACATCGAGCGTGCCACGCGCATCGAGATCCTTCGCCAGGCGCGCGATGACCTTGTCCTCGACGGTGGCCCCGTGGACGGCAACGAGCCGTGCCCACTCTTTGGGCTGCGTGTCCTGCACGAAGGCGAGGACCTGCGCGCGGTCGAGGGCCACGGTGAGGTCGTAGTCTGCCTTCGCGCCCTTGACGTACCCGTTGGTAAGGAGGTGCGCCTCGATGGCATCCTCGAAGGTTTGCTCGGAGTGGATGGCTACCATTGGGGTGAGTCCTCCCTAACGTCGATCTTACCGGTCACGGCCGCAGAGATGAGGGCCGCGCGGTGCTCGTGAAGGGTGTCGATGTGTTCACGCACCTTGTCGATGAGCGCATCGATCGTTGATGTTTCGCGGTGTAGCCTATCCACAATGGCATTTTGTTCAACAAGTGGGGGCACGCACACTTCAAGTGCAGCAAGTTTCGGCTGTGATATAGTGGTCATTGTTGTAGTTTCTGCTAGAGAAACTAGTCGTTGTCGAACCGGAGTAGAATTTAGATAATAAATCAAAAAACCGGGCGCAATGTACTTGGGCGAAGGACGTACTCGGATTAGGTGACACTCGAAAACCATCGCTTCTGGCACATCTCCTACGCAGGCGGAAGCTGCCACGCCTTCCAACTTAAGCGAGGATCGAACGAAGAAGATATCGCCCTGCTGAACTCGATAGGTTCCGATTTCTTGGTCCGTTGCTTCAACGCGATCAAGTCCATCGTTATCAACTCGGAAGGTGTCCCGATAGATATCGCTGACGTTTATGAGGTTGGTCCCACTCCCAAACTGATCTTTAGTCTTGAAAAGTCCGTTGACAAGCCCTCCTGAGATGACATGCTTGATTCGTTTCACGCTCCAGTGGTTTGGAATGTTTCCTAACCAGTCAATACCCGAATATTCCATCGACTGGTTTGGGTGAAGGCCCCTAAATACAGCTTGAGCAATAGCTGCTGCACGCTTCTCGCGCAACACGTCGATCAGCCGCTCTTTCTTCGCGATCAGCGCGTCGCTCTTGGCTGTTTCGCGGTCCAGGAAGGCCGTGATGGCATGCTGCTCGACCTGAGGTGGACAGAAGAGTGGCAATGCACGCAACTTCTCGACCGTAAGATGGGCGATGGTTGCTTTGTTGCAAACCAAATCAATGTATCCAGCTCCTTTCAACAAGGATAACCAGTAGTATAAAAATCCATTCGAATAACCCGACCTACTCCTGACTCGATGGACGGCATTCTGTATGTAGCAGTCTGCTATTTGATCGCGCCAAATAGAACACCGCCCGACGTCACCTCCCTCGCACACAACGAGATCGCCCGGCGCAAGTCGATAAAGCATTTTGTCAGAAGGCGAGAACCACATTTCCTTGACGTTGGATGTGTCTATGCCATCCCAACCGACGTTTACCGATCGTAAATAAGGAACAAGCGTGTCCGACGGCGTAATCGGCTCGTTCTGGAGCATCTTGCCCAGTCGCACGTCGAATCCATATTTTACAGATTGCACGTCCCAGTGATCGGGGACGACATCCGACCAAGGGACATCCGTAGCCTTGTAGGAGGGATAGGGTTGACGTACGGACGTTAGGGCAGCGATTGCGACGGTCACGTCGTCACCTCGTTCAGCAGGTCGGAGATCTCCCCTTCAAGCACCTTCAACTCCGCATCAATCACGTCGAGTGGGCGGGGAGGTGTGTACTTGTAGAAGTAGCGGTTGAAGTTGATCTCGTAGCCGACCTTGCCGGCCCGTCCGTCTTTCGGGTCAACCACCGTCGCGTTGATCCAGACGTCCGGGACATGGGGCAGCACTTCGCGCGCCATATAGGCGTCAATGTCCTCAGAGAGGGGCACGTCCTCGTAGTCGCGCAACGCGGGGTCGGGAATCGGGCTGCCCTTGCCATCGCGCGCGATCGGGGCATCCTCCTCACGCACCGCCAGGGCCTCCACGACGGCCTTATGCACCGCCTTGGGCACGATCAAGCTGCGCTCCTTCAGCGCCCGCTCAAGCGCCACCCCGGCCGCGTCGATGTCGTCGATGGCCTCGGTGAGGGCCACTCGGATCGCCGCACACAGATCACGCTCGCGCGTCCCCGCCTCCTCGAACCCCTTCAGCCCGCCCTCGGGGGCGGCATCCACGAACTTGCGCACCACCTTGGCGGACAGCGCCGTCGCGATCCCCTCGTCGGTCGCCTCGTACCGTACGCGCAGCGGACGCTCGACGGTGACCCGTCGGTAGCCGAAGGCCGCGTTGTCGAAGATCTTGCTGTGCGGCCCGTCGGCAAAGTCGCCGTACAGACGCACGACCTCGTCGATCTGGTCGCGCCCGATCTCGTTCCGCTTATCGCCCAGGCTCTTGCGCATCTTACGGTAGAACGCGTCGCCCGAGGCGTCGATGAGCTGCACCTTCCCGCGACGGTCGGGCTCCCCGGATCGCGAGCCGTTCGGCTTCCGGTTCGTCAAGACCCAGACATAGGTCTGGATGTTCGTGTTGTAGAACAGATCCTTCGGTAACGCCACGATGGCTTCGAGCCAGTCGTTCTCGATGATCCAGCGCCGGATCTCACTCTCGCCCGAGCCCGCCGCGCCCGTGAACAGCGGTGAGCCGTTGAATACGATGCCGAGCCGCGCGCCGCCCTCCGAGACCAGCTTCCATTTCGCGATCATGTGCTGGAGGAAGAGGAACGAGCCGTCGTTGATGCGCGGCAACCCCGCCCCGAAGCGGCCGTCATCGCCCTGTTGCTCGTGCTCCGCACGGATGGCCCCTTCGATCTTCTTCCATTCGACGCCGTACGGCGGATTGGCCAGGAAGTAGTCGAAGTGTCGTTCCGCGAACCCGTCCCGCGTCAGGCTGTTGCCGTTCACGATGTGCGACGGATCGTAGCCCTTGACCATCATGTCCGACTGGCAGATGGCGTACGTCTCGTCGTTGAGTTCCTGCCCGTAGACCTGGAGTTGCGCCCCCTCGTTCTGGGCGCGCAGGTACTCCTCGGCGACCGAGAGCATGCCCCCCGTCCCGCATGTGGGATCATAGAGCGTGCGCACGATGCCCTTGCGTACCAGCTCATCCCGATCGTCCATGAACAGGAGGTCCACCATCAGGTGGATGACCTCGCGCGGCGTGAAGTGCTCGCCAGCGGTCTCGTTGCTCTGCTCCGCGAAGCGCCGGATCAACTCCTCGAAGAGGTAGCCCATCTCCAGGTTGGTCACCGCCTTGGGGTCGAGGTCGACGTCCTTGAAGCGCCCCATCAGGTTGTACAGCAGGTCCTTCTCGGCCAACCGGTCGATCTGTTCCAGGAAGCCAAACTTCTCGAACGTGGAGCGCACCTGGGGGCTGAAGCCGTTGACGTAGTTGCGCAGGTTGGCGGCGATGCCGTCGGGGTCGGCGAGCAACGCGTCGAAGTCGAACTTGCTCGTGTTGTAGAACTTCTGGTCCGCAGCGCGCTGGAGGATGGGATCGAGGTTGGGGATGTTGTCCTTGAACGCCTCATACGCTTCCAGCACGGTGGGCTTGGTCGGCACCAGAACGGCATCGAGGCGACGCAGCAGCACGAACGGCAGCGTGACGTGACCGAAATCGGCCGGCTTGTAGTCGCCGCGCAGCGTCTCCGCGATGCTGAAGATCAAACCGGCTCTGCCGTGGAATCCGTTCATGCTCTGGCCTTCCTCTCGTCCCGACGATGGGCTGACCACCCAACGTTGTATGGTACCATCCCTCGTCCGAGGCAAAGGCGACGGAGCAGCCGCGCATCGCACATCATACACCAGAATAGGCTATCCCTTCAATGGCCCAATCGGGCTAGGGTGCGCCACAGCAAAGTTCCCTTGTGCGGCGTGGCAACCAACTAGCATGGCCGCTCTGCGCGTGATGGGAACTTTGCTGTGGCGCACCCTCGGGCTAGCGATCGAGGGCATCTCCCACATCGAGGTCCGCGTCTTCATCGTCGGTGGCTACCTTCATCAGATCGATGCGCTCCCGATGGAGGATCGTGTCCAGCCAACTCTTGCTGATGCGGACGCCACGGTGTTCCGCGAGGTACGTCCGCAGGGTTGAGAGCGTCCACTTGCCGCCGCAGCCCCGAGAGCGTGCGCGCCTCCTGGCAAAACAGTAGCCCCAGCAGCACGGTCACAAAGTGCTGATATTGGGGCTTGCTGAAACAGGCAACGAAGCTGGCGGCCCACGGGCGGACACGGGCGTCAAGGCATACAATCGGGACAGGCATGGCGTTTCTCCTGGCGACAAGGGCGTTGGAGCAACCTCTTGCTATCAGACAGAGCGCCATGCCTCAATCCCTCCTAAAAAATGCAAAGATAGAGGACACCGTGATATCCGCGTTTTTCCACGCTAATTCTGGAATGCTGCTTCTTGTTGAGTCCACTAGACTCAAGCCAGCCCACCGATTTTTTCTACGCTAATTCTGGAATCGAGCAGTTTTTATACGCTAATTCTGGAATTTTACACGCGTGCTAAAATGGGCTTACGCGTCATTAGGGGTTGTGTTTTATACGCTAATTCTGGAAATCGCATATGAGGTGTTCGCCCGAGATCTGGAGCGCCGGTTGACGCACGAGAGCGAGCCGACAACGCCGACGGATAGACGAGATGACACACAGAACGACGATACACAAGATCACACACAGGACGACGATACACAAGATCACACACAGGACGACGATACACAAGATCACACACAGGACGACGATATGTAGAACAGGCGCGAACACGCGAAGCATCGTGGTTCGTGCGGGATACAGACGAACTCCACGCGGGCTTAGCCGCGTGTCCGCAGCCACGCGTGCGCGCCTATCTGCACGGGGTCCCACGGGCTGCCCAGGGGCGGCGTGTAGCTCAGGTCCAGGTCGCTCAGTTCGTCGACCGCCATGCCACTGAACAGCGCGGCGGCGAACACGTCGATACGCGTGGCGACGTCGGCTTGCCAGTGACCGAGCATTTGTGCTCCTAACAGCAGGCCGGTTTGCCGGTCGCCCGTCACCCTGATGCGTAGGTCGTGCGCGCCGGGATAGTAGGCTTTGTGGTCGGGGACGGTCACCTCGACCGTCAGGGGATCGAAGCCGGCGCGGCGCGCGGCATCCTCGCCCAGGCCCGTGCCCGCCACAGCGAGATCGAAGACCTTGACCACCTGTGTCCCCAGCGACCCCATGAATTGACGCGCGCCGCCGATGGCGTTCTCGCCCGCCACACGTCCCTGCTTGTGCGCCGTCGTGCCAAGCGGCAGGTACGTCGGCCGCCATAGCAGGCGGTCCCAGGTCTCCACGCAAGCGCCGGCCGCGTACACCCCCTCGATGGTCGTTTCCATCGCGCGGCTGACGCGGATCGCGCCGCGCTCGCCCAGCTCGACCCCTGCGGCGCGTGCCAACTCCGCGTTTGGCCGCACGCCGACGACCGCCAGCACCAGGTCGGCCGCAGCCCGGAACCCGCCTGAACCGGTGACGGTGAGACGCCCCTCCGTCTCACCGATCGCCTCGACGACGACGCCCGTCGCAACCGCGACCCCGTGGCGCTCCAGTTCGGTGCCGACGCGCGCGCCCAGGCTCGGGTCGACGGTCGTGAGCACAGCGGGGGCCTGCTCGACGAGGGTGACGGTCAGGCCACGGCGGGTCAGGGCGTCGGCCATCTCGACCCCAATGTACCCTCCGCCGATGATGACGGCCGCGTGCGGCGCGTGGGTCGTCAGGCGCTCATGGATGGCGAAGCTGTCGGCCATGGAGTGCAAGACGTAGACGCCCGGCAGGTCGATGCCGGCGATCCGGGGCCGGATCGGCACGGCGCCTGTCGCGATCACGAGCCGATCGTAGGTCAGGTCATGCGTGTGTCCAGCGCGATCCACGACCGCTACCACGCGCCGTATGGGGTCGATAGCCCGCGCCGTGTGGTCGAGGAGGAGGGCGATGCCACGGCCCTCGATCTCGGCCGCCGTGCGGTGCGCCAGGGCGTGCCAGTCGGGGACCTCGCCGCTGAGATAGAAGGGCAGCCCGCAAATGCTGTAGTTGGGGAAGGCGTCGGCCACGGCCATCGTGACGGTGGCCGCAGGGTCCACCTCCCGTGCCCGCAGCGCCGCACTTATGCCGGCGTCGCTCCCGCCGATGATAAGTATCCGTGTCATCGCCTCCCTCCCTCCGTCGCCTCCATCGGGCGTCACACCGTGCGATCCAGTAGCTCCCGTTCGATGCGCGCGCGTATGGCGTCGCGCACTGTGTGATACGTCGCCAGTTGTTCCTCCTCCGTCCCCGTCGCCCTAGAGCGCCATTCAAGTAATCATCCCCCTAAAAATTAGGCCGCGCGGGGGACAGCAACGACGGCGGGGCGGCGTTGGGCCACATGCAAGTTCTCGACAGCGGCCATGCGGCGCGTATCAAGC
>JAABUX010008303.1_pt1 | contig 12000 bp, 14 predicted proteins | sample 5561851 | NCBI WGS metagenome assembly JAABUX01 (sample SAMN10711883, study PRJNA513361) | rock metagenome | isolation source: Antarctica rocks | place: Antarctica: Victoria Land, Richard Nunatak red sandstone | collected 2016-01-03 | reverse complement strand
GTCAGAGACGGGTGCGCCTCTGAAAGCGGCGGGCCGCACCGGCGAGGCGGCCGCGCTCGGGGCGCGCCTTCTTCTTGCGCAGCAGATCAAACTTGCGCTGCAGCGCGAGCTCGGCCTCGCTTGGCATCGTGTGTCCGCGCAGGTGCGAGGCTCGGGCGTGTCAGCCCGCCGGCCACCGCTTGTATGCAACGACACAGGACGCCGCAGCGGTCGTAAGCGGCCCGCCGTCCAAGGCAGTCCCGGTTGCCTGCAGAACGGGTGCCTGCAGCAGGCGGCTCCGTCACAGAGTGTTCCAAGCTGCGCAGGTGTGGGTGTCCAGCAGGCAGTGCCCTCACGTATGCAATCACTGGTTTGTGAGTGTTGGTTTGCCACCGTGCTCTGGCAACTAACCCAGCAAGCAGCTAACCCAGGGGGCTGAGTAGGCTCCGCTCTGACAGGAGGCTTTAGCAGCGTTGTGACCACCGGCAGAGGCAGTGTGCAGAGCTCTTGCAGAAATGAGCCCTCAGTGCAGCCGCAGTGAGCACGACGCGCGCTGGACGCTCAGCATTGGCTCTCCAACCTCAGCGGCCGCGCGCCCTTTCCAAGGACAGACGCGAGTGGCACAGCGTATGCGGTTGCACTGGTAGGAGGTGAGATGTGGTGAGGTGAGATGTCGCAGGCCGTGGGAATTTCAGTGCCGCATGCCGGCGGCGCCCAGGCAGCGCCAGCGGCCTCTGCAGTCGAGCGCGCTGGCAGCGAGCTGCCTGCCAGCAGCGAGCAGCAGGCCACAGCCGCTCCCGCCGTTGCTGCTGCCGGTACTGACGCAGCGCCTGCGGCGGAGGCGACGCCGCCGGCGGATGCTGCGCCTGCCGCTGCCGCGAGCCCGGCAAGGCCGGCCGCGGTGGGCGCTGCGGCGGTCGGGGGCGGGGGCGCACCTGGCGCCTCTGCATCCCTGCTGCCGCCCCCCTCGCAGTCGACGCAGCAGGCCAGCACAAGCGGGGCGCCAGAGCGGCCGCCGGCAGCCCCGCTGGCGCCTGCAGGCAGCAGCCCCGGTGCGCAGCCTGGAGTGCCAGCGAGCGGCGCTCCGGCGGCGGCGCCGCCCGGCAGCGGCGCCGCCGTCGCGGCCGCCGAGCATGCTCCGGCCGACGCTGGCGCACACACCGGCGACGCCGAGGGCGGCGCTGCGGGCGGCGGAGATGGCGGCGACGGCGGCGAGCGGGACGGGCGCGGCGGCGCCGCGGAGCAGGACCAGCGCAGCGCGGCCGCGGAGGAGCGGCGCACGGCGCGGCGCAAGCGGCACCGCGCGGAGCAAGAGGCCGCGCGGCGCTGGGACCTGCGCGCGCGCCTGGCCGACGTGTCCGCCGACGTAGAGCTGCTGACGCTTGAGGCGCGTAGCCCGGCGCGCGTCTTCGACCCGCGGCGCCCACTTCAGGAGGCGCCGAGTTCATGGAGGCCCGCGGCGCCGGCGCCAGGCTCCGCGCGCGCTCTGCGCGGCGCTGCAGCCCTCGCGCCGGCGCGGCCTGCCTGCGGCGCTATGTGCGTCGAGCGCCCCTGGCCGCGGTCCCAGCTCAGCCGCGGGCGCTGGCTGCGCTGCTCGCCGGGGGATGTGCGCGGTGCCCTCGCGGCTGCAGCCAGGCCTTGGCTCAGCGCTGCCGTCGGCCGCGGACGCATCTGGCGCGCGTCTCAAGGCGCGCGCGGCGCGCGCGCAGGTGGCCTGGCTGCAGCAGGCCGCCGCGGGCGCGCCGGCGCGGCCGCGCGAGCTGTCCGAGGGCGAGCGCGGGCGGCTGGCAGACGCGCGCGCGCGCCGCCTGGCCGACCTCGTCCCCAAGCACTGCCTGGCCGTGCTCAAGGCGCTGCAGGCGCACCCGGTGCGCCGCCCGCGCATGCGCCCACGCCCGCCCAGCCGCGTTCCTCGTCTTTGGACGCTGCCTGGCCGTGCTCGAGGCGCTGCAGGCGCGCGCGGGTGCCGCGCGCGCGCCCCTCCCCCCCTGTCCCGGCCGCATGCGCCGCTTCGGGCGCCAGCGCCGCCTCTCTCGTCCCGCAGAGGCCCCGCCCGCCCCCGCTCCCTGCTTTGCTGGGTCCGCCCGGGGGCTGAGCGCGGCCGCACGCGCGCGGGGGGCAGTTTGCGTGGCCCTTCAACGCGCCGGTGGAGGTGAGCAAGTTTCCGGACTACCCCACTATCGTGCCGCACCCCATGGACTTTGGCACGGTGCGCGCGGACCGGCGGCCCACAGCGTCCTGCGTGTGAGTGTGCGCAGTGCGGCTGCGGGCCTCCTGGCCTGCGAGAGGTCCCGTCGGCGGGCTCGCTACGCAGGCCCTGCCCTTGCAGCATGTGAGGTCGTCAGCAGGGGCATGTTGAATTTGGGCCTGCTCAATGAGTGGCCCCTGCTCAAAGAGTGAGCGCACGTGGCAGCGGGTGGTGCCGGGTGTGAAGCATGCTCCCTCGCCCCAGTGGCGCAAAGCTCGCAGGCGCCGCTGTTCCGCGGCGCCGGTGGGTTGCTGTGGGGACGTGCGCAGGTCGCGGCGCGAGCGGAGGCACAGCGCTATGCGGAGCCGGCTGACCGTTGACTGTGGGGGCGCGCGCAGGTGGCGGCGCGCGCGGAGGCGCGGCACTACGCGGAGCCGGGCGCGATGCTGGCGGACGCGCGCCAGGTGTTCCGCAACTGCGAGCTGTACAACCCGCCCGGCTCCGACATCCGCTTCCTGGCGCAGGGCCTGGAGGTGCGCGGCGGCCCAGACCAGGGTCTGGAAGCCTGCAGGCGGCCCGCCGCGTCCCTGAGTGTTGAGCGCTCCCGATGAAGCGTGCGCAGGGTTTGCGGTGGTGTGGCACTGTCAGTGCTTTCCTGTTCCGATTTTGTGACATGCTGTCACGTGGGCAGCCAATGAGTGCCGGCAACCCGGGAGCTGCTGGCGGCTGCCAGTCGATGCGAGCCGGATGTCCGCAGTGGCCAACGACCATGTTGGCACCCTGCGTGCGGAACAGAGTCAGCACGGAACGGAAGGGGCCAAGTGTGCGCGGCACCGCGCCTCAGCGCGCGGCCGAGGCGGGGGCCCGCGCCGCCGGCGCGCAGGACCGCTTCGAGGAGCGCTGGGCGGCGGCGGTGGCGCCCAAGCTGGCGGAGGCGGAGCAGGCGGCGCGCATAGACGAGGAGGCGGCGCGCCGGCGGCTGGCCGAGGCCGCGCAGCGCGCGGCGGCCGAGGCCGCGGCCGCCGACGCGGCCGCCCTGGCGGCGCACTTCGAGGGCGTGGAGGCCCGGCTGCAGGACGCAAAGGCGCTCGCGGCGCAGTGCTGCGAGCCGGCGCCCGCACCGGCCGAGACGGTGCGGCCGCCGGGGCGCGCCCGCGCGCGGGCGCCACAACTCTTCAAAAAGCGCTCTGGCCTGACGGGCATCTGCGCCCGCGCCGCGGGCAGCAGTGCCGCCTGCCTCCGCCTCGGCCCGCAGGCCGCGCCGCGCGACGCGCCCGCCGCCGACCGCGAGAGCCCCGCCGCGACCCTACCCTGGCCCCGGGCATGACCCTGCGGGCCGCGCCGCGCGCGCAGGCCGCGCTGGCGGCGGCGCTGGGCGCGCTGCCGGGCGAGCAGTTCGAGTGGGCGACGCAAATTGCTCTCGCGCGGCACCCCGAGCTCGCGCCGGCGCCCGACGGCAATGGCGAGCTGGCGTTGGTGCTGCCCGAGCTGGGCACGGTGACGCAGCGGCACCTGCAGGCCTTTGCGGCCGCCTGCGCGCAGCCGGGCGGCCCGGGCGCGGTCTGGCCGGCGCTGCCCGTCGGCGCAGGTGTGCCGCCTGTGCGCAGGCCGGCACCGTCTCCCCCGGCTGGTTTCAGGCGTGCTTGGTGGACTCTTGGGTTGACTCGCGCAGGTGTGTGTCAGGTGGAATGCCGCCGCCGCCTGGAGCACCCTCCGCAGTCCTCTCTAGCAGGAATGCAAGCCTTGCGTTGCAGCCGGGCGCCTGCTGGGCTGTGCCGCCCGTATGGTTGAGGGGCGCGCGTTGCCCTGCTCGGCTTTGCTGCTCCGCCGCCGGCGGTGCGAGGACGTGGCGCGCTGTCGCGCAGGCATCCGCGCGCCGCGCGGCCTGGCCAAGCGCGCGCGGATGGGCGCGGCCGCGGCCGACGGCGCCGCGGCTGGCGCGCCGCTCGCGCTCGGCGCAGCGCCGGCGGCCGCCACGCCCGACGCGGGCGGCGCCGCGATGCCTGCGCGCGGCAGCGCGCCGCTGCCGCTGCGGCCACCGTCGCGCCTGGGCCTGGCGGGCACGCCGGGCGACCCGGCCGGCGTCGGCGAGGAGCTGCGCTCGCAAAGCCTGCCGGCAGCGCTGCATGCGGCCGCGCGGCCGCCGGCTCCCGCGCTCGCTGGTGCGCGCGCTCGGCGCGGCGCGATCAGGCAACACTACAGAGCAGGGCGGTCGTGTTTGTATCTGCAAGGCCGGGCTGCACCGCACGCCGTTCGATGCAGAGGTGTGGCGGACCGCGGCGCTTCGAAGACATCAACAAGCAGTGCAACTCACACCTGATGGACGCGCGCCCCTAGCGGTTGCAGCTGGCAGCTCCTGACTCTTTTGGCAAGGCGGTACACACCTGCTGTGTGCGCTTGTAACATTGGGAGGTGCTCCGCTGCGTGGTCCAGCCCAGCGTGTCGGCGGCGCGCAGGCGGCGGGGTGGCAGCCGCGCTGGACTACCAGCTGGCCGCTGGGCAGGGCGGCGGCGCGCGCGCGCCTGCGCGGGCAGCGGCGCCCATGCCAGGGGGCGCGGCCGATGGTGTGCACCGCCGGCCCGCCAGTGCCTGTCTGGGGCGATGTGCGATGATTGTGCGTCCTGCTGCTGGGCCGCGCCCCGCAGCGCGGCCCAGGCCCTCCGCTGCCCACGCATGCCAACCCTGACTCTGCCCTGTTGCCAGGCCTGCACCACAAGCTCCATGCATGTCCCGAGGCCTGTGGCGCCCTTCACAACTGGCTCGCAGCGCAGCACCGCTCCCTGCCTCTTTTACAGGCTGTAATTGCGGGCGGCGCTCACGCCTCAGGCCCGGCCGCGCAGGCGAGGCGGGAGCGTCAAAAGCAGCGCCCACCGTAGCGGCCGCTGCGCCGGGCCCGGGAGCGTCCGCTGCCGAGGCCGCAGTCGCGCCTCCCCGTGAGCGCAGCCCTGCCGGCGCGCCCGGTACTGGCGCCGTCGCTCCGGCCGCCGCCGCGGCACCGCCCGCGGCGCCAGAGCCAGCCGCAGCCGCGGCTTGCGCGCCGGGCAGGGACGCACCGGCGCAGCCCGGCGCCGCACCGGCGCTGCCTGAATCGGCGAGACCTGGTGTGGCGGCGGCACTGGCGGCGCCGGCCGGTGCTGCGGCGGCCCGCCCGGCGGCGGGAGCCGGCGCGCCGCATGCTGCGGCAAAGCCTGAGCCTGGCGCCTGAGGCGGCCAGCCGGCAGCGCGCGAGCGCGGAGCGCCCGTCCCGCCGCAGGCCCCGCCGCATCCGGTCGGCTGCTGGGCTTACGCGCGTGATGGGGCCCAGTAGCTCTGTGGTTGCGCAGCGGTGTGCGGGTCAGCGGCGCGCCGGGGTCGCCGTCGCGCAGGCTGTAAGTAGCTAATCCTTTGGCAGAGGCAGCAGGGTGAGGGTGTTCCAGCAGCTCGGCTGCTGTTGCGGGGCCGCTCGCGTGGCCCAGGCTGTGTATGAACGCCCTTGCCACTAGCTACTTGCATGATGCAGCTTTTGCAACTCATGTCTGTGTGCATTTGACATGCTTTCTGCACTGCTCATGTGACCACATCACGCGAGGGATGTAGGTATTTCATTCACCGCTAATATACCACCAGGAAGGTGTGAGAGACTGGGAAACAGCCCAAGCAGACAGTCACGCTGTGGGATGGTAACATTACAGGACGTTGTGGCACATGTTGTGACAGAAGCTTTGGGGATGTGCTGCATGAAAGCACGGGTGCCAACGCACACCAATGTGACCAAAGTAGATGGTAACTGACATGGGGTCTGATGAGATGGGTGCCAGCATCAGGACTGACCCGTTCTTAACATTCTAGAAAATCTTATCTTCACCTGGCATCAGGAAAAGCCAGGCATGGCGCTGCCCCAGTCCTTCATCGCGGTCGAGCCGGGCTGCCACTTCCCGCTGCAGAACTTGCCATACGGCATCTTTAGCTCGCGCGGCAACCCACAGAGACGCGTTGGCGTTGCGCTGGGCGGCCAGGTAGGCCCCGCTGCAGTGCCGCTCGCCGCATGATGTGTAGCTGCCGCACACCGGTGAACATGGCTGGCGTTGGCAGGTCGTGGACCTCTCCGCTCTGCACGCTGCAGGCCTGTTGCCAGGCCAACACTCCTGTTTCGCCCAGGCGCGCCACTTGAAGGCAGCGGCAGAAGAGCGCGACACGGTGCACCGCGGCCTTGAGCTGTGTGCGCCGCGCCAGGCCTCCCTGAATGCCTTCATGGCGCTGGGCCGGCCGGCGTGGCGCGAGGCGCGCGCAGCCCTCACGCGCCTGCTATCACAGGGCGAAGGCGCTCTGCGCGACGACGCGGCCCTGCGTAAGCAGGCCATCATTGCCATGGTGCGTGAACAAGCGACTCTCCACAGCAGGTTCCAACACTCCCCGGCTTCACAGCCAAGCTCTGCCTCAGGGCAAGCTCTTTGCACGCTGCGTGTGACAGGAGGCGGAGGTGACCATGCACCTGCCAGCAGAGACAGGCAACCTGCCTGTCTGTGAACCAGGACGAGGTGACCGTGTACTTGCCAGCAGAGACAGGCGACCTGCACGCTGCTTGTGACAGGAGGCGGAGGTGACCATGCACCTGCCAGCAGAGACAGGCGACCTGCCTGTCTGTGAACCAGGACGAGGTGACCGTGTACTTGCCAGCAGAGACAGGCGACCTGCACGTTGGTTGGAACAGGGGGAGGTGACCATGCACCTGCCAGCAGTCTGTTTGTTGGAACAGGTCACCTGCTCCTTTGTGCAATTATAGGAGGTGACCATGCACATGCCAGCAACCTGTTTGTTATATGGAGTCACCTGCTCCTTTGTGCATTAGGAGGAGGTGACCATGCACCTGCCAGCAGAGGTGGGCGACTACACCGACTTTTACGCCTCGCGCGAGCATGCGACGGCCTGCGGCGAGATGTTCCGCGGCCGCGACAACGCGCTGCACCCCAACTGGCGCGCCCGCCGCCCGCGGGCTCGCAGCACGCCGTGCCGCAGCTGCACCAGTGCATCCAATGGCTCCCTGCTGCTGTGCGCCGTCCTGCTGCAGTGCGCCGTGAGTGCATGCCTTACAGGCCATGCATGATCTCCCGAGGGTGCACAAACGGCCTGCCCTCGTGCCCCGTTGGCGCCAAAGCTCCCAATAACTGCGAGCGTGCAGAGCTGCGGCGCGCCTGACGGCCTGTTCCGCGCTGCCAGGCTGAGCCTGCCGGTCGCCTACCACGGGCGGAGCTCCTCCGTGGTGGTCTCCGGCACGCCCGTGCGCCGACCCAGGTGACGCTGCACGCGCTCCCCATGCAGGCAGAACGTGCACTATCTGCAAGCGCAGGCGACTGTCGCCCGCCGGCGTGCTCATGAGGCGCCCGAGCGAGCGCGATGCGCGTGCCGCCATGATCAGAGGAGTGCAGTGAGCGGCGGCGTGCCTGCATGCGCAGGGGCCAGGTGCAGGGCGCCGGCGGCGGCGCGGCCAGCCTGCAGGCGAGCGCGGTGCTCGACTTCGAGCTGGAGATGGTGCGCTGCTGCCTACCCTACCCTATGCTGTGTGCGCGCGCGCGGGGCAGCGCCGCAGCCCACTCCTGCGCTGTGAGTCACCCTGTGGTGTTGCCGGGAGGGGGACTGCGCCCGAATGGGGGGCGCGCCGCGCGGTAGCCTGGGAGCTGCTGCATGGTGGCACTGCTTGTCGTCGGTACAACAAGCAAATCGCTCAGTTTTTGCTCTGGCACGCTCCTGCCTAGCTCAGGCGCCTGGTGCCCTGATCATTCTGATCATTAGGGCACGCCATGCGCAGCAGGGGCGCCCATGCACATCCGCGTCAAGACGCCGAGGGGCGCCAGGCGGCATGGCGTGCAGGGGTGCTTCATCGGCCCGGGCAACGCGCTGGGCGAGCCCGTCGGCGTGGACGACGCATGCGAGCGCATCTTCGGGCTGGTGCTGCTGAACGACTGGAGCGCGCGCGACGTGCAGCGCTGGGAGATGGTCCCGCTCGGGCCGTTTGCCAGCAAGAACTTTGTGCGTGCCACCCTAATCTTATACCCCAAGTGCATCCCTCGCACACCACAGCTGTGCCATGACATTGGGGCGCCGCCTCTGTCTCGTGCTCGGCCGTACCAACAGCCTGCGCGGCTGGGCGCAAGCGCCTTGATCCATTGTGGTCCCGCGCGGACGCTTGGCGCATGCGCCCCTCTCCTGTCTCTGATGCTGGCAGTGAGGCCAGGCGCAGCCGACAACACGCGCACGCGTGCCCGCAGGCCACCAGCATCTCGCCGTGGGTGGTCACCCTCGAGGCCCTGCAGCCCTTCAGGTGCGCCCGCCCCGCATGCCGGCGCGCTGCCCGGGGACGTGCCCTGGGCTGCATCGCGATCGCATGCAGGTCGACACCCAGCAGATGCGCGGCGTGCCTTTGAGGGCATGACCAATACTTCATCAATCTCTGTCGTCGAGGGAAGGGAGCACTGGGATGGAGCACACTCTCGGCTAGGGAAGGGGAGCACAGGAGGAGCGCAGCGCAGGTGCGAAGCGCCGAGGCAGGACCCGGAGGCGCTGCCATACCTGCAGGAGGCAGACCGGCACAGCTACGACATCGCCCTGGAGGCCGCCGTCGAGGCGCCGGGCGGCGGCGGCGGCACCGTGACGCGCTCCAACTTCCGGCACCTGTGCGCTCCCGCGGTGCTCCTGCACGCTGGGCACAAGTGCAGCCTGCAGCGTGTGATTGCAGCGCGTGAGGACGCGCCATTGGCAGACACGGCGTGGTGCCGCGGGGTCGCGCCGCAGAAAAAATACGTGCGGGACGGCAGCCCTTCTTGCGTTGACGCGGTGTTGTGCCGTCGCCTGCGCCGCTCAGAGCGGCAGCGGCTCGGCGAGTGGCCCGGTGTGTCTCCGCGCGCGCCCGCATGCAGCGCTGGCAGCTCTTACGGCGCTATGTGCCACGGCAGCAGCCCGCTCTAACCGGGCACACGGTGGGTGTGAGAATCGCTGCAAAGGCGGGCCCAGGAGCACGGAGCAGGCCGAGGACAAGGCTGCGCATGGGCCCCACGCAAGAGGGAAGCCACAGAGCGGGCGCATGCCCCTGGCGGCACAGGTACTGGACGCTGCCGCAGATGGTTGCGCACCACACGGTGGGAGGCTGCAACCTGCGCCCGGGCGACCTGCTGGGCACCGGCACGCTGTCCTGCGCGGCGCGCCCCCCGCTAAGCGCCACCGCGTGCCGCCCATGCCCTGCCCGTCGTCTTCGGCTCTTGAGGCCTGGCGCACTGCCCAGTCTGCTGCAGCCTGCGCGCCAGCCAGGCGCCGAGAGCCGCGCGGTGTCTATGGGGACAGGGCACGAGGCCCGCTGCCCGCCCTCCCCCTGGCTGCCAGCATGCTATGGGAGCATGATCGGCGCCAGGCGTGCCTGCCGGAGGCCACGGGCAGCACAGCGCGGCCGCTGGCGCCACCCTAACCCTATGCTGTGCGCCCGGCGCCAGGGCGCCGGCGGCGCGGCGTGCCTGCTGGAGGCCACGCGCAATGGCGCGGCGCCGCTGGCGCTGGGGCGCGGCCTGCGGCGCGCGTTCCTCGAGGACGGCGACACCGTGCGCCTGAGCGCGCATTGCCAGGGCGATGGCTTCCGCGTCGGCTTCGGCGAGTGCGCCGGCGCTGTGCTGCCCGCGCATGCTTGAGCCGCTGTCATGCGTCCGTGCGACGTGAACCGAACTGCATGTGCGATGAACTTGTTGCAGAACTGAGTTCTCGGGTGCTGTGCATCATGAGGCTGCGCGAGTGAGCGTGGTGTATCAATTTCTCGAGGGATGGTGTCTTATGCTGCTGGAATACCTCATGACTCCAAAGGACCGGGCTCGTTGTGCACAGCAGTGTACCGGGCTCATTGTGCACAGCAGGTGCATGCGTCTGGCTAACCTTGCTTTGGCACTTGTTTTCCCTACATTTGCAGTGCACTCTCGCCCACACACAAGTTCCCGCTTTACAGACAGCTCCTTACTTTAGAATGCATCTCAGCATGTAGAACTGAGCACCCAATGATGTCGCAATCTGTAGGGAGCTCCTTGGCGTTGTGGCCTCTAACCAGATCGGGCGCTTGAAGTCCGCAGTCAATTCATACATAGAAAGTACATGATAAGCGTGCATTCTCCATTTGGTGTGTGCAGAACACTGCAAGACGTAACCGTCATGGCAGATGCAAGCACACAATGCTAATTACAGGCCAATGACATTCCTACATTTCGCACGGACACTGTTCAAGTCTGCAATCCTAACGCTGGCAGCTCAGGTGCCACACTCCACATCCATATACACCCCAAGCCTTGCACAGATTTCTATTTCACCCTTTCGAGCGGGCCCAGTCAAGCAAAGCAAGGTGTGTGACCCACTCCCTCGCGGTCACCCTGCGCATACACCACAGCGCAGAGTGCATGCGTGCTTTGACAATGTTCGCAGTCCTTAAAGCTCAATCAGCAAAACCACTCCCAGAAAGCTGCCAAACATGTCATGCACTACGCCATGCCCGCCCTCGCCATGCCCGCCCTGGCCACACACCCTGAAGCGTGCCGCCTCCCTGCCGGCCGCCGAGGGCGCTGGCGCGGCGATCCGGGCGCGCCCCGCCCGCCCGCGCTGCGCCCGCGGCTCTCAGCACATCGCGCACGCCTTGCCGCGCCGGTGCTCGCGCTCCACGTGCTCCACCAGCGCGACCGCGTCCCGGAACTGCCGCGCGCAGTGCGGGCAGCGCTCCAGGCCGCCGCCGCCGCCGCCGCCGCCGGCGGCGCCCGCGGCGGCGCCGGCCGGGTGGAACGCCTCTGCGTGGAACAGCAGCTCCTGCAGCGTGCCAAAGCGCTCGCCGCACTGCGGGCAGACCTCTCGCGCGCCGCGCGGTGCCAACGCTGCGCCGCCGCCCGCCGCTGCGCTGCCGCCCGCCACCGCTGCCTGCCGCGGCCAGAACAGCTCTCAGGTTAGGCGGCTCCGCTACCAGTATCCTGCTGTCATAGGCACCAGCTCGAGCATTGCTTGGGGGGCATCATGCCGGCACCACTGTAAACATGCCGTGCGGAGTGCCGGCAGCCAATGCTGGGCTCCAAACCCATCTAGCCGCGCCCTGAGCTGCACTCAACCTCACACCACCCAAGCACAGCACCGCAGGCAGACCTGCAACTAGGATGCAGTGTACAGGAGGGCAACTGTCCGACTGCCCCTCATGTTATCAATAAATAGCACTGTTACTTATTTTCACAGGCTGCTGCTCTATGCAACGCAGCCAGGCTGCAAGGCCGGAGCGCGCCTGACCGCTCGCGCGCCGCTGCGCGGCCTCCGCGGCCGCGGCCGCGGCCGCCGGCTGGGCGCGCGCCGGGCGCGGCTGCGGCGCGGGCGCGGGCCGCGCCGCGCTGCCCGCGGCGCCGCCGCCGACGCCGTCACCGCGAGCGCTCGCTCTGGCGGGCGTGGCAGCGGGCGCGGCGCCGCCCCAGCCCAGGGCGCTGCGGAGCGCGGTCACGGCGGAGGCGGCGGGAGCGCGCGCCGCGAGCGCGGCTGCGAGCCGCAGGAGGCGGAGTGAGCCGGGAAGTAGAGGCCTTGGAGAGCGCAGCAGTAGTGCTGGAAGGTGCTAGGTGCAGAGCGGTCGGCGACCCAAGGCAGCGACCAGCGGAGCAAGGCCCTCGCACAAAAATAGCAGGCACCTCTCTGCCAGCCAGGTCACCACACGTCGGCCAGGCCATCGGCACGGGTTTCCCGTTGAGGCAGCTCTGGCGAGCTGCGCAAGCAAGAGCCGGGGCGCGCCTGCGCGCCCCGGGCACGCGTGGTCGCTGCCGAAGCGGTGCTTCAGGCACACGGTCGCCCGGCAGTCCTTGCAGCAGTAG
>JAABUX010008302.1_pt1 | contig 12003 bp, 9 predicted proteins | sample 5561851 | NCBI WGS metagenome assembly JAABUX01 (sample SAMN10711883, study PRJNA513361) | rock metagenome | isolation source: Antarctica rocks | place: Antarctica: Victoria Land, Richard Nunatak red sandstone | collected 2016-01-03 | reverse complement strand
CCGCCAGGGGTGCCCAGGAGTCGCCGGTCACGCCGAAACCATGCAGCAGCACGACGGCCGGGCCACGACCGCCAATCCGAGCGTGGATCGTTACCCCATTGGTCGCGACATCTTGCGTCGTGAAATTGCCCGGGTAAGGCATCAGCTCGCCCTGGCGATGCTTGACGGCCATGATCAGCGAACTCCTGTGGGGGAGGTAACGGCAGAGGCGGCGTCAACGCCGCTCCGGCTAGGCTCGCCGGTGAAACGGTGGACCGCCTCACGGGCGTTGTCCTGATAAGATTCGTTCGCCAGGTCGGGAAAAATCTCGCTCTGGTCGATCACCGGACCCGTCAACGCATCCGCCTTGCTGGCGTAGAACACCCCGCTCCGCAAGGTCGGATCGCCGAGGGCATCGACCAGTCGCTTGGCCCCTTGGTCGAGGTTCTGGATCATGCCGAAGAGGGGCATGACCACCGGCATAAGGAGGTATTTCACCAGCAAGCGGAGCGGCAAGGGGAGGTCACGCGGCCCTTCGGTGCCGCTCGTGTTCCCGGGACTCATCGTGATAAGTTTCAGATTTGGATAGCGCCGGGCGGTGGCGGCCATCCACAAGGCACCAAGATATTTGACCTGCCCGTAAGCCAGCGTGACGTCGGCCTTGCGTCCCCGGAAATAGGTCCCATCGCAGAGCGAAGCGAACTCATCGGCCGAGGAAGTCGTCAGGGCCGGTCGCTTCATCCCCAACTTCGGGATGCCCCTGGCCGCTTCGCTCCCGGCGAAGACCGCCGCCCGCTTCAGCCGGTCGGACCGGATCAGTTCTTCAAGCAAGATCACATGCCCGAGCACGTTGGATGCGAAAATCTGCGTCACCCCATCCTTGGTCAGGGCCAGCGGCGTCTTCCCGCCCGAGCCGCCGGCATTCATGACCAAGTCGTCGATCGGTTCGCTCAGAGACGACAGTGCCCCCCGGACCGAAGCCGCATCGGCCAAATCCATCACGATGATCTCGAAGACAGACTTGCCCGTGACCGTTTCCAGGTCCTTCCTGGCGCGTTCGGCCTTGGCCGAGTTCCTGCAAGCCAAAATCACCTTCCGATAGGCGTTGGAAACTGCCAATTGCCGCGCGACATCCTTGCCAATGCCGGTGTTGGCCCCGGTGATGAGGGCTACCTTTCCTTGGGAACGGCTCGATCCTTGATGCGAAGCGACCTCGGCCATAAGCGAAGCTCCCACGGGGTTGCGTTTTGTCCAGGAGTTGGTAGACTTAGTAAGCCTGACTTACCTTTTGGTAAGGTTGGCTGTCCAAAATCTCTTTGTCAACCCCTCAGCGATTCCAGGTCGATATGACTGATCCAATATCTTCCCGGCCCGATCCGGTCTCGGATCAATCGCGAGTTCAGGCGACGCGAGAGGACCACATCGGGCGGCTCTTCCTGCAAGCCCAGAGAGCTTTCTTCAAGCGGAGCATCGCCAAACTACGGGCATGCGGGCACGATCGCCTGACCTTAGCCCACACGGCACTCCTGCCCTATCTGCACCCCAAAGGCACGTCCGTCACGCTGCTTGCGGAGCGGGCGGGGATGACCAAGCAATCCATGCGGCAACTCGTCCTTGATCTGGAGAATCAAGGCTATATCCAGCGGGTTCCTGATCCCGACGACCGGCGGGCCACGCTGGTGATTTTCACCGCCGAAGGGATGCGTTTTATCGACGATGCGAACAAGGTGAAAAAGGAGATGGAGGCCGAATACCTGGCGATTCTCGGCCCGGATCGGCTCGAAGAATTGAAAGATTCATTGATATCTTTAATCGAACAAACCGGCGTTGAAACCTCGGAGTAGTCAGCACCAACGAAGTCCTCAGCCATCGAAGTAGTTGCGTGGGCAAATTATTACAGCTAAATCATTAGGTGGCGTCCCGCTCTGGCTGATCGGCGTTCTCGTTGTTGATGCCGCAAGTCTGGTTGGGACGGGAGTTTGCGAAACAACAAGACTTCTCAAGTTTTTGAATCGCAAATCATTACCTCAAAACAACTTACGACTTGAATTCAGCCAGGGCGGGACGCGACCCGATCTACACCTCCCCAAAATCCGAAGTAATTAGGGAGCAGAGCCTTCCCCAAGCTGAGGATCGGGTGCCATACTCGCATGGGTGGCGTCACTAACCGCGAATGATGTTGGGTTCGTTTTTTCTCGGACCACACCATGACTAGACCCGCCTCGCCAAACGGTCCCCCGCACGCAACTTGCGTGATTGCCCAAGTTCGCGGCGGAATTGGGTTCGTTTTTTCCCGGGTGAGCCGGCCGTTCGCCACCGGGTTGGCCAGCTTTGTTGGCTTCGTTTGGGCAAACTCCGTTTTGCTTCCAGCTCAGGCCCAGACCCCGTCGCGGTACACCGCCGAGGCTGCGCCGGTGCTGGCGAAGTACTGCGGGGCGTGCCATAACCCGACCAAGGCCAAGGGAGGGTTCGACATCAGCCGGTTTGGGGCCGAGGCGGCGTTCGCGCTGGACCTCAAGACGGGGCGGAAGATCCTCGATAACCTCGAAGGGGGGGCGATGCCGCCCGACGACGCCCCGCAGATCCTCCCGGTCGAGCAGGCGAAGCTGGTCGCCGCGTTGCAAAGCGTGGTCTCGAAAGCGGGTTGCGTCGCGTCGGCCGACCCCGGGCGGGTCACGCTCCGACGGTTGAATCGGGTCGAGTACAACAACACGATCCGCGACCTCTTCGGCGTCGACTTCCGCCCGGCGGATGACTTCCCCTCGGACGACGTCGGGTACGGGTTCGACAACATCGGCGATGTCCTCAGCCTGCCGCCGATGCTGATGGAGAAGTACCTCGCCGCCGCCGAGCTTGTGAGCGAGTCGGCGATCGTCGCCGACGACCAACCGCGCGGCCCAACCCGCCGCTGGAAGCCCGCGCAGTACGCCCCGCCCGGCACGGTCGGCCTGCCCGACGAAGATACCGGGTTCTGGCTTTTGAACATCAACGCCGAGGTCTTCGCCGATGGAGCGTTCCCCAAGGCCGGCAATTACGTCGTCCGGGTCCGGGCCTATGGTCATCAGGCGGGTCCGGAAGCCCCTAAGATGCAGTTGCAAGTCGATGGCAAGACCGCGCAGACTTTCTTCGTCAAAGCCGACTCCGACGCCCCCCGGATGTACGAGGCCAAGGTCCGGGTCAAGCGAAGCGGGAGCAAGCTGGCGGTCGCCTTCACCAACGACGCCTGGTACCCCGACAGTCCCGATGAGGGCCACCGCGACCGAAATCTCTCGATCGAGACGATCGAGGTTGTTGGCCCGTTGTACCAGTTCCCCGACCACCTCCCCGAGTCGCACACCCGGATCATCCCGCGTCGACCGGGGCCGCTCAACCACAAAGAAGTCACCCGCGAAGTGGTGGCGAAGTTTGCCAGCCGGGCCTATCGCCGCCCCGCGACCGAAGCCGAAGTGGCCCGCCTGGTCGGGCTGGTGGAGATGGTCGAGAAGGGGGGCGACCGCTTCGAGCGCGGGATTCAACTCGCCGTCCAGGCGATGCTGGTCTCACCCCACTTCCTGTTCCGGGTCGAACTCGAACAGCGCCCCGGTGTGGTCCGGCCCCTGACCGACCTCGAACTGGCGTCGCGGTTGTCCTATTTCCTCTGGAGCAGCATGCCCGACGACGAGTTGCTCGGCCTAGCGATGCGCAAGCAACTCCGGATCGGCGCGAACCTCGACGCTCAGGTGGCCCGGATGCTCAAACATCCGAAGGCGGGGGCGCTGGTCGAGAACTTCGCGGGGCAGTGGCTCCAGACCCGGAACCTCAAGCTCGCCAGTCCCGACGAAGAAAAGTTTCCCCAGTTCGACGAGGCGCTGCGCGTTGCCATGAGGCGCGAGGTCGAGCAGTTCTGCGCCGCCGTGCTCCACGACAACCGGCCGATCACCGACTTCCTCCACGCCGACTATACCTTCCTCAACGAGCGGCTGGCCAAGCACTACGGGATCGCGGGCGTCAAGGGGGAGTCGTTCCGTCGGGTTGCCTTGACCGACCGTCGCCGAGGGGGGGTCGTCACGATGGCATCCACCTTGACCGTCACCTCGAACCCGACCCGGACCTCGCCCGTCAAGCGCGGCAAGTGGATCTTGGAAGAGATCCTGGGAACGCCCCCGCCCCCCCCACCGCCGGGGGTGTCGGATCTGCCCGACGCCGAGGAAGGGACCCCGGCGGTGTCGGTCCGCGCCCGGCTCGAACAGCACCGGAGCAACCCCGACTGCGCGTCGTGCCACGCCCGGATGGACCCGCTCGGCTTCGGCCTGGAAAACTTCGACGCCGTCGGCGCCCTCCGCGACCAGGACGACGGCCAAGCGATCGACGCTTCGGGCGTTCTGCCCGCCGGTCCATCGTTCCGGGGGCCGGTCGAACTCAAAGCGGTCCTCCTGACCAAACAAGCCGCCTTCGCCCGCTGCTTCACCGAGAAGCTGATGACCTACGCCCTGGGCCGGGGGTTGGAAGCGGCCGACCGCTGCTCGGTCGAGACGATCGCCACCAAGGTCATGGCCGGCGGCGGTCAGATCGGTCGGGTCGTCGCCGAGATCGTCCATGCCGACGCCTTTCAAAAGACCAACGCCAGCCAACCGGGGGGGACCGCTCGATGAACCCGATCTCGCGACGAACCGTGCTCCGAGGGATGGGAACCGCGCTGGCGCTCCCGTGGCTCGAAGCGATGACTCCCGTCGCCCGGGCGGCGTCGGTGGCATCAGCCAAGCGGATGGCGTTCTTCTACGTCCCCAACGGCGTCCACATGCCGCGCTGGACGCCCGGCGCGGCTGGTCCGCTTGGCCAACTCCCGGCGATCTTGCAACCACTGCGAAATTACAAGTCCGACCTGCTCGTGCTCTCGGGACTGACTCAGGACGGGGCGAATGCCAACGGCGATGGCGCGGGGGATCACGCTCGGTCGATGGCCAGCTTCTTGACCGGGGTTCACCCGAAGAAGACGGCGGGGCAGGGGTTGAAAGCGGGCGTGTCGGTCGACCAGGTCGCCGCCGCCCACCTCGGGCGCGGAATCAAGCTGCCGTCGATCGAGCTGGGGATCGACCGGGGAGCTCAAGCGGGAAACTGTGACTCGGGATACAGTTGCGCTTACTCGTCGAACATCTCGTGGCGGTCGGAAGCGTCGCCGATGGCTAAGGAGGTCGACCCCCGGCTGGCGTTCGAGCGGTTGTTCGCCGACCAGCTCCGTCCCAGCGAGTCGGCCGAGGCGCGCGGCAAGCGCGACCGGTACCGCAAGAGCGTCCTCGACTTCGTGGCCGAGGACGCTCGCCAGTTACAAGGACGGCTCGGGCAGACCGACCGCCAGAAAGTCGACGAGTACCTCACGTCGGTTCGCGAACTCGAAGGGCGGATGGCGCGGGTCGAGACCGCGTCGCACGTCGACCTGACCGGCGTCCGGAAGCCGACCGGCATCCCCAAGGAAAACCGCGACCACATCCGCCTGATGTTCGACGTCCTGGCGCTGGCGTTCCAGGCCGACGTGACCCGGGTAGCCACCTTCGCCTTCGCCAACGAGGGGAGCACCAAGAGCTACCGCTTCCTCGGTGTTCCTGAAGGGCACCACGACCTGTCGCACCACGGCGGCGACGCCGAGAAGCAGGCGAAAGTCGAGAAGATCAACACCTATCACGTCGAGCAGTTCGCCTACTTCCTGGCCAAACTCAAGGCCATGCCCGAGGGGGCGGGGACCGTCCTCGACCAGAGTATGATCGTCTACGGGAGCGGGATCAGCGACGGCGACCGCCACAACCACGACGACTTGCCGATCCTGGTCGCCGGCCGGGGGGGTGGCGCACTCGCGACCGGCCGGCACCTGATGTTCCCGGCCAATACCCCGCTCAACAACCTCTACCTGACGATGCTGGCCAAGGCGGGCATCCCCCCGGCCAAACTCGGCGACTCCACCGGCTTCTTGACCGGCCTCGACGGGACTTGAGTCCCGGAGCGGTCGATATCGCCGGCTCCCTTGCCGCGATGAACCGTGCCTATCATACGGTTGCTAACAGGAGTTGACTCAATCGCAACGAGCAGATCGCAAAAGGAGCTTCTGGATTGTGTTGCGATCTGCGATCTGCTCGTTGCGGTGCCGCACGAACTTTCTGGGAGCCGTATCAGCCCAGGATTAGCTCCGGTGAGTCCGGAGCGCGGCCAGGGTGGTGGCCATGTCGGCGGGCAGGGGGGCGGTGAAGTTGATTGGTGCGCCGGTCACCGGGTGGTTGAGGTTCAGGGCGTGGGCGTGTAGTCCCTGACGGTCGAGCAAGACCTGCATGGCGTCGGGGTGACTGGGGCCGACGAGGTCGCCCAGGGTGAAGGTGGCCCCTCGACCGGCGTACATCTTGTCGGCCAGGATCGGGTGGCCGATGTGGGTCAGGTGGACGCGGATCTGGTGAGTCCGGCCGGTCCTGGGACGGCAGCGGACCAGGGCGAAACCGTTGAACCGTTCGAGGACCTCGTAGAACGTGACCGCTTCGCGGCCGCCGTCCTCGACGTTGCGGATGGCCATCTTCTCGCGGTGGGACGGGTGCATCCCGATCGGCCGCTCGATGAAGTCGCTGTCGCGGCTCGGCTCGCCGAAGACCAAGGCGAGATATTCCTTCTGGATCGTCCGGGCCTCGAACTGGCGGGCGAGTTCCTTGTGGGCCTTGTCCTCCTTGGCCACGATCAGGAGGCCCGAGGTGTCGCGGTCGAGCCGGTGGACGATCCCCGGTCGGTGCTCGCCGCCGACGGTGGAGAGCGAGTCGAAGTGAAATTGGAGGGCGTTGACCATCGTCCCCGACCAGTTCCCCTTGGCGGGGTGCGTCACCAAGCCGGGGGGCTTGTTGACGACGGTGAAGCTGGCGTCCTCGTAGATAATCTCCAGCGGGATGTCTTCGGGGACGTGCGAGCCGTCACCGAGGTCGGGGAGCCAGACCCGGATCGCGTCCCCTTCGCGGACCTTGTATGACGCCTTGGTCGGCTCGCCGTTGATCAGCACCGCCCGGGCGTCGATCACCTTCTGGATCACGCTCCGCGAAAAGTCGGGATAGCGAGCCGCCAGATAAGCGTCGATCCGCTTCCCGGTCATCCGGGCCTTGACCACAAAGTCGGACGGGGTATCGGACAGCTCGGGGGGCATGGAACCAGAGGTCGAAAAAAGAACGAGGCGGCACGGCGGGAAACGGAGTCGGCTCCCAGGCAACCCAGGGGCCGACCCCACGCAACCGAGTGGAGTGATTCACCCATCACTTGGGCGGGTTGACCCCTGAAGGCGCTTCAGGCTTGGGAACCACTTCGACCTTGGGAGCGTCCGCCGGCTTGTCGGTCGGTGTCGGGCTTGATGCCGGTGCCGGGCTTGGTGCCGGGGTCAGATCCGGAGTCGGCGTCGGGGTGGCGGGGGGCGGGTCGATTCCAGCCGGCCCGGTCAGGTCGGGCAGGAACGATTTGCCCGCCGCGCTCGTCCCCGGCATCATGAGGTCGGCGGGCTTGTTGCCCGGAGCGACCGGCGGGGGTGGCGGGATCGCGGGCAGACCGTCGAGGGGGTTGAAGCTCGAACTGGTGGGCTGAGCGGCGTACAGGTCTTTGTAAAACTGGACGCTATCAGGGTTTTCGAGGGCCTTGGCCAGTGCCGCGGATTGCCGTGCCTCGGGGGTGTTCTTCCAGGTGTCAGCGACGAGGCGGTACTGCTTGATCGCCGCGGGGAGTTCGTTGCGGGCTTCAAGCACCCGGGCCACGGCGAACGCGGCCCCGCGGGCCTGGGTCGACTCCTTGGGCGCTTCCTTGGCCACCTGACTGAACAGGTCAAGCGCCCGCTTGAGCCGAGGTCCAGCCGACTCCCGCTTGCCGGGGGCGGTCAGGTCTTCCAGCCCGACGCGATACTCCTCGTAAGCCGCTTGCAGCCGCGCCCAGTCGGCCACCGGCGTCTTGGGGTTGGCATCGGCGATCTTGAGCTGTTCCTCAGCCGTCCGGGCGGGAACGAGGTCGATCCAGGCTTGCGCGGTGACCGACTTCGAGGCCATCAACGAGCTGACCACTACCGAGACCCCGGTGAAAACCACCGCCAAAGCTCCGAGCGCCATCCAGAACAAAGGGCCTTGGTCGATCGCCCGGTACAGCCAGCGGGCCAGGATCGTCGGGTCTTCGTCGATGGGCCGGGCCACCATTGGCGGCGGTTCCAATTCGCCGACAGGGCGAGGCTCGTCTTTCTCTTTCATCGTTCGGTTCGCAAGTCGTTCCGTGCCCACCGGGTTCGCGAGCCCGGCGTGAATTCCTGATATGGTACGCGACCAAACTCGGATCTTACCGGTCGTCGCAACCATCCGTCAATCGCCTCACCGTCCGCGATCGATCCTCTCGTTGGTCGCCCAAGGCTCCGCGGCTTCATCGCGTTGTGATGAAAAAAATCGACACCCGCCATACGGATGTCACAGCGGAAGGCTGCGGCGGTAATGCTCTTGACAGCTCATATGGCCGGAAAACCGCTCAACCAGACTGGCAAAATTTTTTTCGACGGCAATCCCCCAAAAATGTCTTAAGTTTCGTAAGGCTGGAGCGAATCGGTCGGTATTCCCGGTGTTGAATCCATCGCAAGGTCAACCGGCGACATACCTCAGCGCCTTAATCATCCATTGGAACCGTCCGAACCAAATCGACCTTGCGAGCGTCGATAAGGTCAAGTCGGAATCGCGTGGGACGACGGGAGCGTCGTCGCCGTCTGAGGGGTTCAATCCTCGCCCAGAGGATCAACATCTTTGAGGAAGGAGTCCCATGATGCTTGCCGAAACTGCGAAGGTCCGTGGCGAAGCGGCCGAGACACTGGCGGTCGAACGGGTGAACCAGGTAGGTGGGGACGAGCCGAAAACGATGGGCAGTCTGGTGCTGGCCCGGCAACTTGGCGAGAGCATCATGATCGGCCATGCGGTGACGGTCGAGGTCGTTGGGTTGAAGTCGAACACGGTCCGGCTCCGGGTGGTCGCCCCCCGGTCGGTCGCCGTGCATCGCCGCGAAGTGTACGACGCGATCCGGTTCGACCCTCGGCCCAATCCGAGCCTCCCGCCCGTCGCTGTCGTGGGGAAGATGAACGCGGAAGTGGTCGGCGGCGGGTTGGCGGGTGGGCTGGTCCTGACCCGTCGGGCCGGGCAGACGATCATGATCGGCACCGACGTCGCGATCGACGTGGTCGAGGCTCGGCCGGGAACGGTCCGGCTCCGGGTGGTCGCCCCCCGGTCGGTCGCCGTGCATCGCCGCGAAGTCTACGACGCGATCCGGGCTGGGGGCTTCCGGGAGAACTGAGCTGGACTCGGCCTCGGTGGTCCGGTCGAGCCGAATCGCCTCGGCGGGCGCGTTTTCGCCAGATTGGTGGATCGCGGTGGCCGACTCCGGCGGGTTATGATGGCGGGACGCTTCGCCATCGCAGCTTTAATCCGCCCCGGAGTGGACTGATGCCTCCGCCAGAGTCGCCCAGAGGTCCCAAGCGTCCCCCGCCTCCCGCCAACAATCCGCCGGCGCCGCAACGGCCGCCAACCCAGCCCACCGCGAGGCCGGGAGTTAACCCGGGACGACCACGCACCGGCGGGCTTCCCTTGGTTGGGGTTCCCCCGCTGACGGGTCCCTCGGGACCAGCCGGGTCGAGCGAAATCGGTCTCGGCGTTTCGGTCTCGGCCGACTCCGCCGCGGGCGGGACCGTCACCGCGCGACGCGCGGGGGGGCTGCAAGACCTCGGCCTCGAAGTAGCGCACACCGTTGTGGGGGTCCGCGTCGCGCTCCAGCACATGGCCAAGGCGATCAACATCGCCTTTCAAACGGATTACGGGGAAAATTACCTCGAATCGGTTTACCAGGCGGCGATCGTCCGGAACGGCGAGGTCCAGATCATCCACCGTGAGTTCTTCGGCTACCGCGACAACTGGTTCGGCCAGTTCGGGCGGCTCCTAGAGTCGATGAGCCTGAGCTTCGAAGGACCCGACCCCGCATCCCCCGAAGGCCGGCAACGGTTCGCCGAGAAAGGCCCGGCGACCATCCGGGGTCTGTTCAACTTGATCGGCCGGAAACTCGACCTCGTCAACGAGTTTGAGGACCGAGTCCCCGCCTACGTCGAGCAGATGTTTGACCGGCTCGAAGCGTCGGGGATCATCCTCGGCTGGAATCGCGACGACTGGACGATCACGACGACCACCATCGGCCTCGACGTCCGGATCAAGCCGAACCTCCCCGAACCACCGCCCGAGTGAGGATCGGCCCGAAGCTTAGCGCGGCTTGCTCTTCGGTTTGGCCTCGTCGAACAGGCCGTCGAACGAGCCGTCGTCTTTTCCCTTCGAGGCGGCGGTCGGCCGGTCGCCCGGTCTGGCCGACGCCGGGCCGGCCTTGGCGGCCTCCTCGGCCTTCTTGACGTACTTCTCCGGGTTGTCGTTGAACTCGTCGCGGCACCCGGTGCAGCAAACCGGATAGGTCTTGCCCTGATAGCTGACGGTCATCGTCGAGGCGCCGCCGGTCATGATGCACTTGGGCAAATTTTCGCCCCCGGAGCCTGCGGCGAACGACTCCCCAGCCTTGGTCAGACCGACCTCGATCTGCTTCTTGTACTGGGGGGCACCCGCTTCCTGGCGGTCAACTTGGATCGTGTAGCGGATCTTGTTGGCGTTCGGCCGGACGATGATTCGCTCTTTATCCGCCTTGGCCGCCACGACTCTGTCGAGCGTCAACTGCTTGCCATCCGGCGAGATCGCCCCGACAAAGACCACCGGTTTGCCCGCGGCATCCGCCCCGTCGAGGCGGTACTTTTTCTCCGCCCCGTCAAAGGTGAGCTGGCCTTTGGTCAGGGTCTTGTCCCCCTGCCAATCGACCGTCATCGCGACCGGCTTCCCCTTCTCGAACTTCCAGGCCCAGGCGTGCGATTCGGTCCACCCTTTGACCCGGTTGGCCACCGGGGTCGCCGTCCCCTTCCAGGCTCCCACCATGTGCTCGAACGGCGCGAACGGGGCCGGGATCTCATCGACCGGCGGTGCCCAACCCGCTCCGAGCAGCACCACCACTAAACCGAGTCCCGCGATCGACCTGCGCATCACCATACCTCCGCTCAGGGAGAACTACCGCACCTCCATCCATCCTACAGTGGTGATCGCTCCGAAGGAAAGCATCACGACCTTTGCCCGGATGAGCCAAAGGTCGCATGGGTGGGTTGACAGGGTTGACTCAGGGCTTCGAGGGTGGAGCGGCGTCATCGGAGTAGTCAAGGTAGCCCATCATCATCTCTTCGAACGACTGCTCGCCCCAGCGGACTTCCTTGGTGGGGTCGGGGTTGTTGGGGTTCCCGGTCGAGTTGTCGAAGTGGGCCACGCAGTCGATCCGGGTCCCTTTGGGCAAGGCCAGGGGCTGGTCGAGGAGGTACACGCTCTGCCAGCCGAAGTCGTAGGCGGGGACCGATAGGAGCACCTCGGCTCGGCCATCGGGGAAGGTGGCGGTGTACTTGAAGTCCTTGCCCCGGAGGTGCATGTGCGGCGCCAGGCTGATCAGGTGGACCGGCTTAGGGACGGTCCAGGTCGATGTGACCTCGTGGTTGGGATCGCCGGGGGGAATCCGGAACTTGGGGTTGTGAACGTGGTAGGTGTGGGCCTCGTGCTCAACCGGACCCTTGGCGAAGATCAGGCCGAGCTTCGACTGGTCGACCTTGGCAGTCCCGGTCGGGGTGTAGTGGATCTGGAAGCTCAAGGTCGCCCCGGCGGGGATCTTCTTGGCGGTCCCGGGGGGATAGGTCGTCGGGATGTCGCCCGGAACATAGGCCGCGAAGTGGTCCCGCCGCCGCCTCCCCTTGGCGTCCTTGGCGACGACGAAGGCGATGATGTGATGGACGACGGACCGCTCGGTCGGGAGGATCTCGGCGGCCTGGACCCATTGGTCGGTGGTGAACCCCGAGGGAACGTCGACATCAACATAGTCGAGAACCCCCTGGCTGGGGATCTCCAGCGGCCTGGGGATCGAGAGGATCTGGTCGGGGACGCCGATTGACCAGTCGGGGGGAAA
>JAABUX010008301.1_pt1 | contig 12003 bp, 5 predicted proteins | sample 5561851 | NCBI WGS metagenome assembly JAABUX01 (sample SAMN10711883, study PRJNA513361) | rock metagenome | isolation source: Antarctica rocks | place: Antarctica: Victoria Land, Richard Nunatak red sandstone | collected 2016-01-03 | reverse complement strand
ACTCGCAAGTCCGGTTCTCAGGGGGCTGGGGGGCAGCAATGTCCCCCGGCTACCCGACCCCACCGACAGCGCGCTCCTCGTCGTCCTGTGGCGGTTGCGGTATAAGTTGGGTAGCGAGTAGCAACGGAACAGAAAACCCGTCTAAGCTCGACACCCCCCGTGTTATCAGAAGCACTTTTCGCCCTCTACCGTCGCCTTAGAAGCGTGTTATCAGCAGCTTTACGGGGAGGAACCTGCAGATAATGCTGCTTATCCGCACAGTCGGCAGGAGAGGACGGGGAGCAAGCGAACGCCCTCATAGGGACTCTGGGAGGCTCTGGTGCCATGCCGTTCTGACGCGTCGCGCTGTCCCCAGCCAAGACACGATGCGGTGCGCGACCTTGCCACGTTTATGGTTGGAGGAGGGATGAAGCCACCACGGTCGTGAGGATGGGAGGCGCCGATCAGTTCCCCTCGTCGGGACGGTCCATCGCGATGCGGGCCACAGAAATCGTCGCCCCGGACAGTGACGGCTTGAGGTGCGTGTCGATAGCCCAAATGAGTTGTTCACGGATGACCTCATTTCCTATTATCATTTTGGTTTGGTATCGTTGTGGTGGCTATAACGATATGGCCTTTCGACCGTCTGATCGGCAGGAGGACGCTCCGTGATCCTGACCTTGCGCGTTCGGCCCATGCTCGCCCTGGTACCCCTTATCTTCAGCTTCGGCGCCGCGCTTCCCGCGTCCGCTCAGCAGGCCGGCGCACTAGCCATCACCACCACGCCCATCTCCTCGCCGACACCGACGGCATCCCAGGCGGCGCCAACACCCGTCACCGTCACCGCCACCCTGACCCCAGACGTCAGCCTTGTGCCATCTCCGACAATCACGGCGACGACAGGCATATCATTGACGCCCACCGACACGGTGATGCTTGGCGTCACGGCGACCGAGACGATCAGCGCGGCCCTCCCCGTGACCCGCACGACGGTCGCGACGGCGACCACCCCGACCATGGCATCGTCCCCCAGCGCGTTGCCGACGACAGCGGGGACGCGGGCGGTGGCCACGCGCGCGACCCCCACCCCCGCCGCGCGGCGGATGTCCGGCGCGCCAGACGCCGCTCCATCCACCTTTCAACCCCTCTCTGGCTATGCGTACCAAGTACCTGTCACTGTCACGGGAGGGAGCGCGGCGGTCGGGGGCAGTGCCACGACGCCTGTGGGCATGACCTCGACGGACTACGTGGTCAAGCTCCATCTGACAGGGGCGCAGGCAGCCGCTGTTTACAACACCGCGTTTTACAATGCGACGACAACCGACAACGGTATAGCTTTCGCCGACGTGACCCTGTGGTGGACGGATGCGGGCGGGACAGCCCATCAACTCGACATTGACTATGACCCCTCTACGTACGGTGCGTGGAGTCCCTCCAACATTACCCTATGGTTCCGCCTGCAGCAGCCGCTCGGTGCGGCTCCGGCGACCGATGCTTCCTACACCCTGGCGTGGGGCAACCAGACACCGACGGTCCCGCGCAACTGGGCCAACATCTACCCGCTCCAGGACGACTTCGCGGGGACAACCCTCGACGGGTCCAAGTGGTCGATCGGGAGCGTCGGTAAAGCCGGTACCGTGACCGTCGCCGACAGTGCCCTGACGCTGCGGTCCCCCGTGAATACCAGTGGTGGCTACTACTATCTCGGCTCCGTGCATATGTTCGGCCCGGGGTACGTCGTGACCGCGCGTGGGCGTCTCCCGGTGACGGCAGCCGCATCGGAACAGTTGTATTTCATTGGCCTCACGGACGGTATAGGGCAAAGTTACATGTACGCGGCTTCCAGTGCGGCGACGAGCGCGAGCCACTGGACGGGAGACGGAGTTGTGAATGGGGTCGGCGACGGCGCTCCATCGATCGGGCCCATCGACCCTGGCTTCCGCACGTATAGTGTGGCCCATGCGCCCGACGGCCGTTTCTACGTCTGGCGCGACGGGGATATCCCTGCCCGTACCTCGACGGGCCAATCCAACATCGCTTTGTCGGTGTCCTCCAACATTGGGGAGGGTAGCAACGTCGTCAATGATGTCATCGATTGGATCAAGGTCCGCCCGTGGATCGCAACCGAACCTGTCGTTTCGGTAGGGGTACCGGCAACCGCACCCGGCGGTTCGCCGCCGTCCATGCCTCCGCTGTCCAGCTATGCGTATCAGGCGCCTATCACCGTGACGGGAGGGAGCGCGGCGGTCGGCGGCAGCACCGTGACGCCAGTCAGCGCGACCTCGACCGACTACGTGATGAAGCTGCACCTGACCGGCGCGCAGGCCGCCGCAGTCTATACCACGGCCACGTATAACGCGTCGGTCACCGACGATGGGGTGCCCTTCGCCGATGTGACCCTGTGGTGGACGGATCAGGGCGGGACGGCGCGCCAGCTCGACATCGACTACGACCCCTCCACCTATGGGGCATGGAGCGCGTCCAACATCACTCTGTGGTTCCGCTTGCAGCAACCGCTCGGTGTGGCCCCGGCGGCTGATAACACCTACACCCTGGCGTGGGGCAACGCAACTCCGGCCGTGCGACGCGATTGGGCCAACATCTACCCGCTCCAGGACGACTTCAAGGGGACGACCCTGGACACGTCCAAGTGGGCCACCGCGAGCACCGGCGGGAGCGGAGACACGATAACGGTCGCCAACGGCGTCTTGACGCTGCACGCGCCCGCTAACGCGGGGGGCTCTTACTCCCTCGCCTCCACACAGTCATTCGGTCCCGGTTATGTTGTCACCGTGCGAGGGCGGCTGCCGAACACGCCCGACTCATCGGAGATCCTGTACCTCATTGGACAGACCGACGTCGTCGGACAAAACTACATGTACGCCGCAACGAATGCGGCGCTTAGTACGGCTGATTGGGTGGGTAGTGGGAATCTGTCCGGGATGCCCAATGGCAACCCGACGATTGGCCCTATCGATACGGACTACCGGACGTATAGTGTGGCCCATGCGCCCGACGGCCGTTTCTACGTCTGGCGCGATGGTGATACAGCGACGAGTGCTGGGTCAGACGTGGCGAATGGTGCGTTGCTCGTATCAACGGTGATGGCACAAGGTAACGCCCCCATCGGCACTATCATCGACTGGGTTAAAGTCAGGCCTTGGATACCTGGTGAGCCGGTCGCCTCCATCGGGGCCGTCACGATCGTACCGCCCGTCATACCAATGAGTGGCGTCATCCCCTGGCACCCGCATAAGACGATGCGCATGGCAGACGGGCTAGGCACGTCGATCGACCTGGCCGATGGGCACGTGGATGTCAGTGCCTCGGATATGCAGCTGCCCGGACGTGGCCCCGATCTGGCGATGGACCAAACATGGGATAGTAGCTTGGCGCAGGGCAGTGTCACGACGACGGCGGGGCAGGGCTGGAGCAGCAGCTTGAGTCCCAGCATCGGTGGGGCGATTACTGGGACGCTCACGTTTACGGATGACACGGGCGCGTCGTGGCCGCTGACGTACACGGGATCGCTCTCCGCCGATGGCCCCTACACGGCGTACAGCCCGCCGCCGGGGATGCCGTGGCAGTTGACTGTGGCCACCGCACCCACGACCGCGTACACGCTGACGGACTTCCTGACCGGCGCGACGATGAGCTTCGACGGCCAGGGACACCTCGCCACGACCGGGGACGCCTATGGGAACGAGAACCGGCTGCACGTCACCGGCGACCCTGGCCCGAGCAGCATGGTCAACGACGGCGGCCGCTCCATGCGATTCCTGTACGGGACGAACGGCTTGCTGTCCGACGTGGAGAGTCCCTTGTGGGTCAGCGGCGGCAGCGGGCAGGCAGGGAGCCAGCACGTCGCCTATGGCTATGTGCCCGGCACGAGCCAACTCCAGACGATCACGACGGCGGCAGGCACGGGCCAGGACCTCACGACCGCCTTCGGCTACAACGGGACGCAACTCCTCACGATCACCGTCCCAAGCGGCCGGCAATGGGCGCTCGGCTATGACGCGCTCGGGCGGGTCTCCCGCGTCACCAGCCCGCAGTCGGGCACGGTCACGACCGCCCCAGGCTATACGCCCGCCTACACGACGGCGTTCACTTACACCCCTGGGCAGACCGTCGTGGTCGAGGGTTTTGGGAGCCCGCACCCGGTCACGACCACCTATGCTCTGGACAAGCAGGGAGAGCCCACGACCATCACCGACGGGACAGGCCATCAGACGAGCGCGACCTACGATGCCGATCATGACGTGACGAGTCGGACGGACGCCAACGGGAATCTCACCCAGTACGGCTATCAATATGTCGGGCCGCCGGGCGCGTCGCCGGCGCTCACGACCACGGGCCTGCTCACGCAGACGATCAGCCCGCCCGTCGCGGCGTACACGACCACGAATAGCCTCGCCCCGGTGGTCACGACCTATGCCTACAATCCTGGAACCGATGATTTGGCCGAGGTGGACCTGCCCCAGGGGGGGCGGACCTTCTACGGCTATGATGGGGCGCACCATACCGTCATCACCACGACGCAGCTGCTCAAGGACACACCCGGATTCGGCTGCCCGCAGGTCGCCCAACGCGGCCCCACCGTCAGCGCGGCGCGGGCCGCGGCCCTGCCGCCGTCCTGCGCGCAGTCCTACACCTGGCGCGCGACGGTGACGCAGCGCAATGGCGTGGGACAGGTGGTTGCGCGGGTCGACGCGCGCGGGGTGGACGTCCCGCAGACGACAAGCCTCACGCCGCCCGCCGCGGTGCTCAGCGCATCCGCCGCGCTCTACACGTCGTCGTACGGGTACGACGCGCAGGGCGACCTCACGAGCGCGTCCACGCCGCCGATCACGACGACCGCGGACGCGGATGCCCCGGTCACGACCGTGTACACGCCGGACGCCGACGGGAATGTGACATCCGTGCAATCGCCGAATGGAAACGTCACGAGCTATGTCTACGACCATCTCGGACGCGTGACGATGACGACCGCGCCGCCGGTCGCCCTCTCCGATGGGACGACCGGGAGCCCCTCCACGAGCGTTACGTACGACCCGGACGGCAACCTCGCCACGACCCGCGACGCCCTGGGGGACACCGTGGCGCGCAGCTATGACCCGCTCGGGCGCATGACCACGCTGACCAACGCGCTGGGCCGCACAGCGCTGATGACCTACACGGCGACGCAGCTCGTGGCTACCCAGGATTTCACTGGCGATGTCAGTAGCATCGCCTACGACAGGGCGGACCGGCCCAGCGCCGCGACCGATCCGCTCGGGGTGCGGACGCTGTCGAGCTACGACCCGGTGGGCAACACAACCGCCATCACCACGCCGCTGGACTACACCAACGTGGCAACCGTCACCCTGCAAACCGCCGGCTACGACGCGCTGAACCGTCCGGTGACGCAAACGGTGCAAGGTGGCATGTCCGACCTCACGCCGCCCTACACCACGACGATTAGCTACGACTCCGACGGCAATGTGGCCCTGCAAGCGGCGTCCGGCGGCACGATGATCGCCAGCCAGTACGATCTGGCCGACCGCCTGCTGACGACCGCCGTCTACACCGACGCGACGGATAGCCCGGTCGCCGCGCGCGGCGTGGCGTTCGACGCCGCCGACAACATCGCTACGAGCACCGACTTCAACGAGCGCGCCTATGCGGCGAATTATGACGGGGACAACCGATTGGCGTGGGCGACGGCCTGTCTCATGCCCTGTCCCAGCGCAAGCCCCATCACGACGAGCCTGGCCTACGACCCCGACGGCAACACGCGGGTCCTCACGCGCACGGTCGGAGCCGCCGCGCCAGTCGTTTCGCGGGCGACGTACAATGCGGCCGATTGGCTGACCAGCCAGGACGACGGCCAGGGACCGACGAGCTACGGCTACGACGCGGCCGGACGCCTCCAGGCGCAGACGCTGCTCGGCGGGACGGGCATCGTCACGGACACGCTCAACGCCGACGGGCTGGCCACCGGGATCGGCGACGCCGTCACGCAGCCCGTGCCCCCGCCTCCCACCGGGACCCCGCCCCCGAACACCCTGACCCCGCCGCAGACGGCCACGCCCATGGGGACGGGCACGGCGAGCCCGACGGCTGCGTCGTCGCCCACGCCCACCTCGACCGTCGTGCCCCTCACCACCACGCTCGGAGCCAGCAGCTTCGGCTACGACCTCGACGACCGGCCGCTGACGGCGACATTGGGCCTGGGCGCGGCCATGCTCCAGGAGACGCGGGCCTACACGGCTGGCTCCGAATTGCAGTCCCTCCAGGTGACCGGCCCCGCGACCGCGAGCGCGGTCAACTACGGGGAACAGGACAGCTACGACCCACAAGGCCACACCGCGCTCATCGCGCTGCAGAGCGGCTCGTCCGCCCCCACCGTCGAACAATTCTCCTACACGCCCCTGGGGCAACTCTCCACGCTGCAGCAGCGCCCCCGCGCCTACAATGGGAGCGGAACCAGCTACACATGGAGCTACGACGGGGCCGGCAACCTGCGGTCTCGCGCCATGCAGACCACGCAGCCGTTCTCGCCCCCGAGCACGACCTCAGCCGTCTACCGCTACAGTTTCGACTCCGGCGTGGTCATGCCCGGGGGGAGCTTGCCCAACGAACTCACGAGTACGGACGACGGGACCTCGCATGTGACCTATGGCTACGATGGCCGCGGCGACACCACCGCGATCACGGTGACAGCCTCCATCCACATACAGCCGAACGCGCGCCCGCGTCCCACGCCGACGCCGACGGCCCCCGCTCATGGGTCCCGGAAGAGCAAGACGGCCCGCGTAGCCCTCATCCGCACGGCGGCGACTACGCCGAGCGGCACGACGCGGCTCTCGTACGACGCCGGGGGCCTGCTCCAGGGGGTGACGCTACCCGACGGGACGCAGATCACCCAGGGCTACAACGCGCGGGGGCTGCGGGCCAGCTACGTCGTCCAGCCGGGTGGGGCGCAGACGCCGAGCCTGATCGAGACGCTGCTGTACCGGGGCGACCGCGTGGGCCAGGTCGCCGTCAATATGGCCGGGCAGGTGTTCACCGACACGCTGCTCTATCGCCAGGACGGCGCGCCGCTGGAGCTGCTCTACCAGCCGCAGGGCGGACTGGTGCAACGCTACTGGTACGTGCTCGACGGCCAGGGCAGCGTGGTCGCGCTGGCCGACGCGACGGGCAGCGTGGTGGACTCGTACAGCTACGACCCATGGGGCGCGACGACGGGCAGCGTGACCGTGCCGCAGCCGCTGGGCTACCGGGGGGCCTGGGACGACGGCTGGGCGGGTGGCCCGCTGGGGTGGTACTGGCTGGGCGGGCGGTCCTACGACCCATCGCTGGAGCGGTTCCTGCAGCCGAACCCGGACAGTGCGAACGGAGAGCGCGCCTACAGCTACGCGGGGGACAACCCCATCGACGGGTGCGACGGGGGCTGCGCGTCGTGGCAGCGCCGCTCCGACCCGCTGCCGGGGGTGAGCTACGACCCCGGCAAGATGCCGGGCAGTAGCGGCAACGGCTTCCTCGCCCAAGTGGTCCAACTGGCGATGGTCTTCCTGCCTGGCCCTAAGGGCGAGATGATCCCCGTCGACCGTCCCCTGCTTGCCGCTCCCGAGGGGCCGGCTGGATATCTGTCCGCACCTGAAGCGAAGGTCGAACCGATTACCGACCCACGCCGGTTGCTCGGGCCGGCCCCTAGATACACCTACACCATCCGTCAGATAATGAACATGCCAGCGAATAATACACGTGCAGCAGCAGCGAGACGGCTGATCGAGGAGCAACAAGGTGGGCTACCATTCGAAGTTACAGTCGACGTGGGCCAACTTGCAGGAACTACAACGGGCGAAGATTTCTCCGGCCTACCATTGCGAAGGTTTGACGTTGTCGCTCCCGGATACGGCGGAACGATTGAACTCAATGAGGTCAAGGCATACAAGCCCTACCTATCTCGCCCGGACCCGGTGACCAATATACCGACCACGTATCGGAACGCTGTCAACCTCGATAATGTAATAGAAGACGAGGTGACAAGAGACTATATGATGCGCAGCTTGCCGAACTCAGTCTATCGTCCCGTCTGGCGGTTCCTTGGCGCCGGCCCGTCCGCAGATCTCGCAGCAGCCCTCAACGAGAATGGGATACCAACTGTGATTTATCATGAATAAGGAGGACAAGTAGTGGAGGGTACGCCGGTGCCAGGTGATACACCCGAGCAGTTTCAACAAAGGCTCTGGGAACAACTCGGTGTCGTTCGCCAGTCACCCCAAGGATTTACGCGCACCGATCCCATCGCGCGCATCCTCGACCCCTATGAGGAGGTGGAGAGCAGAGGGGGGATCGTGCCGTTTCACGGCTTGCCCGGAGCCGATGCTGCGCGTCTACTAGCCCTCCTCCCTATGTGGCAAGGCGAGGATCGACAGAATGCAGCCCCTACGTTCCGCCAATTTGCGGAGGCTGGGCAACGCTGTCCTGAGATGAGTTTCAGCGGGCATCGCGTTGTCCCGGAGCGTCCGGATGAGCGGATAACCATCGATGCGTTCCACATTCCGGTGTCGGCGTTGCCCCATGAGTGTGTCCAAGAGCTATGGAATATTTGTCGACCGTCACAGGCCGCGATTGACGATGTCCGTCCACCGTATGCAGAGGTGGGCGAGGATGAGCGCGCAACGGCTGTCGATCTCGTCGACTACGCCGACATCGACATTTACCTGCGCGTCGCCACAGACGATAAGAAGAGCAGGCAAGTACTTAGCGCCTATTGGGATTGACACTGTTCTTCCTTCAGGCGCGGTAAAAGCCCATTTAACGATAGACACAAGGCTGGTTAAGGCAAACGGCTAGCGCCTTAGCATTGTTTATTGTTCCATTACTACGACAAAGCGTAATACTGGACACACAAGAATGCCGGGCCATGAAGCCTAGACGGGTTTTCTGTTCCGTTGCTACTCGCTACCCAACATAGAGGGCGTGGCGCGCGGAGAGTACCCATGTTTAGGGCAGGGGACCTGCGCGGCCGCTGCGGCAGCATGCTACATATAGCGATGTTTATGGCATCGTGGGAACGCGCGTTCCCGCACAATCGGCCGCGCGATGGGACCAGCAGGCGTCATCGTGCATTCATGGGCGTCATGCGTTAATGGGAGAGGAGCGGGGGACGGGGCGGGCCGGCCTGGTGGTCTTGGCTGATGGGCCACCGGTGCCGCGAGCTCCAGGCCCGCCCCCTCGCCTTCTCGCGCGCTGCGCACCGCGCCTGTCCGTGCGGAGGGCCAAGGACAGGGGCAGGAGGACGACCGGACGCCAGACGGACGTTGGTAGGGTTGTAGCGCAGCGACAGATACACTCAACTCTCCGCCCCCCTATGCTTGTAGCATAATTACGCTACGAGCATAGTTTTTTGGTTGATTTTAAACCCGAAGCATCGATGATGCGATGAGGTATATCAAGCGGATGGGCGTGAGTCGGGAGGGGTGAGGATTATGCGGGTCTTGGTCATCGGCGGCACAAAGTTTATCGGCCCGGCTGCGGTCGCGCGCCTGCGCAATCTGGGGCACGACGTGCTGGTGTTCCATCGCGGCGAGACCGAGATCGCTGGCCTGCCCGATATCCCGCACCTGCACGGCGACCGGCTGCGCCTCGCCGATTTCGCCGACGCCTTCAAGCGTTTCGCGCCAGATGTCGTGCTGGATACCGCCGCCTACACGGAGCGTGACGCGCGGGTGGCTATGGGGACGTTCGTCGGGGTCGCCGGGCGGATTGTGGCTCTGAGCAGCATGGATGTATACCGCGCGTATGGGCGCGTGAAAGGCAGCGAGCCCGGCACGCCCGACCCCGTGCCCTTGACGGAGGATGCTCCGCTGCGCGCCTCGCTCTACCCCGATGCCGCCGACGTCCTGGAGGCGTGCGACTACGACAATATTCTCGTCGAGCGTGCGGTCATGGGAGATCCCGCCCTCCCTGCCACCGTCCTGCGGCTACCGGCCGTCTATGGTCCGCACGACTACCACCATCGCCTGTTCCCCTATCTCAAAAGGATGGATGATCGCCGCCCTGCCATCGCGCTAGACGAGCAAATCGCGCGGTGGCGCTGGACGCGCGGCTATGTCGAGAACGTGGCCGCCGCCATCGCGCTCGCGGTCACGGACGAGCGCGCCAGTGGTCGGATCTACAACGTCGGCGAGGGGCAGGCGCTGACCGAGGCGGACTGGGTACGCGCCATCGGGCGCGCGGCCGACTGGGCGGGCGAGGTGGTGGTCGTGCCGCGGGAGCGCCTCCCCGTGTCGCTGCGCTGGTGGGGAAACGCGGCTATGGAGCAGGAGTGGGCCGTCGACACGACCCGCATCCGCGCGGAACTAGGTTACGCGGAGGTTATCCCGCGTGACGAGGCCCTGCGGCGAACGGTTGCGTGGGAGCGCGCCAACCCACCCACGGACGTCCCGCCCGCGCTGTTCGACTATGCCGCCGAGGATGCCGTCTTGACCGGTGAGGGAACATCGCGTGGATGATCTTACCATCGACGCGGATAGGCGCGCGCGCGTCATCGACGGCGCCCTGGTCACTCTCTTGGAGCACTACGCGTCGCCCGCCATGGCCGAGGATATAGCGGCCACGATCCGCCACCGACGCGACGCGGGGGCCTACGATACCCTTACGACGGCGACCGCCCTACGTGCCGCCCTCACGGCCGACCTCCTGAGTGCATCCAACGACAAGCATGTGACGCTGCGGTACCACGTCGAGCCGCAGTCGCTCGACGCGAGCCGCAATCAGTTCGATGATCCGCAGTTTCTGGAGCAGCTCCACCAAAGCATGCGCCTCGGCAACTTCGGGTTCGAGCGCGTCGAGCGGCTGCGCGGCAACGTTGGCTACCTCGATCTGCGCTTCTTCGCCCCGCCCGAGTGGGACGACTGCGCGGCGACCGCCGCCGCCGCCATGGTCCTCCTCACTCGGACGAACGCCCTCATCATCGACGTTCGGCAGAATGGCGGTGGGGCCGCGGGGATGGTCGATCTCCTGTGCAGCTATCTGCTCCCGGCTATCCCCGAGCGCACGATCCACCTCTACGACTTCTATTATCGGGATGGCGATCGCACCGAGCAGCATCGGACGCTGCCCTGTGTCCCGGGGCCGCGCTACCTGGATCGGCCTGTTTTCGTGCTGACGAGCAGCCACTCGCTCTCGGCGGCCGAGAGCTTGGCGTACACGCTCCAGTCCCTCCGGCGGGCCACCATCGTCGGCGAGACAACAGGCGGCGCGGGCAATCCGGTCGGCATGTACCGGATCGACGAACACTTCTCCGTCACGGTCACGCACGGCCGCACGACCCATCCGGCCACGGGCACAAACTGGGAAGGTGTGGGTGTCGCCCCCGACATGGTCGTGTCGGAACAGGATGCCGCCAAGGTGGCGCATATCGCGGCACTAGAGGGAATCCTCGAAAAGGCGGACCCCACTCGTTCAAGTACGCTCACCGACGAGGCGCGTATGGCGCTCGCCGAGTTGCAGGGAGCGTCATAGGCCACCGACACTTTAAGAGGGCGCATAAGGCGTGTAAAAGTGAACCGGATCGCGTGAATGAAACAGGAGACGTACGATGGAAGGGCGATGCCATGGCTAGAGACGATATGCACAATGGGACCCTAAGCACGGTGCATCAGGCAATCGAGGGAGCGGCGATGCCCCCGACGCCTGCGGGGCGGCAGTTCGCGGCCTTCTTGCGCGCGTTTAACAGCGGAACCACCGATGCCAACCGCAGCTTCATCACCGAGCACTGTGCCGCCGCTGCCCTTGAGCAACAAGCCGTTATGGAGCGTGCGTCCTGGGACACGCTGGCGTACGCCAGAACGCGCGGGATCATCCCCGCCGCCATCGAGCGGTCGTCGGATCACGAAATTATTGTCCTCGCCCACACCCGACTAACGGGGGTTCCGTTGGGGCCTGCTGAGATGGCACTTTCTTGCCGAAAGGCCATCGGATGAGCCGGTTGTATTGGCCCGATTCGACCTTCTGCACGGTCCAGAAACG
>JAABUX010008300.1_pt1 | contig 12004 bp, 9 predicted proteins | sample 5561851 | NCBI WGS metagenome assembly JAABUX01 (sample SAMN10711883, study PRJNA513361) | rock metagenome | isolation source: Antarctica rocks | place: Antarctica: Victoria Land, Richard Nunatak red sandstone | collected 2016-01-03 | reverse complement strand
CGGCCCGATATGCCCCCCGGCCTCCGACCCTTCGATGATCAGCGCGTCCGTTCCCGACCGGATGAGCCGCCGCGCCAGCACGAGGGCGGGGGCGAAGCAGATGAGCCGTGCGCCGCCATCCTTCACCGCCCGGACGGCGCGGCCGGACGGCAGCCGTCCGGCGAGCACGACGTGGCCGACCCGAGCTTCCACGCATACCCGGATAAGGTCGTCGAGACGCGGGTGCATGGTGATGAGGTTGACGCCGAAGGGCATGTGGGTGAGCGCCTGCGTGCCGGCGATCTCGGTGGCGAGCTGGTCGGGGTTCATGGAGCCGCCGGCGATGACGCCGAAGCCGCCGGCCTCGCTGATGGCGGAGACGAGGTGGCGTTCGCTGACCCAGCTCATGGCGCCGCCCAGGATTGCGTAGCGCGTGCCGAGGAAGTCCCGGCCACGGGCCCAGAGTTGGTCGAGTGCGCCGGGCTGGGCCAGGCCTTCAGGCATCTAGGCCGTAGGCGGCATGCAGGGCGCGGACAGCGAGTTCGGTGTATTCGGCGCCGATCAGGATGCTGACTTTGATCTCGCTGGTGGATATTACCTGAATATTGATTCCTTTGTCGGCGAGCGTTTGGAACATCTTTTGCGCGATGCCGGAGTGGCTGCGCATGCCGACGCCCACGACCGAGATCTTGCTTACATCCGGGTCGCAAACGAGGTTCCCAAAGCCGATCGCCGCACGGCTCTCTTCCAATATTTTCCGGGCCCGCGCCAGGTCCGCCTTGCCCACCGTGAAGGTCATGTCCGTGGTGCCGTCGTCGGAGACGTTCTGGACGATCATGTCTACGTTCACGTGCGCATCGGCGAGCGGGCCGAATACCGCCGCGGCGACGCCGGGCCGGTCGGGGCAGCGGCGCACGGTGAGCTTGGCGTCGTCTCGGCTGTAAGCGATCCCGGCGACGATGGCTTGTTCCACGATTTCGTCCTCATCCACGACCAGGGTGCCGGGTCCGTCGGCGAAGCTCGAGAGCACGCGCACCCGGACGCGCGCCTTCATGGCAAGCTCGACGCTGCGGGTCTGGAGGACCTTGGCGCCCACCGAGGCGAGCTCGAGCATCTCCTCGTAGGTGATCCTATCGAGTTTCCGGGCCTTTGGCACGATACGCGGATCGGTGGTGTAAATACCATCCACGTCGGTGTAGATGTCGCAGCGCTCGGCGGCGAGGGCGGCGGCCAGGGCGACCGCGGACGTGTCCGAGCCGCCGCGGCCGAGGGTGGTGACCCGGCGGTCGGGGCCGATGCCCTGGAAGCCGGTGACGACCGCGACCCGGCCCGCATCGAGCTGGCGGATCAATTCCTGGCCGCCGATCGATTCGATCCGGGCCTTGCCGTGCGCCGCGTCAGTGGCGACGGGAATCTGCCACCCCGACCAGGAGCGGGCGTCAATGCCGATGTCCTGCAGGGCGATCGCGAGGAGGCCGGCCGTGACCTGCTCGCCGGTGGCGACGACGGCGTCGTATTCCCGGGCGTCGTGCAGGGGCGAGAGGGCGGTGCACCAGGCGACGAGCTGGTTGGTGGCGCCGGCCATGGCGGAGACGACGACGGCGACTTGGTGGCCGGCCTCCACCTCGCATTTGACACGCGCCGCCACGTTGCGGATGTGGTCGAGGCCGGCCACCGAAGTGCCGCCAAACTTCATCACAATCCGCGCCATGCCCGTCTCTCGCGGCTGCCCGCGCGGTTGCGCACGCTTCAACCGGAGATCACATAGCGGTCAGAATGGAGGGGGGCAACCGGGGAATGAGTGGCGACTCGGTGCGGGCAGACGAGGTCGCGAAGTTTGACGCACTCGCGGCCGAGTGGTGGGACCCGGCGGGGCCGATGGCGCCGCTGCATGCCATGAACCCGCTGCGGGTGGGATGGATCGCCCGGCGGCTGCGATCCCCGGGAGGGCTAGGGCTGCGGCTGCTGGATGTCGGATGTGGGGCGGGACTGGCGGCGGAAGCATTGGCGGAGCGGGGGTTCCGCGTGCTGGGCATCGACGCGGCCGCGGAGGCGATCGCCGTGGCGCGGGCGCATGCGGCGGGGCGGGGCCTGGCGCTCGAATACCGGCGGGAAACGGCGGAGGGGCTCGGCCCCGAGCGGTTCGGGGCGGTGACGGCGCTCGAGGTGATCGAGCACGTGGCCGATCCCGGCGACTTCATGGCGGTGCTGGCGGAGCGGCTGGCGCCGGGGGGCATGCTGTTCGTATCGACGATCAACCGGACCGCGCGGTCCTTCGCGGTGGCCAAGGTCGGCGCGGAATATGTGCTCGGCCTGCTGCCGCGGGGGACGCATGAGTGGCGGCGGTTCGTCAGGCCGGCGGAGTTGGAGGGGTATGGACGCGCTGCCGGGCTGCGCCGTCTCGGCACGACCGGGATGGTGTTCGACCCGGTATCGCGGCGCTGGCGGATGGGGGACGATCTGGGCGTGAACTATCTTATGGCGTTTGCCCGACGCTAGGTTAAGTTGCTGGATCGAAAGCATCGCCTTCGGGCGGCGTGGTCCACCAAGCCAATGCAGCACACTAACCGTCGGCGCGGGGGAGCCAAGGGATGCGGGCAACCTCGATGCCCTCTTCGGCGAGGGCTTCGGCTTGCTCGGGGGTCGTCTCGCCGTAGATGCCGGTGCGGGTGCTTTCGCCGTTGTGGATGCGCCGGGCTTCATCGGCGAAGGCGGGACCGACATAGTCGCAGCGGCTCTCGACCTCGGCGCGGAGGCGCTGGAGGGCGGCGCGGACGGCATCAGGCAGGACCGCGGATTTGGACGTGGCGGGTTGGCCGGCCTGGTCGATCGTGACGGGGGCGGGGCGCGCCCGGCGCTTCTTGGGAACGGCGGGAGTCATCAGCCCTCGGTGGACTTCGGTGTCGCCGCATTGGGGGCAGGCGATCTGGCCGGCTTGGGCCTGGGCGTCGAACGTGGCGCTATCGCGGAACCAGCCGTCGAAGCCATGCTCGTGTCCGCAACGGAGTTGATAGTGGATCATAACATAAAGGTGGCGTTTACTGGCACTCGGTGCAAGAGACTGCCAGCGGATCAGGCCGGATGCAGCAGCGCATCGAGCTTGCCGGCGGCATTGAGGGCGGCGAGTTCGCTGCTATCGCCAATACGGGCGCCATTGACGAAGATTTGGGGAACGCTGGTGCGCCCGCCGCTGCGAGCTATGCTGGCGCGGCGTTCCGGGGTGCCGTTCGGCGCGTCGATTTCACGGAAGGCGACGCCTTTCTGCTCGAGCAGATGCAGCGCGCGCGCGCAGTATGGACACCAAGGCTGGGTGTAAATCTCGATAACGGGCTCAGGCATAGGGCCTCCTCTGTGTCCGCGCGGTCAATCAGGGGCGGCGCGGGCGGCGACGAGCAGGTCTACTTGGGCAGCGCCGGCAGCTAAGGCAATACGGGCGCAGGTTTCGGCGGTGGCGCCGGTGGTGAGGATGTCGTCGATCAGCAGGATTTTCCACCCGGTGAACTCGGTTAAGCGCCGGGGATTAGGCTGGAAGGCGTCGGTAAGCTCGGCGATGCGGGCGTTGCGGGACTTGTCGTGGAGCGGGGCGGTGTTGCGGGTGCGTTGCAGGGCGTCGAGGAGGGCGGGGCGGCTGGCGTGGCGGGAGAGGGCGCGGGCGAGGAGGGCGGCCTGGTTGTAGCGACGGGTGCGGAGGCGGGCGGGGTGGAGGGGGATCGGAACCAGGATGTCGGCATCGCGGAGCAAGGCTGCGCCGGCGCGAGCCATGAAGGGGGTGAGGGCGAGCGCGAGTTCCGGGCGGTCATTGTATTTGAGCGGGAGGACCAGGCGGCGGGACTGGTCGTCGTAGCGCAACGCCGCGCGGGTGCGGGTGTAGGCTGGGGGCGTGACGGCGCAGGCGAGGCAGGTCCGGCCGGAGACGAGGGGGTCGATCGGGGCGGCGCAACTGGCGCAGCAGGGGTCGGCCGCGAAGCGGGTGGCGGCGAGGCAGGCCGGGCAGAGGTCGGCGGGGCTGGCGACGGGGGTGTCGCAGCAGGGGCATTGCGGGGGCAAGAGGAGGTCGAGGAGAAAGCGCCCGCTACGGGCGAGTGGGTTAGACGCCGAACTGGGCCTGGCCATCGCGCTCGACCTCGTGGACGAGGTCGATCTCCCAACTGAGATAGTCGCGCATCGCGGCTTCGATGCCGCTGTTGCGGTCGTAAGGACGGAGATAGGCGTCGAGGCAGGAATCGTCCGGCGGATCGTCGCGGCTGGCGGCGAGGGGATGCGGCCAACCCGCAGTGCCGCCGGCAAGGGCCGCCACGGGAGCTGCGGTGAGGGATTGCGCTTCGGCGACGGCCCAGCGGGCGAGGGTGCCGTCCGACGAGGTCAGGATGACGCGGGAAGCGGCGGCAAGCGGGTCGCGGCGGAGGGCGAGACGGCTGCGGAGGCCCCAGATCGCGCCGGGGATATGCGCCTCGCGGAACTCGGTGCTGCGGGCGAGGTCGATGACGAGGGCGCCGGGGATTTGGCCCACATCGGCGAGGGGAGCGTCGGGCGGGGTTGGCGTGGGCTCGGAGCCGGATAAGAGCGTGCCGCCGAGCGAGGCGGTGAAGACGTCGCGAAAACCCATTTGGCGCAACCACGCGGCCGCCATGAGGGCGCGTGGGCCGGTGTCGTCGAGCAGGCAGATGCGGGCGCCCCGGACGGCGATCCAGCGGTCGGTCGCCTGGACGAGCTGGCCGCCGGGGGCGTTGCGGCTGCCGGGATGATGGCCGGCGGCGTATTCGGCGGGAGCACGCACGTCGAGGACGTAAGTGGTGCGGGTAGGGTCGGCCTCGAAGCGGGCGAGGGTGGCGGCGTCGATCGTGCAGACGCCGGCGGCGCGGGCGAAGACCTGGGCGCGAGCGAGTGCGGCTGCCGCGGATCGGGGAGTGCCGGGCGTGTAGGTGGCGGTCTCGCCGCGGGCGGTGTCGAGGCCGGCGAGGCGCCAGCCCATCGTGCCGTTGCGCAGCGCGAGGACCGGATTGGGGATGCCGGCCCGGCGCAGGCTTTCCGCGCCGAGGATCGAGCGGGTGCGACCGGCGCAGTTCACGACGACCGTGGTGGCGGGGTCGGGGACGAGGTCGGCGATGCGGTACGCGAGCTCGCCGCCGGGCACGCAGCGTCCGGTCGGGATGCTCATGCGGGTGAACTCGTCGAACGGACGGCTGTCGAGGACCTCGATTTTTTTCCCGCCCTCGATCCAGGATTGCAGCTCGGCAGCGTCGATGGAGGGGGTGGCGTAGTGGTGCTCGACCCACTCGCCGAAGGCTTTGCTCGGCACGTTGACGCCGCTGAAGAGAACGCCTCCGGCGGTTGGCCAGGCGGCGGTGATATTTTCGAGGATTTGGATTTTGCCGCCCCCGCGAGCTTCGACGAGGCCGGCAAGGCGCTGGGCGAGGCCGCCACCGTCATCAATGCAGACAATGCGGACATCGGGGCGAGGCAGGAAGGTGGGAAGGCGTAGCTCGGCCTGTGAGAGGGGGCACGGCGTGGCCCAGAACGGGTGGGCGCGGCCGAACTCGGCTTCCTCGCGAGCATCGAGGAGGGCGAGCTCGGCGCCGTCGGCGATCCAGGCGCGGAGGGTTTGCGCCGTGACGGGCGTCATCAGCGGTTGGCGGTGGGGGTCATGAAAGCCTTGTTGTAGGGTTGCACGGTGCCGGACTCGAGGTCGTAGCCGAGGCGGTCGTCGAGGCGTTCGAGGGCGAGGCCGTAGCAGTGGAGGTGCCGGGTGGGCGTGGCGCCGGTGGTGTGGATGGAGTGGATGTCGTCGGGCATGAAGGCGATGCCGGTGCCGGGCTGGACGGTGACTTCGCGGTCGAGCACGAGGGTGGCGCGGCCGTCCTGGTCGCGGGCGTCGGTGCGGCGATAGACGCGGTTGAGCTCCTGGCCTTCGACGGCGGCGATGGCGGCCCAGGTGGTGTGGTCGTGCGGACGGGTCTCGTTGCCGGGGTTCATGGCGAGGAGGTAGATGGCGAAGCGGCCGTCCTGGTCCTCCTGGAGGAGATAGCGGCGGGAGCCTTTCTCGCCGGCGGGCGGCGGCTGGAACTCGGCGGCGGGGAACAGGTCGGCGTGCCGGGCGAGGGCTTCCATCTCGGCCTGGATCGCGGCGAGGGCGGAGCGCGTGACGCCCTCGGCGTGCTCGATGGCGCGGATGCGGCCGAGGGTGGCGGCGATGGTAGCGGTGCGATCGGTCATGGGGTGGTCCTCCCAGGGCGAAGGTGCCGAAGATGAGGCGGGTTGTCCATGCGGGGGAGCGGGACGACATGGGGGCGATGACCGCGCCGCTGATATTCGACCGCCGGGCTGTGCGCCGGCACCGGGACCGGGCGGCGGCGACGGTCGGAAGCGTGGCGCCGCTGCTGGAGGCGGCGGCGGTGCGGCTGGTGGACCGGCTGGACGACACGACCCGGCGGTTTGGGCGGGCGTTGGACGTGGGCGGGCGGGGCGTGGTGGCGCCGCTGCTGCGGGCGCGGGGAATGGAAGTCGTGTCGTGCGACCTCTCGGCGCGAATGGCGGCGATGGCGGGGGGTGTCGCGGTCGCGGCGGACGAGGAGTGGCTGCCATTCGCGCCGGGGAGCTTCGACCTGGTGGTGGCGAGCCTGTCGCTGCATTGGGTGAACGACCTGCCGGGGGCGCTCGTGCAGCTACGGCAGGCCTTGGTCCCGGATGGGCTGTTCCTGGGAAGCTTGCCGGCGTTGGGAACGCTTGCGGAGCTGCGGGAGGCGATAGCCGCCGCCGAGATGACGGTACGGGGGGGTATCAGCCCACGCGTGTCGCCGTTTGCGGATTTGCGGGACTGCGCAGGGCTGCTGCAGCGTGCCGGGTTTGCGCTGCCGGTGGCAGATGTGGAGGAGATGACGGTGCTGTACGCGGAGCCGTGGGCGTTGCTTGCGGATTTGCGGGCGGCGGGGGAGGGCAACGCCGTGGCGGAGCGGGACCGTCAGGCGCCGCCGCTTGCGATGTTCGCAGGGGCGCTTGCGAAATTGGAGCGGCGAGAGGGCCGGGTCGCGGCGACGCTGCGGCTGGCGTGCATGACGGGGTGGGCGCCGGCCGCAGGACAGCCGCAACCGGCGGCGCGGGGAAGTGGTAAGGTGAGCCTAGCAGAGGCGCTCAAAAATTAGACCGCGAAGGCCTGCCGACCGGCCGCTTGGCCCACCGTAAGGTAGTCCACTAATGGATTGACCTGCGGGCCGATGATGCTGCCGTAGGCCGCCTCGTACTTGTTGAGGCTGAAGCTCGCGGAAGGATTGCGTCCTTCCTTCCAGCCGTTGACCTCGAAGTGGAGCAGCGGGTCGACGCCGGCGCGAACGATGTCGGCGTTCTGGGCGAGGTAGTAGCTGGTGTCGAACACGGCGTCGGGGTTCAAGCCCTGGTGCCAGCCGGCCTGGTGATAGCTGGCCCCGGCATCGAGGCTCGCGGGCACGATGGTGGCGAACTGGGCGAAGTAGAAGGCGCGGTTGACCAGCGGGTCGGGCAAGGTGGCGGCGACGGGGCCGTTCACCGGATCGGCGCGGCCTTCGAACTGGCCGTTGAGGAGATAGTGCAGGAGGGGGTTGACGCCGGCGGCGGCCACGTCCGGCTGTGCCGCGAGGTATTGCTGGTCGTTGAAGGCGAGGGAGGGCTCGCGCCCTTCCTTCCAGCCGCTTACCTCGAAATGGGTGAGCGGATCGACCCCAGCCGCGGCCACGTCCGGGTTTTCGGTCAGGTAGAACTTGGTGTCGAACAGCGGGTTGGGGTTGTAGCCGAGCTTCCAGCCGACCGTGTTGTAATGCGCGCTCGGATCGAGGCCGCTGGCGGCCACGTCCGGATGCTGGGCGAGATACCAGGCGTTGCTGACGCCGAGATCCTGGGCGCCGACGGGGTGCGGGACGACGGCGACGGGGGGGCGGCCCTCGTATTGGCCGTTGGCGAGGAAATGCTGCAGCGGGTCCATGTTGGCGGCGGCCACGTCGGGGTTGGCGGCGAGATAGCCGCGGGTGCTGAACAGGGCGCTGGGGTCCCTGCCCTCCTTCCAGCCGCTCAACTCGTAGTGGAGGAGCGGGTTTACGCCGGCGCGGGCGATGTCGGCGTTCTGGTTCAGGTAGTAGGTCGTGTTGAACCAGGGGTTCGGGTCGTAGCCCTCCTGCCAGCCAATGTTGAGGTAGTGCGTGAGCGGGTCGCTGCCGGAGGCGGCGACGTCCGGGTGTTGGACGAGGTACCAGGCGGCGTCGAAATCGGTGCCGGGCCCCGAGGTGACGGGCGCAGTGGCGCGATAGTTCGTGGTGAGCAGCGTGCCGCCTGCGCCGTCCGCGAATAGGGAGAACTGGCCGGCCGAGGTGCCGCCATCCGGGAGGGTGAAGCTCGCAACCGTGATGGCGGCGGTGGCGACGCTGATTGTGTTGCCCTGGAGCGAGAGTGCGAGGCTCGGGCCGTAGGCGAGGCCGCCGAGGTCGATCACATCGCCATAGCGGAAGCCCGCGAGGGTCGCGCTGTCGTACCCCGCCGCGCCGAATGAGAGACGGTTCGCGCCCGTGCCGAAGGCGACCGTGCCGCCGAGGATCGCTGGGCCGGCGAGCGCCAAGGTCGCGCTGTCGAGCACGATCGTGCCTGAGTTGGTGAGGTCCGCAGCCACGACGATGGCGCTGTTGAGCTGCATCGTGCCGGAGTTGGCGAAGCTCGCCGCGAGGTTTACCTGGCCGGTGGCGTTGAGGGTGCCGGCGCCGGTGATCGTGCCGGTGACGGTGGCTGAGGTGGTGAGGTCGAGCGTGCTGGCGCCGCCGAGGGCGAGGCCGGCGGGACCGGATTGCAGGCTGCCGCCGCCGAGGTCGAGTTCGCCGCGGTCGAAGCTGCCGGATATGGTGAGGGGGCCGGTGAAGCCGGTGGCGTCGAGCAGGCCGGGGGCGCCCGCGGCGGTGGTGACGGCGGTGCCGTCGAGCAGGGTGAGGCTGCCTTTGCCGGTGGGGGCGAGCGTGCCTTGCCAGGTGACGGCATCGAGAGTGAGGCTGGTGACGGGGGTGGGCTGGGCGGACTGGATGGTGCCGTTGAGGATGGTGCCCGCGAGCGGTGTGCCGGGGGCAAGGCGGAGCGCGCCGGAGCCGAGATCGAGGATGGCGCCGGCGTCAAGGCCGATCGAGCCGGCGCCGGCGGCGCTGGCCTCGAGGGCGGCGAAGGCGGCGAGGGTGGTGTTGCCGCCCACGAGGATGCGGCCGCCGTAATTGACGGTGATCTGGCCGAAATTGGTGAATCCGCCGTCGAGATGGAGGGTCTGGTTGCTCTCGACCGTGATGCGACCGGCGTTCTGGACGTAGCCGCCGGTGAGCCAGGCCGAGCCGGTCACGTCGAGCGTGGCGGCCATGCCTAAGGTGAGGACCTGGCCGGCGGCCTCGGTCACATGGTCGCCGCCGCCGAGGGTGATCGCCACCGCGTCGAGGGTGTCGGTGTCCTGCACGGCGATTGACTGGCCGGCGCCGGTGAGCAGGATCTGGCCGGCGCTGCCTGACAGGCTCTGGACCGCGACACCGTTGCGAAGCCAGAGGGCGGCGCCGGGCTGGGCGTGGCTGAGGTCGATCGGGCCTTGGACGAGGACGCCGTCCAGGGTGGGCGAGGATCCCGCTAGGCCGGCGCGGAAGAGAAGCGCGCCGCCGTCGAGGCGCAGGATGCCGCCACGGAGGGTGCCGCCTTCGAGGCTGAGCTGGGCGATGGCCGCATTGGGGGCGAGGTCGAGCGTCGCGCCGGTGTTGTTGAGCGTGCCGTCCACCGCGATGGTGCCGGGGCCGGTCGGGTTGAGGGCGAGCAGGGCGGCGGTGTTGGTGCCGCCGTCGAGGGCGAGTGTGCTGCCAGTGGCGAGGGCGATGGTGCCGGAGGAGGCGCCGAGGGCGGCGGCGATGTCGAGCCGGGCGCCGGCGGCAAGGGTGATCGCGCCCTGGTTGGTGAAGGCGCCGGCCCCGTTGATGGTGGCGCGGCCGGTGACGGCAAGGGTGGCGCTGGCGCCGAGGGTGAGGGTGTTCCCGGTGGTGGTGCCGAGGACGCTCGCGACGGCGGCGTTGCCGAAGGTGATGGCGACGTTTTGGAGGAGTTCAGAGTCGAGCGCGCGGAGCTCGGAGCCGGGACCGCTGGCGAGCAGGGTGCCGGGATTGACGCCATCGGCGGCAGCGAAGGTGACGTTGCCGCGCAGGCCAAGATAGGCGCCAGCGGGGCCGGGCAGGCCGCGGCTCAGGTCGAGCGTGCCGAGGATATGGAGGCCGTCGAGGATGGGGTTGGCCCCGGTGGCGGCAGCGAAGGCCAGGGCGCCGGAGGTGAGCGCGAGCGTGCCGCCACGGAGTGTGCCGCCGCGGAGCAGCAGGTTGGGGATGCCGCCCTGGGCGAGCACGGTGGTCTGGCCGGTGTTGTCGAGGGTGCCGTCCACCTCGACGGTGCCGGACCCGGCGGTGACGAGCGAGCGGAGTTGGGGCGTGGTCACCACGCCGTCCAGCTCGAGCGTGCTGCCGGCGGCGAGCGCGAGGGTGCCGGTGGAGAGGCCGAGCTGGGTGCCGGCGGCGATGTCGAGCCACGCGCCCGACTGGACGGTGATCGCGCCCGCGTTGAGGAAGGTGCCGCCGCCGCCGATCTGGGCGAGGCCGGCGACGGTGGTCTGGGTGTTGGCGGCGAGCTTGAGGGTGTTGCCGGCAGTGGCGCCGAGGATGGCGTAGCTGGTGGCGTTGCCGAGGGTGATGCTGGCGCTGGAGATGGTGTCCGTGTCGGCAGCGAGGAGGGCTTGCCCGGTGCCGGTGAGCAGGATGGCGCCGTTGCCGGTGCCGGACGTGCCTTGCAGGGTGAGGCCGTCGCGAATGAAGGTTTGGGTCTGCGGCGTGGTGTAGCCGTTGTAGGGCGCGGCGGCGGCGAGGCTGAGGGCGCCGCGGATGGTGACGCCGTCGAGGGTGGAGGCGATGGGGGTGTAGGCGCTGCCGCCGGAGAGCAGCGTGAGGGAGCCGCCCGCGAGGGCGACGGTGCCGCCGCGGAGGGTGGCGCCGCGCAGGACGAGGGCGGGGGTGCGACTGCCGGGCGCGAGGGTGAGGGTGTTGCCGGAGTTGTCGAGGGTGCCATCGATCTCGATGGTGCCGACGTTGGCGCTGACGAGGGCTTGGAGGGCGGCCGTGGTGTAGGCGTCGTCGAGCTGGAGCGTGCCGCCCGATTGGATCGCGAGGGTGCCGCCGGCGGCTTCGGCGAGCTGAATCGCGGGGCCGATCTCGAGCGTCGCGCCTGATGTGACAGTGACGGCGCCGCTGTTCAGGACCTGCTTGGTCGTGCTCTGGACGATGTTGCTGATGAGCGCGCGGCCGGTGATGGTAATCGCGGCGGTGCTGGCGAAGGTAAGGGACTGGCCGAAATAGGAGCTAAGCTGGAGGGTTGCGGTGCCGCCAGCAGCGCCGAAAACCATGCCGACATTGGCGAGCGTCTCGGTGTCGCCGACGGCGAGGGTGGTGCTGGCCCCGGTGAGCAGGATCGACCCGGCGCCGCTGCCGTTCGCGGCGGCAAAGGTGTTGGGGCCTTCGAGGGTGAGGCGGATGGCCGGCGCGGAGAGGTTGAGCGTGCCCGCGACCTTTACGCCGTTGAGGGCTGCGCTGTAGCTGCCGGGGGCGATGGCGAGGGTGCCCCCGGAGAGGGTTAGGGTGCCGCCGGTAAGCATGCCGGCGAGGAGGAGGGTGCCGGCGGAGACGATGACGCCGTAGGAGGTGACGAGGCCGCCGCTGGCGACGTTGAGCGTGGCGCCGGGCGCGGTGAGGTAAACGGAGCCGAGCGACCAGGCGGAGGCGGTGCCGACGGTCACGGTGTAGGTGCCAGTGGCGCCGAAGGTGGCGAAGTCGTAGTTGACCAGCGTACCGGAAACGCCAGGGATTGTGGTGTTCCAGTTGGAGGCGGTGGTCCAGAGGCCGCTGGTGCTGCTGGTCCAAGTTGCGTTGACTGTGGTCACGGGCGCGGTTTCCAATTTTACGGAAGGGGATACCGAGCAGTATCGTCTAATATGATTTCTACATCGTTAATAGATTAG
>JAABUX010008298.1_pt1 | contig 12005 bp, 13 predicted proteins | sample 5561851 | NCBI WGS metagenome assembly JAABUX01 (sample SAMN10711883, study PRJNA513361) | rock metagenome | isolation source: Antarctica rocks | place: Antarctica: Victoria Land, Richard Nunatak red sandstone | collected 2016-01-03 | reverse complement strand
GATAGCGCCCCAGTTCGACGATGAACCGCGTTCCCCCAAGCGAAGCCGCGCGCCCGGCGATCGCCTCGCCCAGCGCCGCCCCCACCCGCTCGACATCGAGCGGCCGATCGTTCGGGAAATACGGGATGCCGTACCCCCCGCCGATATTCACCTGCCCCACCCGCCCCGGCGCGTCCACGGCAAGCTCCCCCGCGAGCGCGATCGTGCGCGCCTGCGTCTCGATCAGGCTGTCCGCGTTCAGGTTCTGCGACCCCGCGAAAATCTGGAATCCCTCGAAGTCCACCCCCGCCTCGCCCATCCGCGCCAGCACCGCGGGCGCGGCCTCGGCGTCCACCCCGAACTGGCGCGGCCCGCCGCCCATTCGCACGCCCGATCCCTTCAGGTCGAAATCGGGATTGATCCTCAGCGCCGCGCGCACCGGGCGCGACAGCATTTTTCCAATATTAACCGCGCGCTCCAACTCCCCCGCGCTCTCCACATTCAACGTCGCCCCAGCCGCGATCGCCGCCGCCAGCTCGTCGTCGCGCTTGCCCGGCCCCGCGAAGCTGATCCGCTCCGCCGCCACCCCCGCCGCCAGCGCCACCGCCAGCTCGCCGCCCGACGCCACATCGAGCCCGTCCACATGGCGGCCCATCCACGCCACCAACTCGGGCAGCGGGTTGGCCTTGATCGCATAATGCAGCGCCACGCCTCCCGGCAGCGCCGCGCGCAGCCGCGCGATGCGCGCCGCGATCATCGCGCGGTCGTAGAGGAACAGCGGCGTATCGCACTCCGCCACCCAGTCGCTCACCCGCCGCCCCGCCACCGCCAGCTCGCCGCCGATCGCGCCATACGCGTCCGGCACGCGCGCGGGATGCGCCCCCAAACTCACGCCCCCAGCTCAATGCGCAGCGCAACCCGGTCGATCTTGCCGTTCGCGCTCCTCGGCAACGCGCTCCGCCATTCGACACGCGCCGGGCGCATGTACGCGGGCAAGCTCTCCGCCAGTCCGCGCGCCAGCCGCGCGGCCGCGTCCTCGCCCGCCGCCACCGCCACCAGCGCGATCACCTGCCCCAGCGCCGCGTCCGCCACGCCGAACGCCGCCGCTTCGCCGACCGCGCCCGTCGCGAACGCCGCCTCCTCGACATCGGTCGGCGACACCCGTAGCCCGCTCGTCTTGATCATCTCGTCATCGCGCCCGACAAAATAATGCAGCCCATCCGCCTCGCGCCGCACCGTATCGCCCGACCACACCGCCATGCCACCCCCCAACGCGGCGGGAGCGGGCCGGAACCGCGCCGCCGTCGCCTCGGCATCGCCCCAGTAGCCCCGCGCCACCAGCGGCCCGGCGTGCACCAGCTCCCCCGCCTCGCCATCGCCCGCCACCGATCCATCCGACCGCAGCACCGCGACCCGCGCGTGCGGGATCGGCCCGCCGACGCTGTCCGGATGCGCGTCGACCAGCTCCGGCGCGAGATACAGCGAGCGGAACGCCTCGGTCAGACCATACATCAGATACACCCGCGCGTCTGGAAACGTCGCGCGCAGCCGCCGCGTCATCGACACCGGCATCCGCCCCCCAGTCACCGTGATCCGCCGCAACGTCGCCCCCGCATCGCCCCAATCCACGTCCGCCAGCTGCACGAACAGCGGCGGCACCCCCGAGAGCGTCGTCGCGCCGAACCGTCCGACCGCTTTGACCAAGTCGCGCGGCACCAGATAGTCGAGCAACGCCGCGCTTCCCCCCGCCATCATCGCGCTCGTGATCACCGATAGCCCGGCATCGAAACTCAGCGGCAGCACCGCCAGCGCCACATCGTTCACGCCCAGCCCCAGATAGGTCGTCACGCTATCAGCCGCGAACCACAGATTGGCGTGGGACAGCATCACCCCCTTGGGACGCCCCGTGCTGCCACTTGTGTAGAGCAGCGCCGCCAGATCCTCCGGCCCATGCGCGGACGTGGGCGGCGTGTGCCGCCCCTCCCCCGCCCGCTCGAGCTCGACCACCCGCGCGCCGCCGAGCGCGTCCGCCTCGATCAACGCGTCCGCCCGCGCACGCGGCGTCAGCAGCAACCGCGCACCGCTGTCCGCCAGAATGTGCCGCACCTGCTCGGCGCGCAACAGCGGATTGATCGGCACCGCGACCGCGCCCGCACGCCACGCGCCGAACAGCGCCGCCACCATCGCCACAGACTTCGGCGCATAAACCGCCACCCGGTCCCCCGCACCCACCCCCTCGGCCGCGAGCCGCCCCGCCACCGCGTCCGCCATCGCCGTCAATTGGGCGTAAGTCGCCGCACCGTCACGCGAGACGATCGCGCCCGCGCCCGGCGCGCCTCGCGTCAGCAGCGTGTCGGTCGTCCGCGCGTGCGTCACCACCCCCTCCGTCACCACCCGGGGGACTGCTTACCTATTCCCGTTGCGCCATCGGAGGTCGGGACGGTCGATGTCGGGCAGGAACAGGTCAGCTGTCCCCGAACGGGAACAGCTCCTTGGAGGGATCGTCGCTCCACCATCGGAGATAGCTAACCGATTTCCGGCCGTCGGTCGCCTGCATCTTGCCGCATGGTGCGGCGGAATCGGTAAGCAGTCCCCTAGTCACCCGGCACCCGCACCCGAACCATCGGCGGCGTTCCGCCCAAGTCCGACACGAACGGCCGCGCGCCCCCCACCCACTGCCGCCCACCGACGCGAAACACCGTTACCCGCCCCACTTCCACCGCGCCCAGCCGCGCGTGCGCGCGCCGCGAGCCAAGATTATAGTCCGCGATCCGGCTCATCGACCAGCGCACCCCTTGCGCCTGCGCCCACGCCCGCGTCGCCGCCCACAGAGCCGCGAACGCACGCCCGCCGCGCATCGCGGGCAGGACCACCATGCCCGTATCCCACGCCGCCCCGGCGGGCGGCGCAAAAGTCACATGCACCTCGTCCTCGTAGAAATCCTCAATGCCGAGCCACGTCGCGCCGACAAGCGTCGTCCCGCGCGCGATTCCCACGCACACCATTCCCTGGGTCTCGCGCCAAGCCGCCGCGTGCCGCTCGGCCAAACCCGCCGCCACCAGTTCGTCCCGCGTCGGGCGGATGACGGTGAACCCGTCCGGCATCCGCGCGGGCATCGCCTCGACCGGGACCGCCACGAGCACATAGCGATGCAGGCTCACCCCCGGGACCGCGCCCAACACACGCCGCACGCGATAGGCGAGCGACGCCTTCCAAGCCCGAATTGCCATGATCGAGGGTCAGGGTATATCGCTCCCCAACACAAGCGAATTTTTAGGGCGGGGATATGGCGACACGCCAGGCGGCACCGATGGGAGAAGCCGATACCGAGGCGGTACGCGGCGTCCTCGCCGACGTGCTCGCGCTCAAGCCCGCCACCGCGCGCGGGCTCATACCCGAGACACCACTGTTCGGCACGCTCCCCGAACTCGATTCGATGGCGGTCGCCTCGGTGCTGACCGAACTCGAAGACCGCCTGCACATCACGATCGACGACGACGAGGTCGATGGCGAACTCTTCTCCACCTTCGGCACGCTCGTCGCCTTCGTCGCCGCCAAGCGGCACCGGGGCTGAACTTTACTCTCCAGATCGTCGAGGCGGGTGGCGAGCGGCTCCCCTGCTTGCTGCGCGGTCCGCCGGACGGCACGCCGCTGCTGATCGTCCCCGCGCTGTTCGAGGAGATGAACCGCACCCGCCGCCTGCTCGCGCTTGTCGGCGCGGCGCTGGCGCTGGCGGGCGTGCGCAGCTGGATGCCCGACCTCCCCGGCACCGGCGATCATGAGGACAAGCTCGACACCGCGACGCCGGATCGCTGGCGCGCCGCGCTGACGGCGCTCGCCGACATCGCCGGAGGGGGCCGCGAGATCGACGTGATCGCGGTGCGCGGCGGCGCGCTGATCGCGCCGGTGGCGCGCGTGCGCTCGCTCTGTCGCGTCGCGCCGCCGACCGACGGCGCGAACATCTGGCGAAGCCTGCTGCGCGCGCGTGTCGCGGGCGCGGGCGAGACCGGAGACGGTGCGACCATCGCCACGCTCGAAGCCGCGAGCCGCGCGGGAGAGGCCGTGAACACGATGGGCTACCGCGTCCCCGCCGCGCTCGCTGAGGGCTTGCGCCTCGCCACACTCGCCGCGCCGCCCTGCCGCATCCGCACCGTCTCCACCGCGCCCGGTGCGGACATCGACGCCGTCCTCCCCGGCCCGCCCCCTTGGCTCACCTCCGAGCCGGACGATGTCGCCCCGCTCGCCGCCGCGCTCGCCGCCGACTGGCTCGCCAGGAGCGGCCCGGCGACGCGCCCGCCTCACGGGCCGTAACCAGGGCGATGCGCCGTCGTCCGCTCGCCATTCCCGCGCCGGGCGCGCTGCTCGCCGGAATAGCGCACCCGGCGGACGGGCCGGTCGGGGCGGTGATCGTTAGCGGTGCGCCGCAAGGCCGCTTCGGCGCGCACCGGGGCTTCGTCGCGCTCGCCGACGCGCTCGCCGAAGCGGGCATCCCGACGCTGCGCTTCGACCGGCGCGGCCTCGGTGACAGCGACGGCGTCGATCCCGGTTTCGCCGCGATCACCCCCGACATCACCGCCGCGCGCACCGCGTTGTTGTCGGCGTTTCCCGCCGTGCGCCACGTGATCGGCATTGGTTTGTGCGACGGCGCCACCGCGCTCGCGCTCGATCCCACCGCTTTCGACGCGCTGATCCTACTCAACCCCTGGACGCTCGACTCCGACCGCGCCGCCGCCATGCCCCAGCGCGCCGCCATAACCGCGCGCTACCGGGCCCGCGCCGCCGACCCCGCCCAGTGGCTCCGCCTCGTGCGCGGCCGAATTAACCTTGTTAAGTTCCTCCGAGGCCTGCGCAACATCGCCAAAACGGAAACCCCCAATCGAACCCCCGCCCTCCTCGCCGACCGCCTGACCACCTACCCCGGTCCGGTCCTGATCCTGCTTGCCGAACGCGACAACACCGCCCAAGCCTTCGCCTCCCTATGGCGCACCACCCTCTTCGCCCCGCTCCGAAGCCAGGCTCGCGCCCAGCTCGCATGGCTATTCAACGCAACCCACACGTTCGCGCTCGAAGAGGCGACGCTGGCGGCACGGTGCACAGCCTTCGCCGCCGCCTGCTCCGCCTCGTGGGCTGGGCACTAAAGGCGGCGCTCGCCCTCACGCTCTTCGCGCTCGTCTGGATCGCCCTCTACCGCATCGTCAACCCGCCGATCACCTTCCTCATGCTCCGCGACGCCGTCCAGGGCCGCCACGTCGAGCGAACCTGGAGACCGCTCGCCCAGATCTCGCCCAATCTCCCCCGCGCCGTGATCGCCGCGGAGGATGCCCGCTTTTGCGCGCACCACGGTTTCGATCTGAGCGCCATCGAAGCCGCCGCAGCACGTAACGCGGCGGGAGGGCGACTGCGCGGCGGCTCGACGATCAGCCAGCAAACCGCCAAAAACGTCTTCCTGTGGCCGGGCCGCTCGTGGGTTCGCAAGGGACTTGAGGCCGCCTTCACCGTCGGCATCGAAGCACTCTGGGGCAAGCGCCGGATCATGGAAGTCTATCTGAACGTCGTCGAACAGGGACGCGGCGTGTACGGGGGCGAAGCGGGCGCACTCAACGCCTTCGGTCATTCCGCAGCGCACCTGACGCCGCTCGAGGCCTCACGGCTGGCCGCGATCCTGCCGCAACCGATCAAGCGCTCGGCCGCCGCGCCCTCGCGCACCACGCGGCGCTACGCAGGCCGGATCGACCGGCGGATCGCGACAGTGCGCGAGGATGCTCTGGACGCGTGCATCCGGTAAAGCGCGCCTGGGCTGATCCAGCGGCGAAGTTCACAAAGTCTCCGGCGCTTTGGATGTGTCGCAAGCGCATTCCCTTACAGCTATAACCAGCTTGGTTACACAGAAGCTGCTCGGCGTCAAGTCGGGCGGTGGGGCCGGGCAGCTGGGCGGTCGCCCGGCGCAGCGCCTCGCGCTAGAGCCGTTCGATCAACGCCATCGCGGCAGCGGGTGCGCGCTCCTTCGCGCCCGAGATGAAGAGCATGTGGACGGGGCGGTCACCCTCACCCCAGGCTTTGGCCTGCGCGGCCCAGCGATCGAGTTCGTCCGACGGGTAGCCGGTCAGAATATCCGCACGGCAGCGTTGCAGGCGCGCATAGGCGACCGGTCCCGTGCCGTCGCCCAGATTGGGGTAATCGTCCGCGTCCGCGACGACGACGGCGCAATCATGCTTGGCAACGAGATCGCGAAACTCGGTTGTGTCGAAGCTCGCGTGGCGGGGTTCGAGTACATGGGTCAGCGGGAGCCCTTCCGCTTCCTTGGGAAGCAACGCGAGGAAGGCGGCGAAATCGTCCGCGTCGAACCGCTTGGTGCCCGCGAACTGCCAGAGGATCGGGCCAAGCTTGCCGCCCAGCGCCGCTATGCCGCTTTCGACGAAGCGCTCGATCGACTCGCCTGCCTCGCCGAGCAGCTTGCGGTTGACCGCATAGCGCGGTGCCTTGAGCGAGAAGACGAACCTATCGGGTGTCTCGGCCGCCCATTTTTCGAAGGTGGCGCGCGATTGGGTGCGGTAGAAGGTGCCGTTGACCTCAATCATGGTGAGCTGGCGGCTGGCAAATTCGAGTTCGCGCGCGTGCGGGTGCTTGGGCGGGAAGAACAGCCCGCGCCATGGTTCGTAGGTCCAGCCGCCGACGCCTGCGCGGATCATTTCAGGCCGTACCAATCGGAGTTAAGCTAAAATGATCGGTATTAAGCGCCCGCTCAGCGTCGATCCCCTCCCAAATATACTTAAGGGTGTGCGCCTCTTCTGCATCTTTGAACGTTTCCGCGTAAGTCAATGAAGCCTGTCGGATCAGATCGACAATCAAGATGCCAAATTCGAAGGGAGAAGGTAAATTGCTAACATTCACAAAAAATGTATTTGGACCGTCTTTCTCCACCCAAATACGAACGACTTCCTGTGCCTTATTCAGATAGTCATGGCCGGTAAGATCAATTTCGCCTTCATACTGTTTTAGCCACATCGGTCGTCCTTCTCTAAAACGGCAGCTTAAACCCCGGCGGCATCGGTAGTCCCTGGGTCAGCTTGCCCATCTCGGCGCCGCTTGCCGCGTCGGCCTTCTGGCGCGCGTCGTTGAAGGCGGCGACGATCAGGTCTTCGAGCATCTCCTTCGCGGTCGGATCGACGAGCGAGGGTTCGAGGTGGAGCGAGATGATGCGCCCCTTGGCGCTGGCACGCACGCGGACCAGACCGCCGCCCGACGCGCCCTCGACCTCGATCTCGTCCAACTTGTCCTGCGCCTTCGCCAGTTCGGCTTGCATCTTGCTCGCGGCGGCGAGGATCTCGTCCATGTTCATGCGCGCAACTCCTGGGGTTCGGGCTCGTCCACGCCATAGTCGATCAGCTCGGTCCCGGGAAAGGCGGCGATCAGCGCTGCGACGGTGGGTTCGGCGAGCACGGCGGCGCGCCCGGCCTGCTCGGCTTCGCGCAGCGACGGCGCGCCGCCCGTGCCGAACGCGATCGTCCAGCGCGCGCCGGTCCAGGCTTCGAGGCAGCGCGCGAGGCGCTGGGCGAAGTCTTTGGGCAGATCGCCGACGCGTTCGAGTTCGAGCTTGGGCGGGGCATAGCGCACCGGGCGGACATGATCGTGGAGGCACAGCGCGAGGCCGGGCTCGCGCCGCGCCTCGAACAGCGAAACGAGCGCGGCGAAGTTGGTGGGGGTGTTCGTCGGCTCGGCGGCTGGCTCGGCGCGCGGCAATGATAGCGGCGCGGGCGGGGCCTCCATGCGCGGCACAGCAGCGGGCGCGGACGCGCGCACGACCTCGCGGGTGGGCGATGCATCAGCCGCATTTTCAAGTTGGCGAATGAGTGCGCCCGGGTCGGGCATCCCGGCCGCGTGCACCAAGCGGAGAAGCGCCATCTCGGCGGCCTCCCACGGCAGCGGGGCGGACTGGACCTCGGCGTAGCCCTTGAGCAGCAATTGCCAGAGCCGATGCAGCACACTGGCCCCAAGCTTGCCAGCCCATTCGCCGATCGCGGCCTGCTCCTCGTGCGAGCGGCCGACGTCCGCGCCTGCTCCGGCGGCGACACGCGTGGTGGCGTGGACGAGATCGAGTATTTCCTTCAACACGCCAGCGGGATCGGCCCCGAGATCGTTCAGCGCCGCCATGCCCGCGAGCACCGGCCCGGGTGTGCCAGCCAGCACATCGCTCAGGAGCGCGCGCACGCGGCCCCGGTCCGCCATGCCGAGCATGTCCTGCACCGCCGCCGCACTGACCGCACCGCCCCCATGCGCGATCGCTTGGTCGAGCAGGCTCAGACCATCGCGCGCCGAGCCTTCGGCGGCGCGGGCGATGAGGGCCAGCGCCTCGCTTTCGGCGACGACGCCTTCGGCTTGGCACACATAGGCGTAGTGGGATGCGAGCTTGTCGGCGAGGATGCGGCGCAGGTCGAAGCGTTGGCAGCGCGACAAGATCGTGATTGGGAGTTTCCCAACTTCGGTTGTCGCGAAGATGAACTTGACATGCGGAGGGGGTTCCTCGAGCGTTTTCAGTAGCGCATTGAAACTGCTCGCCGACAGCATGTGAACCTCGTCCACGACATAGATTTTAAAGCGCGCCGACACCGCGCCGTAGGGCACGCCGTCGAGCAACTCGCGCATCTTGTCGACGCCGGTGTTGGACGCGGCGTCCATTTCGAGCACATCGATGAACCGCCCCTCGGCGATCGCGCGGCACGGCTCGCACACGTCGCAGGGCGAGATGGTCGGCCCACCCTGGCCGTCCGGTCCGATGCAGTTCAGCGCCTTGGCGATCAGCCGCGCGGTCGTCGTTTTCCCCACCCCGCGCACGCCGGTCAACAGATAGGCGTGCGCGAGGCGACCGCTGTCGATCGCGTTCGCCAGTGTGCGGACGACGGCGTCTTGCCCGATCAGCTGATCGAAACGCTGCGGCCGGTATTTGCGGGCGAGGACGCGGTAGGGGGTTGGGCTCACGCGCTTAAGCTAACGGCCCGCGCGCGCGCCGTCACGCGCGCTGCGCCAGTCGCACCAGCGCCGTTCCGCTCAGCCGCTGAACGGTCCAGTCGTCTTGCGGCACCGCGCCAAGGTTGGCGTAGAAGCCGAGCGCGGGCGTGTTCCAGTCGAGCACCCACCATTCGAGGCGGGTGAGACCCTCGTCGACGCACCGCCGCGCGAGGCGGGCGAGCAAGGCGCGCCCCGCGCCCGAGCTACGCGCCTGCGGGCGGACGAACAGGTCTTCGAGCCAGATGCCGTGGCGACCGGTGAAGGTCGAGAAGTTGTAAAACCATAGCGCCATGCCGATCGGCTCGCCGTCCGCTTCGGCAATATCGACGAAGACGCGGGGCGCGGGGCCGAACAGCGCGGCGTCAAGATCGGCGACGCTCGCTTCGGCCTGGTCGGCGAGCCGCTCGTACGCCGCGAGTTCGGCGATAAGCCGATGTATCAGCGCGGCGTCGCCAGCGCGCGCCGGGCGGATCACGAGAGTCAAGCCGACGAACCTGCGAGCTGTTGGTGAAGCAGCACGCCCGTATCGTCATCACACCGCGCCGATGTCCGCACGATTCCTCGTTTAGTGGGTGGGAGCCGGGAACGACCCAGGCCGGGATCGTTGCGGCTGCTTCCTTCCGGACCTGACCGGGTTGGCGAGCGACCTGTCCGCCCGACTCCCGCGATCCATATGCGCGTTGAAGCGAACAAGCTCAACCCGTGAACGCCCGTTCTTAGTGTACGAACGTCAGCCGGCTCTCGAGCCCGTCGGGCTTCGGCTCGAGCTTGAGTCCGCCGCCAAGCTGACGTCGCGCAATCGCGTCCGCCATCGTCAGCCCGAAACCTTGCTTCAGCTCAGGCGTGATCGGCGGCCCGCCCGCCTCGGTCATGGTGAGGACCGTGCAGCCTTCCTCCTGCCGCCAGCTGACCGCGACCGCACCCTCGGCGACCGACAGCGCGCCATGCTGCGCGGCGTTGGCGATCAATTCGTGCAGCAGCAACGCGAGCGGCTGCACGCGTTGCGGGCGCACCTTGATCTCGGGTCCGGCGATCTTGGTGCGCGCGACGCCGAACGGCTCGAACTCGGCGCGGATGAGACGCTCGAGCGGCACATCGCTCCACCGCCCCGCCGAAAGCACGCTGTGCGCGCGCGCGAGCGCGTCGACACGTCGCTGTACGCCTTCCTTGTATGTCTCGGTATCGTCAGCACGCGTCAACCGCACGATGCCTTGGACGAGCGCGAGCGCGTTCTGCGCGCGGTGATCAACCTCGCGAAGCAAGCGATGCTCGGCGAGTTTGAGGTCCTGCGCCTCGCGTCGTTTGGTCACGTCCATTTGCGAGGCGAAATAGTACAGCAGATCTCCGCTATTGTCATAGATCGGACTGACTTTCAGCTGGTTCCAGAATGCCGTCCCATCCTTGCGGTAGTTGCGCAGCTCGAGCATGAAATCTTCACCCGACGAGAGGCCTTCGCGAATAGTCGCGATATCGGCGGGATCGGTGTCCGGCCCTTGCAGGAAACGGCAATTACGGCCGATAACCTCCTCGGACGGATACCCGGTTTGCTTGAGGAACGCCTCGTTGGCGAGAATGATCGGATTATCGGGCGCGCGCGGATTCGAAATGATCATCGGCATCCGCGTCCGCTCGACCGCGATGAGTGCCAGCTCGCGCCGGTCGGGCAGCACCTCGGGTGCGAACGCGGCGAGCGCATCGCCGTGCAAAGGCGCGTGCGGGTTGATGGGATTGTAGAAACTCATCTAAATAGGCCTGTTACGCGGCTATGGAGCAATATGAACGCCGCCGTCGCCGCTTAGTTCACCTGGTTAAGACGGGATGCGAACCTCGATGTTGTCGAGCGCCGATGTCAGGCGGACCTGGCAGGAGAGTCGGCTCGTGCGTCGAGCCCCTTCGGCGAAATCGAGCATATCCTCTTCTTCGACGCTCGCGGCGGATAGCGCGGCGAAGCTCGTGGGATCGAGAATGACATGGCAGGTCGCGCACGCCAGCGCGCCGCCGCAGGTGCCCTCGAGCGGTTGTCCGCACGCTTGGGCCACATCGAGCAGTCGCGACCCGGCAGGGGCATCCACTTCGACCGCGCGCGAGCCATCCAAGCGCGCGAACCGTACGCGGGTCACGCGGCTTTGCGGGGCTTGGCGATGCGCCGCTGTGCGCGGACCGCGTCGTCGATGGCGTGCATCGCCTCGTCCACGTCGGCTTCGCTGGTGAACCGCCCCCAGCCGAGCCGCAGCGACGCGCGTGCCTGCGCCCGCGTCAGCCCGAGCGCGGCGAGCACGTGGCTCTCGCGCCCCGACGCGGCCGCGCACGCCGATCCCGAGCTCAGACTGACGCGGCGCGTGACGTCGGACAGCAAGCGCGCCCCGTCCACGCCCGCGAACCGCGCGTTGAGATTGCCGCGCCAACGATGCGCGGCCGAACCGTTCAACGACCAATCAATCCCGGCCAGTCCGATGTCCGCGCGCGTCCATAGCGCTTCGACATGCGCGGCGTCATCCACCATGCGCTCGCCCGCGATCCGCGCGGCCGCACCCAAGCCGACCGCGAGCGCGACGGGCAGCGTGCCCGAACGGCCGTCCTCCTGCCCGCCGCCGTGCAATAGCGGCGCGACCGTGACCCCGGGCCGTCGGTAGAGCGCGCCGATCCCTTGCGGCCCGTAAATCTTGTGGCCCGAAACGCTGATCATATCGACGCCGAACTCGTCCACGTCGATCGTCAGCTTGCCGAACGCCTGCGCGGCGTCGCAGTGAAAGCGCGCGCCGACTTCGTGCGCAAGTCGCGCGATCTCGGCCACCGGCTGAATAACACCGACCTCGTTGTTGACGAACATCGCCGAGACGAGGGCCACGCGGTCGTCGAGCGCGGCTCGTAGTTCATCGAGCCGGATGACGCCCGCAGCATCAACACCGAGGATGGTCAGCTCGACGCCCAAGCCAGCCAGCCAGCGCGCGGGTTCGAGGACGGCGCTGTGTTCGGTCGCGAAGGTGATCAGGCGACGGCGCGTCTGGCCGGGTGCGGTC
>JAABUX010008295.1_pt1 | contig 12007 bp, 12 predicted proteins | sample 5561851 | NCBI WGS metagenome assembly JAABUX01 (sample SAMN10711883, study PRJNA513361) | rock metagenome | isolation source: Antarctica rocks | place: Antarctica: Victoria Land, Richard Nunatak red sandstone | collected 2016-01-03 | reverse complement strand
GCCGTCCACGCCGTGGTCGTTATAGATGTCGAGCTGCGAGAGCGACTGCACCCCCAGGATGAAGCCCATGCCCGCGCTGCGGATCGTGGTCATCCACGTCGGGAAGTTGTAGATCCGCCCCAGGTTGCCGAACTCGTCCAGATAGCCCAGGATCGGCCGCGGGAGCGCGCCGCCCGGCGAGCGGTCCGCAACCTCGATCACCTCGTTGAAGAGCTGCGAGAAAAAAGAGGCGGTCAGCGGCCGCAGCTCCTTGCTCATGCGCCGGTCGAGCACCAGGAAGAGCGCGATCGGGCGCGCGGCGCGGTCGGCCATCTCCGCGAAGGGCGCCTCGTCGCAGCCCGTGGTGGCCTGCACGCGCGGGTCGGCCACGATCTGGAAGCGCAGGGGCAGCTCGATGAAGATGCTCCCCTGGAGCTTCTCGTTGCGTTCCAGGTCGCGCCTGAAGCCCTCCATGGCCTCGCGCACGTCCCGGTCGGGGCTGTCGCCGAGCGTGCCCATGATCCGCTCACTGCCCAGCATCAGGAACCGGCGCACGTGCGTGAGCGTCGCCCCGCCCTCCTGCGTGGCGTTCAGGTGCAGCACGATGGCCGTGATAAGGTACTTGGCCGCCGAGTCCCAGAACGGCTCGCTGCTGCTCTCGCCCGTGTTGGCGATCCACGTCTGCGCGAACACCATCGCGTCGAGCGCGCTCGCGATGTGCGCGAGCGGGTTGTAGCCCGCGCTCGTCGCCGGCGAGACAAAGTTGACCACGATCACGCGGTGGGTGCGCGCCAGGGCGGCGTAGGTGCGCTCGGTCAGCTCGCCCTTGAGGTCGGTCACGATGATGCTGCGCACCCCGCGCAGTCGCCGGCGCATCAGCCGGCGCTCGGCCCGGTGCAGCACCCCGGCCGCCAGGCGCCGCCCGAGGCCCGGTCGCCCGGCCGCGCCGTCCCCTTCGCCGCCATTCTCCGCGCCGTCGCCCATCGCCCGGCTCGTCAGCCGCGTGTGGAGCAGCTGCAGGAGCCGCGTCAGGGCCGCGCCCCGCCCCACGCCCCGCTCGGATAGGAGATTGGTGATGAACAGGCCCACCGACTTGCCGGCGCGCGGCGGCCCCACCACTAGCGCGCTCTGATACTGCTCCAGCCCGCGCAGGGCCAGTAGCTTGCCGTTCAACGTGCCCAGGATAATCTGGGCGTCCCGCCGCGTCGGCCGCAGCTCGCGCAGGTCGCGCCACCGCCCCAGGACCGCCCCACCCAAGCTCTTGGACGGCTTGAGCTTGGCCATGCCCGTGGTCACGTACCAGAGCGGCCGCGAGAGCAGCAGCACCAGCAGCAGTAGCGCGGCCCCCAGCTCACCCAGCACGCTCAGGCGCAGCAGGGCCATGTCCTTGCCCGCCCGCTGAATGAGCGTGTACCGCCGCTCCGGGTTGCGCATCCAGGCCCCCCAGCTCACCAGGCGCGCCGCCTGCGCCTGGCCGTTGGTTTTCTTGGGCATGCTGAAGAACCCGCTCCCGCCGCGGTTGCGGGCCTTGAGATAGGTTCCCACGTAGAGGCCCACGTTCTCGGCCGGCCACGCCGCCGCGACGTAGGCCTGGTGGTAGCGCGCCGTCGCCTCACGCACCCCCCGCTGATACCAGCCGCCCGGTCCCAGAGCCACGGCAGCCGCGACCGTCAGCATCAGCAGCACAGCCAACACTATCTTTCGCATCTCCTCTGTCCTTTCTTTTCTGTCTCCTGCTACTTCTGCGCGCCTTTGTGTGGTAGGCTGAGTGAACGGCCCTGCATGGCCTTCGGGCAACCTTTGCGGTTATCCATGCCCGACCGGGAAGGTCTGTCCCCATGTCCCTCACGGCTCTACGTATCGCTGTCCTCGATCACGACTCAACGTTCCTTGCCTTCCTCACAGAGGCCCTCGCCGACGCCGGTTATGAGCCCTCCGTGTTCACCGCCGGCATCGGCATCCACGAGGTCCTGCGCGACCTCGCCCCCGCCGCCATCATCCTCGACATCCCCGACGAGGACGCCACCTCAAGCTGGCAGGCCCTTATGCTCCTCTCGCGCGCCGCGTACGTGCGCCACATCCCGCTCATCGTGGCCGTCCGCGACGAGCCCCTGGCCCACGCTCAGGTCGTGTTGCACGGTGGTCCGGCGACGGTCCTCCTCGCCAAGCCCTACACGCTGGATGAGCTCCTGGACCGGATCGAAGACCTCATCGCCATCCCTCGCGCCTTGTCACCGGCCCTCGCGCCTACCGGCTAGCGGTCGCCGCGTCCGTCGCGCTCGTCGTCCTCTCGCCCCGGTCGCCGCCGGCGACGATGATCGTCCTCGCCTGCCATCCGGGTCGGCTCGTCGTCGCGGGCTAGTTCCTCCGCGAAGGCTTCGACAAGGCGGCCGCCCCAGCGTGCGATCCCGCCGCCGCCCCGCTCCTGCTCCTGCTCCTGCTCCTGCTCCTGCTCCTGGGCCGCAGCTTCCCGCTGCGCAGCGACGCGCTCCTCGGCCTCGGCCAGCGCCCGCGTCGCCGCCGGCGTCACTCGCGCCGGCTCGTCGCCCACGCCCTGCACTGTCACCGGCGTTGCGGGACCGCGCGTGTCCGTGCGCGCCGGATCGGCTCCCTTTTCCCCGCGCGCCGTGCGCGCGCCTGTGTGGTCGACGAAGCCGGCCAGCGGCCCAACGTGCGCCAGATTCGCCAGATTGCGGTCGTGGCCGGGACCGTAGCGCGTCTGGAGCGCGCGCGTCGCCTCCGCGGCCACCTGGGGGTCCAGCTCGTCGGTCGAGAGCCGGAGCCACGCCTGATAGCGATTGTCCGTCGTCCCGGTCACGACGGCCGGCGCGTGGCCGTCCGCGCGCACGCGGCGCAGGTCGCCGGCGGTCAGGTCGTCGAGCACGACCAGGCCGCTGGCCAGCCCGGCGGCCGGCCGCACCGCGATGTCGTGGCCCTGGCCGTTGAGCGCGACCAGACGCGTGATCTGGAGCATCGCCTCGTCCGCCGTGAGCACCGCGCGGCGCACCTGACCGGCCCCGTCGCGCACCGCGATCTCGTAGCGCGCGCTGCCCAGCGCCGCCAGGTGCGCCCGCGCCTCCTCCGCAGCCTGGGCCGCTACAACGGTCGATGCAAATGCAGCCCCTGCAGCGCCCCCGTCGCGATCACCGCCACGGCGATCACCGCCAGCAGGCCCACCAGCGCGACCAGGAGCACCGCCCGCGTCGCGGCCCGCCGCACCCGCCGCACCACCGCCTCCAGCTCGCGCGCCTGCATCGTCAGCGCCACCCGCGTCTCCTCCTCGGCCTGCTCCCGCACCGCGGTCACCTCCGTCTGCCCGGCCGCGATCTCCCTCCGCAGGCGATCCAGCTCGGCCCGCACCGTCGGTAGGCCCTCGGCGATCTCGTACCAACTCGTCGTCATCGCGTTGTGCGCCCGTTGCACCTCGCGCAGGTAGTCCTCCTGGCGCTTGGCCACGGTCGCCACCGCGCGCAGGTCCTCTCGCACCCCCTGGTGCAGCCGCTCCACCGCCTTGAGCACCGGCAACGGCTCCACCACCTTGAGCGGCCGCGCCGGCGCCGGTGACGCCGGCGGCTCGGGTGGCGGCGTCGGCATCTCGGCTATCTCTGGTAGCGTGGCCTGCCGCTCGGCCCGGCTCGCCGCCTCCATCGCGGCGTCGAGCGGCGTCGTCCCCGGGGCGGGTGGCAGCTCCCCTGCCTCCGGCGGCCTCTCCTCCTCGTCCTCCCATGGCGACGCCGACGGGATCGCGGCGTTCGCCCGCGCCAGTAGCGCGTCCATCTTGCCCATGTTCGTGTCCCCTCTCCTCCAAGCGGCGCTCTAGCCGCATCCAGCTATAGTCCTTGCCGATCTGGCTCCCCTTGAGCACGGCCTGCATCGTGCCACGATAGTCGGCCAGCTCGAAGCTGGCCCCGCTCACGCGACCGGTCGAGGCGATGTTCCAATGGGCCTCCACGCCCAGCACGCGCAGGCTGCGGTCGAAGCCCGCGCGTGTCCCGTCGCTCCTGGTGATCGCCTCGTCGATGCGCGCGGCGAGCAGCAGCTTGGGCGGGATCTCGCCGCCGCGCTCGGCCACCCCGATCTCATCGCGCGTCACGCGCGGCCGGCCCCGGCCGTCGTCGCGTTCCCGGCGCATCCGCTCCGGGTCGATGGCGTGCGACAGGCCGTACTCCCGTTCCAACGCGTGGATGATGCCCGTGCTGCGCCACTTCTCGTTGCCGTCGCTGACCGTCTTGCCGTCGAAGCCGATGCGCGACGCCACGATATGGACATGATTCTCGGCGTGCTTGACCACGACGTAGGGCGCGTTCCCGAAGCCCATGCGGTCCAGGTAGTCCCGCGCGAACGCGGCCCACTCCGCATCGCTCAGGCGCTCGCCGGGGGGTAAGCTCAGGGGACAGTGGTGGACCGCCCGCGTCAGGTCGGGGTTGAGCCGGCGCACCGTGCCGAACTCGCGCGCCAAGTCGCGGGGAGTGGTCCCGCCCATGTTGCTCCCCACGATCCGCGCCCCCTCGTGCTTCAGCTCCGCGCTCTCCTTGAACACGTAATCGAGCACGCCCCGGAAGCCCCGCCCGGTGATGATCTTCTGGATCACGCCCTCTCGCCCCCGTCCCCCGCTCCTCGTCCCTAGCTCTCGTCATCCGCGTCGTCGCCCGACCCGATCAGGGCACGCCGCAGCAACGCCAGCTCCCCGCGCACCGTGTCGAGGGCCTGGGCCACGCGCGATGTGCCCCGCTCGTCGAAGCGGCCGCCGCCGTTAAGGTGCGCCGCGATCTGGTTCACGTTGGCCGTCGTGCGCGCCAGCTCGGACCACGCCTCCCGGTTCACCATCGGCACCACGCCGACGACACGCCGCCCCAGGCCCATCGCCCGCACGTACGCCCCGACGTCGAGGCCCGCCGCCGCCGCCCGGTCCTCCAACAGGGCGCGCTCGGCCCCATTCACCCGCACGGTGATCCAGTCGTCGCGCCGGTCTCCCACCGCCTTCGCGGGGCGGCCGGGTCGCCGCTGTCGCGCGGCGCCGTGTCCGTCCTTATCCATGTCCTGGCCCCTTTTCCCGCCGCAGCGCGGCGGCCCTGTGTGTCGTCCTGTCGGATATAATCGCGGGGTCAGCGACGGGCAAGGGCTCCCGCCAAGCGCAGCGCCGGCGGGGGTTTCCGTGTCACGGAAACACACCTTGCTCCCTGCCCCAGCGCCGCCCGCCTCCCCGTCGTGGCGCGGGGGGTGACAGCTCCCACACCCGGGCCGCTGGCGCGGCGGGAAAAGGCGGCGGGGTCACGCGTCATCGTCCTCACCGCCCTCCTCCGCGCCGGCCAGCAGCCGGCGATAGGCGGCGTCGGGGACCAGGCCCCGGAGCGCGGGCAACGCCGCTGGGGGCAGCGCGAAGTAGTGCCGCCCGTTGTCGGCATCGACCGCGACGACGCGCCCGCCGGCGGCCGGCCCGCCCACGATGCCCCCCTGGTAGGGCAGCGCGACGACCGCCATGTCCCACTCGCGCAGGATCACCAGCCACTGCCGTAGCGGGACGCCGCGCACCACCTCCACGGCCAGCGCGTCCTCCCACGCGCGCGGCACGATCCAGTACACCTCGGGCTCCGCTCCGTCCTCCCTCGGTTCCATCGGCACTCCCTCCTCTGTCTCTCTCTCGTTCTCGATCCACGGGGGGATCGGTCTCTCGGCAACCATCATCGGGTCGGCTCCTCTCTCTCCAGATTCAGGAACTCGCGGATCGCCGCGATCGTGCTGGGCAGATTCTCCCGGCGCAGGTCCTCGTGGGTCACGACCAACACCTCCCATCCCTGGGCCTCGATGCGCTCCTGACGCTCCCGATCGTGCGCGGCAATCGTGCCGTCCGGGTCGAACAGGGGGCCGAAGTGGACGCCCCCGTAGACCTCGATGATCTGCCCGCGCTCCGGCCAGGCCACGTCGGCCCACACCCGCAGGGGCGCCACGCGGTACTCCCGCTCGTAGGGCTCGACGCCGATGTAGGCCAGCACGGTGTGCAGGCGCTCCTCCTCTCGCGAGGGGTGGGCGCGGCGCCAGCCCGCCACGTGCTCCAGCACGACATCGGGGCCGTAGCGCGCCAGCGTCACGTCGTACCCTTTCCGGCCCGCCTCGGACAGGCTCTGATGGGTGCGGAAGGACTGGACGTACCGCTGATAGGCGGGGTCCGCGAAGCGCGCCGCTCCCAGCGCCTTGAACCGCGCCCGCTCCTCGGCCGTGATCCACGCGGGGCGCTGCACAGTGGCGCCTGCGGACGGCTCACGCTCCGGGCGGTCGCCCCCTCGCTCACGCTCTCCCCCGCGGCTCATGCCGGCGTCCCTCCCACACCGACGCGCGCGTTATCCGTCATGTCGTTGTCCTCCTTGTCCTGTATGCGTCCTGCGGCGGCCTGGCGGGCCGGCGGGCCGGCGGGCCGGCGGGCCGGCGGGCCGGCGGGCCGGCGGGCCGGCGGGCCGGCGGGCCGGCGGGCCGGCGGGCCGGCGGGCCGGCGGGCCGGCGGGCCGGCGGGCCGCGGTTAGCGGTCGTGGGTGCTGCGGACCTGCGGCGGCCGCTCCTGGCCGTGGGTCGGCGCCGTCGTCCGCGCGCGCTCCTGGCCCTGCGACGCGTGGATGGACAGCCAGACCTTCTCGGCCGTGCGCGCCACGTAGGCGTCGCGCTCCGGGGGCGTGCGCCCCTGGCCCTGGCCCGACGCGCCGCCCCGGTCGATGGCCTGACGCAGCTCGTCGCGCGTGAGCGTGGGGTGCTGCGCGACGAGCTGGTGGGCCGCGCCCCACTCCGCCTGCCGCGCGTCGAGCCGGCCCTGGCCACCCTCGAGCAACGCCCGGCGCAACGTCCCGAACTCCTCGGCGTACGTCCGCTCCCCCGCCGCCGCCGCCGCGCCTCCGCGCGCGGGGCGCGGCGGCGGCGGATCGACCGGGGTGCTGCCCTCGCGTCCGATCGGGACCGCAGCCCCGCGCTCCAGCGGTAGGCCGGCCTGCCCGAACGCGTCGGCGAGCGCGCTCAGCCCCTCCTCGCGCTCCGCGGCCGACCGGAAGCCGCGCGCGTGCCACAGCGGCTCTTCCGCGATGGTTGCAAGGTTGTCCCGCACCCAGGCTAGCGCCTCGGCGCGGGGCAGCGTGTCCAGGTCGAGGCCCTGCGCCGTGGCAATCTCCCGGCTGTAGTCGGCGCGCAACAGGCTCGTCACGCCGGGATTGAGCCGGCTCAGGGCCTCCAGGTCGACGTCGCCGTCCGGGCCGCGTGCCCACGTCGGCGCGGGCTCCGCCGGCTGCCCCGCCTCCACGGCGGCGACCCACGCCGTGGGATCGTCCCACGGCGCGGGCCGCTCCTCGGTCCAGGCTGTCGGTACCTGGGCGCCCAGCGTCAGGCCGGCCTCCTCCCGCGCCCGCGCCCACTCCTCCGCGCGCGCGAGTTCGTCGGCCGGCATCCAGCGGCCATGCTGCGCCGCCACGACCGTGGGGGCGAGCTGGGCGCGGTCGAGCACCCAGTCGGCCAGGTCGAGCGCGGCCGGGGCGACGCGACCCTCGCGATCCGCGCTGACCAGAGCCACCCGCTGCGCGGGGTCGTCGCGCAGGGCGAAGCCGGCCAGCGGCGCGGCCTGCTCCGCGCCGGCGGTCAGGGGGTCGCCGCCGTAGCGCGCGGCCAGGACCTGGGCCATGCTGTCGTGCAGGCCGCGCTGGATGCCCACGCCGTCGAGGCGCACCCAGGCGTCGTAGCGCCCCACCCGCGGCTCGGTCAGCAGCACCGGCGGGAACCCGTCCTGCCTGAGGTCCGCGATCCGCGCCTCGGACACGTCGCGCAGCAGCGCCAGGCCGCTGCGCTCGGCCGGCCGGAGCGTGATCTCCGTCCCGGCGCGGTTGACCGCGCGCAGGTCGCGCACGCGGTCCAGGATGTCCTCCGGGCTCACCTGGGCGTAGGACACCTGATCGTCGCGCGTGCGCAGCGTCAGCTCGTAGCGGCGCTCGCCCAGCGCCGCGAGCTGGGTCTTCAGCAGGTCCTTGAGGGCGGCCACGTCGCGCCGATCCTCCCGTTTGTCCTGGTCGAAGATCCACATGGCTTCACCTCACCACCGGTGTGTCCGCGGCGAGGAGGTCCGCCAGGACCACCTGCGCCGGGGGCGGGAGCAGAAAATAGGAGCGGCCGCGGGCCGCGTCGAGGGTCAGCACGCGGCCCCGATCGTGGTCCTGGCCGGGCGCGTCGAGCGCCGGCGAAACGCTGACCACGCGCGCCTCCTCGACGCGCAGCGCGCGCAGCCACGCGCGCACCGTGAGCGGCGCGTGCGCCGGGACCACGGCCCGGTCGGCGTCCCAGCGCGCCGGGTCGAGCCAGAGCACCGTCGCGATGGTCCACTCGATGGTCCTCTCTTCTAGCGTGTGCATGGGTAGGAGCCCTCCCGCTCATAGGCGACGGTCAGGGGTAGCGAGTCGAGGGTGTCGAGGGTGTCGAGGGTGTCGAGGGTGTCGAGGGTGTCGAGGGTGTCGAGGGTGTCGAGGGTGTTGAAGGCGGCGCCGGCCGGAGCGGGCCACAGGCGCGGGGTGCGCCGGGCCACGGCGACGAGCTGGGCCAGCCGCTCCGTCTCCGCCCGCGCGATCAGTTCGCCCCGCTCGGTCAGCCGAAAGAGGCGCCGTGTCTCAGGTTGGTCGTCGGGCGCGGGGCGCGTCTCGCCGATCAGGCCGGCCGCCAGCAGCACGTCGAGCGAGCGATAGAGCGACCCATTGCCCACGCGCATGCGCCCCTCGGTGGACCGCGCAATCGCCTGCTTGAGGCCGTAGCCGTGCCGCTCGTCCGCGGCCAGTACCAGCAGGATGTGGTAGATCGGGTGCGTCAGCGGGAGCGACACGGCGCGTGTTGGAAGGGTCGGGAGAACGAGGGACTCCAGGCTCATCGCACCCCCCTCTCACCCACGGAGGGAGCGGGGACAGCGGCAAGGACCGCGAGGGACGCGGCCAGCCTGACCAGGCGCGCGTTCCCCCGCCCGGCAGGCGGCCCTGTGTGGTCGACGAGCGTGAGCACACAGGGCGCCGCGCGGCGGCGGGGAAAACGGGGGGGGAGCGTTAGGGGAGTAAGGAAGGCAAGGGAGAGCAAGAGCACCTTGTACGTAGGTGCGGAGTAGCAGCACTGTCCCCACGCATCCAGTGGTAGGTGCGTGTGGTGGTGCGACGGTCCAGGCTGCTCAACCTCTAGTCGATGAGCTTCTTGAAGGTGTAGATCATTTGACTGACCGTGACAGTGCCCGGAGTGGCACTGACCATCTCCCAGCCCTGGTCTCCTAGCTGATTCAAGGGGTCGTTGTACTTGTCCTCGCGCATGTGTTTCGCTTCGAGGATGAGAGTCTTGTATCTCCAGCGCGGCGCATTGCCGGCAAGACCGCCTTGCCCATAGGGAGTAAGGCTGGGATTGGATGTCTGATTGCGCATAGCCGACCTCATACCTAACCATCCTTCCGACGTACTCCCATCACTATACACCCGACCCGGAGCGCGAGATGCTGCCACCGCGGCGCGTTCCGGCGAAGCCGCATGATGGAGAGAATGGCGCGTAGCTGGCGCACGTCGCCGCGGACCCCCTTGCCCCGCCCACTGAGCAGGACAAGGAGGCTGGCAAACGCGATCACAAGCGCGACATGGACGGGTCCGGCCAGCAGGTGATGCCGGGCCATTAACAGCGTGACGAGCCAGAGGATAACGCCGGCGGCCAGGAACAACCCGACGAGCCTGGTCCGAGGGACAAGGGCGCCCGCATCCTCTTGCCACCGCCGACTGCCACGAAAGAGAAATGGCAAGTGCTTCATCACTTCTTCCCTGCGAGGCCCGCGCCTATGGCGCCGGCATAGCCGCCGACGCCAGCCGTCGCGGCCGCCGTGGCGGCGCCGGTAATTGCCCCTGCGGGAGCGTGCGCCCCGGCCGCTTGCGCGACGGCCCCACCCGGATTGAGCGACGCAATGATCTTGGGCACGCGGTAGAGCACGATCAGTCCGGCCAGCCCCAGGAGCGGCTGTAAGAAGCCGTCCATGTGCATCCCCAGCTCCATCACGACGATCATCTTCATCACGATGGCGTAGCCCACGCCCCACAGGCTCGTGTTGATGAACGCGCCGGCCCAACTCCGCGCGAAGCCGGAGGCCTCGGGCAGCACCCAGCAGGCGATCATCAGCGGTGAGATCGCGTAGAGCGTCGCCAGCAGGAACAGCCCGACGAGCTTGGTCAGCGCCGTCAGCAGCAGGATGATGATGCCAACGACCGTGAAGATGATCCCGAAGACGGTCATCAACAGGCCGGCCCACAGCGCGCCGGCGGCGGACCCGAACAGGGTCCCGGCCGTGTGCGGGTCGAGGCTGAAGCGGCTGACGGCGCCGGCGTTCATCCCGCCCGTGTAGGCGAGCACGCTCTTTGTCAGGTCGCCCAGCCCGGAGAACCACAGGTGCAGCACCTCGGGCAGGATCATGATGGCCACCAGGCCCAGCACGGCCCGCCAGAGCACGTCCACCGCCTCCACCACGTTCGCCCGGCCGACGTGCGCCAGCCCGAACTTGCACAGCCCGATCAGCGAGAGCACGCCGTAGAGCCCGTAGGCCAGGTCCTGCATGTTGTCGAAGAACGTGCCCAGCTCGGGCCAATGCCCGTGTCCGCGGTCGGTGAAGTCCGGCGTCTCGGCCAGCACGGTGACGAAGGGCGCGGCGACGGCCTGGCTCACCTTGTCCATGCCCCAGGCGATGCCGCCGCCGATCCCCTGCACGGCGCCGACGAACAGGCCCGTCATCGCGCCGATGAGATCGATGCAGAAGGGCGAGCTGAACGGGATGGGGATGTGGAACGCCAGCGGCCCGTCGCACCCGCCGGCCACGCCCCCCGTGGTCGGGTCGAGGCCGGGGATGCTCCCGCCGACCACGATCGGCGCGACGATGGTGTAGGGCGCCCCGGCGCTGGTGTGGTGCGCCCCCACCGCCCGGACTTCGTGCGGCCCCACGCCCGCGTCGGGGATCGTCACGTCGAAGCGCGTGTAGCCCGACGCATCCACGTCGTGCTGGCCCAGCACGTGCGGTGTCTCGTCCCAGTAGAGCGTGACCTGCGTCCCCGGCGGGAAGTCGTCGACGATGGCCACGATGTGCGTCGCGCTGATCCCCGCCGTCGAGGACAGCACGATGGCCGGGTGGTGCGTCGGCGTCGCCGTGGGGATCGGCGTGTACGTCGGGCGCTCGGTTGCCGTGGGATAGGGCGTGTTGGTCGGGTAGGGGGTCTGCGTCGGGACCGGGGTCGCGGTCGGGTAGGGGCTGCCCGCCGCGCGCGCCGCCGTCCCGCCCGGCCCGCTCAGGGCCAGCAGCAGCAACGCGGCGAGCGGGCCGATGAGGCGTCGCATGTCTCTCGCTCCTTTCATGTCGTGTGTCCTCCTGTGGCTCCTGTGGCTCCTGTGGTTCGGCGAGCCGGGACCCGCCGGGCGCGCATCCGGGGCGTCGCGCGTGTCGGACGGAGTGCTCGCACCCGCGGCGCCACCGGCCCCACCGGCACCCTCGTCTCTGCAATGGGTGCTTTCGTCTCTGCAGAGGCGTCACCCTCCTCCCGCCGCGCGCCCGCGTCCCGTTCGTCCTGGCGCGCGTCCCGGCGCGCCGCCGCGATCGACACCTGCTCGGAGGTCAGGCCCTTGGCCAGCGCGTCCACGGCCAGCCACACCTCCTCCGCCGTGGGCGCCGCCGGTTGGCGAGCCACGGCGGCGATCATACGGTCGCGCTTGAGGTGTTCGCCCTTGTACGAGGCGGTCATCCAGTAGTGGTGGCGCGTGGTCGGGAAGCGCACCGCCCCGTGCGCCGCCTGGCCCGCCTTGGTCTCCCTGATCAGGAACAGGTCGCTGAACGCGCCCCGCTCGCTCTTGAGGTTCTTGAGCTTGGCCACCTCGTGCCCGGTCAGGTCGAGCGTGCCGGCCAGCCAGTCGAGCGCCTCCTGCGCCCCGCCCTTCTTGCCCCGATCTTTCTGGCGGAACAGGATCTGGATGCTGGCCTGGTTGAACAGGGCGGCCGCGGCCGGGTCCTCGGTCAGGT